>Ga0208980_10001156_pt1 | contig 15768 bp, 17 predicted proteins | sample WetSurMetagenome_3_FD_187993 | JGI IMG/M metagenome (GOLD analysis project Ga0208980, IMG submission 187993) | Wetland microbial communities from Twitchell Island in the Sacramento Delta, sample from surface sediment Aug2011 Site A1 Bulk (version 2) | ecosystem: Environmental > Aquatic > Marine... | reverse complement strand
ACAGTACCATTGATATGGGGAAGAACTAAATTGTCGCTTGAAATATTAGTATGAGCACCATTAGCTTCAACAATGGACTGATTCATTATCATTTGTGGCCCACCAGAACAATATGATACATAAGCAGAATCATTGATTGTTTCTAAATTCTCCTTATATTGTAATGTTGTTCCGCCGACTTCTTCTGTTTTTCTAATATCATCACTCGTTATTGTTTTCTGGCTTGTTTTAGAAATAACGTGCAATTCTATTTTATCTGTAACTTGTAAAACAGAATGACATTGAATAAGCAACTGCTTAAGAACTGCTGCTCTGTCTTGTTTGTAGAAAAAGCCCCCGTTGCAGGTTATTCCCCAACTTGCATATGTAGTCTTAGCTGTATCAAAAGAAGATCCAACACCAGTATCAATATCAGAGGATGAAACACCCATACTTTCAAGAACATATTCTATTACATCTGCATAGCTCGTAATTGAAGAAGTATCACTTCTTGAAAACTTCAATTGTGGGTCTGATAGTTTAGATCCACTATAAAAAATACCTGTTGCATCAGCAACGCCATCACTATTGGAATCTGCAATTATAGGTTGAACGCAACGATAAGAATCTCCATCTAAAGTCTGGTTTGATTGTGTAAAAGTAAATGATCCTGAAGTCCAAGTGCTGGTAGACCCCCAATCAGCGGGAGTTCTTAATTCAGTAATTGTATATGTAACACCAGCTGGCCCCATTACATAATAGGCAACATTACTAATGACTCTAGCTCTTACAGGAATGTAAGCTGTCCCAAATATAATTGGAACACACATAGAATCATTTTGATCTGTATCTTTCGGACTAAGACCAGAAAGAAATTTTGTATTTGGATATTGACCTTTTAAATACCTTGCAAGAAAGTCTTCACAACTAAAGTAAATCACCTTTGCAATCCGATAGCATTTTGTGACATTGAACTTCCAAGTAGCTATGATGGTTTCATTAATATAATTGTTCACTACCAAATCAACTTGCAAAGCTTGATCAACAAAGCTTGAAGGTGTGAATATAGAATCTGGATCACTTATCTGGAACTCAAGAAGGTTAGGGCATATCAATCTACTTCCAGCAAAGCTACTTGTTAGGGTTATCCCTTGAAAAGACTCCGGAATAATCCTATTGTCATAGCTCTGTCCACCATAAGAGTATTCTTTAGTTGACCAACGCCTAGTAGTGCCATCACTAACTGTGATAAGCCAACTTACCCTTTTGTTAGAAGAAGCTAAAATTGATAATTGTGTTGCGTCCAAATTTAACATTATGTGTGTCTTCCTATAACTTTCAAAGTTATCTGATCAATAGCTTGATAATTCTTAGTTGCTAATCCTGGCGACATAGTTCTCTGCAACTGACTTCTAAACTTTACTGTATAGACATGGCCATCAGTAGGATGAGTCCAATAGAAACTCCTAACTATACCATTCGCTTTATTTGAATCGGCATAATAGCTAACTATCTCCCCAGCTTCATTTGCTGTTATCCCCTTAGTCCACTGACATTGAACTTGAAATATGCAATCATCATCCAAACTGATTACCCTTTCAGACCCATCATCAAATAAATGTGGAATCTGATTTTTAACCAACATCTCCGCAACAACCTCCTGTGGTGATATACTCAATGTTGAATTATAATCCGCAGTAATCGTGGTTAAATAGTCATACATATTCGCAGTAGCCAATGTTTAATTCCTCAATGCTTGAATACTCTTTTGGTATTCTGGATTAATTTTACTTTGCTTCACCAATACATCTGCAATAGTTTTACCATCAATGTTTATTTGGATTGAACCAACACCACTAGAACCTTGCTGTAGAGCTGAAATTATATATCCGCCCAAAACATTACCTATCTTATCTGAATCAAAACCAGTTCCACCAACAACTGTTTCTCCTTGATGGAGCATATAAGGTCCTGTTTGTGGTACAGATTGAATACCATGTGCATAAGAATCAAGAACTCCTGTTCCAAGAGCACCACTTGCCACAAGATCTATAAAATTGCTTAATTCATAAGCATAATTATCCAAATTAACAGAATAGGAATTTAATTCATTGGCATAATCTTCCATGCTAAATCCTGTAGTTCCAGTCCCATATAATGACTCGATATCATCTTTTACCTTTTCAACCACCATTGCATAATTACTGGAGAATGTTTTCATAAAGTTGAGATACTGTGATTCAAAACTCTGGAATGCAGACAAACCATCTGCTGACTCGGAAGCTGCTTGTAATAATCTGTCATACTCTTTCTGATAAGCTTCCAGAGATTGAACAGGTGCTTGATCACCTATTGAAAGATCCCTTAGCATTTGATCCAAAGTCTTAGTCCTCTCTGCAGCATCCTTCATAGCTTCAGACAGTTTCTGCATAGCTTCTTTTGCATCTTCAGCTGCCCATATCTGAACTTGCAACCCTCTCAAACTTTCATCCATCTGAGCAAGTTCAGATTCCCTTTGTCTTGCAGTTGCCTCTTGTTCTCTACCTAAAACTTGAAGCAGTTCAATTTCCAGTTGAAGTTTTTCATTCCGAAGATTACTTACCCTTTCCATTTCAGCATTATAGTCTTGCAAAGACCATAAATATTCCTGTTGAGCACGAAGAGATTCATCCAATTCGCTAAGAGCCATTGCTCTTTCCATTCTCAAAGCTTCTTCTTCTTTGCCAAGTTCTCTTAATATTGCAATAGATAAATTTTTCCTCTGTTTTTCAAGTTCAACAGCTTTATCTATAGCTGCTTGTGCATCTGCTAAAGCTTCATTTCTCGCTTCTTCAGCAGTTTTTGCATCTTCCAAAGCATATATCTGTCGAAGGATAGCTCTATTTTCATCGGTAAGAGCAGCTTCCAACTCCTGTGCTCTTGTTATTTGATTAGCTGCATTTGTATTTCCTTGAAGTTGATATAACCTCACCATAAAGTTATTGAGTTCATTCTGAATAGCAGATGCTTTTTCAGCTGCTGATGCAGCATCCTCAAGGGTATAAATATAATTTTGCAGAGCTTTTTCTGCATCAGTCATAGCATATAATTCAGCTGCTCTTTGCATAGCTAAGAATTCGGAAGATTTACCCTCTAATTCCAATATTCTCATTGTGAGGCTCAATTGCTTTTCAGTCATTCCCAAAGATTCTGCATAAGATTTCTGAGCTTCAGTAGCTCCTTCAGAAGCTTTCTGTGCATCCTGAGCTACCCACACTTCCATCTGAAGCCATCTTGTCATCTCATCCATTCCTTGAAGCTCAATCTCTCTTTGTCTTTGCAAAACCTTTTCCGCTAATGCTGTATCGCCAGTTGCTTCTGCTAACTCTGCTTGCAATGATAATCTCTTGCTCTCCAAATCCTCATTATATGAATAAAATTGGTCAGCTGCTCCAGACATCTGAAGTAAAGCGGCATAAGCTTCCTGTCCTGCTTTAGTTGTAAGATTGAGACCATTCACCAAATTAGCATATCCTTGCCTTGTTGCAGGAAGTGTAAGGTTCATATTTTTAAATTGTTCTCTAAGATCACGCAAAAGAAAATTCTGCTTTTCATAATCTGGAATGAATGCATCATAGAAATTTTCAAAACTGCTTTGCAGTTCATCAAGGCCACCTGCAATTTTAATTAAAGACTCACTAAACTCAACCATTCCAGCAGCACTACTATTTATAAATTGTCCATAATACAAACTTGTCTTTTCAAGTATGTTTTGAACTTTTGCTGAGTCAACAGTTAATCTCATTGCAGTTTCATAAGCACCTTCGCCTATCTTAGCAAATGTATTAATCATTGATCCAAATACATCTTGAGCTGCTAAGTCAGCTGCTTTGTTAAATGCATCTGCATATGCCTTTGCATTTTCTTCACCAGTTTTTTTCGGGTCCCATTTAGGATCAACAAAATATTTACTTATGTCCAAAGCACTAGCCTTAGCTGAAAGTGCAACATCATCGAATACTTTTGCTGCTCCTGTAAATGTATTTTCCAAATCAGTAAATACTAGATCTAGCTCTTGTTGTGCTCTTTGTGTAGCTGCAGCTACTCCTTCTGGGTCCCAAGCTGGGTTCCAAGTTGTGAATGACCATGATCCATATCCAGAACCACCAGTATTGGTAGTTGCTGGGGTAGACCACTTTTGAGCATTAGCCATTGAACTTAAGAAGCTAGCATTATCAGCCGTTCCAGCACCTAAAGCTTTTACGGAATTGTTCAAATCAGTCAACTTGTTCAATTCCATGCTATATGTATCATTTAAAATTTCAGCTACATTCTCTATTGACTTGCTTTCAGTTCCAGCTTTAGCCCCATAGACTGTACTTTCTGGCAGTTTAGGTGTAGAACCACCTCCTCCACCACCACCAAATGAAATGCCAGCAGAAGAGAATACATTCGCTAATGCTCCTGCAACTGCCGCGATTGCAGCGATTGCTTCGTACCAAGTTTTAGCAGTAGAAGCTGCATGAGCGACTGCTCTTGCGGCGGTAAATAAAGCTAACATTTTTTCAACAACAATCATTGCTTGTGAAGCAACCATCATAGCTTTACTCTGTTTCGTTCCCTCTGCAAACAAAGCTCCGATAGATTGAAACATATTGTACATCTCGCCTGTCTGCTTACTAATATTATCAACATAAGCAGCAAGTGTTTCATCTCTTATTTGTTGTACTTGCTTGTTTGTTTTCTCTTCAACCTCTACTTGATTTCTTCCTTGCTCTTCAAGAATTTCACCTTCGAGTTTTGCCTTTTCTATAAGAAACTTCTCGGCTTTACCATAATCACCTATGCTTTTATAATAATCTGCTTGTGCCTGAGCCATAGCTGCAAATGTTGACAGAGCTGCTATCTTTTTTTCTTTCTCAAGATTAAAAAATTCATTAGCTTCAGCTTTTTTCAATTCGATAGCAAGAGCTGATTGTTCAATTAAAGCATTTTTATATTCATCAGAAAAAGGAGCAGATGCTGCTAAAGCTGCAACCTTTTGATCAACAAGTGCTTTAGCTGTTTCAAGAATTAATTTCCTTACTTCTTTTTGAGCAGCAATATAAACCTTCATTTTGTCATTTGTTGTATTCATATAAGTAGCTTCTTCTTTAGCCCTCTTCTTAATCTGTGCAATTTGAAGATCTGTAGTTTTTTGATCATAAGGATTATTTTTAATTGCTAACTCTACAAGTTTTTTCTGCCTCTCTTCTGCAAGCTCAATCTCAGCATTAGTTCTCTTTTGACCAGCTGCTTTTAAATCAAGATTTAATGCTTCATCAATTTTTACTGCTCCTGCAGCATATTCTTTTGCTGAAGCAAGCCTTTCTTGATCATATTTTCTTGTTTCTTTTAATGTTGTATCAAGGACTACTAATTGCTTTTTTGCAGCATCTCTTGCGTTAGCAAGAGCTAATACGTCAGTTTCAGGTGTTGTAGCTACGGTTTTTGCAAGTTCATAATCTATTTTTAATTTTTCAGTCCTTCTGAAAATTTCCAGTTCTTGTTCTGCTGCTATCTCCTTCATTCTAATGCTTTCTCTTAAAGTCGTTTTAGCATTTTCAGCAGTAAGTCGAGCCATCTTTACTTCTTCTTGGTACTGTGATTCTATTAAATCATCTTTATTTGCATAACCTCTCTGTTGTTCTATCATCCATTGCTTAAAATTCATTTCCTTGCTTTGATATTCACTTTTACGAATAGTTTCCTCTACTTCAGCATTACGTTTCATATCTTCTAATAAAGTTTTGTTAGCTTTTTTAAGGTCTTCAATATTTGCAAGTTGTTGTTCATGCCATTTCCTTGCAGCTTGAGCATTTTCCTCCATTTGCTTTTTCTGTTCTTTTGTTAATTCTACAACCGCCTTTTTACCATCACCACTCATAGTCCATACTGCATCTACTATTTCATCAAAATAACCATAAACAATATCCCCACTTGCTTTCAAAGAATCAGTAAATTTATCGAAATCCTTCTCCATCATTCCCCAAGTATCTTTAGCAGCTACAATTTGCCCTGTTGATATTTGACCGATTAATATAAAAGCGTTAGCCGCTACTTTTGCAAGGTGATAGAATTGGGTAACAGCATTAGCAACAAGAAGAGCAATATCTTTTAACGAAATAAGTATAAGAGTAAAACTTTGAGCTAAATAATAAACTGCAATACCAGCTCCAGTAAAGGCATCAATAAACATGGGACTAAGTACTTTAAGAATATCCCAAATTCCACTAATAGCAATCTTTACATCAACTGCTAAAATTCTAGCAAAAGTAGTAACGCCAACTTCCAATTTTTTCCAAATATCAGACTCCTTCATTTTGTTCATTACTTTTTCAACATCTTTTAAACCTTCATAGACACTCATAACCCCTTCAGAAAAACCACCCGAAAACATTTGACCAATTGATAATTTAATCTCTTCCGTAACTCTCACTAAAGATTTCATTACCTTACCAGCTGATCCCATAGAAGCTTCATATACACCTTGTATTTTTGCTCCTTCTTCTACTACAGCATTAACACGAGCCTGTATTCTTTCTTCATTGGTTAATTCTTCAGTTGTTTTATGGAGTGTTGTAGCATACTTTCTATAAGCAGCATCCATCATGACTTGGAGACCCATATTTCTAAGAATCTCTGTTTGACCCGTTCTAATACCATTGATCATTCTTTGAAAAGCAGCAGATGAATCCATATTGCCTATAACTGCAGCATCTTGGGCAATACGAGCTAATTTACCAGCTTGGGAAAGATCAATTTCAGCTTGAGCCATTTTAATTATTGAATCTTGAGCAACCAATGTTGTAATATTCATCTTTTTGACGGATTCAACATAAGCTTGCATCTCAGAAGCAGTATAACCAGCTCTTCTACCGACTTGTTCAACAACAACACCAAGAGTTTCTACCCTTGATGCTAAAAGAGTAGCTTCTTTTGCATAATTTATTAAATGCTTAACGCTGAATGCTGCAATAAGCCAAGGAGCTAATTGTCTTGCAACACCAAGCACAGAATTTAAGGCATTTTTGACATTAACGCCAGAATTAGAAAAATTATTCTCTATTGTTTTAGCTGCTGTAGTTCCTTCTTGAGTGATAGCTTTCAATTGAGTGGTAAATTTCTTACCATCAAGAGTGATTTCAGCGAATATAGTGCCAACTGATTCAGTTTCTGCCATTATTTTCCTTTTTCGCTCCTGTCATCTATCTCTTTTCGCCACCAACCAAACAATTTCATTATTTTATCCATACAGGTTCTTTGATCCTCAACCTCATACAGATCCATGACAATCTTAAGAGCTTTCACATCAAGCCCCAAGATTAAAACTCTCAAACCATTAAATACATTTATGGTCTGATTTCGAACTGCCAAAAACACTTTGATTGCTTCATCGTTCTCAAGATATAATTCCGGAACACAATCGTCGCAAGGAGACTCTCCTTCTTTCCTCCTCCATATCTCTTTGCAAGCTTCGCACGACGGCTTTTCAAAATCAAGCCATCGTACGAAGTCAACTAGTTTTTTTCTATGTCTGCTATAACCTCTTCAGTTATTGGCTGAATTTCCCTTATTGCATTAATAATAAAATTTGAAAACTTTGGAGAATTGCCCATAAGTAACATTTTCATTTCTTTAGTACATGGTATTGCATTACCTTCCGCATCAAAGAAATTTTCCCATTTAACAATACAATAATCCCAAATCATCTCACTTGAAGCTTCATCATCGGTGATAGTGGAAACTATCCGTTGAGGTTTCCCATCAACTCTTTTGTATTCAATTTTCTGGGTGGTTGTCTGTTTCTGAATCTGCTTTAATGCATCAGCAGAACAAACCCTCAACCAAATAGTTCCACCACCATCCATCTCAAATTTAAATCCTGGATTTAAATTCTTTAAATCAAATACCGACTTTTTATCACTTGACATAATTCTTCTCCTTCTTCCTTTAAATGTTTACCATCTCGTTAGCAAAGAACCATAGGCTTGGCACTGACTTTTCCGGTGAATTCAATCGTTCCAACACCAGACTTGTCAAATGTTACACCACGGCACTTAGTGATCAAGATGTTGCCACCAGTGTCTACGGTAAAATAAGAAGTACTATCTATATAGAACTTCAGATTTTGACCAGTAAACACGCTGGCATTTACGCAAGCAGAGTCTATCAACAACTGACCGGACGTGTCCGTGGGGTCATAGTTACCACTGAAGGAAATCTCTCCACCATCAGCGGAACCAAAGGTGAACTTTTTCGTGGTGTCACCAAAGGCCGAAATATCTAAAGCCTCTCTGGAAAACCCCGAAATAGAAAAAGTCCCCATCTCTGCTATCAAGTAAGTTCCCAACTTGACTGACGCAATGTTACCAACTTTTACTGTCATGACGTTACCTCCTTATTATTATTTTTCATGATATTTTTATATAAAATCTCAAAATTGTCTTCGACTTCAAACAATATGAGATGACCAACCTTAACGCTCGTATCTACATATATCTTATATCCTTTTTCCTTCAACTTATGACAAAACCAGATATCTTCACCTACTGCACCTAAACTATCGCTACTCGGATCTGGGTTTTTCTTAAACTCAAACCACGGTGGTTCTAGATCGTAGAATACTTTCATGTTATAAAGAACACATCCGGTTCCACTAGCATCTACTTCGACTAAATCTCCATCCTTGTACTCTTCCTCAGTAATATACTGATACTTATATAATTCCCCTTTATACATAATAGGATCAAATGGCGGATAGCGTCTATGAACCTTCGCATGTACTACATCCACATTACGACCAAGTAATTTTGGTATAGTATCAATTGGGTACTTCTGATCAGTATCCATCATCAATAAATGTGAACACCCAGTAACCATAGCCTGACTAACAATATAGTTCCTAAGACCATCTAATGGTCCATTCTTGGCCGGAATGTATGTAAAGTCTGGTCTATACATAGTAATAAATGAATCAAAAAATACGTTTGGTACATAGCCCCACGTATTTGGAATTCCAATTCCTAATTTGAAGTTTGTCACTCTAGTTGCCATTATATCTCCTTGTCCTTCACTATTCCAAGCTTCGCATATATATGATATATTCTAAGTTCCTTACTTGTTTCAACTCTCTCAAACGTTTTAATCTTAAACTTTGCCTTAATCCCATAAAGATTTCGGTAACCATCATTCGTATAGTAAAGCCAAGAATTCTCACACCAAAAACTTTGATGTGTTGGATCCATAAAAGCCCCCTGTCCATATTCGCAATCTGGAATAAAAACTTCTAAGATCCCTTCTGGCTTTAAAATCCTATAAATCTCTTCCATAACAAATATCGTTTTACCAATCGGTATATGTTCTAGAATATCAAAAGCCCTTACCTCATCAACAGAACAGTCTTCAAATTCCCATGGTTCTGTAATGTCCATCAATAGGTCCGCTGGTACCTCCTTTCTATTATCTATATTAAGATACCCTGGAATGGGTCTCATACCAGAGCCGAGATTAATCTTCATTAGCTTTCTCTGATACTTTCTTTTTACTCGCTGGAGCTGGTTTAGCTACCTGAATTCTTTTAGTTATTCTAAATATGGTTTCTTTACCAAAGAAGGTTTCTGAAGTAATTTCTTCTTCTATAAAGTCATACCCATCAAGAATTTCATAAATTTCTTCGCGACCTAGAGATAGAGACGGGACGTCTACTCCATATTTTCTATTTGCTTCTGACTCACTAATCAGTTCGACCGTCTCTTCTTCTGCCAAGGAAGTAAATAGAACTAAGAACACTTTGTCTGCACTAGCAAGAGCGTTTTCTAAAATCTTTTTCCAATCGAAGTTATGTTCGAGTACGTGTCGAATAAATATGCCATCACACTTTGATATGTACTCAGTAAGATCAACTATTTTATCCGCGTAGGGTGTGTTACTTCCATCAATACCAATCGCGTCTTCCCTTATCCGTTTAAACCCACCCTCGCCCACACCCCAATCTTCTACTACTTCGCAATCATCCAAGAAATTCGCACCTAGTTGGTAAGAATCAGAAATTCCATATAGATGGATGACTCTGTCCTTACTTATATTTTTATACCAATCATTCCACTTGCCTAAATTTCCCATGTAAAACCTCCTTAATGAGTAAATACGTGATCAATATACGGGTTACTCTCGAGGGTGCCATTTAATAAACTTACTGAAAGCCCCCTCCTATGTACTATATAAGGCAAGCTAACTTGATCCTGGACAGTATAAACAACGTTGTGCAAGAACCACTCAGTTAACGCCCCTCTAACTTTTTCCGTATTTCGATAGATAAAAATTCCTCCACAGTATAGAATTCCATCTTTAAAACTATCATCGCTTAGATAGTCCAGACACTGTTCTTTAAGTTCATTAATATTATATCTAGAAGACAAATACTCATTACCTTTTGCTATCTGCCTTATACAGTAATCAACTTCTTCCTGGACATTAGATTTGAAGAAAGTCTTATGTTGGAATAGTCCTATATCATTATCGCCTAGGGACTCTACTAACCAGTTTACTGTATTTTCGTCCTTAAAAATTATGGTCGAATCTAACCAGATATAATATTTATATCCTGGTCGCAATTTCCATCCAAGCATCTTTGGAATCTTCGCTTGTAGCCTTGAGGAAACATCGTGCTTCTTAGGAAAGTTAGCATCATCGAAAACAAAAGCATCCACTGGAACAGTCTGGGTTCTATGCATAGTAAGGCCATTTTCCCCATCAATACCACCTAACCTGCAGGAGACCATTGCGATGTTTTTGTTAGTAGTTGACACTATAATTGCCTCCATTCTTTTCCGCAAGATCCTTTATCTTGGGACCCCACTTTCCAACAAATATCTTTCTGTTTCTCTTTAAAAGCTTTTCATATTCAAATTCTTTTTCTTGCATAGTCACTGATCTAAAATGGTGAACAAATATATCCTTCGCCACACCACACTTAAAACCAGACTCTATTGCTCTTAAACAAAAGTCATCATCTTCGTAATTTCCTGGCGTGTAAACCTCGTCGAGAATTCCTATCTTATCGAAAACTTCCTTCTTTATCATAACACAGAAGAAAATTATTATGTGATACAGACTGAATTGACCTTTGTTTTCCAAATAGAATTCTTCTGCTCTTTTTTCAAAGCCCTCAATTCCATCATAAACTTTGACTAGCTTTTGTTGTGGTCCAGCTACTGAATTAGTACAGACGCCAACAAGGTCTAACCCATTATTAAGATGGTCTACCATTCGTTCAAAACAATACTTCGATACGACCACATCATTATTAATAATACAAAGGTACTTACCTTTTGCTCTTCTTAATCCATCATTTACTGCTTTAGGAAATCCAGTATTTTCTTTTTTGTATATCGGTCTAAAAACACCAACCTCCCAATTTTTAGACTCGATAGTAATCTTCTTAAGATTTTCTCCAGTATCGTCTGAAGAGCCATTGTCTATAACAATCAACTCAAATGCGATCTGAGTATTTTTAACTATTGACTTTATCGCTAGTTCCGTATACTCCCACTGATTGTACACTGGCATAATAATACTCAGTACTCGATCTTTCTTATCTCCCATTTTTCTCCCCCTTCAAATTAGCCTCTTTAATCCCTACACCGAAGCAATCCAAAAAGTCATCAGTATAATCCACTTCCGCCACCTTTAGCCTGGCAACTTCTTCTAATAAAAACCTCATTCCATCAGGAAAGACCCGCCAACAATCGACTGGGAACCTATGAAATTTAAAAATCATTGGACCAATTATTATCATTGGCTTCCCCACCTTTAAAATTCTAGAAAGTTCTTTTATCCATTTATGAAGATCCTTAATGTGCTCTATCGTCTGACCAGACACTACCAGATCAAAATAGTTATCTGGAAATGGATATGAATAAGGGTCTCTAGCAACAATGTCAACATTCTCGCCTTGGATAATGTCAAGTCCTATATACTCATGGCCGTCAAAAATATTTTTATAAGAACCATTCTCACTAAGACTCCCGACGTCGCAGACCATTTGTCTTATAGACTTGTCTGTGTATTTGAAAAATAAAAGCTTCATTAAATTGTATGATGCTGAATGCATAATTATTTCCTTCCCTATTAAATTCTTACGGTATTACTTTCTGTATAAACCATATAATCTACAACATAATGCCAAACATGAAAATTTTCATCCTCCTCTCTTAACAGTCTGGATAGATCCCTTTTCATCCACAAGTGGTCATAACCTGCAACTGATAGTTTGCAAAAATCAAACAAAACTCTCATATAGGTAAAAATATTTTCAGCTTCTGTTGAGGATTCACTGTTAGAATAAATATCAAACTGTATCCTCTCCGTTTCAAAGTAAGTGGTAAAGGTATAATCTTGAGTTCCTGAAACCATGTTATAAGTAACATAAGGGAATGCTGTTCCCTGAATAGCAAATCCTTTAAAAAACCTTCCACCAACTGCAATATATGCAGCATTGTGAACACCACCGATCAATTCAGTAAATTTAGAATATATAGCTTCAGAAGTAACTTTCATTTTATCCTCATTTAAATGAATCAAAAACTGGACGCATAAATGGTCTTGCAGCAATTCTAGAAGTTCCAAATTCTAAATATGGTGCATAGTTCACATTTGTACCAACAACTACTGTAAATTTACCACCAATAAGACTAAGAAAAGTGCCACCAGGATTTCCAACACCATCCTCTTCTAATGCTTTACTATCAACTTTACCTTTACTCATTCCACTTTTAGTCCAGTTAACAGACATTGAAGCTCTCAGTCTTCCAGAATCAACAGCTGGTGGTTGACCCGGAGCACTTGCAATACGAATGGTAGAATAGGTGCTTTGGCTTTCACCTTTTCTTGTTTTACCTTCACGAACATAGATTCTACCTTCACCTATTCTCATGCTTCTTTTAACTTCATTGGCAAATTTGAAACCTTTAGCAACAACCTTTTTTTCAGCAGGATTCAAGAGGTACTTCCTCATCATCTTCTCATACCATTCTACCCTAGCCATTATGTATTCTCCTGCAAAGTAAATTCCAAATGTAGGTTTGTTTCAAAAGGATCATCTTTATCAACAATTGCAAATATTCTGGACCCTAATCTAAATCTATCTTGTATTGATACATTAGCAGCTTTATGATAATCACAAAGAAATTTAAGGTCTGCTTTCACCCCAAGCTTGCTCTGCATTTCTCTTTCTCTAGCAGTCAAACCCCTTAATGTTCCGAGAACAACAGGCGTTGTAGAATTATTTGCCCATGATCTTGTTTTGCCACCCATTCCATCATTAGTATCATTACTGTTTTGAACTGTTAATGTAATTTTTGGTCCAAGCATTTAAAGTTTCCACCTCTTATATTTTGAAAGAATGGATATTACCTCTGATGGCATATCATTCATTAATGACATAGAAATCCCACCAAGAGAATAAGAATTTAATCCAAAAGCTGATTGATCTTGTTTTTCATAAATTACTTTTGCTAATATTTTAGCTGCTAGTTTTAAATCTTCTGGCATGCTCACATATCCAGCAGTATATTCTATATAAATATTTCTTTTACCCAAAGGGAAACCAGATGAATTATATATTTTGCCTTCTTCTGGATATACTTCAAAATCATCTTCTCCATCATCAGGCATTTGTAAATATACTTCATTATTGTCAATACAATTTAAACCAAATTTTTCTAACAAATAATTTGATTGAAAATCTGAATAATTGGAGCCCATAAGAGAAGCATGCCATCCAGATTGAGCATTTATTGCTGCTACAATCAATGCAAAAGTAGTGTATGTTGCAAAAAGCAATAGTGTATTGACACCATCTTTACTTAAAGTAATACCACTGGAGCTCACACTTATTGACGCTCTTGTATATTGTATAGTATTTTTAACACTTATAGCATCTAATGTATTACTAGAAAGTAAAGTAACTGCTGTTATAGGATACTGATCTACCAATAAACAAGAATCACTAAATCCATCATATCTTTCCTTGTAAGAGGTAGATTCAAAGATCCTATTACAAAAAGTGGATATCCATTTTTCAACATGAGCAATAATTGGTTGAATGATATATAGTTGATCTTCATCCTGCTGCAGAAACTCTAGATATTCTGTTTCATCAACTAACGCCATTTTGGCCCCCTTTTATGATACATATTTACCTTGAGCAAAAACTAAAATATTGCCACTAGCAGAAGTATCAACTGTGAGAGAACTGTTTCTATCTACTGTCATTGATGGATTAAAATCCCATTGTAAAGTTGTATTTGCACCCATGCTTACTGGACCAATCAAAGCTGTAGTAACTGCATTAGCAGTTTCATTTTGTCCTATTGTCACAGTCATTGCTGCCATAACATTTATTGTTATATGCTTTACCTCAAATGCATAAACAGTATTCGCTGGAAGTACATCTTCGCAGTCCATAGCATTTGCTGAGGTAGCATTGACTATGAAACCTTGCAATGTTCCAGCCATTGTTCTTGAAATTGCCATTTCTATTCTCCTTAGTGCAGGACCATAAGATCCTGCACTACTAAAAATTTAAGCTGTAATTCTCATTACAACATGACCCCTTGGAGTGCCGCCAACACCGGCTCCAGTGAAATTTAATTTAATCAGATCACCAACCACTAATGTTCTTGCAGCACTAGGAGCCGAAGAGTTGTTAGACCCCTGACCAGAACCACTATAAGCAACAGTTATTGCTCCATTTGTTACTGCATTACCATTGATAGATGGAGTAATTACCAGATCAGCAGTACCGATAGCCCCATCGACAACAGCATGAATGTTACTAATGTTTCCAGCATAAGGAGAAATAACAAAATAATTTGCTTCAGCTGAAACATCCGCTACATCCACACATATTGCCCAACTAGTCTGCTTCAAAGTAGTACTTGTTACATTGTTTGAATTAACTACAAGAACTGATCCACTAGGGATATCCAATGTCCTGTTGTTTCCATCAAGGATGCAAAGGTTATTGGCATTTTTATCACTAAAGACTAAACTGCCATCCACCCAGCCGGAATTTACTTTAATTGCAGTCATAGTTTCCTCCTTTCTTACGTTGCACTAATTAACGTAACGATATGACCTCTAGGAGAGCCACCACTACCTGCACCAGCTACATTGTAAGTAACAATACTTCCAACTGCTACAGTTCTGTTTGATGTTGGTGTTGCGGAAGCATTTGATCCCTCAGCAGATCCATTATAACCAACTGTTACCACCCCATTTGTTACTGCAACCGCGCCTATATATGGAGTAACTACCAAGTTAGCAGAACTTACAGCACCATCAACTACCACATAAACCTTTGAAATGTTTCCAGCATATGGACTTACTTGGCAGTAATTCGCGTCAGCAGAAACATCTGCTATATCCATATCCAAGCATCTCTGATTCATCACCAAAGTATTTTCATTCACAACTACACTATTGACAGACAGGTTAGCCCCACTAGGAAAGTTCACCACCCTGTTGTTTCCATCAATAGTACAGATCTCATTAGCATTCTTGTCGGTTATAACAAGACTGCCATTGTTCCAATAAGCACCTACTTTTGTTGCTGTCATATTCTTATACCTCCTCTTATCTTATCTGGACTATTTTTACATAGTCGATTTTGAAGGACTCTTCATGAGTCCCAGGAGTCTTCACACCAATGGTGAACTCCATTTCACCCATACCGGATATGGTAACTGTATGGGCAGTTCCAGCAGT
>Ga0208980_10001155_pt1 | contig 15769 bp, 21 predicted proteins | sample WetSurMetagenome_3_FD_187993 | JGI IMG/M metagenome (GOLD analysis project Ga0208980, IMG submission 187993) | Wetland microbial communities from Twitchell Island in the Sacramento Delta, sample from surface sediment Aug2011 Site A1 Bulk (version 2) | ecosystem: Environmental > Aquatic > Marine... | reverse complement strand
TTTGAGATGGGAACATATTTACGTTTTCTTTTTTCAGCAATTATAATGTTGGTGTTTGTTGTTTCTCTGGGTGATATAAAAAGCATTTCTGATATCACTACAAAACAAGCCTTTATCTTTTTTATTATTGCATTTACTACCGGTGGAGCAGCAATTTTTCTTTATTATTATGGATTAAAAAGAATTACCGCCTCCGTCGCTTCAATATGCGAACTGGCATTTCCTTTAACAGCAATAATACTTGAATATGCTTTGCGTGGTAATATTTTAGATGCTGCTCAATGGATTGGCGTGGTTGTTCTGATGATAAGCATTTTTAAGGTAAGCGGGACACCCTTTCCGGCTAAGTTAAACTCAAAATAGAAGAGCACTCAAAAGAGTGCTCTTCCATAAAGCCTATTCTCCTTTCATACTCCAGGGTGGAGTCACACCATTCATTCTCGCATATGCAATTGACTGACCAAGATGCTCGTGTAAGTGAGCAATCATAGTAACCATAAAGTTCCTCACGGAAAATTTCATCCCAAAAGCCTCAATCTCTTTGTTAAGATCTTCCTCCGTGAAATTACCGGCGGCTTCTTTAACCGCTTCAAAAGATTTTTCCATCATTGCAAGAGCAGACTTTTTATCTGTTTCGCTGCTACTCTTACTCATATCCGGTTCGGTTCCCTGCATAAGATCCAGAAAATAATAGTTAGATTCGGCTGCATGAACATAAACTTCTCCAACAGATCTTACTCCTTCTCCCGGTGTCCAGCTATATTTATCTTCTGGCATAGCCTCGGCAAGTTGCATAAGCCTGCCTTGTACAAAATCTACCTGCCCTAAAAATTCTTTTACAAAAACCGGTTGTTCGGCAAAACTCGTTTTTGTAATTAACAGAAAAGTACAGAACAAAAGAACCTTTTTTAAACTAAGCATTTAGCCTCCTTATGTATATTATATTAATTATTAATTATCTCCCTTGTAAAACCGAAACTTTATATGCAAATGATTGGGAATGAATATAAGAATTTTATTTGCCATTGGACAAGTAAATTTTGAGGAGAAAACTACCTAAATTGCGCATCAAATTTTTTGAAAGGAAATTCTTTGGAAAAAACAAGCGGGCTGGCGCAGATAAAATCAGGCTTTCAGAAATCCTTCTGGATTGCAAATGGGATGGAGCTTTTCGAAAGACTCGCTTATTATGGGCAGGGAGCAATCTTAAGCGTTTTTCTTCGTGATCATTTGAAATTTGATATTGATGATGCCGGCTTACTTCAATCAATCTTCGGCGCATTGATTTACTCCCTGCCTATATTCGCAGGTGCACTAGCAGATAAATTTGGATTTAAGAAAGCATTTTCGTTTGCATTCTTTATCCTTGCAATCGGATATTTTCTTATTGGTTCAACCGGAATGAAAGCTTTTGCAGTATGGTATTCTGATACAAGTCTTTTTGTTATTCTTAGTTTTATTTTAATCTTCACTGCAATTGGCGGATCATTTATAAAACCAAGCGTACTGGGAACAGTAGCATTAACAACTACGTCGGAAACAAAATCCTTTGGTTATGCAATTTATTACTGGCTTGTTAACATCGGTGCTGCAATTGGCCCCATTCTGGCCCTCATAGTTAGAGATTCCTTCGGGATCGAGTTTGTTTATTTGGTTTCTGCGATTAGCTGTGCGCTTATGTTTTTAGTTACTTTGTTTTTCTTCAAGGAACCACAGGCTAAATTAGATGAGCAAAGAGAGAGTATTCAACAAGTAATTAAAAATATGTGGATGGTGATAAAAAATATTAAGTTCATTGTTTTTTTGTTAATATTCTCACTCTATTGGTTGGTGTTCTGGGAATACTTTTTTGTTATACCATTTTATGTTAGAGACTTTATATCAAAAGATGCCCCGTTTGAGATTATTACAGCAACAGGAGCATTTACAATTGTACTTTTGCAAATACCAATAAATATTATTACTAAGCGAATACCCACGTTCACGGCAATAATTATTTCTTTTATTCTTGCTGCAACAAGTTGGTTGATGCTTTTCTTTGTGGCGCCAATTGTTCAAGGATTGTTTGTAAATGTTACGTCGAATGGCTCGATCGTCTTCCAAATTGGACTTGGGATTCCACTAGCAATGTCAGCGATTTTTATCTTTTCTATTGGAGAGCAGACACAGGCGCCAAGATTTTATGAATATCTTGCCGATCTTGCACCCAAAGGACAAGCAGCACTCTTTCAGGGTTTTGCGTTCTTACCAATTGCAATAGCTTGGGCACTCGTAGGGCCCTTTGGCGGTTGGATATATAAAATTTACGCTGAACAAGCTAGAAGACCTGAATTTGTTTTCCTTATAATTGGATTGGTTGGCATTGCTGCTACCATTATGATGCTTATTTATAACGGTTATATGAAAAGAACCAAATAGAGATTCCTAACTTTTTTAGAAATAGACATTGAGCTAGAAGAACTATTATTAGGCACTTATTTAGAGTGGTTCTTGTGCTATGAATCCTTTTATCATTTCGAATATCAAACCTTTCGTAAACAATAAATTTATAATATGGCAACTGAACAAATATTTCTATACGCACTAATTGCTTTGATAGCATTTTATGTCATCAGAAAAATTCTTTTGATTAGATCAATTCGACAATATTCAGCGGTCGATGCTTTTCAGAAAATAAAAAAAGAACAGAATGTTGTTCTTCTTGATGTAAGAACAGATACCGAGAGAAAAAAGAATTCAATTAAAGGTTCTTTCCATATTCCGATAACGTCAATAGCATCAAGTGGTGGAGAATTAAAAAAATTTAAAGATGCAGAGATAATATGCTATTGCAGCACTGGCAACCGAAGTTTAAACGCAGCAGCAAAACTTAAAAAGCTGGGGTTCAATGCTTCAAATCTTAAAGGCGGAATTCTTAGATGGAACGCAGCAGGTTTAAAATGATCTGGGGTAAAATAAAATTGTTTTTGCCAGTGACGTTAGGTGCGCTTGGCGGTTTTCTCTACTATAATTTTATTGGTTGTAATGGCAGCTGTGCGATAACAGGAAGTCCAGTCAATAGCACATTATATGGATCGTTAATGGGCTTGATACTAACAGACTGGAAACAAATCAAATTACTCTTTATAAGAAAGGTGAATCAGAAATGAAAAAAAATATGGGATCAATGGATAAAGGAATTAGAATATTTCTTGCGGTGATACTTGCTATTCTATATTTCACAAACCAAATCAGTGGGGTTGCTGCAATAGTATTGGGCATTTTTGCAGTTGTGTTTTTATTTACGAGCTTTGTTGGATTTTGTCCGTTTTATGCACCATTCAAGCTTTCAACTTTAAAAAAATCAGAGAAATAATAAATATTTTTGAATAAAAAGGATTAGAGATGCAATACGGATTTTCAAAAACGGTCGATTTAAATTATGAGCAGGCAATCGAAAAAGTAACTGCTGAACTTAAGAAGGAAGGCTTCGGAGTTTTAACTTTCATTGATGTTAAGGAGACACTCAAGCAAAAGATAAATGTTGACTTCAAGAAATATGCAATACTTGGTGCCTGCAATCCCCCTATTGCGCACAGGGCTTTGCAGGAAGAAGAACAGCTTGGTCTTCTGCTTCCATGTAACGTAATCGTTTATGAAAAAGAAGGGAAGACAAATATTTCCATTTTTGATCCGATGGTAATGACATGGATTATAGAAAACGATCAGATGAAACCAATAGCAACGGAAGTGCAGGAAAAGCTGCAAAGAGTTTTAAAAGCAATATAAATAATTCAAAAAAGGGAAAAACAATGGCTGAGCATTTAACAAAACAAGCATTTTTAGAAAAAGTTTTTAATTACGAGAAAAACCAGGATTGGAAATTTGAGGGTGAGCTTCCTGCTGTGGTTGATTTTTGGGCTCCCTGGTGCGGGCCTTGCAGAACGGTAGGACCAATAATAGATGAACTTTCCACCGAGTACAAAGGAAAAGTAAATTTTTATAAAGTCAATACTGATGAAGAACAGGAGCTCGGTGCAGTATTTGGAATCAGAAGCATTCCATCGTTATTATTCATTCCCAAAGATGGACAACCAAAATTAGCGGTTGGTGCACTTCCGAAGGAATCTTTCAAATCTGCAATTGAGAAAGAACTGCTCATAAGCGAACCCAGTAAAAATTAATCTCTCGGCTGTCACGGTTGTGCTGTGACAGCCAATCATTCCCCGGTAATTTATTTTCTCATACCTAATGAAAAAGATCAAGCAGTCTCATAAAACTCGAAGACCCCGAAAGAGATTTTAATGGGGGTTCATTCAAATATTTTTTCCTGGTGATGTTCACTGATTCCGTATCGATATCTTTTAACTCACCAAAATCCTCCAAACACAAAATCAAAATAACGGTTTTTAATGCTGTTGCCTTAACTCTAATCGTGTGTGGCGAGTATCTGGCAGGATGAATATGAACATATCTTTCTCTTGTTTCGCCCAATCTTAAAGTCCAAATTGATTTGTCTTTTAGTTCAAGTAGTTTGTAATCTTTGCCTTCGTTTTTAAGCCACTCATCATAGTGGTTTTCTGAAGATATTTTTTTTCTTTTAATTGAGTTAATAATTTGATTTGATATTTCGCTTGGTGAGTATCTTCCATAGTACAAATCCATTTGCGAATCACCGATTCTCAGCAGATGAATTTTAAGTTCCTCGATTTCTTTTAGTGATTTTATAGCGGCGATTTGCCTTTTTATAAAACCCAGATGATGTTTCCAGCAATTAAAATTTATGGGCGGAGGAAATTGACAGTTCTCGTCCACGACAGAATTAAATCACAAATTTAATTGCTGGATGTTTGGATAACTTCTGGAAGATTAAATCTCTCACGACTTCGGAAGGTACAACAACGGTAATATTCAAACTGAAATATTTTCCTTTTTTACTTATGTTCGACGGGGTAAGATCGTATTCTAAATCAACAACTGCCTCTTCAACAGCACTTATCATTTCCTCAATGCTATCGCCGATTATTTTGTACGGCCATTTGCAGGGATACTCGATTTGCGGTTTTTTATTTTCCTGATTAAAGACCATCTGTTTAGCTGATTATTTATTCTACATTGTGAATTTATAAATCTTTAATCTTAAAAGAAATTTCATTCTAATTTGATAATCTTTATCTGCAAGTTAATCACCGATAAATTATTCTTTGTTTACAATGAATACGCCGGCTGTAATAAGCAATCCGCTGAAGATCATTAATAGAGTAATCTCTTCATTGAGAAAAAACCAGGCGGCAACAACTGTTACAAGCGGTTCAAAGTAAAGGAATGCACCAACCTTCGCTGATTCCATATCGCGCAAAGCCTGTGCCCAAATAACGTATGCAACACCCGAACAAAAAATGCCCAGAAAAAGAATCCACATCCAGCTAATTAGTGAAAGATTAATTATTGAGTTAATAGTTTCTGAATTAAGATTGAATGGAATTATTATAACAGCCATCATAAGAAAAAGATAAAGGATTGTCATAAGCGGCGAGTAAGAAAGCGATATTTTTTTATTGACCATCGAGTAGACTCCCCAGGTAAAAGCACTGCCAAGCACTAGTAGGTCACCCTTGTTTTCAATCAATCCGATGTTTGTGATATCTCCTTTGCCAATTAGCAAAAGTAATCCGGCTAATGCGACCAATATCCCGGCTAATTGAAGCGGTGTGATTCTTTCTTTGTAAAAGGCAAATCCAAGTATTGCCATAAAAATTGGTGCCGTTCCAATTATCCAGCCAGTGTTTGAGGCTGTTGTGTATTGTAATCCGGTTACTTGTATCCAAAGATGGAAGACGGCTACCAAGGCAAGAATAAAAATCCAGCCATGGCTTTTAAGGTTTATTGAAAATTTCTTTTTAGTAGAGAGTGCAATAATGGTTAGAAGAACCGAGGCGAATACCAAACGAAGAATAATGATTGTAACCGGGTTGATTTCTTGCAAAACAGTTTTAGTCGCGACAAAAGATGTCCCCCAAAAAATTATTGCAAGAAGAATAAGCAGATAACGAACCGTTTTTGAGGTGGTCAAGCTTTCTACTTGGACTTTTCTGTTTTCTTAGCTGAAGAATAATTCTCAAGATCATATCTAATCAACTTGTCTGGCATGTCAACTTTGGTTATTTCAACCCCGGCATCATTAAAAAATTTAATTGCAAGAGTATCGTGGAAATCAGAAAAAACCACGACTCTTTTTATACCGGCGGCAATAAGTGCCTTTGAACAGGTTGTGCAGGACATGTTTGTAATATATGCCGTAGCTCCCTTAATGTTTACTCCGTGTGTGGTTGCTTGAACAAGGGCATTTATTTCTGCGTGATTTGTCCGTACACAATGGTTTTCAACTATTAAGCAACCAACATCTTCACAATGAGGTTGCCCCGGTAATGAACCATTGTAACCCGTAGCAAGAACAAATCTGTCTTTAACAAGAACGCAGCCGCAATGCATTCTAGGGCATGTTGCTCTTTCGGAGGCAAGCATAGCAAGCTTTAAAAAATATTCATCCCAAGTCGGTCTGCCATTTGAAGCCATAAAATTTTTCTCTGTAGAAATTATTAGATAAGAAAATTGTTACACTGAAAATTAAAGTATTTTCGGCGCTTTACAAGTTCTGGATTGAATTTACTGGACTCACTTGTGTGGTAGAACCGAAGGGTTTTATAAGGAAAAAGCTACAAATTTCAATCTGTCTTTGATTTGTTTAATGAGCAAGCTTATTGGTGATAAGTAACTCTCTCATATATAACTTTACTGCATCTTTCGTTGATGTTTTGAAAGTTATAAATACGTCCATTCCTCCTTCTTTCAAGACATTCAGATTGCTCCTATCCATTCCTCTGGAGATTATGGTTGAGCAATCATTCAGCAAAGAACGAATTTTTGTTGGAATGATTACCTTCTCACCGCTTGGTTTTTTCTCTCTCAGATTACTCTCCCTATACTCGGAACCAACAATGTCAGATTCTTTAACATCATAAACGACGTATCCCTTTGTTGGAATAAGCGGCGATTTAATTGTCACACCATCATTTGATTCTATTGCAATTTTCATTTTGTATTCCCTCCTTAAATTGTTGTTATAAATTTCTGTCAGCCAATGCGTGTCGAATATGCTCTTCTGACATTAATGCGGGCTTTTTTTGCAAACCGTTTATGTCTTGTAGCGCGATGAATCCTGTTGCTAAAACAAACGGGACAACTTTGAGGAAACTGCTCAGCAGGATTATTCTCCCAATAATAGCCGCACTCATCACATTGAATTTTTTTCTTTGTCATAAATACGCACTCCTTTATCTTGTTGGTAATCTTGTTTATTTAAAGAACAAGCTGTTCAGAGTAGAGGAGATTTCGGGATTAAGCAGAGATTCTAATATGTTCTTGCTATAAGATAATCTTTTTAAGTTAATTGTCAATGACAATTGTGATAAACGGGGACGAACGGCAAAAAATCACTGGTTAAAAAAAATTTTTAACGAATCAAACGAACTCTAAATCATCTCTGAAAGAAGCTCCTGACGAGGATTTGCAATGATTACTTTATTAACGAGCAATCCTTTTTCAGAAACTATTATTGCACCAGCCTCAACAGCACTGGTAACCGCAGCAACATCTCCGGTAACACTAAAAAAGGCTTTGCCACCGAGTGCCATTGCAAGGCGGAGTTCAACAAGCTGAACTTTTGCGGCTTTTACTGCAGCATCTGCAGCTTCAATTAATGAGGCAACCGAATAAGACTCAACTATTCCAAGTGATTCGAGCATTTGAACATTGTTGTGCCCGGCTATTGCCGGGAATATAGATGGATGAACATTTGGTATCACAAAATTATCTATTACCCCAAAACCAATTGTGTTGATTGCATTTTCAACAGCAGAAGTTACCGCGGCAACGTCTCCTGAAATCAATGTCATATATTTACCCGAACAAATTGTTCTAGAAATCATTAATTCGACATCGGAAGTTTTAAGCATCTGGTCAGCTGCTTGAATACCAGAAGCAATGCTTCCTAGTTCGATTAGACCGATTGAGTTTTTGTTAATCATTTAAACTCCTTTATGATTCAATAGAAATACTCTCGGAAGTTACTTCGCTGACCTTGCCGCTAATTGATGCATGAATATTTGCGCCGAGCTCACCATCAGGAATTTTTCCAATCATTTGTCCTTCTTCAACCACTTCGCCATTTTTAACAATAGGCTTTGCCGGTTTTCCAACGTGCTGTTGAAGCAGAATTTTTACTTTTTTGATAGAAAACTTTTCTGAATTGAACGGTGCTTCAACATCGTAATCCTGCAATTTTAGTTTCATAATTAACTGAGAAAGCGGAACTCTTCTTCCTTCTTTAATCGGATGAACTTTAACTGGCCTTTGCTGAATAAATTTTATTCCCTCTGCTTTCATTTCTACTTTTGCTTTATCGCAAGCCTCCTTGGGATAAAGATCTTCCGGACAGGCATACAGTGTGCACAGCCCGCATGAACAGCAAAGTTCAGCCATTTGATTCCAAACTGCTGAGCCTGTTTTTGTAAATCCAAGCGACCGCATAACTTTGTGCGGTTCAACCTGGTAGCCAAGTAAATATCTTGGGCAAAATTCTGTGCAATAGCTGCATTGATCGCAAGCAGATTTACCAATACGGTGCCAATTCTGTTCCGGCTGATTTTTTCTTTTTATTAAATAATGATCTCTTGGAAGGACAATTAGTCCCGCGGTTTTTTTAGTTACTACTTCATTCAAATCAAAGGATAGCTGACCCATCATCGCACCGCCAACGAAAATTCCAAACTCACTGGTCTTGTTCTCACCGGCAATGCTTATGATATCTTTAAAACTTGTTCCAACCGGGACAAAAAATGAAGATGGTTTTTCAACTGCACCTGCCACACAAATGAATTTTTTTGTAACTGGAACATTCCCTTCAGCAAGGGCAATATTATAAAGTGTTTCAACGTTGTTCACAACACAACCGACATCAAGGGGAATTCCCGCCGGCGGAATTAATCTTTTCGTTGCTTCATATACCAATTCGAATTCATCCCCGGAAGGATAAAAATCACCGAGTTTTGTTAATTCTGTTTTTCCATTAAGATGTTTGCTGATAGCAGAAACTGCTTTCTCGTTTTTCTCTTTAATTCCAAAGTAGCCTTTCTTCGCATTTGTGCTTTCAATTAAAAGCACAAACCCCCGACAAATATCTTTGGGAAAATGCAGCATCAATTCATAATCTTTATGAATTAATGGTTCACACTCAGCTCCGTTGGCTAATACATATTCAACTTTCGAATTTGCTTTAACGTGTGCTGGAAAACCTGCGCCACCAGCACCAACGACACCGGCATTAAATATTTTTTCTTGAAGCTGCATTATTAATTATTCTTTACCAATTCTTTCAATGTTTCAACCCACATCGGGTGATCGTTCAAACTTTCAACCAGTTGAACTTTTTCACCGCCGTGTTCTTCAAATAATTTTTGATATTCAATTCCTATCTCTATTAATGTTTCAAGGCAGTCTGCAACGAAAGCGGGACTAAAAACCAATAATTGCTTTGCCCCTTTCTTTGCCTGTTCAATTATTACTTTGTCAGCAAAGGGCTCAAGCCACTTTTTGTCAAGTCTTGATTGAAAACAAACTGAATATTTTTCAGAAGCAAGATTTAATTTCTTAGCTATCAATCTCGTGGTTGCATAACAGGTTGCCTTATAACAGTATTCATTTGTTTCGTTTATTTCTGTCTCACAGTTATGTTCTTCACAAAGTGTTTTGTCCTTGTAAACCTTGTCAACCTGTCTTACCGGTAAACCATGATAGCTGAAAAGAATATGGTCGTAATCATCGAGTTTGTATTTCCTGGCTTGATCAACAATCGTGTTGATATATCCATCTTTATCATAAAACTGGCCTATGAATTTTACTTCTGGAATAACCCACCACTTCCTTATTGTTTTCATCACTTTATCAGCCACTGAGCCTGTTGTTGCTGAAGCATACTGTGGAAAGAGTGGGACAATAATAATTTTTTTATAATTCTTCTTATAGATATCATCCACAACACTCTCTATTGATGGATTTTTATATCTCATTGCAAGATACACATCATAGTTATCACCTAGAACGTGCTGTAATTTTTCCTGAACAGATTTGCCGTAGTAAAGAATTGGGGATCCTCGTTTTCCATCAGGCAATCCATTGTTTACCCATAGTTCCTCGTATATCTTCGCCGATTTTGGTGCGCGAAAAGGAACAATTATTAGATTAACAAGAATAAATCGGGCAAGCGCAGGTATATCAATCACGCGTGGATCATTTAAAAACTCAAAAAGATATTTTCTCACATCTTTTACTGATGGACTATCGGGCGTGCCTAAATTTATGAGTAGAACTGCCGTTTTTAATTTCATAATTTAATTGTGGTTCATTTATCAAAGTTTCAATTGGAAATTTAATAAGTCTTTGAGTGATTATTAAATGAAATTTTTCAAACACATATTGCCCTTTCTTCCAGTATTGCTACTCAACAATTGCAATGCTGAATCGTTGGATTGCGTTTGCACAGAAGAATTTAGAACATATCTTGTAACTGTTGTCGATAGCACCGGAATTCCAATCGATTCTCTTCAAACAAAAGTAACAAGCGATAGAGGAAAAGAATATAATTTCGAGGAATTCACACCTCCGCCATTTGTGCAGGGAGCTTATTTTGTGATGACAGATGGTTACCAGAATGATTTCAGCATAAGACCCGGAAAAATATTTTTTACGGGGACAAAGAACAACCTGGAAGTAACCGGTGAGTATTTGTTCAATACTGACGAATGCCGTTGTCATGTTTATAAAGTTGCCGGCCCGGATACTCTGGTGATAAAATAGTTTCTGATTACTACCAACGCTGACATATTCCGCGCTGCACATTGTTTCTCTAAAAATTAAATCCTATGTTTCTGTTGACAGTCAAAACAAAGTAAAACATTTTTCTACCTATGATGCCATTAGATTTTCCTCCACTTCCTTTAAGTGAATGGAAAGAAACAAGAGATACTTTTCAGAAGTATTGTCGTATGGTTGGGGCAATTAGAGAAGTTCTGTCCCTTCCTCTGCCACACTCATTGCAAACTAATTTGCTTGTGAGCGAGTTTGGTTTTACTACTTCGGCCCTGATAAAAAATGCCTTTTCGCCTGTACAAACATTTGAACTTTTAATTGATTTGGTCAATCGGCGTTTACGAATCGAATCAAATTACCGTGAGCCATTATACGTTGCATTGACCGGGCAATCATTAAATGCTCTGTGGGATGAAACTTGCAGCTTGCTTTCAGACATTGGAATCGCTCCGCCATTAGAAAAACCAAGTTTCTTTGAAGGCTCTCGTGGAAGATTCGAGCCGGAACCGCTATTAAATTATTGGAATGCTGTAAAAACGATCAATCAGGTGCTAAAAAATATCAAAAATGAAATGACTGGAGAAACCTCCCCGATTCAGCTGAGAGTGGATAATCTGACTCTTTCTTTAACATGGTATTGTAAAAAAGTTTTCAAAGGTTTTCCTGTTGAACAAATTGATTTGGGTTTTTCCACCGGAGATGAGAAGTTCGCTGAGGCATACTTCTTCATTTCTTTCTTCCCCGACGCACTTGCATTAAAAAATATAATTACGGGCAAAAAGAATTCTCGTTTCACAAAGAATAACTCTGAAATGATCTTGCCATACATAGAAGTAATGAAATCCAAAAACAGTGAGGAAACGTTACTTTCTTTTTACAAGAGTGTTCTATAATAATCTGGTCGCTTAAATCTGATTTGATTGCTGACTAAAATCCTTCTGTTTAATTGCACCAACCAATATGTCATTGCCTCGAATAAAAAGGGAATTATTGTTAACTTTCCAATTATTTTTTAACGCAATCTCAACAATGATATAATCGAAATGAAAAAAGCTAAAAGATATTTACTCCCTTTAATTTTCATACTATCTGGAGCTTTCCTTTGCGCACAAACAGTTAATATTAAAATTATTGAAACGAGTGATGTTCATGGTGCGTTGGTTCCTTATGATCTGACCAACGATTTGCAAACAAACAGCTCTCTTGCTCAGGTTCATTCCTATATTGTGTCCCAGCGGATTCAACAGGATCAGGAAGTTATTTTGCTTGATAACGGGGACTTAATTCAGGGCGATCCAATCTCATACTTTTATAGCTTCGAGGATTCATCAGACACTCACGTTTTTGCTGATGCTTTAAATTTTATGGGATATGACGCCGCAACTATTGGAAACCATGATATTGAAACCGGTCATAATGTATATGATAAATTCAGAAGAGAAATAAATTTTCCCTGGCTTGCGGCCAATGCTATAAACGTAGAAAATGATGAGCCGTATTTTCAACCATATACTATTATTGAAAGAAAAGGAGTTCTGATTGCAGTGCTTGGATTAATCACACCCAGCATTCCAAATTGGCTTCCTGAAAAACTTTGGTCTGGAATTGAGTTCGAAGATATGATCGAAACTGCCGAAAAATGGGTCGCGTTCATTCAAGAAAAAGAAAAACCGGATCTAATAATCGGGTTGTTTCACTCTGGAGTTGACTTTACATATAATGAAGAGTCTGAAGACACTTATAAAAATGAAAATGCATCTCAGCTTATCGCAGAACAAGTTCCTGGATTTGATGTGATATTTGTTGGCCATGACCACTCCGGCTGGAATTTTAAAATAGAAAATGAAGCCGGGGACAGTGTACTAATTCTCGGACCTCTTTCCAGGGCTCGGACTGTTGCTGTCGCTGATATTCAGTTGGAATTTGATAGCATTTCCGGAAGGTGGAAGCAAAAAAATATCTCGGGAGAAATTGTTGAAACAAAAAACTACAAACCTGACGACCATTTCATGAGTAAGTTTTTACTTAATCTTAATATTGTAAAAAATTATACCGAAACGCCGCTTGGTCAAATTATGGCTTCTGTTTCTTCAAAAGAATCTTTGTTTGGTCCATCTGAATTTGTAGATCTTATTCATACTGCACAACTTGAAATAACCGAAGCTGACATCTCCTTTGCTTCTCCGCTCTCATTTAATACAACCATCGACAGCGGATGGATACGGGTCAAAGATCTATTCAAGCTTTATCACTACGAAAATTACTTATATACGATGTCCTTGACAGGAGAAGAAGTTGATAATTATCTTGAATATTCTTTTGGCAGCTGGTTTAATGAAATGAAAGACTCGTCAGACCATCTTTTAATATACAAAACAAATGAAGACGGAAGTATTAAATATTCGCAAAGAACAGGATCGCCCGAACTCGAGGAGATATACTATAACTATTCTTCGGCCGCAGGAATAAATTACACTGTTGATGTTTCAAAACCGGCAGGGGACAGAGTAAATATTGTTGAGTTAAGTGACGGAACACCCTTCGATTTTGATAAAACCTTCAAAGTCGCAATAAATTCATATCGAGGAAGCGGAGGGGGCGGACACCTGACTCGTGGTGCTGGAATTTCACAAGATGATCTTTCAGAAAGAATTGTTGCTTCAACCAATCGTGATATCAGGTATAACCTTATGCAATGGATTAAAGAAAAAAAGAATATTCGTCCACATCTTCTTGGTAATTGGAAAATAATTCCTGAAGAGTGGTGGCAAAAAGGAAAAGAAAAAGATTACATGTTGCTTTTCGGAAACACTTCCGAACCCAAACAAAATAACACCGAAGAACCTAAACGATAAACCCATAAACATTATAAATATGAATACAGATAAAAGTAAACGGCTTTTTGAACAAGCAAAAAAATATATTCCCGGCGGAGTTAACTCTCCCGTTAGAGCATTTAAATCTGTTGGTGGAGATCCCTTATTTATTCAACGAGGCGAAGGTTCAAAATTTTGGGATGTTGATGGAAACGAATTCATCGATTATATCGGGAGCTGGGGACCACATTTGTTCGGACATAATCCTTCTTTCATAATAAATGCTTTGTCAGGAGCTATTAAAAACGGAACCAGCTTCGGTGCTCCAACTGAGATGGAGGTTGCAATGGCCAAACTAATTACTGAGCTTGTTCCTTCGATTGAGATGGTTAGGATGGTCAACAGCGGAACCGAAGCAACAATGAGTGCTGTTCGCGCAGCTCGTGGCTACACAGGAAAAGAAAAGTTCATAAAGTTTGAGGGGTGTTATCACGGCCACGCAGATTATTTTTTAATAAAAGCTGGCTCTGGTGCACTAACTCTTGGCGTTCCAACTTCGCCAGGCGTAACGAAAGGAAATGCAGCTGATACACTACTTGCAGATTATAATGATATCAACTCGGTTAAAAAATTAATCTCTTCAAACAAAAATGAGATCGCCGCTGTAATAATCGAACCGATTGCGGGCAATATGGGTGTGGTTCGAGTTAAAGATGAATTCATAAAAGAGCTTCGATCAATTTGTGATGAAAATAAAATTGTTTTGATATTTGATGAAGTAATGACGGGCTTCCGTGTTGCTGCCGGCGGGGCTCAGGAAGTGCTTGGAATAAAACCAGATCTTTCCACTTTCGGAAAAATTATTGGCGGTGGATTACCGGTTGGTGCTTTTGGAGGAAAGAGAGAAATTATGGAAAAGATTGCTCCGAGCGGTCCGGTTTACCAGGCAGGAACATTGAGTGGAAACCCTCTTGCTATGTCTGCTGGTTACGCTGCATTAAAACATATCAAAGAAAATCCCGGTATTTACAAAACGCTCGAAGAAAAATCTTCTTATCTTGAAAAAGGATTCAAAGAAAATCTGAAGTCTGTCGGGAAAAAATATGCGATGAACAGAGTCGGCTCGATGATGTGTATGTTCTTTACCGAAAAACCTGTCGATGATTTTAAATCTGCAGTGACTTCAGATACTCCTCTTTACGGAAGATATTTCCACGAAATGCTGAGGCGCGGAGTTTATCTTGCCCCGGCACAGTTTGAAGCCTTGTTTGTTTCAACTGCACATTCAAAAGAAGATTTAGAAAATACCATAATGGCCAATCGAGAAGCATTAATGGCAATTTTATAGAGAACGATCCTTGTTTAAATTGATAATTCTTTCTTACTTCTGAAATTCTCGCTGATAAACAATATAGTCTGTCTTTGCCGGTTCGCCGCCCGATTGTCTCACTAGTTGTGCGATTTGTGCCCGGTGATAAGTTGAGTGATTAATCACGTGTACAACAATATCTTTAATTGTGTTCGCGAATTTTTCGCCCTTCATATTCGAGTATTCTATTCTTCTTTCAAAATCATTCTCGTGAAGACCTTCTAATAAATTTATCCAATCGGCAGTCACCGGTGTTGATTGTGGGACCAACTCTTTTTGTGTTAGCATTTGCCAAGGATCAATTACAATGTCTTTGCCGAGAATTCTGTTTAGCCAGATTTTCTGCGCGGAGATTATGTGTGAAAGAAGTTCTCCTGATTTTCTATTCTTCTTTTTTAGATTCATTATTGATTCGGCGGTTTGTCTTGTTGCCCAATCATTGTATTTAAATAAGTGAACGAAATGATCTTTTAGCATTTTTATTGCTCTATTTTATTGTTTTTTCTTTACGATAATTTCCGTCTGCAACCACTTTTGCTGTCAGATAGGCAAGTTTAACTATGTTTTCAAATAAATTCTGATTTAATGTTTCCGGAGTGTCAGTCGGAAGATGCAGGTGCTCATAACTGTACTTTGAAACAAAATACAAACCGGGGATTCCAATTTCATAAAAAGGAGT
>Ga0208980_10001154_pt1 | contig 15771 bp, 16 predicted proteins | sample WetSurMetagenome_3_FD_187993 | JGI IMG/M metagenome (GOLD analysis project Ga0208980, IMG submission 187993) | Wetland microbial communities from Twitchell Island in the Sacramento Delta, sample from surface sediment Aug2011 Site A1 Bulk (version 2) | ecosystem: Environmental > Aquatic > Marine... | reverse complement strand
GCATTGTCTAAGATAAAATATGGGCTCCGGATCAGGAAAGAACGATCAAAGTCCATTAAATGACAAATTGGTGGGTCATCATGAAAGATATAAGAAGAATACTTACCATTGGCCTTTTTGCGATATCGCTATTAGGCTTTGAAAGCGGCTGTTTAGCGGCCGACGAAAACCTCCTCATCGTAAACGAGAATGGTACATCTATAGTGAATGCGAGTGCTCTAAACTTATCTATTGGCCAGATAACCTTGGGAAACCTCAGCGTGATGGAAAAGGATGGTCTTCTCTATATGGTCGAAGAAGAAAAACTTGCCGGTGATGTCTATCAGACTCTAGGCAATCTATGGAACCAGCAGGTTTTCAGTAATATTGGGGAAGCAGAGAAGACTCATCAAGCAGCGGTTATGGTGCTCATAAACAGATACGGCTTGACTGATCCTACTATAAAGGAAGTGGGCAAGTTTAGCAATGCTACCCTCCAAAAGACATATGACGAATTGACCAGCAAGGGAAAGACCTCATTAAAGGATGCAATGGACGTAGGTGCTGAAATAGAAGAAATTGACATACTCGATTTGCAGAAACAGATCGCCGAGACCGACAAGGCGGATATTAAGATCGTCTATGAAAACCTGATGAGAGGTTCCGGAAATCACCTGAGGGCTTTTGTTTCAAACCTAAACAGACATGGTTACGAATATACACCAATGTATCTGGGCCCAGAGCAATACGATAGCATAATCAATAATAAGGGTTAGATATTCCATTTTTTATTTTTAATCTGTAAAAGACTATTGCCGTGATTCTTCGAATTTCGCTCTCATGAGCGTATGGAAAGATATCCATTAATTAGATAGATCTTTGAAAAATCGCTCTCTAATTAATGGATTGTCACAAACGCAAGAATAAAAAGGCTTATCGAACATTGCTGAGCATTAAAATCGGCTTTTGTTCATGGCAGAACGTTTTTAGAGGCTTGCAAATTGATTTGTTTTAAGGGACTGACCTAAGTTCGTTCGGTCTTACTTTTAACTATCGTTCAGGTCAAGCCAATTTGCAGAGCGGCAGATAAGAGCTGTTCTAAAATGGAGGTTAAAGAAATATGAAGTACATGCGATTACTGGCGGCATTGGCTGTTTTATGCCTTTTTGCGGCACCCGCGCTTTCAGCACAGACGGAGAATGGATCTACAAAAAATGTTGATACAGGCAATAACTGCAATATGAACTGCAACGGAAATGGGCCCTGTGCAGGTACAGGTAGCCCTCAGAATTATGACGAGAATGGCGTCCATTTTGGAAATGCTTATAAAACGGGGCCTCAGGACTGCAGTGGAAACCAGAACGGAAACGGCCAGAGCGATAATCAACAGGGAGTACAAGGCGGAACAGGTCCTAAAAGGGATGGTAGCTGCGGCAACTGCAAACGCTGAGTTAGGGATTAACTAAAGAAAATCGATATACGTCTGGGCGATTAAGGGCGGCGTAAATTGGGCAATCAAATGTCCCTCTTATGCCTCCAACATCAATTTTTTAATTTTGTTTAATGCAAAAAAGAATAAACTCTCGATAAATAAGAATGGATCCTACATTCCTATGTAAAACATTGGAAATCAATAACAGGGAGGGAGACTATCTCTCCATCCCTTCGTCCTTTCTAACTACGAATCCATCTCTAACAATCTATTTTATCGATTCCGTTGTGTATAAGCCTCCCCTTGGTTCCCACGAATAGTGCAGTTTCTCCATCCTTGGCTCTCATCTCGCGTGTCTTCAGCCATCGAAAAAACATTTCAGCAGTCTCATTGTCTAAAAGAACCGTCAGATTGGATCTCTTTTTTGTTGGCTTTGATAGGATTCTTTGCTCTCGAGGACGATCGAGATAAATGATTTGCTGCCGGGATGGATGATTACATTAGCAAACCTGTAAAGCTGGAAGAATTGCGGACAATCCTAGAATCTAATAGTTAGCTTAAGGAGCGATTGATGAAATTTAAGATTTACTCGTAAATAGGGGCGGGGGTCCCGTCCCCCGCATAAAATAACGTCACTACATAGTGATTTCTCAGGACAACTTCCTAAATAGCTTACTGGCAAAATACCATCTAGATTGATTACTTACGACCATTATGCTTTTTCAAGTTAGATTGCTATCCCTCAAGCTCGCCAATCGCTCTACGATGACGGAGCGGAGATAATTGACTGGGCTCCCCGGCCATGAAAGATGCAGCCAAAGAGGCTGCAGTACTGCTATACTCGCCAGAGACCGATATGTTTTTGGAGGATCTGACCGAAAATGCCGACCGAGTGTTCTACTTCGATGAAGGGCCAAGAACATCGCCAAGGCTTGTAACAAAGGCATTCCCGAAAGCGGAAAGGAGCCAGACTACTCTGGAGGCATTTTCATGATTAGATGGTCGTGGAGACAAGAGGCCAAGCCTGAGCCAAGGCAGATGATTAACCTCAAGCATCTGGAACTGGAGACTGCCAAGGAGATTCTAGGAGAGGTCTTCCATGCTCGATCTGGCGAGGTGGGTTCCAGAATACGAGTGGAGGATGAGAACATGATTCATGCCAAAGTAATGCTGTCCAAGAAAGAGGCCGATGGATACATCATCCCTCTGGGCAAGTTGAATCTGGTAAATGTGGTAACTGATATGTGGGCATGGTGGGCTGCGGGGCTTTTGATGTGGCCGCGCTAAATAACTTCGGCTACCCAGCCGCCAAAGTCAGGCCAGCCCACGGAAATTCTATTGCCACTATTGAAGATCTCCTTCATGGGATCGTCAGAGAAGTCAATCCTGCTGCAGAGAAGCTGGGATTAAAAGTGGGAATTTCCGGCAGAGATGCGCTAAAATTGCTGTAGCATATTCATGCGTCATCGGTTAAGACCGGCATGCATAGGATTAGGCTTCTGAGCTTTTTCAGACCAATCTTTCTCGAAAAGGCTCAGGCCCGCAGGCTATAGATTTCAATGAAATCCTGTTTTTGGCTCAGTCGCAAAATGCAAAATGAGATATTAATATAATATTATAAAATCCTTAACCGATGACCAATGGTAGCATATTTCATCAAAGATGTCAGCGAATGGCCTTCAATCCAAGCCGTATTCGGTTTGAGCTTAATGGAGCTCGCTAAGAAAGTAGACACCATATTGAAATCAAGCTGGAAGCTATAAAAATAAACACAATGCAGAATTATTTTCTTGGGTGATAAATCCAATCTAGGAGTGGAAATTCAAAAAGAATAGGATAATGCGCCCCGGCCAATCCTGGCATTATCCCATTTTCAGCCATTTCTTTATGAGCTTATCTCTAGGCAACTGCGAGAGTGTACGGCTCCGAATGGGCCTTGCCATCTCCATCAGCGACTGCAATGTAGATCCATCCTGGCGTTGGCACATCCCTTTTTACCTTCAGATCATCGCCAGCAGATGTGGCAGCTTTTGACTCAAAATGGCTGAAGTTCTTATCAAAGAGATCTATCGTGGGACGCATGTCCTTTGGAACGTCTGTAACCTGCACTGAGATAATGCCGCCCGAATCGGCTTTCACTTTGAACCAATCCTGTTCTCTCTGTGGGCAAATGCTTCCTGTAACTGATTGGCCGATCTGTATCTCTGCTGCATCTCCGAGTACATTATTGGGATCAAATGAATCTTGAACCGGCATGAAATCGACGGACAATTTGTATGGCTCTTCATGGGCCTTGCCATCTCCATCAGCGACTGCAATGTAGATCCATCCTGGCGTTGGCACATCCCTTTTTACCTTCAGATCATCGCCAGAGGATGTTGATGCCTTCGATTCGAAGTGATTGAAGTCCTTATCGAAAAGATCCAAAGTAGGTCGCATATCATTTGGAACGTTTGTAACCTGCACTGACAGAATGCCGTTTGAATCGCATCTTATCTTGTACCAGTTCGATGATCTTGCAGGTGCTATTGCCTGGTCTATAGCCTGGCCTGAAGATATCTCAGCGGATTTCCCAAGCATGCCGTTGCCAGCGGGAGCTGAAGTTAGCACGCCTGACTGACCTTTTGATTGGCTTTCCGATGCCCCTCCTATGGAGCCAGTGGGCGCTTGAGCACCTTCAGAAGTAGACCCTTGAATCTGGGGAGCTTCACTTCCCGTATTCTGGTCACCTGTAAGGGCTGTTTCATTTGAAGTCTTGGTGCCTATTGAGCTTGCTCCACTCGAAATCCGTAGTGCCAACTCAAGTAGATCTCTAAATTTGCCAGAGGGTTCGGTACTAAGCAGTTCCCTCTCAGCCTGTGAAACCTCAGTTAGTTTGCTCTTGGTGAGAATTATGTTAGCCAGAGCCGATAAACGGACATCCTGATTATCATCCTTAAGATAGGGAATTAGTGCGAGTGCCAAAGCATCGGGATCACTTATATTAAATAGCTTATCGATTGATTCTCTATTTGAGTTTTGTGAGTAAGTGAGGGGTACGCACAACAGCAATGTGCATAATACTATTGTTATTCTAAATATGTGCATTTTTACACCTCTATTTAAATTGTTGTTTTATCCAAAAGTACTCGGATGGACTCCCATCGATATAGCGAGTAAGAACAAATTTGACATGTTCTGGAAGTTCGTTCCACCTGGGATAGCACTGTCTGATAGCTAGTATTGCCATCTTTTGGGTCCTAGTGTCGCCCCCAGAGAAAACCGAAAGGAAAGCGATTGCCGTGGTCTTGGGATCATTTGCTAATAGAGCTTTGCTTATTTTATCTTCCTTTATTATACAAGTACCATTTTCATCCATCGAATAGCCATTCTTCCTGTCACAATCGCAATGACATGATGTAGCCCATTGAATTTCAGGGATGTAAATCGAGTTCGGTCCCAGCAAAGAATGGCACCATTCTTCGCATGGCAAACATTTTTTAGATTTTTCGCTGTCAAATCCAAATCCCTTTTTGCAGCTAATATAGTCACATTTTACCAGTAATTCCCCTGATCGCAGTTCATCCGGTTTTTCATATCCTTCACTTGATCTGTCTTTGCACGTGTATTTGCAATTAGGAGGAGTGCTAACAGGATCCAAGATCATAAACTCACTCGATCTATCTTCGCAGGACCCTTCTTTCTGGCCTGCCATGGCTCCAACATTTATGGGTAAACCACTCTCGTATTTTTCGCCCCTCCAATACCATTCTCTTTTTCCGTACTCCTTTGTCATCCATCCTTCAAAATATGAACAATTTCTATTCCGATCCTGCAATTGAATATGAAAGGTCCCCTCTTCGCCATCCTTAGACCATTTGCCTGCAAAATTGTTTACTACTCCTCCCGGAAATTCGCCAGAGACTGATCCGCCTGATCCAAAAGCACCTCGTGCAGTACGCCCATTTACTTCAAGTTGCATAAGGTCAGAAAATTTCTGATCCGTAGGTTCTCCATCTGCATAGAGAGTTCCATTGGTAGCCCACTGTCCGTTCCAATCTTCATAGTCGCAGTATAGTTTGAATCCTGAGGCAGAAAGACATAACAGTTCAAGGAGCAGGATTATCCCTACAATATGTTTCATAATATGTAACACTCCAATTCTCATTTTTATCCAAAACTTCTCAGTTGTCTTACGACTCTTTTAGATTGGCAGTAACCGCATACGGTTCACTGTAAGCCTTTCCAGCATTATCCATAACCCTGAAATAATATATACCATAATCAGAGACGCCCTTTTCAAGAGTCACAGAATCCCCTGGATTAGACGCGGCCAATCCGCCTATGCCTTGCCCATTTATATCCCAGAGAGATATGGATGGAATCATACCCTCTGGAACATCCTGCACCTTCAAGACCAAAACACTCGGGCCATCTATATTGATTTTGTAATAATCGGTGTCTTCAAGAGGGCAGATGTAGGCATTAATCGTATTGCCAAGCTCTATGTCAGTTGCATCACCAAATCCATTGTTGGGCTCATTCTGATCCGGAGCAGAGTCGAAGCCTACAAATACAGAATAGGGTGTTGAATAAACTTTTCCTGCAAGGTCTCTGATTCGAATATAGTACCATCCAGGACCAATAATATCTTTCACCAGCGTCGTCGAATCCCCAGCATTAGACGCCACTTTGCACGGTGCAGCATTTTCACCGTTCTTATTGTAGAGGCAGATCTCGGTCAACATATCTTCAGTAACTTCACTGACCTTAATCCGGGCTATGCCAGAGTTATTTATATAGAATTTATAGTAGTCAAACTCACCTATCGTGCTAATGAAATTCTGAGCAGGCTGATCGAAATTGAGTTGATAAGCATCCCCAATAGCGTTGTTACCCGTCGATCCGCTATCCTGGCCGAAAGCTATAGGAAGAGACAGGATTAAAAAAGACATGACGAGTATAAGCATATGATTATAATTTCTATTCATTATGCTATCCTCCTAATTCTTATGTTTAATCATTTAATTAATAGTTTGCGCTGGACTTAGCATATGTGTAGAGTCCCGAAATTATTTCGCACCCGGTTTGGCCCAGATCCCGTATTACGGGATAAAGTTGAACCGGAAGAAAGTCCACTGGATAGTCCGTCAAAAACGGCTCCTCGCTGTTTTATGTGGGTAATAGGATAACCATTTATCATAACCCTCGATCAAATAAATCCCTGTGTCAATCTCCCAGGAAGATCTCTTCAGCATAGCTCTTGGATTGGAGAACCCCTGGTTCATCAAGGCTATCGAGTTTAAGGTTGAAGAAAAGCAGTCGTTGTCTATTGGATTATACAGGCCAATTATAGTATGCAAAGGCAGAATTATACATATATACTTAGCTAGTAAATTAACATATGATCATGATAAAGGAAGATTAAAAGGAGATTATATGACAAAATTTCCTGAATCAGAATATTATTTATATAAAATTTTTCGTAAGATGCCTTCTCCGATGCTCACTTGGCCCATTTTAATTGTGGTTATTAATATTCTTTCTAGTTATAAAATCTTTTTAGGCGAAGAATATGTTAATACTGCTGAATTTATGCAGTATTATATTGGAAATACATTGTTCTCGATTTTGGCTTTTTGGCTTATTGTTTTAATTTATAAACATAATATGACTAGCATAAATAATTGGCTCAATAAGAATGAAATACTAGGCGGAAGGTCTGAGGCAGTTAATAAGCTGAATTTGATGCATAATTATCTCTTTGGAAAGCTTCAATTTCTATTGATTGGAGCAGCTATTGTAATAAGAAGACTGATTCTTTATTTCTCAGGATTTGAGATGCTGCCTAATGGAATTATTATAATTGATTCAATTGTCGCATTTTTAATCTTGTCCCTCATTATTACCTCTGTAGGTGTAATTATATGTTTATATGTAACTGGATCAAACGGTATTAAAGTAAATTATCCTTTTGAGATAAGAAATGCGTATAAGGACATTGCCTCAGCGGTAGTAACAAATACCCTAATGGTGGGAATCTTCTCAGCAATCTATTGTTCTGCTGTCGTTTTTTGGGCATATCAATCTGAGCGATATATGTTAGGTCTAATTGCTAATATATTTTTTGCGATTAGTATTATTCTTATTTTTATAGTAGGGATCATGGGAATTCAACAAGGCATAGCCAAGAGCAAACAGAGCATTTTATCAAAAATAAAGAGGGAATTGGAAAAGTTTCAGCCTTCGTATGTCGATCTAGTAGATTCCATGGATGATGTCTCATTGAGCAAGCACCTCACAATTATCTCGATAGTGGAAGGTATATCAAATAAATACAAAGAAGTTGAAGGGACAAATGAATGGATGTTCGATATTGGTTCAGTTATAAAAGTAGCGCTTATGTCAATGATGTCGTTTATTATTTCGACTTTTAGAATTATATTTAAAATATAAATTAATTAAATATTGAAAATCTTTATAAATTTTTATTGGGCGAAAACATTTTAGGCTTAAATCATCGATTGTAGAGAAAATCAACTTCTGGCCGAAAATATATTTAGTCTTTGCGACGGATAACAAACCGAATTTGCCTTATCCTCTCAATTTGTAGCATGTTAACCTCCCTGAGATGCAGGCTCCATCCAGAGCCATTAAGCGAGGCATAGATGTGGATCTTCGACTCTTACTTCAAGGGCTGCGTGGAACTCTGGAGCCGCGAATGAAGGCTCAACATGATCAGAGCCGCCTTTCCACCATCCTTCTACAGTACCTAAAGAACCCTCACGCCCACTGGGAGATGACCGAGGGCCTGGCTGGCCTCTAAAGGGTCGAGGGCGTGCAGCTTCAATACGATCTTTGGCACATTCCAGGACTGCAGGATTTACGCCAGCAGAAAAGTGACCGAGAGGACTTGGCCAATGGCTCTTGTTGTGACTACTTATATCGTGCAGCCTAGACAATTTATATATCTATTAAATGCAAAATGCAGATTCCTATGCCAGCCAGCATCTATTTGATCCATTTTAGTATCTTGACGTCTCTTGACTTAGGGGTAGGGGTCTTACTGTACACTTGCCTTTTTCACGATAGGGGTAAGGTAAGTCAAAATTTGGTGGTTTAAAATGAACTCCCTCAGTAGATTACTTGCAGCACAATTGGGTATAGTTCTGCTTATAGCATTTGCTGGGATACAGAGTAGCACAGGCCAATGCTATATTTTGCCTTCTCCGGCTAGTGGCGAAGTTCGCATCTTTGCGCAAAGCGTGTGCGGCGGTGTAGATAATGACCCGCAGAATCCCGCAGTCTTTACAATTGATGCGCCTAGTACAATCACAAAAATAGGTACCTATCATTGGAATCATGGTGCAGGGGCAACTCCTGGCATTATAGAGCTAAAGGGCCAGGATGGCACTGTTTATGGGCCATGGCAAGCCTCAGGCCAGCCAGGTCAGGGAGGAGTGCAAGATGCCTATTGGATAGCGACCATGCCAAATGGAATAGATCTTCCTGCTGGAACCTATGAGGTCTTGGATTCCGATCGATCAACTTGGGCTTATAGCAGCGAGAGTGGAAATAGTGGAATAGTATCAGTAATCGGCCTTAGCAAGAGCGATTCAGGCCATAAGGTAGGCAACAATGAAACGCCCTCGGATCTTGACACTTCTGTTGTTGATAAGTTTAAAACAAATGGAATTGTAGTATCTAATGATAAAATCAATCCAGAAATACTTGGAGTAGGGGTAGACGACGATGTAAGATTAGTTCAGGTATCATTCACTCCGCTCTTTAAAGAATTGAATGGCGGAAATACGGCATACGCCATGCTGGTAGTAAAAAATCTCGGGGAACGGCCTCTTGAGCACGGGGTTATAACTGTCACCTTCATGAGCAGGGGTGGTACCTACAGCTTCCCAGGTGGTGAAGCCAAATGCCCAACGATTCAACCTAGAGAAACAAGAGAAATACCGCTAATTATTCCAACAGCTCCTGCAATGTCCCAATCCTCATTATTCTGCACAAAATATTGGTTGGAAGGAGGCATAAATGAATGGATGGGAGCTTATTATAAAACACGCGGGGGGATTATGACTGACGAATTAATAGAGTTCAAAGGATGCTGTCAAGTACCTGGTGCGCCATACGAACGCCGTGATTGTGGACGATCCTATGATCCGGTAGAAAAAAAGTGGTCTGACGAATGAAACGATAACTGATTCGTTGCAGTACGCTGATTTACCAGTAAACAGGAGCGGGGTCCCGTCCCCCGCATAAAATAACGTCGATGCATAGCTATTTCTCAGGAAAACTTCCTAAATAGCTTACTGGTAAATACCATCTAGATTATATAATTACTTACGACCATTATGCTTTTTCGAGTTAGATTGCTATTCATCAAGCTCGCCAATCGCTCTAGGATGACTAAGCGGAGATAATTGGCTGGGCTCCCCGGCCGTGAAAGATGCAGCCAAAGAGGGTGTAGTGCTGCTATACTCGCCAGAAACCGATATGTTTCTGGAGGATCTACCCAGACACGCCGACCAAGTGTTCTACTTCGATGAAGGTCCAAGAGTTGATCCGAAGATAGTCGAAAGTCGTATCCAAAGGCTGAAAAGAACCAGATGACATTGGAGGTATTCTCGTAATAGCATGATCCGCTGAGAACGGCAGTCCTCTCGGCATTAATGAAGCTGCAAAAGAAGCAAGACGAGATTAATAGATAGGATCATAACACAAATCGAGGATCAGGAGGCTCAATACCGATCCGCGATATCCTCAGAGGAGGAGCCAATCAACGTAGTGCAGGCCCGTCCGCCCAATCCCGACTGAACGCCTCGGTCGGATGTGCGCTGCTTCTCACCCTCCGCAGACGACGTGCAAGCATATATCCTGCTGTCCAGGTGTTCCACACTCTTATGCTCGACAGAAATGATTTCGCAGGTTCGATGCCCGCCTTATATGCCATGGTTCCAACTGGCACTTGACGATCGAAGAAAGAGAGGCGGAAGAGTTCGATTAGAGCCGAATCAACTGACCTGAGAGAACGATATCTGAAACTCACCATGCCTATTCTGTGCAGCTTCGATGGACCGGGATACTGAACTTTCCAATCTATCAAATTCAGGCCAAACATATTCTTCGGCTGTTGAGACATCTTCTTTCGAAATCAATATATTCCAAATTGATACTACTTCAGGGCGCTCTCTTATTTCATCAAAATCGGAATAGAGTTGAGCCTTATCTCTAGCTTGCATTATCACAAACAGGTTGTACTCTCCTAAAATGGGAAATACCTCTTTAACACCATTTCTATTCTTAATACAACTATAGCTCTGCTTCTCCTGTCCGTGCAATACTTTTATCATGGTAAGTCCAATTACGATGTCAATTCCCCCACATTTAATTATAGAAATAAATATTATGTATTTCTCCTAAAAAATAACCCTCAATTCTGTCGAGCTATTTTATCTTTCTAACATGCCATCCGGCCCTTGTCCTGGAAACATGGGATCCAGATACAGCGTCAACTGGTAGCGACCAATCTGCAGGCCATCCGTCATGATCAGCTCACCATTGCCTTTCATATTATCTTCCTGGTTAGTTATATTAATTGTAATATGTCCCACTATCCTGGCAAAAATCTCATGTGTCAAACTTTCCTCTGGATCGGCGATATCGGCATTCATGGTTAAATTGTCTAAATCAGGGATCATTTTGACATTGACAAGCCAGTAGGCTGTCTCCCCAACCTTGATGTGACCTACGTAAGTCACATTTCCTTCTTTGGCTGAGATCTCCCTCTTGATTTCCTCGATGGTCATGTTGGAGACCAAGAGTCTTCTAGCTCCCATGAGTCCTAAAGGTCTTAAGCGCTCAATACTGATTCTCAGAATATAGGATGTATGGTCTTTTAGTGCAAAGCCTCGCCAGTTATGAAATCCAAACGGGGCACTACCCATCTCTTGCGATGGAGCTATCGCAGCTGGATTGTCTTGAGCCATTATATTTTGTGGCACATCGTCAAATGCTCCTGTATCAGTATGTTGGGCGATACTGGAAGGCAGCCCTATTAATCCTAGTGCTGTTAGCCCGATGAACAGAAGCCCTATCTTCAATTTCATTTTTCAAACCCATTGATTGCATTGAAAGATGAATATATGATGGAGAGAACCTGGGATAGGTTCACCCATCATTAATTTGCCAAGATTTGTCTTCTTCCCGTCTTTGAGACGGTCCCCTACCCACTCTCAGGCTTTTGGAGCAATCCCTGGCATAGGCACATTCATCAATCTATTCATGGCCAAATCTCTCTTGGTTTTTGTTCATTCCGCCAAATCCAAAGGCGCACATTCTGTTGAACTCTCCCCTGGCGTGTCCCATATCCAGGAGGACTCTATATGTGCCACCGGCGTTCATTGTCAATGTCCCTTCTCCTATGGTGCTGTTGTCCTGTCGTGTGGTAGTGACTGTGATGTGTCCAGCGGTCGTGGTAGGCTTGTCGTTGGCATTGGCCTTGGGCCCAATTACATCGGCTTCAATAGTTGTGCTATTGTCCTTGGAAGGAGTGACTTTAATTTTGGCCAAATTGTAGTTGCTTTCGCCCAAACGTAAGCTGCCATTATAAGATGCGGCTGCTATTTCAGCGTCCATCTTTGCTTTTATGTCCGACTTGATTTGAGCAATGGTTTTATTTTCTGAGATTAGACTTTTAATGTCGATAGAATCGGGATTGATTTGGCCCTCGATGCTCATCTTGAGAATCTTATTTTGGGTATCGCTAATGGCAAATCCATTTCCAGATTGATGAACCTCAATTGTTCTGGTTTCATTCCATGACGCGTTCTTACAATTATCGAATTCTCCTGGGCCCATTTTTTGCCTGGCCATACAAGGACCGGCCATCATTCCCGTCTCTGGATGGCCCATTCCTCCAGCCCAAGCATTACAGTTCTTGTCCGAAACATTACAGGGGCCATTGGATGCTCCGTTTCCGGCGGGCATTGAGAATGCCGGCATGGCGAACAGGCACATGGCCACCAAGCCTAAAAAGGCTAGATTTTTTATTCTAATATTCATATTTTTCCTAACCTCCATTTAGAACGAGTTTGCACAACTAATGTATTAGCTCGTCTGCCAATATGCTGCTCTGGAACGATAGATGAATATATGACCGAACGAACGATGTCAAAACTATGCTCAAAACTCCCAATGAATGTTCCGTTCTGGACGAAACCATCCGAAACTACTTTATATTGTCCGAAATTCTAGCCTAGAGTCTAAATATCCAATTAAGTCGCATATATTAGATCAGAAGCCTAAATGGCACTAATGACTGCATTTTGAATGCTTTTTCCGCTAATGACGATAATTCTATTAAAACTTAAAATGAGGCTTATTGGGCTAGTGCATAGTTGCCGCAGCTGATTCTTTCTATTTTCCAGCTTCGCGCGTTCCCTCGAGATTAGCTATTTTTTACATTGATTATTACTAATCCGATTGATAAAACAAGGCAATGCTATGATGCGCTCATGAAGCTATGCGGGAATATTAGATAATTCATTTAAAGGCAATAAATTATTTCTATAAAATGACAAGCAACCTATTTGAATGATTTACAAACCGGAATGGATGGCCATGTTAAAAACGTAAAGAACAACAGAAGAGAAGGAACCACACAATTTTTTCAAATAAAACCTTCTTAGAAGCTAAAATCGGAATTTGAACGATTATAATGGGATTTGATCTCGTTCTTGGATACGAATGATCAGTTCGTTCGCTCCAAATTTTATATATCGTTCAGATCTACGGATAGCTAGGCTGGATCATTCGACGATCTGGACTGTCTTTGGGGGTTAATCATGAAATCAATTAGCGAATATTTGAAGCATAAACCTGGCTTAAGGGGCCGAATCTTAGATCGCGGAGAACTCAAGCGAGTAGCCAGAGCATGTGGATTGAGCCCGCAAGAGGCCAGATCTGAACTGAGAAAATTGGGGTTTACTTTGACTACTAATGATCACGGGCTTACGATATGGATGAAACAAGCGGGCCAATCTTAGCACAATATCTAAGCATTGAAATTAGTTTGAAAAAAAAAATCAATTTATCATGAAGACCCTGATTTCAGCATGACCTTTCAATATCTGTTCCAAAAGAAAAAAGAACTGATAGGGATCTTTTGCCCTCAATGCAGTGATCAAGAATTCTATATCATGAGTTCTGGAAGGCTCCGATGCAGCAACTGCAAGATAGACTATAATCCTTTCTTTGATACCGTTTTTGCAGAATTAGGGATATCGTATGTCTCCCAGTTACTCCTTGTCAAGCTGTTCGAACTTGAATTGTGCGCGCGAAAAGCCAGTATCCAATTAGGTCTCAGCTATCCGACGACATTGAAGGGATTCAATATCCTGCGTCGCTGCGTGCTGCGAGAACTATCGCGAAGTGATGAAGTTCTAAGAGGCGAGATAGAAGCGGATGAATCCTATTCTGGCGGAAAACGAAAACGGAGAAAGTGTAGAGGGGCGGCTGGGAAAACAATAGTATTTGGAATTCTTGAGCGTGGTGCGCCGTCGCCTTTTTGACTCGAGGATTCTGCTTCGACGAAATTCGCACTGCTGATTTTGATTGGCTCCATAAATTTGGTCTACGCTATACTGTTCACGGTTATGCTCAAAATGGATTCCCTGAGCCCAGATGGCCCAATCACGGCCGTCTATCAATGCGTAGATTACTAGTAAATACGAGCGTCGGCTCTGGATTTGATGTAACGTAAAGGCTCTCTCTTGGGGAGCCTTATATTTACTTTTATTATTAGACGATTGATAATTAAGTGTCGTAGGAGGTTTTATTGGATTTGCGGGACATTCTCCCTGAAGTTAGCGGCGAATATGTAAAGCTTATCATTGACAAATGATCCCGTCATATTGTTGAACTCCCAAAGTGCCTTTTCTTTGACTTTCTCCTTGGCATATGCAATAGCAGACTCGATAAATGAGACGAGTGCAGTCGAACTGGGTGAAGCAATTAGTGATGCATTTGCTGCGCCCAAGCCTCATTTTCCGCGAATGCCGATTGAGCAACGAAAACCGTTGTGCTCAACAGCAAAATGGTAGCTGCAATGACAATCCTATTGTTCATTTACATACCCATTTCAGGAATGTGCTATCCTCTTCAGAAAGATATTGGAAATATAATCTACTCTCCTTAATGTTCGAACCATTTCCCACTATTCTCTCCAATCCTCTTCGATCTATCAGGCTTTAATCCTAAACAAACCTTAGCAGTGGCTTGCAACTCCTTGCAGCACCCATTGCCCTTCACATGTCTCCTATGAATAATTTAAATACTGGCTTTTCCAATTAAGTATTTTGCCATGACCCCTGAGGAGGGCAATGAAGTTCGAGAACTGGTATGTAAAATGAGCAGAATTACTAACCGAATTTTGATACTGGCAGTCATCCTCATTCTTGCAATGCTTGCCCTTCTAAGATACTACGAAGTGAAATGAGACAAAGAACACTTTGGCTATGCAATCCTTACTTTTTCGCTTTTTTTGTAATCTTCCTTACCAATCAGCCAATTTCTGGAAACACTTTCGCGCTGCATGGATGCACTTCTTCAGCTAATGCAACAATTCTTAAAGCGGAGACAGCCTTTCCCTTTTTTCCCCTTCAGGCTCGCTCCTGTTATCCTTTCATCTCATGTTCTGAGATCCACCCAAAAATTCAAAAGCATGTTAAGCCTAAATCTTTAGGTTTAGTCACCATAATCTCCCAAGTTCAAAAGATATCAGCCCGTCATCTTTTTGCATATCTTCACGATCGAGGAGCATTTCATAAGCGCCTCTTTAATCAAAAACTTCTTGTGTGTGTGTACTTGCCCGGACTAAAGATCGTACAACATCTTTATTAGCATAGCATCAATAATCTGCTCGGAAATGGCGCTTGGTAAATTCAAAGTCTAGGTAATGTCAAATAACGGATTTGGAGTTGGGGAATCATGAGGATCAAAATATTTGTTATTTTATTTTTGCTATTGCTCGCTCTTCTTGCCATGAGTGCATGCTGTATTAGATGGGATAATCCTGGTTCGCAGTCAGTTGATCAGATGTTCACCAAAGACAATCGATCCCTTGATGACATGAGCGTAACCAGAACTGTAAATACAGGATCATTTAGCTCAGGATCTCATATTTCAGAATCTTCCGGTATGGACTCTTTTGGCGAAGAGACTTCCATGGATGCCCAAAGCAATGAGGAATCACTGGGTGCCAAATCCGATGGTCAAATCCAATCTGAGTCCACTAATTCCGCTGCGCTTTCTGGAAAGTGGTCAATGGAGTTTAATTTTGGATCGCCTCCTAAAGCAACATTGAACCT
>Ga0208980_10001153_pt1 | contig 15775 bp, 9 predicted proteins | sample WetSurMetagenome_3_FD_187993 | JGI IMG/M metagenome (GOLD analysis project Ga0208980, IMG submission 187993) | Wetland microbial communities from Twitchell Island in the Sacramento Delta, sample from surface sediment Aug2011 Site A1 Bulk (version 2) | ecosystem: Environmental > Aquatic > Marine... | reverse complement strand
TACCTGCCGTTATTAATGCAACACCAAGCAATGCAAATAAGCTCCAGGTATATTCTTCAAAAAATGTTGAAAGCAAAAGTGCGATAATTGGAAAAACCAAAGTCACATAAGCAGCTCTGTCAGCTCCAATTTTACCAAGCAATGTTAAGTAGCTGTAGAAAGCTATAATCGACCCGAATACTGCCAGATAAATTAATGAGCCGATATACCGGAAAGAAGCATCAAAACTTAAAGGTGTGTTAGTAACTAAAACCAGTAGAAGCATTAACAAAGATCCATAAAGCATTCCGTAAGCATTTGTCTGCACAACAGGTAGTTTATTTTTTTGATTATAAGCTGAAATTATATTTCCAAGAGAAGCGGCTATGACACTGAGAAAAGAAAATACCAAAGCTGATGACTCTTCGCTTGAGAAATTAAAATCAAGAATATGATCCTTAAAAACCAATATGATACCCACAAAACCGACAAGTGCACTTGTTAAAACGTTCAATCGAATTTTAGATTTAAGAAATATAAATCCGTTAAAGATGTTTAAGAAAATTATTGTCGAGAATACAACCGCAACAAGTCCGCTTTTGAGATGTACTTCTGCGAGATAAACCAGCCAGTAATTTATTCCAAACAGAAACACTCCCTGAAGCGCCATAAACAAATGCTGCTTTGCATTATACTTTAAATTCATTTTTATCATGCTGCAGTAAATAAAAAGAATTATTGCAGCGAGCAGAAATCGGTAAAAGACTGATACTAAAGGATCAACAACACCAAGCTGAAAAGTTATTGCAAGCCAGGTCGAACCCCAGATAAATGCCGGAATGATATACAGAATTATATTTTTCATAATTGTTTTTAGCTTTTATATGATTTTATTTTTCATCCGCAAACCTGTTCCTGAGTTCAACAGGTTTTGTTTTGCTCTTCATTTTCAGGTTCAGCATTTCAACAAATACCGAGAATGCCATTGCAAAGTAGATGTAACCTTTTGAAATATGCTGATCAAGTCCTTCTGCAATTAATGAAACTCCAATCAGCAGCAAGAAAGCAAGTGCCAGCATTTTAACAGTCGGGTGTTTCTCGACAAAATTGCTAATGCTTTTTGATGATACCATCATTATTCCAACAGCAATAACAACAGCGACAATCATTATTATAATATTGTTTGCCATACCAACAGCAGTGATGACAGAATCCAAAGAAAAAACAATATCAAGCAAAAGTATTTGAGTAATTACGCTTCCAAAAGATTTGGCGACTTTAGCGGATCTGTGACCTTCGTCTCCTTCAAGCTTGTCGTGGATTTCAAAAGTACTTTTTGCGAGCAGAAATAATCCACCCGCGATCAGGATTATATCTCTTCCGCTTATTTCCTGACCTAGTACTGTAAACAAGGGAAGTGTTAATTTCATTATCCAAACAATAGAGAACAACAGGAGTATTCGAGTAATCATCGCAAGCGCTAGTCCCGTCAATCTAGCATTATCCTGTTGATGTTTCGGCAGCTTTCCTGACAAGATTGAAATAAAAATAATATTATCAATTCCGAGGACAATTTCCAACACTGTTAATGTTAAAAGTGCGATTAATGATTCAGGGTTTGTAATCCATTCCAATTTATCATCTCAGATTTTTTGAAAATAATTTCCGGAAAGATAAATATTCTTGAGCAAACGGAAATATAGCTTTTCTATATTATTATGCTCTGTAAGAAATGTTTTAAAGAGATAATTACTGCTGAAGACTATCAGAATTTATTAAGAAACTGTTAATTTGCACTGCCGAAAATATGAATCAGCAATTCAAATAGTTGTGAGCGAGAAAAAGGTTTTGAAATATAATGTGAGAATCCAGCCTTAAGAAAAGATTCTTTGTCACCAAGCATCGCGTATGCTGTGATTGCAATGATGGGTATTTCTGAATTTCGTCCTTTTAATTTTTTAATTTCCTGCATTGCAACCGTTCCGCTGATTCCTTTCAGAGCAATATCCATTAGTATTGCATCATACTCTTCTGTTTGGCAGCATTTAATTGCTGTTTGGCCGTCAAGAACATGTTTTATTGTAAAATATGGATTAAGATAAGCACAAACAATTTGTGCATTTACCTGGTCATCTTCCACCAGGAGAATTGATGGTTTATTATTCAGATCAATATCTTCTGCATTGATGTTCTTAACAGATTCAGTTAGGGATTGAGGCCGGGTATGTGAGAAAGGAAGTGTTACTGTAAATGTAGTTCCCTGATCTTCTTTACTACTAACTGAAATGGTTCCTTGAAGTAAATCCACAAATTTTTTTGTTAATGTCAGTCCAAGTCCTGAACCAGTAAAATTACGGGATAAGCCTTCACTAACCTGTCTGAAAGGTTCAAAAATTAAATCCTGGTATTGTTCAGGAATACCGATACCGGTATCTGCAACTTTGGTAAGTATCTGAAGCTTATTATCAATCAGGATAGTTTCTGCGGTGATTGTAATTCCGCCTTTTGTAGTAAACTTTATTGCATTGTTGAGTAAGTTATTAAATACCTTTCTTAAAAGCTGACTGTCGGTATCAACAAAAAGATTTTTAGGAGGGATATTTATTTTAAGATAAAGGTTTTTATTCTTGGCCGCTTGTTTAAAAAGTGAATGGCAATCATTAAGAATATCCCTGAGATCATAAGTTTTAATTTCAATTTCTGTACGATTAGCTTCGATTCTGGATAAATCAAGAATAGAATTTAGTGTTTCTATAAGTTGTTGTCCGCTTTGGAGAATTGTTTCTGCCATATCTTTATGCTCTTTATCCAGAAGTTCACCGCTAAGAATATCAGCGTAACCAAGGATTCCAACAAGAGGTGTGCGAAGCTCATGACTCATATTGGCGAGGAAGCTGGATTTCACTCTGGAAGATTCTTCAGCTGCTTCCTTTGCACGGAGTAATTCCTTTTCTTTTATTTTCCTTTCAGTAATGTCTTCTTTTATTGCAACATAATGAGTCAAATTTCCTTCTTCATCGAATACTGGTGAAATAGAAGCTGATTCCCAATAGAAACTGCCGTCCTTCTTTTTATTCTTGAATTCTCCATACCAGGTTTTACCTGCAGAAAGCGTTTCCCAAAGAGCTTTATAATAGTCATCACTCTGCTCTCCTGATTTTAAAATTCTCGGATTCTTTCCGACTGCTTCTTCCGAAGTGTAACTGGTAACTTCGCAAAATTTCGGATTGACGTATTCTATATTACCGTCACGATCGGTAATCACCACTGAGACTGGACTTTGTTCAATTGCTTTGTTGAGTTTCTTTACATTTTCTTCAGCCAGGATTCTATCATTAATATCATGTATTACTGAAAACAAAAAATTCTTTCCATTTATAAAAATGGGACTTGTAAATACCTCAACAAATCTTCTAGTACCATTTGCCAGCTTGTGCATTCTTACAAATTGATTCTCTTGAAAGCTCATAGCTTTTTTAATTGTTGCTCTGATTTCATTTTCAGGCAAGGCAACGATATCGAATATGTACATCTTCCGGAATTTCTCTAACGGATACCCGTAATAGTCCGATGCAGCCTTATTCATGTCCACATATTGTCCGGATTCAGGATCTACAATTGTCATAATTGAATTAGCGTTTTCGAAAAGTGAGCTGTATTTCTTTTGGCTGAACAACAGTTCTTTGTGTATATGCTTGATTTCGCTTACATCAATTATTACTCCTCTGAATCCGATTGGCAGATTGTTCTGAATAATCGGTGATGCAATTACCACACCGGTAAAAAAGGTTCCATCGTTTTTATAAAGCACATATTCTCTGTTCTCTATTTTTTTACCTTTTAGAATTTTTGACAAATCCTTTTTGGCAAAATCAAGCTGTGATGGAGAAAGAAAATTGAAAATATTTATTGTAGATATATCGGTGCTGTACGGATATTGAAAAGTATCGAATGCAAGCTGGTTGGCGTAGAGTAATCTGCCTTCAAGATCAAATTCGAATACAATCTGCGGAAGCAATTCCGCAAGATCCCGGAAACGTTGTTCACTTTTAGAAAGATTTTCTTCTGCATTTTTTCTGCCGGTTACATCAAAAGCGGTGACAAATCTTGCATCTTTACAAGATTGAAATTCAATTTTGTGAGAATACACATCCACAAAAATTATTGTACCGTCTTTCTTTTTGTGACGCCAGTATCCGGTAACTCTGCTCTTTGAAGGATTAGCTTCAAACATCTGGTGAAGCTTTTTAATATCCTCTTGTGGCCGGATATCCTCTACAGTCATTGATAAAAGCTCATCATACGAATAGCCATATTTTGCCATGGTTGCCAGGTTGACATCCAGGAATTTTAATGTCTCTGAGTTATAAATAAACATTGGCACTGGGTTACGTTTGAAGAATGCTTCGTACTCTATGCTAAATGGTCCCTGTTTTTTATAATCGATTTCTGATTTGCTGTCGAAAAACATAATCACTCTAATGTATTGTGGTTAAGAATATTTCAACATTCAGACCAGAAAATTGATGAAAATCAAAGGGGCATAATTGATAAAATTAACCACTTTTGAAGTTAATAGTTGGGGGAGAGCAATAATTGAGAATCGTTCCCACTAATGAAAAAATTATCGATTAGAAGTAATTAATATTGGTAGACACAATAACCTTCATGCATTCAACCGGTTAGCAAACTCTTAATACAAATGAACCATAGATTTTAATTCATCTTGTGTTAAGCTGAGTGTTTCTGCAGATAGTAAAAATTTTGTGTAATCCTTTTGTGGATTAGTAAACACCTCTTTTGTAATCCCGCTTTCAACTATTTCTCCATCTTTGAGAATGATTACTCTATTCGCAAGATTTCGGAGGATGTGCAAATCGTGACTAATGCAGATCATTGTAAGATTAAATTCTTTATTCAACTGCTTAAAAAGTTTTACCAGGCTCAATTGTGATTCAACATCCTGAGCTGAAAATGGTTCGTCGAGAATTAATAAAACAGGTTTAACTGCAAGCAATCTTGCAAGCGCTGCTCTCTGTTGTTCACCGCCACTAAGTTCCATTCCTCTTCTACCGTATAATTCTTTTGGGAAACCAACTGAGTTGAGCACGTTCTCTCTTTCAATCTGCAGATTACTTTCATCAACTCCTGAAATCTTTAATGCTTCATCAATTATGTTTATTACTTTTCTATAAGGATTTAATACTTCACCGTGATTCTGAAAAAGAATTTGAATTGGGCTGCCTCTTCTTCTTTCTTTTTCAAATTTTGAATGCAGGTTAATTTTTCCACTATCCGGTTTAATTAATCCTGCAATTACTTTAACAAGAGTTGATTTTCCACCACCAGATTCTCCGCAAATCCCGATAATCCTTCCCCGCTCAACTTCGAAGGAAACATTCTTCAAAATATCGAACTGCTTTTTGGTCTCCTCCTTAACCACAACTGAATATGATATGTTTTCAACTTTAAGCAGAGGCATTGCTGATCTCTTTAAATGAGTCGATAAATTGTTTCATCTTATCATCAGTCGAACTTAGAAATTTATTTGAAGTAATAAATGGGGATAGTCTTCCATCTGTTAAATAAGCAAGATAATCCGAAGATTTTATTGCGAAATTTATATCCTGGGTTACAACGAGGATTGATTTATCATTATCTCTGACAAAATTTTTCATCTTTAAGAGAATGAGATTCATCACCGCATAATCTACTCCTGAAGTTGGTTCATCAAGAATCAGGATATCTGGATTTGCCAATAGAGCAATGACAATTAAAAGCCTTTGAACCATTCCACCGCTCAATTCATAAGAATAAAGACCGGATAATTTTTTATAAGTTGGCAGTAAAAAGAAAAGTAAAAGTTCTTCAATTTTAAGCGGGCTTATATTTGAAAGGTCAAAGTAATAACTAATTTTTTTTAGAGGATCTAAACTATTAGCAGCATCCTGAAAAACGTAGCGAATGTTATTCCTTCTTATCTCTCTTAATTTTTCTTCAGTGGTATTTAATAAATCTATGTCATTAAATAAAACTTTGCCATTGATTTTATAAAGTTCAGAAGGTAGTAGTAATGTGAGTGATTTAATAAGCGTTGATTTTCCCGAGCCGTTCTTACCAAGTATTGTATAAACCTTACCTTGCTCAATTTCAAACTTGATGTTCTGCAGAATGGTTTTTCTCTTTTCTTCATCAAGAAGAGACACTGAATTTAGGTCTACATTAAGCATTGGTTAAAATGTAAGTTTTTCTTTTAGTCAACAAAATAATAAATTGGAGTGAAAAATTACTATTTGTAATACACAATCTCCTTAATGAACAGCAAAATCATAAATCTTCTCCTTCTTACATTCATCTTTTTGCTGGTTATTGCCTGCGATTCAAAGCAATCAAATCAAAAAAATAGGATTGTTATTGGTATTTCTGCCGACGTTCAGACATTTAATTCTTTGTTTGCATTCAGCTATGAAGAAGGTGCAATTGCTGACTTGCTCTATCCCGGTTTGTTAGATTTTAGATGGAATGAAGAAAAAGGTGAGCTGGATTCTTATCCAATGATTGCAAAAAGCTGGCAATGGGCTGAAGATTCTTCACTCATAAAATTTACTTTAAGGGATGATGTACTTTGGTCAGACGGAAAAAAACTTACTGCTTCCGATGTTGTTTTTTCTTACGATATATTTTCTGATCCGGATGTCCAAAGCAGATTGTATGGAATATTCAATCAACTTTTTACAGAATCAGATGGACATATTGATATTGAAAAAACTTTTAACGTCATCTCACCATATGAATTTGAAATCCGTTTCCCTGAAAACTCCGTTCCAGATTTAATTAAGATTGTTGTTCCCGTAATACCTGAACACGTTTTTAAAAATGTTAGCAGAGAGCAGCTTGCTAACCACGAAAGTAGTTTTAATCCTGTTTCCAGCGGAGCTTTTAAACTAAAAAAATGGGAAAGAAATCAATCTATAATTTTAGAAGCAGACCGTAACTCATTTCTGTTTAAGCAAGGTCAGGTTTCCGAAATGATTTTCAAGGTTGTTCCTGATTATACTTCAAGAATGCTTCAATTAAAGAAAGGTGAAATAGATTTGGTTGAGCTAGTTAAGGTTGAAGATGTTGAAGAGTTGAAGAAGGAAGAACAGCTTGTTGTGGTTCCTTTATTTGGAAGAGAGTACGATTATATCGGTTGGAATAATATTGACACCGATTCATTCTCCAGAGGGAAGGTAAAGTCGAATAAATATTTTGGCAATATCAATGTTCGTAAAGCTATGAGTATGGCAATCAACAAAAAAGAAATACTTGAAGAATATTTGCAAGGTTTAGGTGAACTCGCCGCATCGTCTGTTTCTCCAATTTTCAAATCTTCTTATAACTATGAAGTAAGACCATACGAGTACGATCCCGATGAAGCTAAAAGACTATTAGCTCTTGAGGGTTGGAAAGATGAAGATAGAGATGGAATCCTTGAAAAGAGTATGGAAGAGTTCAAATTCAAAATGTATTACCCCGTAGGAAATCCATTGCGTGAATATGCTGTTGCAGTTGTAAAAAATAATTTGAACTCAGTTGGAATAGAAATGATTCCTGAGAAGATGGAACTTGGCACATTCATAGATAATCTTTATGAAAGAAAATTAGATTCCTGGGTTGCCGGTTTTGGTGTACCAATTCCGCTTGACTTGAAACCCTACTGGTATTCTGATCCGAACATTGGCTTTCTGAATTTTGCAAGCTATAATAATGTAGAGACAGATAAAATTCTCGATCGACTAGAAACGAAAATTAGCAATGAAAGAAAAAATGAGTTAATTAAAGAATTTCAGAAAATTATTCATCAGGATGAGCCGGTTACTTTCCTTTACTGGACTCCTAACATTATCGTTTACAACAATCGAATAAAAAATATAAGAATAACTCCTTATGGGGTTTTAGTTCATTGCTGGGAATGGACTCTTAATTAATTTAAAATATATGAAATCCAATATTGTAAAGATACTTTTCACCCGGTTCTTATCTTCACTGCTGACACTTTTTCTTCTTGTAAGTTTTCTCTTTATAATTATCAGGCTTTCACCCGGTGATCCTACCGACAAATACATATCAGCAAAACTCGGCAGCGAACTCTCAGAAAAAATTGCAGAAAAGTTTTCGCTAAACGAACCTGTTACTGATCAATACTTTTCATTTGTGGCAAATGTTTTTAGAGGGGATATGGGTGTTTCCTACAATTACAGACTTCCGGTTTTCGAGGTAATCTGGGAATACTTCTCTTTCACTTTTGTATTTGCTACAATTAGTTTCTTTCTTCAGATGAGTCTTAGCATCGGGCTTGCTCTTTGTGTAATGAAAAGACGAAGTAAAAGGTTAGATAATTTAGTAACCAATGCTTCTCTTTTTATTTATTCCATTCCAGCATTTGTTTTGGGAGTTGCTCTTATCTACATCTTTTCGGTGACCTTAAATTTATTTCCAATTTCAGGATTGAAATCATTGGATTATGATTACTTTACTTTCTTCTCACAGGTTTTGGATAAACTCCATCATTTAGTTTTGCCATTGATAACTCTCACTTTAGCAGGCATTGCTTTATTTTATAAATATATAAAAGAAAATATGGACGAAATTTCTCATCAGACATTTATTCTTAATCTTAAAGCATCAGGAATGAAGGAAGATGTTATACTAAAAAAACATGTCTTACCGAATTCATTGAGACCATTAATATCGGTTGCAGGAGTTGAGCTTGGAATACTTTTAGGCGGAGCGTTAATTACTGAAGTTATTTTCGGACTTCCGGGTATGGGCAGGTTGACTGTTGATTCAATTCTTGCACGGGATTATCCGTTAGTTGTTGGCTGTGTCTTTACAGCAGGTGCTGTGATGATAGCAGCAAACTTTCTTGCTGATATAATCAAACTGAAAATTGATAAAAGATTGGTTAAAGGAATTCTCAATTGAAATCCGGATTAAAAATAATTCACTGGATAATTTTTCTCTGGCTGTTATTGGCTATAGTCCGTTTTGAATTGATAATTGATTATCTCTATTTGATTTTAAGTTATAGCAGTCTGTTTTTTACTGATACTCCTTCTGCGTTTGCAGTTCAAAGCTTCGGCCTTGTTGATGCATTTTTATCTGCTTTGCTTTTTCTTTTGATTATTCCCCTGATACTATTTTTTGGAAAAAGATTTCGCTTTATCACAGGTAAGCTGAATTTTTCCTTTGGATTTTTAATAGTGCTTGGATTTGTTTTCCTGTTTGCACCAATTATCTCAAATGAGAATCCTGATTTCTCAAAAAATCTATCTGTAACAAAATTACTTCCGCCATTAAGCTCTGTAAAACAGTTTGAGTTAAAATATGATGAATTAAGCAATTTATCAGCTGCTGAAATGTTTAGAAAGAAATCAGCGGAAATCATTAAACCATCATTTAACGAAAATATTATTTTTGCTGATAGCGTTAAGCTATCTGAGAAAATTATTTACTATCAGAAAAATATATCTTATGAAATTGAAAGCGAACAGATAATTGATGAAAGTGGAGTACCTCTTATTGAAGAAAAATTTTTCTTATTGGGTACCGATGAGTTCGGAAGAGATTTATTCGTCAGGTTGATTTATGGTACACGCATTTCATTAACTGTAGGAATTGGAGCCGTAATTTTATCGTTTGTCATAGGAATTATTCTGGGATTTATAGCTGGTTATCGCGGTGGTTTTCCAGATATCTTACTTAATCGTTTTACTGAAATCTTTTTAGCATTCCCGGTGATTTACCTTGTTGTATTAATATTAGCTTTGTTCGGCAGTTCAGTGTTCTCGGTTATTATTGTTTTGGGAGTTTCCGGCTGGATGAGCTTATTTAAAATCGTGAAAAGTGAAGTTCTATCTATAAAACAGAAGGATTTCTTTTCAACAGCAGAACTTGTTGGACTGAGCAAGTACAAATTACTTTCGAAAGAAATTTTACCCGTCATCATTGTACCTGTCTTAGTTAACCTGGTATTTTTGTTCAGCAATGTAGTGCTGGCAGAAGCTGCTTTGAGTTATCTGGGTCTTGGAACTGGAAATACTTATCCTTCGTGGGGTTCAATGATAAGTTCTGGTCAGGAATACATTACAAAAGCATGGTGGTTAATTGCATTTCCAGGATTAGGTTTAATTTTAACATTGTTTTCTTTCAACTCATCAGGCAGAATGCTTGGAAGAATTATCAATCCTCGGCTGAGAAAATGATAAATACCCGATACGAAATAATTAAAAAACTCGGAGAGGGAAGAAGCTCGGTTTATCTTTGCCGGGATCTTGAATTCACTGAAAAAGAATATGCGATAAAAATTCTTCCCCCCGTGAATGATAATCGAGAACAGGAAATTTTCATTAAAGAATTTTTCACTCTTCAAAAACTTGAACATCTAGGTATTATTGAAGCATTTGAGATAGGTACTGTATTTCAAAAAGATGAAGCAGATGGAATTGAACTCGGCTCAACTTTTATTACAATGGAGTATTTTAATGGGGAAGAATTACTTGCAGTCAAGAATAATTTTAATCAAAAAAATCTAAAAGAGATTGTTAAGCAAATTTGTGCTGTTCTTTATTACCTGCATCAATCAAAGTACATTTATTACGATCTTAAGCCTGAGAATATTCTGGTCTCATTCAAAGATGATAACCCAAGAATTAAACTTATCGACCTTGGTCTCGCAGAATATTCACCTTCCCCTTCCGACTACGAAATAAAAGGAACTGCTTACTACATAGCTCCTGAACTATTGAAAAAAGAAAGTCACAATCATTCTGTTGATTTTTATTCACTTGGAATGATGCTGTACCAAATTATTTATAACCGCTTTCCTTTTGATGCCAGGAATGAGTTGGAAATTTACAAATCTGCGATAGAAAATATATTTAAATTCCCAACTTCCGATAGTTTTGCAGAAGAGTTTATCGACATAATTAAGAAATTATTAGAAAAAGATGTTGAGAAAAGGTATAAATCGGCACTAGCTATAATCAAGGATTTAGGTTTTGCTCTGGATGTTTCAATAACAAAAGATTTTTTACCTGCAAAGGTTTATTCTTGTCGTGATGAAGTAATAAATATACTTGCGAGATATTTTTCTGATAAGAGCAGCAGCGAAGTATATACAATTAAGGGATTTGACGGAGTTGGAAAAACTTCTCTGCTTCAGAAAATACAGGAGCAGGATACCGATGCTGTAATGATATCAGATGTTAAAGGAAAATATGCAGAAGAATTAATTCGTTATCTGCTTAGACAATTAATCTTTTCAAAGCCTGTTTATCCAAATCTTTCGAAAGAGGAAAAACTATTTCTTCTGGGATTGCTGAGTAAAAGCGAGAAAGAATTAATTCATGGTCTTCGATCTGCTATTGTACTGCTAACTTCAAAAAGTAAATTCATTCTGCTGATTGATGATTTAAATTTGTTTGATCAGCTTGCAAGCGACCTGCTTCTGGAAGTTATGCCCTTGTTTCAGGTTAATAATATTAAAATAGTTATGACTGAGTCCTCAGAACATAACTTTTTATCTGCAAGAATTAATAACGTTAAGGAAATTACATTGGGATCATTTACTGAGGACGAATTGTTAAGTTTTCTTGAGGAGAGTTATAGCTCCGAATTTCCTAGAGAGGCAATTAAGAATCTAATTACTTCTAATGCTGATTTAGTCCCGGGTAATATTAAATCTTTCATTCAGGATCTAATTCTTCTCGGGATAATGAAATTTTCTGAAGGAGGAGTAATCTTCTCTGATGAAGAAAATAAACTTTCCAATTTAAATAAAGCGCATTCTGCTATCTATGACTTAAGATTGGCAAACCTCTCAAAAATAGAACTACACACTGCAAAAATTATTTCGGCGATAGACATTTACATTGATTCTAATATATTATCTATCCTGATGGGCATATCAAAAGAAGAGACTGAAAAAATTATCAGCAATCTTCAGTTTAATAATATAATTCAGAAGTTTATTTCTGGTCAGACTTTGATTTTCACGTCAGAAGCAATAAAAAAACACTTGTATGCTTCGATTGAAAACAAGAAAGAAATACATCTCCAAATTGCGAAAAAACTGAAGAATAAAGTTTCTACATTTAACAGGTTGGAAGAAGCCAGACAGTATGAGCTAGCAGGCGAATTTGAGAAATCCTACAAAATCGCGTTGGATGAAATCAATGAAGCGGAATCAAATTCTGCATATACATATATACAAAGAATAATAACTCACCTGATAGAACTTCCATTAGAAAATAAATTGATTAACTCCCTAAAGATTAAACTCAGCGAAGTTTATTTAAAACTTGGTAATGTGCAATCTGCTCTTAAAACAATTAAAGAATTAAAAAGCACTCTTCCCAAAGGAAAACTTGATAATAAATTGTTTATGATCGAGGGAAGCGCACTCATTGCTGCTGGTGAATATGAATTAGGTAAAAAAGTAATCTCGGAACTTCTGAATAAGATAGAAGATGAGGAAGAAAAGAGACGACTAAACATAGAATTAGCTTACGCTGATTTTGAACTTAAAATGTATGAAGAAGCCAGAGAACGATGTAATCATCTGCTTGAAAACAAAGGTCTTTCATCTGAAGTAGCCGGTCGCTGTTATAATCTAAAAGGAATGATTGATATATACCAGCATAATAACCCGATCTCAGCTCTTGAAAATTTTAAATTTGCTAAAAATAAATTTATTGAGGCTGACCAACCCATCCGGATATCTGGTGCGGAAGTAAATATCGGTAATGTTAATAATATTCTTGGAGATTATGAGAAAGCTGAACTGCATTGGAAAAATGCCTCAGTTATAAATCAATCAGTTGGAAATCTTGAGCAGGAAGGCTTTCTATTGCAGAATATAGGAGGTTACTATTACATCAGAAAGAAATTTAGTCTTTCAATGGAATCATATCAGAAGGCATTGAACATTTTTTTAAGCATTGGTAATGATTTGAATCGAGGTCGGATTCTTTGGAATATTGCAGAGGTTTACCTTACACAATGTGAATATCAACATGCTTTAAATTCGTTAAATGAAGCCCAAAAACTTTTCAACTTTATAAAAAATTATGAAGAACTACTAGATGTCCTGTTTATGCAAGGGAAATTATACTATAAAATTGGCGATCATCGCAATTTGGAAAAGAAAATTTATGAATTTAGCGCAACTTATTCTGAAAATAATTTGTCTGATGGATTTAGATCTTATCAAGAATTATTAAAAAATTTTTTATCCTTCGGAAGGGCAGATCTAATTTTAGTGGAAGAACTTAAAATAATTCAAGATGAATTTTTTAAGCGGAAAGATGAGAATAATTTTGTTGAATCGCTTTTTTTATTGATTCAATTCTATATTAAGCAGGGAAGATATACCGAAGCGATCGGAGAACTAAGCAATTTAAGGCTTATAGACTTATGCTCACAAAATTCTATATTAGAGGGAGAGAGGGAATATTTTTTAGGAATTATCTCAAAAAACTATGAATCTGACAAGCTATTATCACCTCTCGTGTATTATGAAAAAGCTTATGATTTAATTAAAGATGAAAGCGTAACTGAGTTAACCTGGAAGGTTATGTACGAGATTTCTCAGTTATATATTGAAAGAGGTAATTATACAAAAGCGAAACGATTTGTTGTTTATGCGAGAGAATTAATTTATTTCATCGCCGAAAAATTGGAGTCACCACAGTTGAGGGCTGCATATTTAAAAAATAATGAACGACTCGAACCCTTAAAAAAATTAGAAACTTTTTACCCGGGCTAATATTTATGTCTGACGGGAATATCAATATTAAAGTTTTTTCAGATTCAACCGATTTTGTACCGGTTACATCGGCTCTTAAACAATTAGAATTAAAGGGCTTCCCATTAAATATTCTTTTCCCAACCGAATTTGAAATAACCAGTAATGATATAGTTATACTCAGGATTGATAATCTTGATTCGGATTATTATAAAGCCGCATTAAAAAGTAAACAAGAAGTTACGAATAAGTTTATAGTAGCAATCAGAAATGCAGATTCTCTCTTGGTCACAACATTACTGAAACAAGGCTTCTTCGATATTTTTGTCTTTCCTTATGAAGTCTTGAAATTTACTTCATTCCTTTCTGAAATCATCTCAAATAAAGCTTACATAACTGAAACGAATCGCATCGGAACGTTTGGAATGAATAGACAAGGGATAAATTCTATTCTTGGAGAATCTGATAAGCTGATGCGTGCGGTGGACTTAGCTACCAAAGTTTCGGAGAAAAGTAACTCCAATGTTTTAATTCTTGGAGAAACAGGCACAGGTAAAGGATTATTTGCAAGAGCGATTCATAATAATGGTCCCGCAAATCAATTTCCATTTATAGATATTATTTGTACTGCTATTCCTGAGAATCTCCTCGAATCTGAACTTTTCGGATATGAAGCTGGCGCTTTCACAAGTGCACGAACACGAAAAGTGGGTCTCTTTGAACTTGCAGATAGAGGCACATTATTTCTTGACGAAATTGGTGATTTGAGTAATAATATTCAAACTAAACTTTTAAGAGCTATTGAAAAGAAAGTAATTAAAAGGTTAGGTGGTGTAGTAGATATTCCAATTAATGCTCGGATTATTTCTGCTACCAACAGAGATTTAGAAAACATGGTTGAGCAAAATCTATTTAGAAGAGATCTTTTTCATCGATTGAATGTAGTGTCAATAGAAATACCGCCATTGAGAGAGAGGGGAGAAGATATTGTTTTATTGGCCAACAACTTCATTGAGGAGTTTAATAAACAGTTTATAAAATCTGTTAAGAAACTAGATAAAGACGTTCAACATCTATTGATGGGATATTCATGGCCAGGTAATGTTCGTGAGTTAAGAAATATTATTGAGCGAGCTGTACTTTTAAGTGAAGACAAAAAACTGCAGATGAAAGATTTTTCTAACCTTATTAACAATAGTCAAGTGGTAACTCAGGAGTATTTCAATCCATTACAAATTCCATCAAACCTTATCAGATTAGATATTAATTATGGTGTCACTAATCTTAGAAAATTGGACAAGCAATATGCTCGAGAGGTTTTGCTAAAGTTAGGTGGAAATAAAACTCAAACCGCAAAATTGTTGGGAATCTCAAGACCAAAATTAGATACACTCCTAAAAAATTAGATCTAATTAAAGACGTACATCATCACCAAAATCTTCGTTTTTTATCTATTTTCTAAATTTCTATAAATTATAAGCTCATAAAATATCAGTAATATTTTTTTACAATACTTCTTATTTAACTGGATTATTGGGTAAATATTACTTGAGAAAAGGCTATTTTCTTTTAATATTCCAATAAACGGCAATATTTTCATGGCATAAGCATTGGGTTGGATAAATGTGCTGCATGTATGCAGTTCTAGGGTGTAGTGTATGTCAAACTACTAGTAGTGTGTCATAAAAAACAAGTGGTACTATGCGAACTATATTATCCATAGCCCTTATTTGGGGACTATTCATATCCGGATTCGCTCAGGTTGCTAACAATGTTCAGGAAGCGACCAGATATCGAGTTAATCAGGATAATATAACTACCTTTGCTGAGCGCCACGCTTTTCAATCATTTGAAGTTACTCAGACAGAATTTAAATTTCTGGCGAGTAGATCATCTTCACAGCTTGAGGAGCTCGGAACCAAGTATGGTTGGGTAAGATCAGGTTCACAACTTGATGAACTCGGAACCAAGTATGGTTGGGTAAGATCAGGTTCACAACTTGATGAA
>Ga0208980_10001152_pt1 | contig 15818 bp, 13 predicted proteins | sample WetSurMetagenome_3_FD_187993 | JGI IMG/M metagenome (GOLD analysis project Ga0208980, IMG submission 187993) | Wetland microbial communities from Twitchell Island in the Sacramento Delta, sample from surface sediment Aug2011 Site A1 Bulk (version 2) | ecosystem: Environmental > Aquatic > Marine... | reverse complement strand
GGTTTCTTTCTCCGCCGGAAAGCAAGCTGACTTTTTTCTGCTGATCCGCACCGGAAAAATTAAACTGAGCAACATAGGCACGAGAATTTATCTGTCTGCTGCCAAGCATAATTGTGTCTTCTCCGTTTGAAATTAATTCCCAGATACTTTTTTCAGGATTTAACGCATCTCTTGATTGATCAACATATGATAGCTTAACTGTAGAGCCGATTTTAATATTTCCTGAATCAGGTTTTTCTAATCCGGTTATCATTTTAAATAAAGTTGTTTTACCTGCACCGTTAGCTCCGATAATTCCAACAACAGCTCCGGGAGGGATTGAGAATGTTAAACTATCAATTAGAATATTATCGCCGTAAGCTTTGTTAAGATTTTCTGTCTCGATTACAATATCACCAAGCCGTTCTGCAACAGGAATGTAAAGCTCAAGATCTTTTTGTCCTTTTTCCTTTTCATCCTTTAAAAGCTTTTCATAAGAAGTAATTCTTGATTTTGATTTTGCGTGTCTTGCTTTCGGACTCATTCTTATCCATTCAAGTTCTCGCTGTAAAGTTTTCTGTCTGCTGCTTTCTCGTTTTTCCTCAACGCGCAGTCTTTCCTGTTTCTGCTCAAGCCAAGATGAATAATTCCCTTTCCACGGTATTCCTTCGCCGCGGTCAAGTTCAAGAATCCAACCAGCAACATTATCAAGAAAATATCTATCGTGAGTAACAGCGATAACAGTTCCTTCATATTTTTGCAAGTGATGTTCTAACCAGGCAACTGTTTCAGCATCAAGATGGTTTGTTGGCTCATCAAGTAGAAGTATATCCGGTTTTTGAAGAAGCAACCTGCAAAGTGCGACTCTTCGCCTTTCTCCGCCGGAAAGAATTTTACACAATGTTTCAGAAGGAGGACAACGTAAAGCATCCATCGCCATTTCAAGTCGTGCATCTAAATCCCAGCCGCCCATTGCCTCAATTTTTTCCTGAACTTCACCCTGTCTTTCAAGAAGTTTAGTCATTTTATCATCATCCATCGGTTCGGCGAACTTTGCGTTTATTTCATCAAACTCTTTCAGGATATCAACGATTGATTGAACACCCTCCTGCACAATTTCTCTTACGGTTTTAGTATCATCAAGCTGTGGTTCCTGTTTAAGATATCCAATTGTGAAGCCAGGAGAAACAACCGTCTCCCCATTAATATTTGTATCAACACCTGCAAGAATTTTTAAGAGTGACGATTTACCGGAACCGTTTAATCCGATTACACCAATCTTGGCTCCGTAGAAATAGGAGAGGGAAATATCTTTTAGAATCGGTTTGTTGTTATAGAATTTACTCACTCCAACCATGGAGTAAATAATTTTATTTACTTCAGCACTCATTTATTGAAATTTTGTTTTTGTATTGAGTAAAAATAGACAATACTGAAAGGGGAGCCAAGTAGGTAAATGAGGAGGAGGGGAACTAACAAAAATGTCTATCTCAATATAAGCGTATCCGGTCCGCTAACTTTTTCTACGTGGCACTTACATTCATCTGTATTTACGAAAAACTCCTCGTTGACAGTGAGCGAATCTTTTACACCCGTAAAAATAAACCTCTTGGGTTGGGTTGTAAGTTCTTTTGTGTAATTATCATCCATTACAGTGTAATGTCCTGGAAAAATCAGTGGATCATTATAAACATTGTACACTTTCCCTGAATCATCTTTAACTACTGTGGTTAAACCTAAAACCGGAACATTCATTTCATCAACCACAGCAACAGTAATCATTCTGAACTCCATAGTGCAGGCACAATCATCATCTGTGCAGGAGTAAATGAGCAACAAGCAAAGGCTAAGGCAAAATAAAATAAATCTCATAAATGTCTCTTTAATCTTTAATTCAAACATAAACACTTTTACAGTTAAGTATATGCAAAAATTCCCGACTCTGGTAAAGTAATAGTTTATTATTTCAGCTTTAAAAAACTATTTTTGTATGGCAACTTTTAAAGGGGTTTTTATGTTCAAACAATATTCGCTTAACAGATTACTTGTGCTTTTAACCACTATTGGTTTTGCTTTTCTGTTCTTAGATACCACAATTGAGCATTGGTCGACATTTGAAGAGGAAATAATGTCTTTCATCCCGCTTGTTTTCAGTGTAGTTGGTCTTGTTTTTGGAATGCTCGTGGTAATTATATGGAAGGAAAAATTAATCCGGTGGTTTCAGATTTTACTTTTTGTTTCATTCATAGTAGCGGGCGGTGGATTGTACTTCCATATAGAAGAAGAGGAAGACAATATCAATTTAGCCACAGAAGAACGAGAACACGAAGAGGAAGAAAAAGATAAACCTCTTCTGGCCCCATTAACTTTCGCAGGTTTGGCAGTCGTTGGCTTGCTCGGAACTGCAAGAAAGTGGGAAGCAGAGATAGTAAAATCTTAGTGAGCCAGGTTAAAAAAATTAAGAGCATTAGGAAGACTAAGTTGACAGATCAGTTTTCTCTATTTTAATTTTAAGTGAGGGAGTATAGGTCGAAAATCTTCCTCGCTCCGCTATAGTTTCAAAAAGTTACTTAAGAAAATGCTTGATAAAAAAGAACTCAAAAAAGAATATAAAAACCAAAAACATCCTGTGGGCTTATATGCAGTCAAGAACAAACCAAACAATAAAATGTTTATCGGCACTTCGCTTAACCTGCCTGCTAAAATAAGGGGGATTACATTTGAGTTAGAGCATGGCAGCCATACATACGACAATTTGCGAAATGATTACAAAATACTTGGCAAGGAAAATTTTGAAATATTCATTCTTGACCAGATTGAAGTTAAAGATGAAACAGATAGAGAACTACAAGCTGAACTTGAGACTCTTGAAGCAATGTGGGTTGATAAATTAAAAAGCGAGGGTATAACTTTTTACAACAAAAAGTAAACTCTTCTTTACCTTCTCAAGCATCCAATTTTAAAAATGAAGAGTGATTCAACGAATCACTCTTATAATTTTTACAATTCTGATAACAATACTTACCGCAGGAGAATTTGTCCTCTGTAGCTTTAGCGTAAGAGGATCATTTTTTTAGTTTCTGTGAAAGCACCGGAGGTTAATGAATAAAAATAGATCCCGCTTGTATTATTTTCTGCCTTAAATTCAACCTCATAATTTCCTTCAGGTTTTTCTCCATTCACTAAAGTTGCTATTTCATTTCCCAGTACATCATACACTTTAAGCGTAACAAACGATATTTCAGGAATTGAGAAACTTATCTTTGTACTTGGGTTGAATGGGTTGGGATAGTTTTGCTTAAGGAAATAATTCTCCGGAATTTCTGATTCCTGTTGGACACCTGCAGTGCCTTGAGGAACGATCTCTTCTACAATATCAACTGCATTAGCCATAGAATCTATCCCTCCAACAACGTATAAACCACCCTCATATTCAGCGGTTGCCATCCAATGCCTTTTTGAACTTAATTCCTGTGTATCAATATCCCATGAATTAGTTGTAATGTCATAAACTATAATGCTTTTATAATTTGCAGTTGTGGCCCCACCGGCATTTCCTCCGACACAATAGATCAAATTGTTTATGACGCCAAATGCGCAGGCACCTACCAGATAAGGAGAATTGGCAAGACGTGTCCATTGATCCAACGATGGGGTGTACTTATAAAAAGCAGAGTCGCTCCACCCGATAATATAAACTTCGTTTTGATATAAGATAGAACTCATATCCCAGGTTCCAGATGCAGCATTGGATGTTTTTGTTGTCCAGGTATCTGTCGAAATATTATAGGCAAACACTTCTCCATATGAATTGAACAGATATATGATTCCGTTTATTTCTTCTGAAGTTAAACCCCAATCCTGATTTAAGTTTGGACTTTCAGTTAAATATGTCCACTCTCCGGTGTTAAGATTATATCTTCTATTTAGTGAGGGACCATTAGGCCAGCCGCCCAAAAGAAAAACAAAGTCCCCAACCAAAATGGTTTCAACATCCCATAAATTATCGTCTGGAATGGTATCGTGATATGTCCAGACAGTACCGTCGAATTTATATACCCGGGGATAGACAATACTACCCGACCAGTTATTTGAACCTCCAAAATGATAAATCTCATTATTCCAAACTTCAGCATTCCCAGCTCCAATAGGTATCGGCAGGTTTGGTAATTGCTGCGTGAACAAGAATTGTGAAAGTAAAAGAAAACAAGTTACAGTAAATAAGTGTTTCATAGTTCCTCCGTTTTTTGTTTTGTATTAACATCCAAAACTATTAGAAAGGGCGAGTTGAGCTCGCCCCTAATAATATTTATACTAAAAGACTAATCACCATTTTCAATTTCACCACCGTGATCTCCAACCATAACCCATTTGTTATCTTTCTTCATAAGAATATCTGTCCAGCGCCCTTTTTCAGTACTAGGTTTACCCTCTTTATCTTCATTAACCTGGGTGTAATAGTAATGAACATAAGCAAAGTTTCCGTTAACCCAAATTCTTGCTGGGGTAATTACATAATAAACCGTTTTTCCTTTTGTCGTCCAGTATTTTAATGATTTTTGTGCATCGGCTTTAGTACCTGGGGCTCCATTATCATAAGACCAGCCGAAGTATGAATCATCAAAGTAGTTTAGAAAATCCATTGGATTATCAGACATACCAGCGGCCCAGTATGTTTCAACTCCTTTCCACACATCTTTCTGCTCATCGGTCCATTGTTGAGCGGATGCATTGGCAACAAAGAGAAAAAGTAAAAGAGCGGGCAAAGAAATACCTATTAGTTTTTTCATAACAGCCTCCATAAAAATTGTTAATGTTTAAGAATTGAATTAAGTGCGTTGTAAGATTAGAAAAGATTAGACAATAAACAAATGGCATGAAATTTTTATGGTGGGGAAGAGATAAGACGCTAATAGAAACGTATTTTAATTACAGATACGAGGCTTAATGAGCCTGACTTTCAACCAAAATATTTACCTTTGGAGGACTGGTATTCAGCCCGAAGTTTTTCAAGTATTCTTTGATGCTCAGCTTCTTCGCCTGTCAATTCTTTCAAACCTTCTTTTGCTTTCTCTCTTAATACGCCCCGATCTATTTTTCCGTCTTCTAATTTGGGCAGTTCGGTAAGAAATATCATATCATTTGGTTTGGCCATTGAGCCTATCATTTCGGAAATATAATTTCTCAATTCTTCTTTCAGAAGTGGTGTACCTTCTACATTGTTGAGTGCCACAAAAGCAACTATCGCGTTTTCAATAATCTCGTCAGATCTCTTTACAACCGCAACTTCTTTCACTGAGGGATGTGTTATTAAAATCTTTTCTATTTCTGATCCACCAACTCTGTTGCCTGCTGTTTTTATAACATCATCAACCCTGCCGAGAATTTTTATGAACCCGCATTTTTCTATAATTGCAGCATCGCCGGTAAAATAGCTTCCCTTAAATTGTTTCCAGCAATTTAGGTCTGTTCCTTCCTTTTCTTCTTTGGCTGTCATAAACATTGATGGCCAGCTATCTTTTATAATTAAATAACCGCCTTCTCCTTCTTTAACAGGATTGCCTCTTAGATCAACAATATCAATTTCAACTCCGGGGAAAGGACAGCCAGTATAACCAGGCTTAAATTCAGAAGCTCCGGGTAATGGAGAGATTATCACTGAGCCTGTCTCTGTTTGCAGCCAGGTATTTACAACTGGACATTTTTGTTTTCCAACATTTTCATAAAACCAAAGCCAGGTGTCTTTTTTTATTGTTTCACCTTTGATCCCAAGTAGTCTCAGGCTTGAAATGTCATGCTTGAACACCCATTCGTTACCAAGCTTCAACAACGCACGGATAGTTGTTGGATTTATGTAAAGAATATTAATTCTGTACTTTGAAATTAATTGCCAGTACTTGTCTGGTTCAGGATAAATTGGAACCCCATCATAAAGAAATGAAGTTACTCCATTCAGAAGTGGACCATATATGCTGTAGCTGTGTCCCGATATCCAGCTAATATCAGAAACGGACCAGATGATGTCATTCCCTTTAAGATCAAAAATCCATTTTGCAGTAAGATAAGACTGAACCATATAACCACCAGTCAGGTGAAGTATGTTTACCAGATCTCCTCCCGGACCATTTGTGAACATACTGAAAAGAGGATGCTGGGATAGAAGTGGAACGGCTTCACAGTCATCCGAAACTTTATCAATTTCATTTTGCCAGATAATTTCTTTTTCGGTAACCGACTTTGTTTCTTCCTTCGATCTCTTAAAAACAATTACCTTTTCAACAGATGTTGAGCTCTGTAATACACTATCAACCTTACTTTTAAGACTAACCTGGTTACCTTTTTTAATAACATAATCCTGTGTGATTAAATATTTGCAGGAAAGATTATTTATCCTTTCAGCAAGTGCATGGCTGCTGAAATCACTATAAACAACAGAGTGAATTGCACCAATTCTGCTGCAGGCGAGCATTGCAATCGCTGCTTCGGGAATAACTCCCATATAAATAATTACATAATCCCCCTTCTTAACACCGATATTCTTTAATACGTTGGCAAACTTACAAACCTGTGTAAAGAGAATCTGATATGTTAAAATTCTGCTTTCGCCGGATTCACTTTCCCAGATGATTGCAGCTTTATTTCTTTTTTCTGTTAGTAAATGCCTGTCGAGACAATTGTAGCTAAGATTGGTCTTACCGCCAACAAACCACTTTGAATTGAATGCCTTACCTTGCTTTACCTCCTTCCACAGGTTGAACCAGTGTAATTCTCTTGCTTCACTGCTCCAAAATCTTTCCTTATCTGCTACAGAAAACTCATAAACATTTTTATACTGGTTGAAAGAAGAAAAGTGTGCATCCTCTCTAAATTCTTCTGAAGCTTTGAAGATATCCTCTTCGGTATATTGTTTTTGGAGGGAATTTCCCTTGTCTATTTCAATTTGGTTCGCCATTATCCTGTTAATTGGATTCTATATATTACAATGAAAAATTAGATATTGTGCAGGGTAAAAGCAATCAAGCAAAAATCAAACCTGAAAAAAATATTAAATTGGAAACAAAAAAAGAATTTTTCTTTATAAAAGATCGAATTAAGAAAAAAGGGAACCATTAAACCATGCAGGAATTTCTTAACCAAACCTACTTTGGCAACACGCTGTTAGATTATGTTATAGCTCTCGGATCATTTTTAGTGGGGGCTATTATTATTTTCATAATTAATAAAGTTGTTCTTGTCAGACTTCAGAAATGGGCTAGGGCAACTGAAACAAAAATAGATGATTTCCTTTTACGTGGATTGGAGAAAGCAGTCGTTCCGATCTTATATGTAATCATCTTTTACTTATCGGTAAAAACACTTTCGCTTCATCCAAAGGTCGAAAGAGCAATTGATGTTATATCTGTTATCCTCGCCACTTTCTTTATTATAAAAATGATCACTTCGGCATTAAGGTTTGGATTACATTCTTATATAAAAATAAAAGCCGAAGCAGAGGAGGATGCGGAAAAAAGAATTAAGCAAATACGAGGTATAACTGCCATTGTAAGCTTTTTTATCTGGGTTGTTGGATTTGTTTTCCTCCTAGATAATCTTGGCTTTGAAATCACTACAGTAATTGCAGGTCTTGGTATCGGTGGTATTGCTATTGCTCTTGCTGCACAAGCAATACTTGGCGATCTCTTCAGCTATTTTGTAATTTTCTTTGACAGACCGTTTGAGATAGGCGACTTTATAGTTACCGGCGAGTTTAAAGGAAATATCGAGCACATAGGAATAAAAACAACACGCGTAAGAAGCCTGGGCGGTGAACAACTTATTTTTGCTAATTCAGATTTAACCAACTCAAGAATTCAGAATTTTAAAAGAATGGATAGAAGGAGAGTTGTATTCAAATTAGCGGTGATATATCAAACACCAGCAGAAAAGCTTGAAGAAATTGTAAACGCTGTAAAAAAAATTGTTGTGGACCACCCTGATGTTACTTACGACCGCGGTCATTTTGCAAGCTTTGGTTCATTTAGTCTTGATTTTGAATTTGTTTACTTTGTTTTAAACTCCGATTATAACCATTACATGGATATTCAGCAGGACATTAATCTGAAGATTTACCGTGAATTTGAAAACAGAGGAATTGAATTCGCTTATCCAACTCAAACTTTATATTTGAATAAAGAAGAGAAAATACAGAACTAAAATTTATTTCTTCATAAATGGATTAGACGGGAATATCTTTTTCAAAATCGATTCCCATTTTAATTCTTTCCTGATTATCGGTTCAAGAAATTCGGCAATTTTTTTATGCCCGAACCTGTTCGGGTGTTTCTCACAGCCAAAATCTCTTTGCGGATCGAACTTAACCTCTACTTTAACAAAATGAATTTTCTTATCCCCGTTTTTCCCGTTAAGTTCATTCACGACACTATTAATATAATCGCATTGCGGATCCATACGCAATGGGCTGCAAAGAGCAAATATCTCTGCTTTGGGATAACGTCTTCGGATCTCATTCAGCAGTTTTAAGTAAGCTGTTCTGAACATTTCTCTTTTGGGATGAGGTTCCTTCCAGTAATCATTTCTTCCAATACGAACAACAACAACATCGGGCTGCCAGCGATTAAAATTCCAGAGTAATGTATCGTTCATACATACTCTTTCATAATAATAAGGCAGTGGGAACTCTGAAGAGCGAAGTGAATCACCATAATTTTTTACCACACCCGAACCTGAGATAGCAACGATTGAATAGTCGGCATCTAATTTTCGCGCGAGCTGAGGACCGAAAGACACATAACTACTTTGTGTCTCACGGCTGAATACACAATCGGATGAATCACCTTCGCTTCCAAAACCGGTAAAGTAAGAATCACCAACAAACTCAATTTTTCTTTTCTTTAATATTTTAATTGACTTAACAAGATCCTTGCCGCCATCAAGAATAAATCCTTCTAATGCTGCTATGCCGAAAAGCGCTTCGGTTCGTTTTGTAATTAATAATGTGTGGGTTTTATTTTCAAGTCCGTTTGCCAGAACATAAACTGTGTCCGAGGTGGTTCTGATAATTTTGTGCAGTCTTCCATCAATGAAAACATTGTAGTCATTATTTCCATCTTTCAATTTCATTGAGCAGGAAGTTCCTTCGAACTTTGTTCTTATCTGCACACCGGGCCAGTCAAACCTAACACTCTTTGGATTTGAAAAATCAAACCTGCCGACATATTCAATAGATGGATCATCGGCATCTATGTGAGACGAGCCCTCGAAAAACTCACAGGAAGTAATCAATTGAAAACCTAGTAAGATGGTGAGATAAAAAAATATTTTATTCATTGATTAGAAAATAACAAAGAAGCAAATGTTTAACAGTGGAAATTTTTATATTTTTAACTGACCGATATATCCAACAATTCAGAAACAGCAATGAAATTAAATTCAGACATCCCCAAGAATATTTTAGATGTGCCGATAAACCTGATAAAGCAGATTACTCCGAGAATCGGGAAGAAAACTTCTTCGAAAGTTGGTCTGCCGCCCGGTTCAATTATACATGTTGGCGAACAGAAAATTGAAAAAGTTAAAATCACATTAACTGAGTACGATGAAAATAAAGTTGAAACCTGCGAGATAAATTCAGTTGAAGAGATTGATCCATATACTGATACACCTCAGGTAACTTGGGTAAATGTCTGCGGGCTTCACGATACCGAACTCATAAAGCAAATCGGGGAGAAGTTTAACATCCATCCATTAGTTCTTGAAGATATACTCAACACCGAAACGCGTCCCAAAATTGAAATGACCGATAGCTATATTTTTATTGCTATGAAAATGCTTACTTATAATAAAGATGGAAACCGAATAGACACTGAGCAGGTAAGTTTTATTCTCGGGAACAGTTTTGTATTCAGCTTTCTAGAAAAATCTGATAACATTTTTAACCCTATTAAAGACAGAATTACAAACAATTATGGCAGGGTAAGAAAACAGACATCTGATTATTTATTTTATGCACTGATGGATGTGGTTGTTGATCAGTATTATCTTGTGCTCGAACAGATTGAACAAAACATTGAGTCACTCGATGATGAAGTAGCAACAAATAGTGACAGATCACAAATTGAAAAAATTTATACCCTCAAAAATAAATTACTGCTTACTCGGAAATCTCTCTGGCCTTTACGGGATATTTTTAATCGTTTAACGCGGGAAGAAACAAAACTGATTAATAAAAAAATAGTACCTTACCTTAGAGACCTTCTTGACCATACAATGCATATTACTGAAACAATCGAGTTTCAACGCGAAATTACAATAAGCTTAATGGAAACACATCTTTCTATGATGAGCTATAAGATGAATGAGGTGATGAAGGTGCTTACTGTAATTGCAACGATATTCATTCCTCTCACTTTTATCGTTGGTATTTACGGAATGAACTTTCCTAATATGCCCGAGATGGAATGGCCGTGGGCGTACTTTGCTTTGTGGGGAGTAATGATTACCGTGGTGCTTTTTATGCTTTTTTATTTTAAAAGGAAGAAGTGGTTTTGAAAAGTTGCTCATACGCTAGTCATTCCGGAGATACGCCGAAGGCGAATCATCCGGAATCTGACGACCAAAATTTTGATTAAAAGAACTGATTTCAAGGGAATATAGTAAAAAGAACACAAAATCATCGTTGACAAATTATTTACTATTTATTACGTTTGAATAGGAATATTCGGGTTAAGCAATACGGCGATCTTAATCCCGGTAAATTTTTAGTGTTGGCAGACTTAAACCTTTTATTTTTTCTAAACAATATTTAGGTTATCAGAGGCCTCACATGAAAAACGCACTTTATTATATTCTTCTTATTGCTGCAACTTTTTTTATTGCTTCCTGTGATCAAAATCCAGTAGACCCAAACAACTTAAACAAACTTTACAAAGTTTCAGGTACTGTTTGGGATCATTGTAACAACAATAGTCCCAATCCTAAAGCCGGTGTACCTGTTGTAATAGATAATGATACATCAATTAGCAGCTCAGCAGGAGAATTTAATTTTGATAAGGTGAACTCAGGTTATCATATTATCAGCGTTTCATTACCAGGATTTGAATATTCTATAGATACAGTTTCGGTTCAAAGTGATACTGTAATTGATATCCATATTTCCGGTACAAAGGAAGACTATTTCCCAATTCAAGTAAACACACAAAAAAGATTTGAATATCATTATGGCAGTGGCGGTGGTCTTTTCTGGGTCTCTGATTCCGGTGAAGCAACATGGAATATCTATTCGTTAATACAGGAGGAAGATAAATTAATTTACAATGTTGAAGAAACTTTAATATATGTCCGCACAACACAAAATGGAGGAACTTTTCCACCAGATACAGTGGTTACTACATTTAAATTTATTGAAGATGAATCTCATATAATAACCATCCAATCATCAATATGGGATGGTATTTATTTTAACCGGTACTTAGATCCTCGTGAGGGAGATATAATTCAATTTAATTTTTTAGAGCGTAAGATCTACCTTAAACGAAATGTTGGATTATACAAATTAAGCGAAGAAAATATGCTCTATCTCAGTGGCACAACTTATGAACTAATCGAATAGCACCATTTGTTTTTCCCGATTGAATTAACCAGCAAACATCTTTAAGCTTGTCCTGATTTTATTGGCTTACCCCGCTTACTGCAACTGTCCTTTTGGGAAAAATGTTAACCGCTTAACAGGGAAGGACCGGATGTAATGTTAATTTAAATGTTAAGGAAATTATTTTACAGTATAATTAATAATTTAAATTTAGTATTATGGTCAACGAGTAGTAAGAAGAATTTTTATTAAACATTAAAAGAGAACCCTATTATGGTTTCGAATATTCAAAAAGAAAAAGCTGACCTGTTCCTGAAATATCATCAAGACAAAGAAATTCTGGTTCTGTTAAATTCGTGGGATATCGGAAGTTCTAAATTAATAGAAGCGAGTGGCTATAAAGCAATTGCAACAACAAGTATGGGAATCGCTGCCTCTTTAGGGTATCCCGACTGCCAGGTAATACAATTGTCAGAAATGATTCAAGCTATAACGGGAATCGTAAATGCAGTACAAGTTCCGGTGACTGTAGATTTAGAAGCCGGATATGGAAATAATTTAAATGAAATAATTGATTCTGTTAAAAAGATAATTGCAACAGGAATTGTTGGAATAAACATTGAAGATAGTATTGAGTTAAATCCGGAATTAATTGACGAGATGGAATTTTGTGAAAGAATATCTGCCATTCGTGCATTATCAGATTTACTGGGTTTTCATTTAGTAATTAATGCAAGAACTGATTCATTTTATACTTCATCAGGTTCGCTGCGAGAAAAATTATCTGAATCAATTAAGCGTGGAAATAAATACCGGGAATCCGGTGCTGACTGCATATTTGTACAACCCGTATGGGATAAAGAAACAATTTCAACATTGGTCAAGGAAATTAATGCTCCAATAAATATTCTTGCAAACCCTACCATAGGGACGGGAATAACGCCATCCGTAAAAGAACTGCAGGATTTGGGTGTTGCCCGTGTAAGTCTTGGTTCAGCTTTGATGAAAGCTACTTTAGCTTTAATAAAAAAAGTTGCCGACGAACTGTCCAATAAAGGGACTTACAATATTTTACTGGATACTTTAACACCACTTCCCGACGCAGCAACGGCCTATAAAATGGCAATTGGTATGAATAAATAGAGATGGAAAATTAAATTTCAAAAGCATTTCAACCTTTATCTCCGTTCTGAATTTAAATATTTCCTTCGCCTTCGGGTTATAAAATGCTTGATACATTAAATCGAGATAAGCGCCAAGTCATGGAATTATTTCCCTTCCTTCTTTGTTTAAACCAGTATGAAAATCTATCAGTTAAAAACCATTCAAAATTTACCAATTGGGATTGAGGAAGCGTGGAAGTTTTTTTCCAACCCCAATAATCTTTCGGTAATAACTCCGGAGTGGCTAAACTTTAAAGTAATCAGCAAGCTTCCAGATAAAATGTATGCGGGGATGATAATCACTTACAAAGTCCATCCAGTTTTAGGAATACCAACAACCTGGGTAACAGAAATCACTCACGTTAAAGAACCGTTTTATTTTGTTGATGAGCAGAGGTTCGGTCCTTACAAACTCTGGCATCACCAGCATCATTTTAAAGAAGCAGATGGTGGAGTGGAAATGACAGATATTGTCAGTTACGCACTTCCGTTCGATCCGCTAAGCAGACCGTTGAATTCCTTAATGGTTGCAAAGAAGGTTAAGCAAATATTTAATTACAGAGAGAAGAAACTGGAAGAGTTGTTTCGGTCTGTCATTGCGAGCCCGGCATTTGCCAGGCGAAGCAATCCCTAAATTTAACCTTGAGATTGCTTCATCACTGCGTTCCTCGCAATGACAAATAGCATCGCCAGAACGTCACGGTCGTACTGTGATGTAAATGCTCTATAAATAACCTATTAACCAATCATCACTTTTTTATTAAGCTTTCCAAAAGATATCCCTAACTTTCCCATCATTTTTAAGAACTAAATGGAGAAAGAAATGAAAAACAAAACCACCACATTTTTACTTTTTTATCTGGTCATATTTGTACAACTGCTTGCGGCGGATAAGAATTCATCCCAAAGCAATCCGCTTCTCGGAAAATTTAACGAAGTAATTCAGTTCGCAGACCTGACGGCAGAACAAATCAAAGAAGCAACTGATATTTCAATAAAGGATGCGAGAGAATCGCTGTCAAAGCTTTATACAATTCCCAAAGAACAGAGAACTTTTGACAACACAATGCTCGAGCTTGATAACATTTACAACAAAGCTGGGAATGTGTACGGATGTGTTTATTTAATGGGCAGTACTCATCCTGATGATGCGGCAAGAAATATGGCGCAGGAATGTAATGCTGAGTTCGCTAAATTTTTCAACGAGATTTCACTAGATGAAAATCTTTATCGCGCAGTGAAAGATTATTCCGAAACTGCCGAAGCAAAAAGTTTAATCGGTTACAAAGCAAGATTTACTCAGAAGACAGTCGAGGATTTCGAGCGCAACGGTTTTGCTCTGCCGAAAGAAAAAAGAGATGAGCTGAAAGCAATCAATGATAAGCTTTCCGATTTGAGCATTCTCTTCCAGAAAAATATTGCCGAGGTCGACGACTACCTGTTGGTTGATGACACAGAGATTGACGGCTTGCAGGAAGACTATAAAAATGCACGACGGACCGAAGACGGCAAATACAAAATTGATCTTACTTATCCGTCATACGTTCCCTTTATGAAATTCTCGAATTCCGAATCTGCACGGAAAAAACTTTATACTATGTTCAACAACAGAGCAGCGACAAAAAATCCCGAAGTGCTGATAAAAGTTTTAATTCTTCGCCAGCAGATGGCAGAGCTTTTAGGATTTAAAACTTACGCTGAATACAGAACCGGCGACAGGATGGCAAAAACTCCGCAGAACGTATGGGATTTTGAAAACAACCTTGTCGACAAGCTGAAAGAAAAAGCCCGGATGGACTATGATGAACTACTTTCTGTAAAAAGAGCTAAACTTGGTAATGATACTATTAATGTCATTCAAGCGTGGGAATCCGGTTATTACAACAACATTCTTCTCAAAGAAAAATATAATCTGGATCAGAATCTTGTAAAAGAATATTTTGAGACCAACAATGTAATTGACGGACTCTTTCAAATAGCACAGCATCTTTTCGATGTTGAGTTTCAGGAAGTGCAGAATCCTTCTGCTTGGCACAAGGATGTGAGATTATTTAATGTAAAGCAGGATGGAAAAGTTATTTCCAGGTTTTACATTGATCTGTATCCGAGACCAAACAAATACTCACATGCTGCCTGCTTCCCGATGATAGGCGGCAAAGAAACGGTTGATGGCTACCAATTACCTACAGCAACTCTGGTCTGCAACTTCCTAGCTCCAACGGCAGATATGCCCTCGCTGCTTCCTCACGGCGATGTTGAAACATTTTTTCACGAGTTCGGGCACGTGCTTCATAACGTTCTTACAAAAACGAAACTATCTTCTCACTCGGGCACCTCGGTCTCGAGAGATTTTGTGGAAGCACCATCACAGATATTTGAGAACTGGGCGTGGAATTATGAATCGCTGAAACTTTTTGCAAAGCATTACAAAACAGGAGAAGTTCTTCCAAAAGAATTGTTCGACAAGATGCTGGCAGCAAAAAACGTTGGTTCCGGGCTTGCATATACACAGCAGGTATATTACGGAATACTTGATTTTACACTTCACGATAAGTACGATCCGACTAGCAGCAAACCGGTTGTTGAAATTATGAAAGAGCTTCAGAATGAAATTACTTTGTATCCATACCTTGAAGGAACTCAGATGTTTGCATCATTCGGACACCTGATGGGTTATGCCGCGGGTTATTACAGCTATCTATGGGCGTTGGTTTATGCGGAAGATATGTTCTCGGTTTTCGATAAGAACGGGATAATGGATGTAAACACCGGAATAAAATTCCGCGATATAATTCTTGCAAATGGTGGTTCACGTGATGAGCTTGAAATGGTAGTTGAATTCCTGGGAAGACAACCAAACCAGGATGCGTTCTTCAAATCAATCGGACTGTCACACTGAGCTAGTCGAAGTGTGACCGTCATCCTTCGACAGGCTCAGGATGACATTTGAAAATAATCATTTAATAATAGAGGTAGTTATGAAACTTAAAGTATTAGTAGCAGACAAATTTCCGGATAAATATATCCAGCAAATGAAGGATCTAGATCTTGATGTAATTTATAAGCCAAAACTTGGGGAGAAAGATCTC
>Ga0208980_10001151_pt1 | contig 15834 bp, 14 predicted proteins | sample WetSurMetagenome_3_FD_187993 | JGI IMG/M metagenome (GOLD analysis project Ga0208980, IMG submission 187993) | Wetland microbial communities from Twitchell Island in the Sacramento Delta, sample from surface sediment Aug2011 Site A1 Bulk (version 2) | ecosystem: Environmental > Aquatic > Marine... | reverse complement strand
ACCGGGCGCCCGTTGCTTATCATTTCCGAAGATGTTGAAAGCGAAGCCCTGGCTACTCTTGTTGTAAACAAGATACGCGGAGCCCTCAAGGTGGTTGCAGTGAAAGCCCCTGGCTTCGGTGACAGGCGGAAGGAAATGCTGGAAGATATCGCCATCCTGACAGGTGGCACCGTTATTTCCGAAGAAAAAGGCTACAAGCTGGAAGATGCTACCCTGCAATACCTTGGACAGGCTGAAAAGATCACTGTTGACAAGGACAACACTACTATTGTGGGTGGCAAGGGTAAGAAAGAAAACATAGAATCCCGTGTCAAGCAGATCAAGCTTCAGATTGAAAATACCACTTCCGATTACGACCGCGAAAAACTGCAGGAACGCCTTGCAAAACTGGCCGGTGGTGTAGCAGTGATTTACGTGGGTGCAGCCAGCGAAGTTGAAATGAAGGAAAGAAAAGACCGTTTCGATGATGCGCTGAACGCAACCCGTGCTGCCATTGAAGAGGGAATCATCCCCGGAGGCGGCGTTGCTTACCTGAGGGCCATCAATGACCTGGCAGGACTGAAAGGCGAAAATGAGGACCAGGATACCGGTATCGCCATCATCCGCCGCTCCCTGGAGGAGCCATTACGCCAGATCGTTGCCAACGCAGGTCTCGAAGGATCAGTGATCGTCCAGAAAGTGAAGGAAGGCAAAGATGACTTTGGATTCAATGCCCGTACCGAAACGTACGAAAACCTGCTCCAGTCAGGGGTGATCGATCCGACCAAAGTTGCCCGCGTTGCTCTGGAAAATGCCTCCTCCATCGCCGGCATGCTCCTTACTACGGAATGTGTGATTGCCGAGCATAAGGAAGATAAACCTGCCCCAATGCCTCAGATGCCGGGCGGCGGTATGGATATGTATTAAAATCCATCCAGAATATATTGAAGGCGGGCACTGTCCCGCCTTTTTTGTTTTCTTCCTTTTCGCGGCATATTAAATAACAATCTTACCTTTAAAATTGTTAATTTTGTTCTATTGATAATATATTGATGATGAAAACGATTCTTTCAGTCATTGTATTCCTGTCAATCTTTTATAAAGTCTATAGCCAGGCCGAAATATTGCAGATGCCGGTAGATGCCACAAGTGGAATGATCACTTACCAGGAAGTTGTTAATGTGCTGGGAACAAAGGATGAATTGTTTAACCGCTGTTCGGAATGGCTGCATACCTTCTATCCTAATCCATGGGAAGCCACGAAAGTACGCGACCAGGCCACCGGGCTTATCAGGATACAGCATCAGTTCAGGGTATATGAATATGGTCAGGACAGTCTGAAAACAGATGTTGGAATGATTATTTATAACCTGAAATTAGAATTTAAGGAGGAAAAATACCGTTATACCATTGATAATCTGCTGCTGAAGAGTGTTTCAAGATATCCAATTGAGAACTGGCTTGATAAAAGCCGCCCGGATTACAGTGAAAAGTATCAGAATTACCTCAACCAAATTGACCACTTCTTCAGGGATGAACTTATTCCAAGCCTGAAAACAGGGATGCTTCCGCCTCAAGAAGTTCCGGAAGATAAATGGTAATGGGGGTTATTTAAGATAATGACAGACAGGAAAAAGGACCATATTGACCTTGCCTTCCAGTCCCGCACCGGACAGGATGAGATAGACCGGAGATTCTCATACGAGCCTCTGCTGGCGAAACATCCCAAAGGAAATGTGATTCCTTTCCGTTTTCTCGGTAAAACCCAGAAAGTGCCGATGTGGGTTTCCAGTATGACCGGCGGTACCCAACTGGCCGGTCAAATCAACCGTAACCTTGCCAGGGTCTGCCATGAGTTCGGAATTGGCATGGGACTTGGCTCCTGCCGTCCTCTCCTTTATAGCGACGAGCACTTCGCTGACTTTGACATGCGTGATATCATCGGGGTTGATTTGCCCTTTTATGCCAACCTGGGAATAGCCCAATTGGAAGAAATCGTATTAAATGACGATATTTCACCAATAAACACGATGATTGAAAAACTTCGGGCTGATGGCCTTATCATTCATGTAAATCCATTACAGGAATGGCTCCAGCCTGAAGGCGATCTATTTTCACAGCCCCCGATTGACACCATTAAAACGTATCTCGAAATGACGGATTACCCGGTCATAGTCAAAGAGGTAGGGCAGGGGATGGGGCATGGGAGCCTGAAGGAATTACTGAAACTGCCAATAGAAGCAGTTGAATTTGCTGCATTCGGGGGTACCAATTTTGCAAAAGTTGAATTGCTGCGCTCTGATGAATTTAAACAGCAATACTACGGTCCAATCAGCAGAATTGGACATGATGCTTTCGAAATGACCCGCATGGTCAACCAGATCATGGAAGAAGAAACGGTAAAATGTAAACATGTCATCATTTCAGGCGGGATATCCTCATTTCTTGATGGATATTATCTGATAAATAATTGCAAACTGCCTGCAGTTTACGGCCAGGCCTCAGGTTTCCTGAAGTATGCCAAGCAATCGTATGAAGAGCTGAGGAATTATGTATATAACCAGGCTGAGGGGCTTAAACTGGCCCAGGCCTATTTCAGGATTAAGGATTCAGAAAGATGAAAATCAACGGGATCATCAATGGCTTTTCCAAGATGAGCAAGGAAGAAAAACTCAAGCTCATCGCAGGCTTCTTCGATAATCCGGAGAAAGTGCTCAAAGAGCTGAAATCATACTGGCATAAGGATCCGAAAAAACAGACGCTTTTCGATGAATTCAGCGAAAATACCCTGTCGAATTTCTATTTTCCATTCGGCATCGCTCCTAATTTCCTGATCAACGGGAGAAATTACATGGTCCCTATGGTCATTGAAGAAAGTTCCGTTATTGCGGCAGCATCCAGCAGTGCCAAATTCTGGGCTGAAAGAGGAGGATTTAAGGCTGAAGTCCTTTCGACAAATAAAATAGGCCAGGTCCATTTCTTATGGAATGGTGAATATCAGAAATTGCTCCAGGTTTTACCTGACTTGAAGAAAGAACTTATCCTGGGAGTTAAAAATATCACATCCAACATGGAAGCAAGAGGTGGTGGCATCCTCGATATAGAATTGCTGAATATGGCTGACAGGATCCCTGATTATTACCAGCTCAGGGTTTCATTTGAAACAGTTGATTCCATGGGGGCGAATTTCATCAATTCTGTCCTTGAAGAATTTGCCCGGCTGCTGAAGACTTATTTTATAAAATGCCCGAAATTCCGCGATGAAGAACGGGATTGTGAGATAATCATGTCTATCCTTTCAAACTATACACCTGATTGTATTGTTAGAGCGTACGTGGAATGCGAAATAAAGGACCTTGCATTGCCTGATATCGAGATGACGGCCGAAAAATTTGTCTGGAAGTTCCGGAAAGCCGTAGATATAGCAACCGTGGATGAATACCGGGCCACGACCCATAACAAGGGTATTTTCAATGGCATCGACGCGGTAGCGCTGGCAACGGGCAACGATTTCAGGGCGATAGAAGCAGGGGCACATACTTATGCCTGCCGGGCAGGTAAATACCAGAGCCTCACCAAACTCGACCTGGATGACAAGCTTTTTCATTATGAGCTTAAAATTCCATTGGCTATGGGGACCGTCGGTGGATTAACCTCGCTGCACCCGATGGCTAAATTCTCCCTGGAAATGCTGGGCAATCCGAATGCCCGAGAACTGATGATGGTCGCTGCCTGTGCCGGCTTGAGCAATAATTTCAGCGCAGTAAAGTCTTTGGTCACAAAAGGCATCCAGGTCGGGCATATGAAGATGCACCTGCTCAATATCCTCAATGTTTACCAGGCTACACAGGAGGAAAAAACCAAAGCCGTGGAATACTTCAAAACAAGGAAAGTCTCTTTCAGGGCGGTTAGCGATTTTATCCATAAGAATCGCTCAGGTCCTGTCCTGGGCATTAAAAGTTGATCATCATTGAAAACCGGTAGCTACTATTCGGCGGGTAAGCTGCTGTTGTCCGGGGAGTACCTCGTGCTTCACGGTGCCAAAGCCCTTGCTGTCCCCTTGAAACTGGGCCAGCGGATGAATGTGACCGAAGGGGGCAAGGATTCTATCATTCAATGGAAAACACATGTCCTTGGGAAAGAATGGTTTTCTTCCCGGTTCCTACTGCCGGATTTTAAAATAATAGAAACTTCCGATCGTAAAACAGGCGAATTCCTGAAGACGATACTTCTGGCATGTTCATGTTTAAATCCGGACGATCTTTCTTCGGAAAATTCCTATAAAATTCAGTCCGACCTGGAATTCGACATCAGATGGGGCCTCGGCAGTAGTTCTTCCCTGGTATCTAACCTGGCCTGGTGGCTGAATATTGATCCTTATTTGCTGTTTAAAAAAGTTTTTCCGGGTTCAGGATATGATGTCTTTTGCGCCAGGGCAAAAAGACCAATCACATTTCAATTGAAAAGATTGATGCCTTTATGTGAAGAAGCGGCTTTCAATCCTTCTTTCAAGGACCATCTGTATTTCGTTTACCTGGGTAAGAAGCAGGATTCACAGAAAAGCGTTATCGAATTCAAATCTTCATCAATCTTGAATGATAAAGACTTGAAAGAAATCTCAAGCCTGTCCGAAAACATGATCACATGCGATCATCTTGACGATTTTATGAAGATAATCAACCGTCATGAGGAGATCATCTCTTCAATTTTAAAGCTGAAAAAAATAGGGGAAGAACAATTTCATGATTTCCGGGGCGCCGTTAAATCATTGGGAGCCTGGGGCGGTGATTTTATCATGGCAGCGGCCCTGGAACCGGAATCAGAGGTGAGGAAATATTTTTCTAAAAGGGGATACAAGGTATTTTTCAGGTACGATGAACTGGCTGCAGGATTTTAGATTATCTTCATTACCAGAATGATCATGGAAGGGATACAATATAATTTTAGCGGAAAAGTTGCCTGGAGGAGCCCATCTAATATTGCATTGGTAAAATACTGGGGCAAGAAACAGGGGCAGATCCCTTCAAATCCGTCCCTCAGTATGACACTGGAAAAGGCATTTACAGAGATGGTTATCGAATTTGGAAATAAACAAAACCTTTCCGAAGTCATCGACCTTGAATTTTTGTTTGAGGGAGAAAAAAATCCAGGATTCGAGCAGAAAATTTATGCTTTTCTCTCTTCATTATTGCCCGAATTTCCGGTCCTTGGCAACGCTAAACTGAAAATTCACAGCTGGAATACTTTTCCTCATTCCGCAGGGATAGCTTCTTCTGCCTCAAGCATGAGCGCCCTTGGTTTATGCCTCGTGTCTTTGTTTGAACGGGCAGGATCTAAATTCTATTCGAATTCGTCATTTTACCAGGAAGCATCCAGAATCTCCCGCCTGGCCTCCGGAAGCGCGTGCCGGTCAGTTTATGGAGGGTATGCCATCTGGGGCAAACACACAGAAGTCCCGGGTTCTTCTGATGAATTTGCAATTCCTTTACTGTTTGAGGTACACCGGTCTTTTAAAGATATACATGATGCTATTTTACTGGTCAGCAGTAAGGAAAAATCTGTATCCAGCCGGGCAGGCCATTCTTTGATGAATGGCCATCCTTTTGCCGGGAGCCGTTATGAAATGGCAAATAATAATATTTCATCGATGATTAAGGCATTAACCTCTGGAGACTTTGATGAATTTGTCCGGATTACTGAATCGGAAGCCCTGACCCTGCATGCGCTGATGATGTCATCAAACCCTTCATTCATACTTATGGAACCGGATACCATTAATATTGTTTCAGCAATCAGGCGATTCAGGCATGACACTTCCATCCCTGTATGTTTTACATTGGATGCAGGCCCTAATATTCATCTTCTATATCCGGGTAAAGATGAGAAGAAGGTGAAAGAATGGATTGGCAGTGAACTGCTAATATATTGCCAGGATTCAAAATGGATTGATGACAGGATCGGGAAAGGACCTGTAAAGATTGAAAATTGAAAGTTTAAGATTTAAGCTTGAAGCTTACGGCTGATTTAATAAAGCAAATTATCCCTCAATGAAAGGAGATATCTTCTATGCCAAGATCATGCTGTTCGGAGAGTACAGCGTAATCTTCGACTCCATGGGTCTGACAGTACCTTATTCGCATTTTACTGGTGAGCTCAGCTTCATTAATTTCGAGCAGTATACTGAATATGAGTCTGCTGTTGAATCAAATAAGCAACTGAAAGCATATCTTCCTTTTCTGAAGAATTTACAGGAAGAAGATCCTGCGAGTTTCCGTCTCGATCTTACGGCTCTTGAAGATGAAATCAATCATGGCCTTTATTTTGAATCAAACATCCCGCAAGGATACGGAATAGGTAGTTCGGGGGCGCTGGTGGCTGCCATCTATGAACGATATGCCGCTTCCAGGCTTAAAACCCGCAGAATCCTCACGGGTCCTGAAATTGCATCTTTGAAGACCGTCTTTTCCCGGATGGAATCGCACTTTCATGGTATCAGTTCCGGGATCGATCCGTTGTTGTGCTATATCCGGCACCCATTACTCATAAAAAGCAAGAATGAAATCGAGTCAGTGGGGATACCAAGGGATAAATTTGGAGCAAACCATGCCATCTTCCTCATAGACACAGGCGTCGTTGGCCAGACCGGACCCCTGGTCAGCCTGTTCCTGGAAAGATGCAAAGAACCGGATTATCTTTCCAAAGTAAAAACAATCCTCATTCCATCCAATAATTCATGTATTGAGTTTCTCCTTGAGGGTGAAATGACAGGATTCTTCGAACAGCTCTCCATTCTTTCTTCCTTTCAATATCAGTATCTTAGCGAAATGATTCCCTCCAATATGAAATCATTATGGGAAGCAGGGTTAAAAGGAGATGATTTTAAAATGAAGCTTTGCGGTTCTGGCGGTGGAGGATTCCTTCTCGGAATTTCGAGAAATTTCAGGTCCACACGGAAGTATTTTCTGCATAATGGATATAAATTGATCCCCGTTTATAAAAACGATTAAAAGTGACGACACCATCTGTAAATATAAGGACCCAAACCCTGGAAGAGCTTGAACTTTTTTTCAGGGAACATGGGGAACAGCGCTACCGGGCAAGGCAGGTATACGACTGGATCTGGAAAAAGACGGCCCGGTCGTTCGACCAGATGACCGACATTTCCAAGGCCACCAGGGAACTTCTCAAAAGTCATTTCACTTTGAATGCCCTGGAGGTTTACACCACTCAACGGAGTGAAGATAAAACCATCAAGATGTCGTTCCGCCTTTTCGATGGCCATATCATTGAAGGGGTGCTGATCCCGTCGGGGAACAGGATGACCGCCTGCATCTCCTCGCAGGTGGGATGCAACCTTGCCTGCAAGTTTTGCGCGACAGGTATGATCAGGTATATCAGGAACCTTCATTTCGAAGAGATCTTCGATCAGGTTGCCATCATACAGGAGACTGCATTAAAGGAATACGGTCACCCGCTTTCAAACATCGTTTACATGGGAATGGGGGAGCCCATGCTGAACTATCAAAATGTGCTGAGATCGGCTGAGAAAATTTCATCCCCTGACAGCCTGGGCATGTCGCCGCAACGGATCACAGTGTCGACGGTCGGCATTGCATCCATGATCCGGCAACTGGGGAATGATAAAGTGAGATTCAACCTGGCACTTTCCCTTCATTCTGCCATCAACGAGAAACGGAACCAGATCATCCCTTATAACCTTCGAAATTCACTGGAAGACCTGGTAGAGGCTGTGAAACACTTTCACCAGCAGACACATTCAAGGATCACGATTGAATATGTCATGTTGAAAGGCTTTAACGATTCCATCACCGATGCGAGGGCATTGGCGGATTTCTGTAAGAATTTCCCTGTGAAGGTCAACCTGATCCAGTATAATCCTGTGGAGAATGTGCCTTATGAAGATTCAGGGCCTGAGCGCACTGAAGCGTTCAGGCTGTTCCTTGAAAAACTCAATATGGTGGTCAATGTGCGCAGAAGCCGCGGGAAAGACATAGATGCCGCATGCGGACAGCTTGCCAATAAAATCATTCATCAGCATAAAATATAATCCACAATGAAGACTCCGGAAACCTTTGTACTCAAAGGAAATGTTGTCGATGTCGTCAGGGGAAGGATTTTCCCTGGAAGGGTGACAGTAGCCCATGGAAAAATAATGAGTATAGAAGAAGAAGAAGTGGCGGAATCAGCCTACATTCTCCCGGGCCTGATCGATGCTCATATCCACATTGAAAGCTCAATGCTGATCCCATCGGAATTCGCACGGCTGGCTGTGATCCAGGGAACCGTTGCCACAGTTTCCGATCCTCATGAAATTGCCAATGTGCTCGGAATCCCGGGTGTCAGGTTCATGATAGAAAATGGCAGGAAAGTGCCGTTTAAATTCTTTTTCGGGGCCCCTTCCTGTGTGCCTGCAACGCCTTTTGAGAGCACCGGAGCCAGCTTTGGAGTGGCAGAAACAGAAGAACTGCTCGGGATGCCTGATATCTATTATTTGTCGGAAATGATGAACTTTCCGGGGGTACTTCATAATGATTCGCTGGTGATGGCTAAGCTTTCCCTGGCCAGGAAATATGGTAAACCGGTGGATGGACATGCCCCAGGACTCCGGGGAGAAGATGCGGCAAAGTACATCGCAGCAGGCATTTCTACGGATCACGAATGCTACTCCCTGGAGGAGGCGATTGAAAAAGCAGGGATGGGTATGAAAATATTGATCCGAGAGGGAAGTGCAGCACGGAATTTTGATATACTGGCTCCATTGCTTGAGATCTACCCTGAGCAAGTTATGTTCTGCTCCGATGACCGTCATCCGGATGATCTCGTCAGGAGGCATATCAACGATATTGTCCGCCGGGCCATTCATTCAGGATATGATCCTCTGAAAATCATCAGGGCATGTACCTTAAACCCCGTGCGGCACTATAACCTGGATGCAGGCCTGCTCCAGCCCGGTGATCCGGCTGATATTATTATAGTTGATAACCTAAAGGATTTCACGATAAAGCAAACGTATATCGATGGTAACCTGGTTGCCCATGACGGAATAACTATGATTGATCCTGTTCAGGAAATACCTGTCAACTTTTTTAAGGCCGAAAGGATAAAACCTGAAGATCTGGCAATAAAGCAAACAGGCAATGTGCTGAGGGTCATCGAAGCTCTGGAAGGTGATCTCATCACTCACGAAATCTGCGAATCTGCGGCAGTAAATCAAGGGATGGTTATAAGTGACATTGAAAACGATATCCTGAAAATTGCTGTAATCAATCGATACAGATCTTCACCGCCTGCCCTTGCTTTTGTCAGGAATTTCGGGCTTAAAAAAGGTGCTATAGCCTCAACTGTAGCCCATGACAGCCATAATATTATCTCGGTCGGCACTAATGACCAGGATATGTGCACTGCTATCAATTTACTTGTTGAGTCCAGGGGTGGCATTTGCTGCGTGAATGGAAGCGAGGTTCTCCTCCTGCCTTTGCCTGTGGCCGGCCTCATGTCGGCAGATGATGGATTTAAAGTAGCCGAATTATATGAAAAGATTGATGAAATGGCTAAAAACCTGGGCAGTACCCTCAGATCGCCATTCATGACACTTTCGTTCATGGCCTTGCTCGTCATACCTTCATTAAAATTGAGTGATAAAGGACTTTTCGATGGGAATACCTTCGAATTCACTTCCTTATTTTTAGACCGAATATAAATAGCTTAAAATATATATACATATTTACGGGCTATGGATGTATTTATTATATTTGCACAAAATCAAAAGACATGGGAAAGATTCAATTACAGATTGAAAAATTAGAGATGGCATCCAGCAAACTGCGCGCTATGGCCCATCCGATGCGTATCGCTATTATCGAACTCCTTCATGCCAACCATAAAATGAGTGTGACGGAAATCTATAAGAAACTCAAAATTGAACAGGCTGCAGCATCACATCACCTGAATATTTTAAAGAATAAAGGTGTCCTGGTATCCCAGCGCGACGGGAAAAAGATATTTTACTCACTGAAAAGTGAAATGCTGACTGAGATCATTGATTGCCTTAATCGCTGCAACGAGGAATAATCATTTGCTCTTGAGCTGCCAATCTTCCTGCAAATCCCAGTTTGCCCTGATGGAAATTTCATTGGGGTAATACTGTACCTTTTCGGGAAGAAGGTTCTTATTATAATCCCCCGGATTCCATTTGCCATTTTGATTTATATCCTGAATGGCTTTAACCTTGTAATTTCCCGGTAAAAGGTATTCAAATCTGACAATTCCGGGTTTTGTAATCGTTTTTTCCTTCAGCACCGCTTCCTTAGTATCCATCAGTTGGATAATATACGGAACAGGACCATCAGGGATTTCAATATTCAGCATGAGCAATCCGTAATCTTCAGGAGACCTGACTTTAAAGGATAACATAACACTGTCATTCACAAGTCCACTCTGATCTGTGAATGCGGAGTCATCCAGGATCAGCTTATATGCTTCTCCGGGGGCCCATTGGTGTTGTACCGTAACAGCCCTCCGGATTTCATTTTCAAAAATGACAGATGGTGACAGAGAGTCTTCAGTTGATTTTAATAAGATCCTTGTTGTATCTATGCTTTGCAGGGGAGTGGAAAAAACAAGCCTGAGTTCCTGGTTTAGATTCAACGCACCGGCACGTGTACTAGGGATAAATTTCAAATATTTTATATCCTCTTTCTTTTGTTTTCCACCCCTTTCAGGCTGTGACAAATAAAACCTGCTCGTATCGGAAATACTATCCCCGGCGAATATCATGACCTCGAGCGTATCGGGAAGGCCTGGCTTCAGCCACAGATCTACCGTATCCCTGTTTTTGCTGAATTCCGGGATATACCAATCCTGGCGGCTGGTCGTATCATCTGCAAGTGAAATAAAAAAAGTATCCAGCGGCATCCGGAAAACGTACTGGAGCTTTCCTGAGCCAATGTGTTTCTTCCCCAGCAGCTTTTGAGAAGAATCGACCTTTTCAAACATATATAATTCATAGATATCACCCCTTGAAAGCAGGGCGGCACCAGGCAACTGGAATGTTGTGTCTGACTCTTCATCAAAAAGTGTGTCTGTTTCAGGTGGATTAAGCCTGACGAGGCTGTCAAGGAATGCTATACGCTCATTCGGGAGATCGTAGTAGAAATTATTGTTGAGGTCCTGAAGAGCAATTAACTTGTAGGCACCCGGAGCCAGGTTATTTATCCTGAACTTTCCTTCTTTATCCGTTCTTGAGGCACTTTTGGGCGGCACGTAAATGGGAAGTGAATCCAGCGGAAGTGTGTCATTATCATCGGTATAAACCATTGCTATAATATCCGCTTCCGGTTTCAGGTCGAAAGCATTCAAGACCCTTCCTGAAATCGACAGGGAATCGATCACCAGGCCGGTAGAAAATACATATTCGAAATTTGATAATGCATTGCCCTCAGTAAAGTCGGTCACCGAATTCCCGAAATTGATGGTGTATGTCGAATTGGATTTGAGTTCTTCCTTAAACTCCACGACCAGCTTTTTCCCCTGGGCTTTATATTCAGGTCTGGTTTGCATCGGCGGGGAAATGAATATTTCCTTTGCAGGATTCTTCAGTGTGACGAATTCATTGAAAGTGATGGTAATGCGATCTGCTGAAAAGCTGGTCGTCCTGTCAGGAGGCTCGGCTTCGATGGCAGTGGGCGGCGCAATGTCTTTCGGCCCCCCGGCAAGACTACCCTGGTGGGCGCACCGTGATAAAATGAGTATTCCCAGGGAAGCAGTCAGAAGGAGTCCGGAAAAGGCTTTTAAATTCAATTTTCTGCTAGGGTTTAGTGCAAAGATCGAAAAGTAATTCCTATGATCAGTCTTCTTTTTCATAGAAATGCATTTCCCGGATGTATTGATAGATCTTATCCGGGACCAGGTAACGGATATCCCTGCCGTCAGCGATCGCCTTCCGGATAAAACTCGATGAAATCTCAATCAAAGGGGAATCAAAAATGTGGATATTCGGATGGCCTGAGAAATCGCCAGCATCATACCCGGGCCGTCGATAGATATAAAACCGGTAATTCTGTAATAGTTCTTCATAGTTTTTCCATTTATGAAAAGTTGGAAATATATCAGAGCCGGCTATAAGAACAAATTGAATATCAGGATATTTTTCTTCGAGATATGTCAGTGTATCAATTGTATAAGAAGGTTGAGGGAGCTTGAATTCAATATTGCTGGCCCTGAGCCTGGAATTATCTTCCACCGCAATCTGGACCATGGCAAAGCGATGGTGGTCAGCCAGCAATGACTTTTTCTCCTTCAAGGGATTGTGGGGAGAAATTACCATCCAGACGTCATCCAGGTCAGTAAACTCCAGCATATAGTTGGCAATGATCATATGCCCGGTATGAATCGGGTTAAATGAACCAAAAAACAATCCGGTTTTTTTTATTTTATTTTTTTCTGTCATTGCCAATAAACTGACTGACTTGTTCAATAGCTTGTTTCACAGATTGTTCTAAAATATCATTGATGATGATCCTGTCAAAATGAGTGGCAAAAGTCATTTCAGATGAGGCTTTAGCGATCCTTGTTTTAATGCTGTCTTCAGTCTCAGTCCCCCTGCCCCTCAGTCTCTTTTCAAGTTCCTGGAGTGAGGGTGGCATGATAAATAATGCCAGCGAAATATCAGGGAATCCCTTCTTAAGGTTCATTCCCCCCTGCACATCCACATCAAAAAGCACATGATGATTTTTATTCCATATCCTTTCCACTTCTGATTTCAGCGTACCATAATAATGATCTTTATAAACCTCCTGCCATTCCAGCAGTTCCCCCTTCTCGATCAATTCCCTGAACGATTCTGCAGAGATGAAATAATAATCTATTCCGTCCACTTCATATGGCCTCGGTGGCCTGCTGGCGGCGGAAACAGAAAATTCCAGGACAGGAAAGGCTTCCATCAGCTTTTTTACTATGGTTGTTTTACCTGCACCTGATGGAGCACTGACGATTACAAATTTCCCCTTCATCTAAAGAATATTTGCTAACTGCTCCTTGATCTTCTCCAGCTCATCTTTCATCTGGACGACAATCTTCTGGATCTCTGCATCATTTGCCTTTGAGCCCAGGGTATTGATCTCGCGGCCAATTTCCTGTATGATAAATCCAAGTTTTTTTCCAGGCGAATCTTTATCATTCAAGGTTTCCAGGAAATAGCCAATATGCTTTTTGAGTCGAATCTTTTCCTCGGTCATATCGAGTTTTTCGATATAATATATGAGCTCCTGCTCCAGGCGGTTTGAATCATAGCTAATTTCAGGAGATAACTCTTCCAGCTGAGATTTGAGTTTGTTCCGGATTGTCGTTGCCCTTTGGGATTCATAAGGCTGAATCTTTGACAGTAAATTTGTGATCTGGTCGATCCTGTATTTGAAATCCTTCTCCAGTTCATTGCCTTCCACCTGCCTGAACTGGTCGAGGTCTTTTACGGCATTTGAAATCCCCTGCTGAACCAAATTCCATTCTTCCTCTGTAAGTTCTTCTTTTTCGCTTTTGAAAACATCAGGCATCCTAACCAGGATTGATAAAATATCTTCCATTCGGGCTTCCGGGATTGACGCGGATATGTCTTTTAATTGCCCATAGTATTGCAATGCCAGGGATTTATTGATCATCGCGGCAGGCACTTCTGTCCGCGATTCTATTGTAATGGAAGCATCAATTTTTCCTCGCTCAAGTTTTTGTCCAAGAAATGATCTTATCTCCATCTCTTTCTCGCGAAACAGCATCGGCGAGCGGAGGTTAAGGTCAAGTTGCTTGCTGTTGAGTGACCGTATTTCGATGACGAAGTATTTATTGCTGAGATCGACCTGGAATTTGCCATAACCGGTCATGGATTTTATCATAGTTTCACAATTTAGGTAACAAAGATAATCTCATGAAGGTGCAAAGCCAAATGAATGCAAAAGATTTCAGAAAGCTGCGATTTACCTAAAATGAAAATGGATGATATTTTGAAAGAATATATCTTTGTATTATTACCAATCAGTCCGAAGCAAGTGATCTATGGCGTCCGGCAATACACCTTACCGATTGTATCACGAACCATCGGTCTATTATGACCAGATGCTGATGGATATTTCTTCAGCCAGTAAATACATCTTTCTTCAGATTTACAAATATTATGATGATGAGACGGGGCATCGTTTCAGGGAGGCATTAATTAGTAAAGCCCGCACAGGAGTTGAAGTTAAAGTGCTTATTGATTCCTGGGGAGCAAATGTAAGCCCTGATTATTTTGAGGAATTGACAAGGCTGGGAGGGGAAGTCCGGTTTTTTACCAAGATAAAATTCGTGATCGATTTCTTTACAAAGAACCATCGCCGGAACCACAGGAAACTCCTGATCATTGACGATAAGATCTCCTGGATAGGATCGGCCAACATTAACCATTACAGCCTCGCCTGGCGGGAACTGATGCTGCGTTTGGAAGGCGAAATTGCATTGCAGTTCAAAAAAACATTTAACCTTGATTTCCGGATATATAACCGGTATTTCTATGAGAAGAATTCTTATATCCGATTATTGAGGCATGGTAATTTTGAAATCGTCAGAGACGTTCCCTCCATAGCAAAGAAGCGGATCAATAAGAAATTCATCAACCTGATAAAGAATGCGGATAGGGAAGTGCTGATTGAAACACCTTATTTCCTGCCGGGGTATTTCCTGCGAAAAGCTTTGATGGAGGCCTGTAAAAGAGGAGTGGATGTGACTGTTATCGTACCCCGCCATTCCGATGTCTTCTTGATTGATATATTGCGCAACCGGTATCTTGGGCCACTTTACCTGGGCGGTTTGAAATTCATGTATTATATGCCTGGAAATCTCCATGCCAAAGCCATGCTGGTGGATGGAAATGTTTTTGCCATTGGATCTCCGAACTTCGATTATCGGTCATTCCGATACATGCATGAAATCGTTCTTATCGGGAAGGAACCAGCTATTGTGCAACAGCTGTATGAGCACATAACTGAAACGGTGGCCCAGAGCGAGCCTTTCGACATTGAAAAATGGAAGACCAGGCCTAAGATCCAATTATTCCTGGAATGGATCCTCCTTCCCTTCCGGCATTTGTTATAATTTAAGTGGATTTTGTCATCCCATCAGTTCTAGACACAGTTAAATATTTTTTGTTAATTTATTAACATTCGCCCTTTAATCGTACCTTTGCGCCACTTAAAATCACTTTAGCAACATATAATATTATGGAAATACTTGATGTCATGACTTCGGCGAAAGCAATGGATTTGGAAGATAAATACGGGGCCCATAACTATCATCCACTGCCGGTGGTTTTATCCCGTGGAGAAGGTGTTTTTGTCTGGGATGTCGAAGGGAAGAAATACTTTGACTTTCTGTCGGCTTATTCAGCTGTTAACCAGGGACACTGCCATCCCAGGATCATACAGACTCTTGTTGAACAAGCGAAAACCCTTACGCTCACTTCAAGGGCATTTTATAGTGATGCCCTGGGAGCTTATGAGAAGTTCATAACAGGGTATTTTGGCTACGACAAAGTATTACCAATGAATACAGGAGCCGAAGGAGTGGAGACCGCCCTGAAACTTTGCCGGAAGTGGGCTTACGAGAAAAAAGGCATCCCGGAGCATGAAGCGAAGATCATCATTTGCGAGGGGAACTTCCATGGCAGGACGATAACTGTGATTTCGATGTCGACCGATCCCGATGCCCGTGGCGGTTTCGGGCCTTATACCCCCGGATTTATTACAATTCCATATAACGACCTTGATGCATTGTCAAAAGCGCTGGAACAGCCCAATGTGGCAGGCTTCC
>Ga0208980_10001150_pt1 | contig 15840 bp, 12 predicted proteins | sample WetSurMetagenome_3_FD_187993 | JGI IMG/M metagenome (GOLD analysis project Ga0208980, IMG submission 187993) | Wetland microbial communities from Twitchell Island in the Sacramento Delta, sample from surface sediment Aug2011 Site A1 Bulk (version 2) | ecosystem: Environmental > Aquatic > Marine... | reverse complement strand
GCAATTTTCACTGACCATTATGGCCAAGCCAGTTGTACAGCCGGACGCGCTGCGTTTATCACAGGGCAAATGCCCCTGCGGACCGGCGAGACCACTATCGGCATTCCCGGCTCGAAACTCGGGATTCAAAAGGAAGATCCGACTCTGGCCGAGGTGTTGAAAACCCAAGGTTATGCAACTGCGCAGTTCGGAAAGAACCACCTGGGCGACCGCAATGAGTTTTTGCCGACCGTCCACGGTTTCGATGAGTGGTTTGGCAATCTCTATCATCTCAATGCTCAAGAGGAGCCGGAGCAACTCGACTATCCCGGCCAGAAGAATCCGGCCTACAAGGAGAAGTACGGTCCACGCGATGTTCTCCACACCTGGGCGACGAACGTGGACGATCCCACCGAGGATCCGGTTTTTGGCCGAGTCGGCAAGCAGAAGATCGAAAAAAACGGCCAACTGACGCGCAAGCGTATGGAGACCTTTGACGGAGAAGTGCTCGAAATGACGCTGAAATACATGGACAAGGTCGGCAAGAGTGACAAGCCCTTTTTCGTATGGTTCAACACCACGGCGATCCATATCATTTCGCACCCTCAGCCGAAGTATGTCCAAATGGCCGTGGACGAGGGCCGTGCCGAAGAAGACGTGGTCCGCGCCAAGATGATCGAGCATGACGAGCAAGTCGGAGTGCTTTTGAGGAAGCTTGAAGAGCTGGGCGTTGCCGACAACACCATCGTCATATACTCCACCGACAATGGCAACGAGATGATGTTGTGGCCTGACGCCGGCTATGCGCCCTTCCGCGGCGAGAAAGGCAGCTCGTGGGAAGGCGGTTTCCGCGTGCCGTGCCTCATCAAATGGCCCGGCCACATCAATCCCGGAACGGAACTCAATGGCATCCAGAGCCATGAGGACCTCTTCGTCACCCTCGCCGCAGCAGCAGGAATGCCCAACCTCAAGACGGAACTGCTCACCGGTAAGAAGATGGGCGACATGACCTACAAGGTCCATCTCGACGGCTACAACCAGCTTGACTACTGGACGGGCAAAACCAACAAGTCTGCCCGCCGCGAGTTCTTCTACTATGATGAGACCGACCTGATGGCTATCCGCGTGGATGGTTGGAAGATGCACATTGGGGTGAAGCCGGAAGGAATCTGGTGGAATGAAAAGTATTATCCCAATGTCCCTTATCTCTTCAACCTGCTGATGGACCCGATGGAGAAGATGGACCCCGAATCGAAGGAGTGGGGCTACATCGGCCGCAAATTTTTCGCTGCAAAAATGTGGGCGCCGAACGCCGCTGCGCCCTTCATCGCGGAGCACTTAAAGAGCCTCGCGGAGTATCCGCCGCGCCAGAAAGCTGATACTCTCAGCATTAAGAAGGCGCTCGAGGAAACCATGAAGAAGTTCGAAAATCCGCAGGGTGGCAACAACTAATTACTGTGGGATACTGATGTAAATAAATTACGTGTTCGTTCGATAATTGAGGCTCATTCAATTCAGAGGGCGGGGCGCCTGGGAGGCGCTCCGCCTTTTTTGCGAAAGAATCGGGAGATGATAAGAGAACGGTAAACCTGAATGGCTGCGGGCGAGCCATTATCTGGAAGTGACCTGGATTCTCAACTCCCCTGATACGGGCTTCGCGTCACTAACCCTTTTAGCAGCATACCGATGCAAGGTGGCCGATCACGATCTCCCCGAATGCGATTTGAACTAAGATTTTTCCCTTCCGAGTAGCGCGTATCCCGGAGAAGCGCTGGGAGATCGGCGGTAGACTGAGCATTTGGAGGAGAATTTGGTCCTTAGAATGGAAATGACTCAATAGGAGGCGAACAAATGCGCATTTGGACAATAATTTTCGCAGCTATAGTTTGTATGATTTTAGCTATGCCTGTTCTGGCTCAGAACCCTCCACGGCAGGGGGCGCACCTCCGCAAGGCGGCGGGCATGACGGGGAAGAATTTCAAGGTTGACTCGTTCGTTTCGAGAGTGGACACCAACAAAGACGGGTCAATGACTAAAGAAGAGTGGAAAGCAGCCGGGTTGATTGATACACCCTTCACGATGTGTGACTCGAATAAAGATAATAAAATCACGACAGCAGAGATGGCTGCCTGCGGACTGCCGGAAGGGATGGATGCCAACGGGGATAGCGCCCTTACGGTCGATGAGATGATTGAGTTCGACAAAAAAATGGCGGCTGGCGGAGGAGGTCCAGGCGGTTCAGGCGGCGCACCAGGTGGGGCTCCCGGTAAAGGCGGACCCTCAGGTATACCTGCAGGCGGATTTGTCGCAAACAGTCCACATGTAGGTGACGGGCCAACCGGCCAGGATTTCATCAATGTTCTGGATACTAACAAGGATGGGAAAGTAGATCACGAAGAATGGGAAATGAACAAGGGGAAGACCGTTTACAAAAACAAGCGCTGGCCTCACTATAATAAAAACGGGGATCAATGGATAACGTTGGATGAGGCTCCACAAAAAGGCGTCAATTGGGAGGCCGCTCCCTGAGGCGTATTGTCGCAAGAGTCCATTTTATGCTGCTTATGCTATGTAAGAGACAGGGGTTGTTTAAATAGAATCTCAGTCATCGGAACGTACTGGCATTTCGTAGCAACCGTCCCGGGCGGGAGTGCTGTATTTGCTCTCGCCCTCGCTGAATTCTCACTGAGGATTCCATTTTTCGCATAAGTGGGAAACAACTGATGCTCGTGCTTGAAAAGGACGGTCCGGGCTATACGTCGACATTTGACATCGGCCTTCAATTGCAGCGAAGCTCGCCATAACACACAACTTCCAGTAACTATAATTTCACTTCAGAACGCAATCATCGCACGGATCGTGAACCCATCATCTTGGAGGCGTGCCGTGTTCGGCATGCCGGCGCTGTCTTCGAACTCGTGGTGACGATACTCCCCGATCAATTTGAGATTCGGCAGAACGAGATACTGCAGCCCGGCAATTATGTCCCATTCCGCCGGTTTGGCTTTCGTTACGCCTGTTACACCCAAGACTGTCGTTGTTGTGTCGTCGAAGAGTTTGCCGCTGACCCAATCATACCGATCGTACATAACGGCTTTGTTAGTCATCTGCCAGTTGAGTTGGTGAAATCCTCCTTGCCACTTGAATTCTTTGCCGAACCCGGTGGGATCGCTCTCACGGTTGTACATGTACTGGTTCTCGATCCATACCGGAATTCCCAACGGCACCAGGCTCAGCGTCATGTCGGGCCCAACCCTTATCATGTCGTTGCGAGACCATCGCCCAGACAAAATTCCTCCGTTTCCAATGAAGGCGTCGTTTCGCAGAGTGTCGTCGTAAGTATCGGCGCTATGGTAGGCGAATACGCCGAACGACTGGTTGTAATAGCGCGCGGCAAAACGCCCGTAAAAATCCTTTGTGCTGTTATTATCGGTGTGGTCGTTGCTGCCGTTTGCTACCCCGAGATGGTACTCAATCCAGAACGTATCCCGCTTGGAAACATCCGTAATAGCTTTCCCCGGTGCGAGCATGCCGTTGACCTCGAAGAAGACCTGCGGCTTACTTAGCCTGAACAAGTATCCATTCTGATCTTCTGAGAGCAAGTTGTTGTCATGATCCGGCGTGACAAACTTGGGACTGATCAGGTCCAGCGCCCGCCGCTCATAGATTAAATACTGGTTGACGGAGAACCGCACCTTGCCGGGCGAGGAAGCTAGCCACGGGTGCGAAATACCGAACAACAAGTTGATACTGTCACGCGGCGTGCCGGGGATAAGGTTGTTCCACCAAAACTTTGCCACCTCAAAAATTTCTTTCACGTTCTTGAATTTAATGTCTTTTCCCGCTGTAGTGTCGTTGGCTTCAGCAGGCCCCGTCGGCGTGAACTCCCACGCCTCATTAAAGTACATAGGGAACTCTACAAAAACAGCCAGATGCTTGCCCATAGGCGACGAGAGAAAGAGACTGGCGTCTTCCAGGGCAAGAGTGGAGCCGGTCCGCGAGGTGCTTGAGCCGTTGGATGCCTCGCGCTTCTCCTTGCGGTAATCAACACCGACCCCCGCGAGTATAGAAAACGGGGATGTCTTGGGGAGGGAAAGCGAGCCGCCCGCAAGCTCGACGTCCTTTTCGACCGGCGTGAGATCTTTTCCGGATATGGCACGATACCCGCTCATCCTGAACGTGACACCAGCCCCATTCAATGCGCCCCACATGGTGTGGCAAGCAGAGCAACTCACGTTGTACCTGCGAGAGTATGACGTTACAGCCTGACCTTCTTCTGATAAAAAGAGAAAGCCAACTACAAACATCAAGCAAAAGGAAACTGTCAATCTTCCTGGCATGGCTTTTCCTTTCTCCTTCCGAGTCGATTGATTTATTAAACCGGGTCACCTACCAAATCCGAAGCCATTCACCAAAATTGGCGATGTGAATAAGCATTCCAGCGATCGTGCCCCCCAAAACGAGCCAGGTGGAGTTCAACTTGTATCGCAGCAGCAGGAAGGCAGCAGCCGCCCCAATGACCATCGTGGGCAGATCCACGAACGCTGCACGAGCGAGCTGAATCATGACGACGGCCATTAAGGCCAGAGACGCAGCATTAACACCGTCAAGGAACGCGCCTGCCACCGGCGAGCGTCTCAGGCGAGGCACGAGCGGGCCGCTGATGGCGACAAATATAAAGGCCGGCAGAAAGATTCCTGCCGTCGCCAGGATCGCCCCGGGCACTCCGGACAGGACATAGCCGATGAACGTTGCCGTTGTGAACACCGGCCCCGGCGTAATTTGGCCGATTGCAATTGCATCCAGAAGTTGGCCCTCTGTGAGCCAGTGCAGGCGATCCACTAAATCGGCCCGCAAAAAAGCAAGAAGCACGTAGCCGCTGCCGAAAAGCACGGAGCCAATCTTTACAAAGAAAAGGAACATTGGCCAAAAACCGAAGGGCGCCGCAGCGATCGCAGGGCCTGCCGTCGCTGTTGCCGCTGCCGCAGGAATACAAGACCATATACCAGGCAGAAAACCCGCAAATCCACCCTTTTTCCCTGAAGTTAATGAGCGAACGGTCATAAGCATTCCTGTCCCAAAGAGAATAACCAACTCGTTCATACCAAGGAAGTTGAGCACTGCATTCGCCACACCCAATATCATCAGTAGTTTGGTCTTCAGCGCCGAGCGTCCAAGCCTCCAAACCGCTTGTAGAACAATTGCAAGCACAACCGGCTTTACGCCATAGAGAAGAGCTTTGGCCTGTGGCAAACTGCCGAAGCTCACATATGCCCAAGAGATGACGCCGACAATGAGCGTAGCCGGAAGGATGAAGCACGCTCCGGCCACAAGCAAACCGGCCCATCCCGCACGGCGATGACCGATATGAACGGCCATTTCAGTAGAGTTCGGGCCAGGAATGAGGTTAGTCGCACTCAGCAGATCGAGGAAATCCTCGCGCGAAATCCATTGGCGCCGGCGCACGACCTCATCCTCCATCATGGCAATGTGTACAGCAGGACCGCCAAACGCGGTTGTGCCCAACTTCAGGAAGAGCTTGGCTACCTCACCTAAGCGAGTCGAACAGGAATTGCCTATTAAGTTTTTCGAATAACTGCGCATTTATTTCAACCTTCAACACCCCCAGCGGGTGGAGGGGCGGGCTATCCGTCGAAATCCTGACTCAACTCCATACTCGACCAACATCCCATCATTTACCCACCGGAAGCGTACTGATGAGCATGATTTTAGACATATTCATCAACTCCTTTCACCATTTCGCCCGTGCATTAGCCTCCTGTCTGCAGACCATGAACCTGCGCCAACGATCAGCAGAAAAAGTAAGCCAAGAAACATGGAGAAATCGGTTCGCGCCTCGTGGGCCATGCTCCAAAACCCGTAGCGCTTCAAATCCGGCAGACTGAACAGCCAAATCCCATGCCCAAGAAGGATGGGAAGCTTGGTTGAAACAACGGCCACGGAGATGTTGATCAGGAGGACAAGCGCCGCTGGCCGGGTCAGAAAACCCAGGAGTAGCAGCGAACCTCCCGCGATCTCGATAACTCCCACAAACGGTCCCATCGCCTGTGGCCATGGGATTCCGATCTTCGCAAACCTCACAGCGCCAAGGGCCGCCGGAAAAAGGAACTTCTGGATGCCTTCCGAGAGGAACACAGCACCCACAAGGAGACGAATCAATACTGTCGCTGCAGGCGCATGGGAGAACAATAGCCGTTCAGCGAGAGGTTTCATATATTCTTACTCCTTCGGTGTGAACTGCGCCAGGTCGAAGATTCCCAACATCTTTTCAATTGTGGCGACACGATCCACCATTTGTTCGAAGCCGTTATCGCCGAATAGCTCATGTTCCTTTTTCTCAAAGTCCTCTCCAAGCGCGTTGTATTAATTGGAGCTGACAATCTCGCGAAACGCCGGAAATAGGATTGTGTCCTCCCGAGCCTCATGAGGATTGTACATGCGGATGAAATGCATTAGCGAGTCTGCGAGATTTCGCCGCTCGTTCGAGTCCTCCATCGCCTCAGAGGTAGTAAGCCGCAGAGTCGTATCCGTTAAACGGCGGCCTGCTTTGTGTTGCTCGGTCAGCACGTCCACGAGATCGACAAGGCGGATGGCTTTCCGGAATCGAGGAAAAAGGAAGTCCTCCTCCAGTTTTTCATGGTAATTCTCGATGAAGGAACGAATGATCTTTGCGGAATCGGGCAAAGCCTGCGGAGGCAATTCCTCTCCTGCTTCAATCCTGCGCAAAGCCTCGCCATAAATCAGCAGAATCCGCTTAAGCACGCCGTGTTCGCGCATCAAGTCCTCTGCCGGTGAAACCTCCTCCTCGCGGCTCTTGGAGGAGCTTTCGGCATTGCTTCTTCCCGTCGAAGTGCCCAGTGCACAGCCGGTGAGAATCAAGGCCGTGCCCGATACAAGCCCATCCAAGAATCGGCGGCGTTCATTGCCATTTCGATCTGTGCTTTGATTGTTCATGACGATTTCCTTTCCAAAGATGCCTACGAGATTGGCCACGCCCAGATTGTTAGAATTGTGCCAAACAATACCGTAGTGCTCACGAGACCAGCTCTGGCCGCGGAGAGGCACGCTGCCGGCACATGATGCGCCCATTTCCAGGCCTTCCACGCCATCACCAACGAGAGCGCAAGCATCGCCCATCCGACCATAGTTAGCCCAAGAAGGCTAGCGGGAGCGTTCAGTGTGCGGTCAGCGATGCCTTGCAAGGTCTCGATCCCCTGCGGATCTCTAACGGCGAAAGGCAGGAATCCACTCCAGGCGGAGACTTTAGCCATAGCCTTAGCCAAGTGTGCTACGGCAACAACTGGAGCCGCGCCAGTCGCTGCAGCGAGCAAGAGGGTCCTGATATTACCATGATGGCCCATGAAATAGCTGATGCCGGAAATGAATGCCCATACTCCGAACGGGAACAGAACGAGGAACCACAAACCCTCAAACCAGCCGAACGGTATTGCTGGAGACAACCTATTCAGCCAGTCTGGAACAGCGTGAAAGAAGCTATCGAGCCATTTCACTTCACCGATCACCTCGTGCGCGACGAAGCCGAGGGCAACCATGACAAAGACTGCTTCGAAAGGGCGGAGCAGGGACTGACGGCGCACAGACGCTTCAGGACTCACCAACCCCCAACCTATGTTTCCGTATGGGCAGACCTTGGCGCATTGGAGACAGAGCACGCAGCCATCTGAAGCATTTCTCCGGAAAGGGGCGAGCAGGGACGGGCAGCTCCGCTTGTCGAATCTTTCTCGATTTTCGGCACGAACACAATCTTTGGTCGAACAGGAATCGCAGACCGATGGATGGCCCGCTTCCAGTTGCAGCGGGGTGTAGCGGCCGTATACGGACAGCAATGCTCCAGCCGGACAGAACGCCCGACAGAATGAGCGCGGATCACGGAAAACCAGTCCCGTGACCAGAGCGCCACCAACGAGCACGAGCAGAAATATCGCGGTAGAGTGCGGAACACGATGGATGGATAAACCGGCGACCAGGAGCTGGAGCACGAGGTAGGCGGTTACAATCAGCCAGCCCGCCCGGAGGAATTTCCCGAGCCGGGCGCGCGGCCATTCGATTCTGCCGGCGATAGCATGTCCCGCACGGTTGACCATTTCCATCGGACAAACCGTGCACCAGGCACATCCGAATGCCAGCGCTACTGCAATCATTGCCGGCCACCATAAACCCCAGATGGCCAATGTTGTAAGGTTAGTCTTGCGTAGGGTCAGCAATTCGTCAGCTCGCATGCCCGAGCCAATGCCGAGACCATTCATCGCGAGCCCCATGACCCCAACGAGAGCAAGGACCTGCAATGTCAATGGAAAAACGGGTGACATGAGCATGAAGCGAAACGGGTGAATAGGTTAGAAGAGAATCTCAATTAGCCCAATAATTTACAAAAACGCAATGCGTAGACCTTAAAATCCTGAGCCCCTACAGGGGCGTGTGGGTTCGATTCCCATCCCCGGCACCATTCAAACCCGCGTCCTTAAAGGACTAGCGGCATTTCAGCAACCTTTACAAATAGCCTGAAATACCCTCAAAATACCCAAGCTGTGGCTAAAACTGTGGCTGCGAGAATCCACGCGCAACCAACTCCAGCCAACTCCAGCAAAGATAGGAGCGCAGTCCATATGTAGATTCCATCCGTCCACTGCCACTGAAGCTGACTTAACTTGACAGCACCCGGCTCTGAGATTGGAACGTTGACGTAATGTCATTTTCTTCCGCAGCCCGCAGAAATCGCTTGATCACTTGTTTCCGGTTGCGGATTCTAGACAGACAAGATCTCCATCCGAACCCAAAGCATAGAGCAGTTCCCCATCCACAGTGGGCGTGGACCGGGCCGCGGGGAAGTTGGGCCTTTGGTCAGGATTGCCAACCTTGCCGATCCGTGTGGACCAAATCTTTTTGCCGTCCTTCACATCCAGTGCGTTAACGAACTCATCCTCGAGCCCTTGATTGCTCATCAGGTATATCTGGCGTCCTGCCACCGATGGCGTGGAACGGAAAAAGAATGGGTCTTTGAGTTTATCGAAATCTATGAACTGCTTTTATAACTCGATAATCTGATGGAAATAATGCTCCTAACCCACCTTGCATATTATCTCCTTCATATCCTTTCACAATTAATGCTTGGCTTTATCAGCATTTGCAAGTTCCTGGAAGATTATCTCAACAAGGGAAGGCCACCGGCCCTGCTCTGCTGAAACACCCAATGCTTTTTTAACCTCATCAAGGGTTTTGTTTTCTGCGAACATGTTCTTGACCCTGTTTTGCGTTTCGACAATGTTCTTTCGAAGAGCATCTATATCCTCTCTTGTCACAGGCTCGCTATGGCCGCTAAGATAGGTCTGCGCATCAAGTTCGGCTATTCTGGCCAGCACATTTGCCAGCCCAAAGGAATTCCCATTCTTCTCGCTATGTATGATTGGGTCCATACCCTTGAAAAAGAGGTCTCCCACAATTGCGACCTTATCGTCAGGGACAAGGATTACGGCGTCGCCGTCGGTGTGCGCAGGCCCGAAGTAGAGGAGTTCAACGTGGAATCTTCCACTGTATATATTCATTCGACCGTCAAAGGTCTCGTTCGGAAGGGGGAGCTTTTCCGACTTGTTTTCATTAACCTTTTCAATATCCTTTGCACAATTGACATGTGCAATGATATCAGGTCTTCCTGAAAATCCGGTCAGGCCGTCCACATGGTCGCCGTCGCTGTGGGTCAAGATGACATACGAGATCGGTTTGTTGGTGGTGTGCTTGATCACGGCTGTCATTTCTCTAGCGGTCTTAGCGCTCATCTTGGCATCGATTACGAAAACTCCTCTTTCGCCCACGATGAACGAACAGTTGGCGCCGTCGCCTCCTCTCACTTCAAATACATGAGTGCTTATCTTATGGACTGAAACAGGAGCGGCTTCCTTTTCATATTGCGGCTGTGCAGCCTGCTGCCCATATGCATGGATACCGGCTATAAAAACTAGGAACAATATCATCCATAAAAAAACCGTCTTCTTCATACCAGATAACCTGCTTTCTTCATTATAATAATCAAAGACACATGCTGACAGAATAGATTACTGGAGAGGATTCTGCCCACTGCCTGAATCAGTAGTGCTTGACCTTCTCCATCTCAGCAGCGCCAGCTCAAATAAGGCGCACTTTGCTTGGGGCATCGGCATTTCGAACTTCGGGTAATTTCATATTATGGAATCCGCCAAATGTACTACGCCTATTTTGAGCACTTCTAAAACTTTAGGTGCGCGGGATTATACTATGAAAATGAAGCATGCTGTAGAGATCGGCACGATGACTCCCGCGAAGTGCCAGGAGCTCCATCATTGTTCCTCGCTAAATGGTAGGCTTTTCTCAGTGTTTCCCGTTTGCAGAAATGCACATACAAACCCCAAAACGGCGCCAATGCGGAAGTGCAAAATGGTCCGCTTTCGGCTTCGAGGTGGAGTAACCTGTCTTTCAATTTCCGAAAATGCAGTTGGAGAATGGCACCCAGATTCCGTGCCAAGAGAATGGCGCCTGCGCTAAACTATATGCATTAGGTGCTAAGTTGGAAAAACATTGCCAAATAACTGGCATGTAAATCGATTCAGTCAGTGGGCTGGTCTGAAATATCGGGGAGACTCGACCTTCCCAGGAACGTTAGCGGTTTCAGGCAAGCCGAGAAAGGAAAGTAATCCATGCATCGTCTATCATCGCAGAAACCATGGTTCGACGGTTGTGTGAAATCGAAGCGGATCTGCATAGGCCGCGAGACCCTCCTGTTGCTGCTTGCGGTTATCGTGCTTTGCGCTCTTGGCTTGGCACAGGAATCCACACCCAATTCAGCGTACCAGGCAGAATTGGAAAGGCTTTGGAAGTTGCACCCGACTTTGGAACTTGGTTTGCCGGCTCCGGATTTCACACTTCCCGGCGTCGATGACAAGAGCCACAGCTTGAGCGATTTTAAAAACAGCAAGCTGTTGGTGATCATATTTACGTGCCCGCATTGCCCTGCAGCGCAACTGTATGAGGATCGGATCAAGAAATTGGTGGTGGAGTATGGACCAAAGGGAGTTGCCTTTGTTGCGATCCAGCCTAATGCGCCGGCGGCCGCATCCTTGCGCGAGCTCAATTACACCGATGTGGATGACTCTATGGAGGGAATGAAAATCCGCGCCAAATACCGGAATTTCAACTTCCCGTTTCTTTATGATGGCGACACGCAGGCTGTAATCGAGAAATACGGGCCGAAGGCGACACCGCACGCTTTTGTTTTCGATCAGGAAAGGAAGCTGCGTTACGAGGGCCGCATCGACGACAATATGCGTCTCGCTTCGGTAAAAACGCTCGATCTGCGAAACGCTTTAGATCAGCTTTTGGCTGGCCGACCTGTCGCAACACCGCACACGCCGGTATTCGGCTGCAGCACAAAATGGAAATCCCAAATTGAAGGGAAGCAGAAAGAGAACCAGCAGCTGCAATCCATGCCTGTGAAACTAGAAATGGCAACGGCTGAAGATCTTAAAAAACTGCGCGCCAATCCGACAGGAAATCTAATGATGGTCAACTTCTGGGCTACCTGGTGTGGACCTTGCGTGGAGGAATTCCCTGACTTGGTGACGACCTATTTGATGTATCGGAGTCGGAGCTTTGAGTTGGTGACGATTTCCACAGATCTGCCTGAGGCGAAAGAGGCGGTCGAAAAATTTCTCCGGAAAGAGCATTCAGTTGTCCGCAACCTGCAGTTTGCTACAGATGACACCTACGGACTTCAGGCGGCATTTGATCCCAAATGGGAATCGGGGGTGCCTTTCACAATCCTGCTTGCTCCCGATGGAAAGGTGATTTACCGGCATGAGGGCGAAGTCAATTTGCTGGAGTTACGGCGCATCATTCTTGCAAATCTTCCTGACGGAGGATACCCAGGCAACTCTGCGTATTGGGCCAATAAGTAAGACTGTACGCTTTTGCCGCAGCCGGCCGTTGTACATCTCTATTTCGAGTACCTCCGATATTTCAAAGCGCGAATTCTTCTATGAAAATGAAGCATGGAAATAGAAATTTGCCGAAGCTCACCGAGCGAGAGCCTCGAGCAACCTTTCCATGAAACGCATAAGCCGTTCTCCTAAACATTCCACATCTCCATCGTTTGGATGGAGCTACCGAGCGAAATCCACAGGAAGTTGTTTCACGCGCTGCTCTGAAAAGTGAATGATGCCGATAACTCCTTTAAAGTCGCATTCTAGGAAACCATCCGTCGGGAATTCTCATTCTCCCCAAAGCCCGTTTCTGGACCGCGTGCCAGTCTCTGGTGGCCGACTCACGCACGCAAGTGCTGCGAATTCGGAGGAAGTCCGTAACAATTCCAGGCCCGCAACAAGGTTCCGATGTAAAATCCAGAGTGGTTGCCGTCATAGGATCAGTTGTCGCCGTGAGAGATCCCCACATCAGATGGGCGCAGTTAGCATGACACCTAAAACTCGGAAGCTGGCGGGCATCATGGGCGGGCTGCAATGCAAGACTACAGCTTATTCCGACTATACGCAGCCGCATGAATAAGACGGATATAACGGCGCATGGTTTCCGATCATCATTCCGCGATTGGGCGGAAGAAAAGACAAATACTTAGCGAAGCGCAACTGAGGCGGCGATGGCGCATACGGTTGAGAGCAAGGTTGAAGCGGCATATCTGCGAACAACGCTATTCGATAAGCGGCGCGACCTGATGAACAAATTAGCAGCATTCGCAACGGCGAAACCAAGCACGAAGGCAGGGCGGATCCGGGAGGCATGACCATGTCAAACATCAAAACGAAATGGGGAGCGCAAGCATCATATTGGATTCCGGAATTTCTCTCTGAAATCTCAGATCCAAAAGAAAGGGAACAGATCCGAAAAGAGATCAGAGCAGAGATCACAAAAGACTTGGGAAGACTGCCGACGAAGAGTTTTTTTGAGGCGGTGCAGGCTCTCACCGAAGATTTCATAGCATGGACAAAATATAGGACGAAGGAACCGACGACTGCCAGCGTCAAGGCCGCGATCAAGGCGCTATGCGGCAAAGTCGACGACCTTGCGGAAATGCTATCTCCCGATTACGGAATCGATGCGCGCACCCGTCAATTCATCAATCAGATATGGTACCTGAGGGGAATGAGAAGCGATCCCATCCAGGAATGCATGGATGCTTTAGACAATCTTTCTGCCGCTATCGAGATGGCAAAGGCTAAGATCTCCAAACAGAAAATTCCGAAGCGACGCAAAGTCGATACAAAGCAGGAGTTCGTATTTAATCTTTTCGAACTGTTCCAAAGATTCGGCCTCAAACCAAAGACTACTCGGTATGGCTCCTTCGAGCAGTGCTGTATGACTTTACTTCATGTAGCAACCAAGAAAAACCCCAGTACGAACAATATTCATAAGCTAGCCCTGGCAGCAGCCAAACACTACCGCACTACTTAGGGTAATCAATTACCCCAAAACCACGCCAATTGTATGACTTTTTTCCTGGCTATCCTATTATCAGGGGGTGACTACAATGTCCAAACAAGAACAACTGCCCACTGAGGGTTTCGTAATGCTAGATGGGGTGCTAAGGGTTTATCAGGTATCTCGAAGTCATTGGTACGAGGGGGTAAAGTCCGGCCCCTACCCGCCGCCAACGAAGTTATCTTCTCGCATTAGCGCATGGAAAGACCGCGATATCCGAGCCCTAATTGAAGAGAAATAATCCCACACCAGTTCGGAGGGTAACCATATAATCTTTTCTCCTTCCGCAGTGATCAGATTTGAGACGCTGTGAAGTATGCGTTACGCACGGCCTTCTGCACGTCTGCAATAAGGTAGGGGTGTGCCCCAAAATCGCATTCCCCGCTACCGTTCGGGAGTAAAATGCATCTCGAGTCAATGCGTTGACGTCGAGGTTGACAGAGCGATTCTTGTCAGAAGCCGATTGATAGCATCCATTGAGGGGCAACGGCGGCCGGATCAGAAGCCTGGCAGGTTTAAGGCAGCTCATCCTTCCTATCCATAGGGAACTTGCCTCTTGGGCTAAAATTATTTGCACGTGGGCGAAAAATGGGGAAGAGGCATTCATTCATTTCAACAATGACTTTCATGCGGGAGCTGTCGTGAATGTGCGGTTCTTGTCCTCGTTGCTGGCAGATCAGGGGATTGCGCCGGCGCAGCCGGGACTGTCCCCGCCGGATCTTGGGGTGTGAACTATGGCATGCGAAAATTGCGGCTTGCGTAGATATGCGGAGCGCAGACCAAAATCTTTGATTGCGCGCTTGTGGCGCTGGCATACGGGCTGGTGTCCGGGATGGAAACGCTATCAGGCTGAGCTGGCGCAAAAACAACCCAAAAAATGAAATTGACGATTTACCACTTAGTCGGTATCAATCTTCAATCGTAAATCGTTTTATTGACTCGTCAATATGCACGAGCGTATATATGAACCATGAAACGGTTCACGATAAACATTCCCGAGGAACTCCACAAACGACTAAAGATCGCGTCCACATTGGAAGGCAAAAACATGACTTCCGTGGTGATTAAAATGGTGGAGGAATATGTCGAGAGGATCGAAAAGCGGAAGCTGATTGTTCTTCAAACGAAAAAATAGCCGAATGGAGTGGGGCTGGAGGCTTCGCAAACGGAAACCAGGCGCCAACTCTGCATTCCAACTTATCAGGGGAAGCATGGCTAATGATGGTTTAAAAGACCCTCCTGAAATTGCATCTTGCGATGCAGAGATGCAAGATAGAAATCACACCTAACCTCGATGGGAGCGTGAAAAATGGAGAAACAAGTCGAACATCATGCCAATCTTCTGAGGCAGAGCGTTGCGAAGTGGAATGCATGGGTAAGAGAGAAGAGAAGTGAACGCCAGCCATATGAGTATAGACCCGACCTCTGCCAGACAGACCTCAGCGGGGCGGACCTTCGTGACGCAGACCTGCTTGAAGCGCACCTCGTGGGAGCGAACCTCGTCAACGCAAACCTCAGCGGGGCGGATCTCCGCAAAGCGGACCTCAGCGAAGCAAAACTCCAGAAAGCGAACCTGGAAAGGGCGAAACTTGGCGGTGCCTATTTCGATCACGCAGACCTCAGCGATGCAAACCTCAGCGGTGCGAATCTCCGCGAGGCGGACCTCCAGAACGCGTACCTCGAAAGGACAAAACTCAGCGGCTGCTGCCTCGGTCACGCGGACCTCAGCGAGGCAAACCTCAGAGGGGCGGAGCTCATAACGGCGAACTTTTTTAGCGCAACACTCGTCAACGCAAACCTCAGCGGTGCAAACCTCAGCGAGGCAGACCTGCAGAAAGCGAACCTCGAAAATGCGGACCTCAGCGGGGCGGGGCTTAGAGGTGCAAATCTCTGCGGCGCGAACCTAAGCGGGGCAGACCTCAGCAAGGCGGAGCTAAGCAACGCCAATCTCCGAAATGCCAATCTGATGACGTCAAAGGGACTGGTGCAGGAACAGATCGCCGGGGCCATACTGGATGACGCCACAGAGCTGCCGGATTACCTGAAGTCCTGATTTCCGGTGAAATTGTGGAACTGGAAAAATGGGGAAAATTATCACTGATAAATGCTGAAGAAATCCGGCGTATTTCGGCATTATTCCGCGTCCTCGAAAACAGGACACGGAATTGATCGTATGGACGGATACTATGCCTTAATGCATCCATATTTTTAAATCGTCATTCGTCAATCCAAAATCGTGAATCTCGTTCAATTGTCAATTGTAAATCACTACTGTCCCGTTAAATGTTGAATAAATTCAACTGGTTATCGGGACTGCTCTTTGAAAAATTGTAATAATCGTCAGCAAACAGGCTTTTTACA
>Ga0208980_10001149_pt1 | contig 15841 bp, 6 predicted proteins | sample WetSurMetagenome_3_FD_187993 | JGI IMG/M metagenome (GOLD analysis project Ga0208980, IMG submission 187993) | Wetland microbial communities from Twitchell Island in the Sacramento Delta, sample from surface sediment Aug2011 Site A1 Bulk (version 2) | ecosystem: Environmental > Aquatic > Marine... | reverse complement strand
AGGTGGACTATTTGGACAAGGATTAAATACATTATTTGGTAGTTATACAGATCCAGCAATGGCAGCATTACAACCACAAGGTGGTGGAATGATGGGTCAAGGTTGGTTTGAAGATGCATCTGGGTACTTACAATATACTCAACCATTTGCTGAATCTGGCTTTAATACTGCTAGTTATACATCGGCTTTTGGTACTACTCCTTCTTTTGGATTAGGTGGTTTAGGTTCTTCTTTAATGAATATGTTTGGTACTACACCAACTATGCCAACACAACCATTAGGTGGTTCAGATATATTTAGTGGTTCTAATCCTCTATCTATGTCTACTGGTTCAATGCTTAATATGAGTGGTATGGGCGGCATAATGGCACCTATTAATTCATTAGCACAGAGTGTATCTGGAATGGGTCAATCTTTAATGACAGGAATGCCAATGTCACAACCTACAATGGCTGGTGGTATGACTCAACCAACTGGTGGTATGATGGGTGGGTTAACTAGTGGTCTTGGTATGTCAAGTATGTTTATGAGTATGATTCCTATGCTAATGGGTGGTATTGGAGGTGGAAGTCCAGCAGGGCAAGCAGCAAAAGAAAAGGCATCATCTGGATCTTCATCATCTGATACAGCACTAGGTGGAGGTGGTGACTCAGTAGATGATTTAAAAGATACTACTGAGGATATGAAAGATGAACTAGAAAAAATTCTTAAGGAAATAAAAGATAATGTTGTAGATATTAAGGTTAATGCTATTGATTTTCAAATTGAACATATGGAAAAAATAGATAAAAATTTCCAAGTATGGTTAGCTACATTTCAAATAGCTCATATGCAAGATATGATGCTTATGCAAAGTATGGCTAGTTCTTTGACCTCTATATCGTTATCAAATACTTTACACACACAATATTTAAGTCAAATAGCTAGTTGTGCTTGTATGGGTGGTGGAATGGGTATGGCAACGGGTGGTATAGTTTCTGGATTAATTAGAGGCTATGCTAAAGGAGCTATTACTACAGGACCAGAATTAGCTATGATAGGCGAAGGTACTAAAAGAGAAGCTATAGTTCCTTTACCAGATAATAGATCTATACCTGTAACTTTGAAAAAGGAAGATAGTGAGCATAATGAAAGTGCCGATAAAAGGCCAATTAACATTACTATTAATGGTGTAGAAGGTACTGAAAAAGGATTAAAAAGAAGTGCATCACAAATAGCCTATATAGTTGATAGAGCTACACGAAATAAAGTAATGAGGTACTAACTATGGCATTTATAGAATCTCCTAGATTTCCAGATAATATATCATATGGTTCAGTAGGTGGACCAAAATATAGTAATACTTTAGTTATAAGTGATTCTGGGTGGGAATATACAAATATTAATTGGGAAAATGCTAGACACGAATTTAATGTTGCAATGGGAGTTCGCTCTATGAGCGAACTCTCAGAGTTAATTAAGTTTTTTCATATGACAAGGGGTAGAGCTCACTCTTTTAGATATAAAAACTGGCTAGATTATAAATCATGTGACGTTGAAGATATAATAACTCCATTTGATCAAGTATTTGGTACTGGTGATGGTACAACTAAAACGTTTCAGTTAACTAAAACATATATTCTATTTGGAATAGCTGAACTAATAAATACTATAGATATAAAAAAACCAGTACCAAGTTCCGTAGTTGTATCTATAGATTATGTTACTAAAGTAGTAAATACAGACTATACTATAAACTATACTACTGGAGTTGTAACATTTAATACTGCTCCAACTACTGGTGCTGTATTACGATGGGGTGGAGAGTTTGATTTACCCTGTAGATTTGATGTAGATGAATTGCAAGTTACCTTAGATTTTTATGAACATGGTTCCTCAAATATACCAATTGTTGAGGTAAGATTATAATGAAGACATTTTCGGCTAATTTACAAAGTGCTTTTTCACAAAAAATAACAACAATAGCACAATGTATAAAAATTGTTAGGCTTGATGGTACAACTTATAATTTTACTAACTTTGATAAAAATCTAACTATAGATACAGAACTGTATAAGTCTTCTTATGCTTTTAATCCATCTGCATTTTCTTCTGCTCTTGGATTACAAATAGAAAATATGGAAATTGAGGGTGCTGTTGACCAATTATTTATTGATGATTTTGATATTATAAAAAATAAATTTTATGGGGCAGAGGTATGGTTATTTTCTATTGATTATAAAAATATAGGGTATGGAAAAAATAAAATACTTTATGGTACTATAGGAGAAATAGAAGTTACTGATAAAACTTTTAAAATGGAAATAAGGGGTATGTCTAAAAAATATACTAACTTATATTCTAATTACTATGGTAAAATTTGTAGAGCTAGACTAGGGGATGATAAGTGTAAGGTAGATATATCTACTGAGGAATTTAAAGTAACTGGATCAGTATATAATCAAGATGAATTAGATTCTTCTATAGAAACAAAATACTTAAAAATAAATTTTAATACTAGCTCTTGGTTAAATGAATTAAAATTATATGAAATACAATTACTAGATAGGTTAGGCAACAATGTACTATCTACCCATCTAACTACAATTAATATAGTAGAAGCAGATGATTATAAGTGTAATAGTGACGGAATTGTAAGACCAATAACTAATTTACTAGATGGAGATTTAGCTACTTATTTATGTATTTCTAATCAAGGTAGCAATTATTATTTTAGTAATACTATTTATATAGAGTTTGATAAGATAGTGAATATCTCATCAATAAAAATAATTGATGTTGGTTCTGGTGTTAAAGTAGATGGACTTACATTATCTTCTAGTATAGATACATATACTTGGATTTCCTATTTTAATAATGCTAATATGGCTGCTTATAGATCAGGAAATACAGTAAATTTTAAATTTGGTTATTTATTAACTATTGAAAAAGTAAAAAGATATAGATTCTATTCAAATCAAGTAGCAAATTTTGCAGATAACTATTTTCAATATGGTTATATAGAATGGCTAACTGGTTTAAATGCTGGGGTACAAACAGAAATAGTACAATCTTTATCTGATGGATTAATAGAATTAGCTATACCAACACCATATAATATTCATACTGATGATACATTTAACATGTATGTTGGATGTAATCATTTATTAATAGGACAAGATGGAACTCCATATACTGGACATTGTTTTACTAAGTTTAAAAACGTAATTAATTTTAGAGGCGAACCTTATTTACCTAATGAAGATGTTATACTTTCAGGCTTTGTTGCAGCAATGAATGAAAGAAATACAGAAGAAGATTCTACATCTGCAGTATTGGAGCCAGTATAAAATGGATAGAGATGAGTTATTAGAAAAGTATTTAAAACAGGTTAGGTCTTATTTAAATACTCCATTTAAACACCAAGGAAGGAGTAGGAAAGGATTAGATTGTATAGGCATTATAGTAGTACCACTAAATGATATTGGATTTTTTTCTTATGATAATAAGAATTATAGAAAATATGGTTTGGGTGGTGAAATAATTGAAGTACTATCGCAGTTTTGTTATGAAGTACCAAAACCTTTAAATTATAAACCTGGCGACATATTAATGTTTTCTAAAAATTCTTCACAACATTTAGCAATTTATACAGATAAAAATACTATTATACATGCACACAATTTTGTAGGTAAAGTTGTTGAACATTCATTAACAAAAGAATGGGAAGAAAATATAAGTAAAGTATTTAGATATAAAGAGGAGTAAATAACTATGATGGGTGGAATTGGCCAAATGATATTTGGCATGATTTTTAATTTTGCTTTAATGATGTTATTTGCTCCAAAGCCAAAGGATACTGTTACCTATGGACCTAGATTAGATAATTTAAAGCCTGCTGTAAAAGATATACAAGGACAAATAATAAATTTAACTTATGGTATTACTAGAATTTCTGGTACAGTATTTTGGGCATCTGACATTAGAGAAACTGAGCATAGAGATACTACTGAATACTCTTCTAAAGGAGGTGGTGGATCATATACTCATACAGATGTTACTTATACTTATGATTGTGATATTGCTGTAGGTATATGTGAAGGACCAATATTAGGTATTAGAAAAATTTGGGCAAATAAGGATTTAATTTATAATACAGAACAAAAACCCAATTATGTTTCTTGGTTAAAATGGAGATTTTATGAAGGTACAGAAACCCAAAAACCAGACCCAATATTAGAAGCTAATTTTGGAACCGATTTAACACCAGCACATAGAGGATTAGCTTATGTCGTTTTTGAGCAATTTCAGTTAGATCCTTTTGGAAGACGAATACCACAATCTATTGAGTTTGAAGTAGTTGCTAAAGGAGTTGTCACAGGAAGCGCTTCAAAATATACTCAGTTAGACTATAATACATTTGGTGATTATGGTGATAATGAAGTAACACAAGTAGTTAATACAATGTTAATGTTAAACTATAATACCTTAGTTATTCCAATATTAAATTGGAGTGCAAATAATTATAATGGAGATAGTGGTTTCCCAAGCAGATATGCATATGTAAATTTATCTACATCTACAGTTACTAAATATGCTGTGTATTCTGGAACTACATGGGCAGGTAATTGGATAGGATATGGTACATGGGTATCAGGAATGTCTATTGGTGGATGGCATAGACATATAAATAATTTTGCGTGGATGCAATTAAACTGGGGTAGAGGATATAGATATGTACCTGTATATATACAGGGTTGTTCCTATGATGTTAGTCAAAACGATTATTCATATTGGCAAGTATTTAATATAATCAATGGTAGAATGGTTGGGCATGGGTGGCTAAATGGGTCTTACGTCGGATCTTTTACAGACTTTTATTTTGGTGGAATTGGTAATAATTGTTTATATACCTATCAAATAAATAACTCAGATCCAATTATATATGAGCATAATATATCTGAAGTTACAAGACAAGGAATATATGAAAATCCAGAAGGATATGATGAGTTTGGATTTCCTAAAACTATATTAAATCTATCATTAGGATATAATGAAGAAGTAGTATTTCCAGTAACTAGAACACCTATAAATGGACCAACCGTATGGAAAGATCATTTACGATTTTATTTGGTTGGGTTTCCAGAAGAGATAGAAACTATAGAATATACTGATTATGATCCAATAACAGAACCATATAAGACAGTTATAACTAGACAATATGATATAACAACATGGAGTCTTGGTATTGGAAATAGATTAGATATATTATATTATGAAAACTGTACATATAACATATTAGATGGAATGGAACATGGTATTGTAGCATATGGTAAAGTTTCTATTACTACTAATACTAAGAATTACTATAAATATAAACCATTTACAGAAAGTACTACCAATGTAGAATATACCTGTCCGGCTGAACAAGGTCCTCATTTTGGTCCTTATGATGCAGATCCTTTACCACCACAAGATATACCACCATATGATAAGCATGTAACCCTTCAAACTAAGAAGACTGTATTTATTCACTATATTCCTGGAACTACTAGTACGTGGACAGGATTTCCATCAATGTGGCTAAGATTTACTAATGGGTCAGAATTAGTATGCTTGCATAATAAATTATATAAAAAAGATCCATTTTCTTCCACTTTTCCAAATTCTTATCAAGAATGGTTAGAACAAAATCCTGATGTAGAAAATGATATAGATTCTTATATGGAGTGGCAGTTATATTCTAGCATATCACTGGTAAATGATACTAGAATTACGAGACCAAATAATTTATTTACTGAGTATAGTGAAAGATATAAGTTAGGAGAGCTTGGTTCATATGTAGAAGCCCCTAGTGGAGCACACTATTATAATTTAAATAATAATCCAAGTATTTATGGACATAATAATGCCCCATTTTATTTTGTAGGTGATATTAGTATTCCATCTACTTATTACTATCAACCAGGTGCTACTAAAATTTATTGGAATTCTGGAGGCACTATCTACTCCATGAATTTATCAACTTTTGAAATATTAACTGAAGTTACGTCTGCAGCTGCACCATATCAAATAATGCCATATTCAGGAGATTTTATTGGATTTAGAGGTAGTATAAATATGGGATATAGTGGACCATATGGTGATTTATGGTATATACAAAAACAAGTAGTTGGTAGCGCGGCTTTATTAGGGGAAATAATAGTAGATATTTCAAATAAAGCAGGAATTTCTGAAGATGTATTGGATATTTCAGATAAAGCATATAATATACAAGTAAATGGTTATAATATATCAGATGATATAAAACTTATAGATGCTTTGGAAACATTATTAATGCACTATTTTATAGATGCTTATGAAAGTGAGTGGAAAATTAAATTTAAAACAAGGAAAGAAGCATTAGAACATATAGCAACAATAGATAGTGATGAATTAGGTGTAAGAGAACTAGGTGAAAAGTATAATGAAAAATATAAAATAACAATTAGAGAAGATACAGAATTACCTCAATCAGTTACTTATAATTATATTTCTGTAGACAATGGATACTCTCAAGCTAATGTAATAGCACTAAGAAATATAGATTTTAATTTAGGTATTAAAACAACTATTAAAGCTCCGTTAGCTTTATACACTAATGAAGCTTATAGTAATGCTTTTAGAATATTATTTGATTTGTGGAGATCAACAAAAGAATTTGAGTTTAGACTTCCAAATAGTTATTCTTATATAGAACCAGGAGATGTTGTATTATTACCAATAGATACTAATGATATAACCAATGAATATATTGCAGTAAAAATTTCAGAAATATCTGCACAAAGTAATTTATATATAGAGCTAAAAGGTATAGAAGAAGATGCTAGAAATACTGAGGGAATGATTTCTCAAGATGGAGCATATGAAACTTTTATAAGTACAATGTTACCAGAATCAGAAACAAAATTAGTAGTATTAGATAGCAAACCTTTATATAATAAATTTAATAATACATATTATAATGAACCTGGAATATATGTAGGTGCCTATTCAGATAATAAATATTGGCAAGGTGGAAGTTTATTTGGTTCTTTTGATGATACTACATATGCTAGATCTATTGATTTTAATGTGCCTGGAAGTATAGGTGGTATAATTTATTCAATAACTAATTATCTAGTAGATCCACATCATATTGATACTATAAATAATGTAACTATACAAGTAACAAGTTATCAAGATTTTTATGAGCCAGCAGATTATGATTATGATTATTTAGAGGATGGATTAATAGGTATAATCTCTACATCTACTGGTCATATAGAGTATTTACAATATAAAACTATATCATATATTAATGAAGCTAATAATAATAAAATGATAAAATTTACAAACTTAAGAAGAGGACTATATAATTCTTATAATTATAATGCTGGTTTTACTATAAATGATAAAGTGATTTTATTGCCAAAAGGCTGTCATAAACTAAATATAGCTACTAATTATTATAATTCTGTGTTATATTATAAAGGTGTATCTTTCGGCCAAAGTGTTGATAGCACTATTGGTTCACCATATAAATATAAACTTAATTGGTATTTACCATATAATGTGGCCAATTTAAAAGCAGTTACTTCAGGATCTGATATATTAGTTAGTTGGGTACAGACGGAAAGAGGAAAATCCAGTTATTTACTAACTTCTCCAACTGAATTAGATGCATTAGAATATACTGTGGAAATATATAATAATGATAGTTTAGTTAGATCAGAAATTGTAACTACTAATAGTTATACTTATACAGCTGCTAAAATGGTTACAGATTCTACTACTATTTATAATAATTTACGTTTTAGAGTTAAGAGAAAGGCTACATTTTTAGAATATAATCATTCTATCTATGATGATATATATTTTGTACCTTCTGTTGATACAGCAACAATATTACTTAATAAATATCCTACTGCTTCTGATATATTATATATAAATTTTGAATCTCAAAATAATGTAATAATTAATACTAATAATAATACTAAATATGCTATAACTTATAATAATTATAATGGAAAAAATAGGTTAAATACTAGTAGATCAATGTTAGGATTAGCATGTGCAAATTTAACTGGATATGAATACTTTAATTTTGCAGGAATTACACCAACTACTACATATTCTGCATATATGATATTAAAAATTAATACTCCTTCAGGATATGTACCACCAATATGTCTTAATGATAATACATATGGATATTTAACTAGTATTAGTTGGGATGGTGCAACAGCAAGATTTGAAAATACTAATGGATACTGCGGAATGTATTTAAGAGCGGATTTACCATTAGGAGAATGGCTATTTATAGCTTGGGCACAAAATGGATCAGGGAACATAAAAAGATCATATGTAAGATCATTAACAACAGCAAATGTTAACTATATTGGAAGTACTAGTTGGTGTTCTGGAGGTGGTGGTTCATTACCATACTCGGGAAAACTATTTTTTAACACTGGTGGAATTAATTATGATTTACAAGAGTTTTGTATTATTGGTGGAAAAGATTTATATGTTGAAAACAATAATACATATAGTGGGTTTGAACAACTATATAATATAGGGAAAAAGAAATGGCTACAACGATAAATTTAGGATTATTAAAATTAGAAGCTAATCAATTTAATCCAGAAACTACTTATAATCAAAATTTAGAAGTATTAGATATAACTGCTCAATTATGCGCGAGTAGTATAACAAATACACCACCAGCATCTTCTGATGGAACAATTGTTATAGTAGGCACTTCACCAACTGGAGCTTTTGTGGGGTATGCAAATAAAATAGCTTATTATTACAGTGGGTGGAAATTTATAACACCAATTGTTGGTTGGATAGCATCTATTAGTAGCACATTATCATTAGTAGTTTGGAATGGTACTTCATGGGCTACACCTAGTGTATCACAAAATATAAATGAATTATCTTTTTATATTTATAAGAACGGTGATACATCAGCAAAATTATTTTTTGATTTATCAAAGTTACCAACAAGTACTGAGTCTAACATTATTGTTTCTGGGGATACAATATTAGCAAAGCAAAATTTTACTGCTTCTAGTGATCCAACAACCTCTGATGATAATTATGATGTATCATCTATTTGGGTAAATAATTCTACTAATAAAATTTTTATTTGTGTTACTAATACTCCTGGAAATGCAGTATGGAAAGAAATGGCAGGAGCTACTGGATCTGGAGATGTTTTAGGTCCAGTATCTTCTGTTGATAATGAACTAGTTAGATTTAATGGAATAACTGGAGAAAATATTCAGGGCTCAGGAATTATAGTAACGGACAATAAGCAAATATACAGTAATTATGCTTATATTGTAACTAAAGTAGCTAATTACACCCTACAACCAGAAGACTCTAATAAGATAATTATAGTTAATTCTAGTGGTACCGTAACTATTACATTACCACAAACTAGTAATGTAACTATATCAGAAGGGTTTAGTTGTCTAGTAATAAGAAGAGGTATAGGAAATGTGCTATTTGCTATTGAAGGGTCTGATATTCTAGAAAGTAGAAATAGTGGCGTTTCTATTGGTAATGTACACTCAAGCGCTACTGTATTAAAAATAGTTTCAGGTTCCCCAAATACTTGGGGATTATACGGGGATATATTATAATGTTAAATAGTATTGGATTTTTTCAAAATAAACAAGATGACTCAAATAAATATGATAAAGAGGATTTTTTTAACAGAATATATTCTTCTAAATCTCCAATAGGTGTTTGGGATATAAATGAATTAGAGAGTTATAACACTTTAGTTGTTAGAAAAAATCCAATATTTTATTTATATAATTTATATGATGTAGTTAGTAATATAAAAGCTACTGACTTTTCTTTACCAGTAATTAGTAATAGTATATTAAATAATGGTATTAATTACTCTAAATCCTTATATTTTTCTTCCGCATTACAAAGTCTTTCATTTTTAGTTCCTTTAAATACTAATAATATAACTTTTTCTTTTTGGGCAAAGTTAAGTACTGTTAATGATACAAAACCAATTATATCCTTGATAAAAAATTCAACTGTATATTCTAGTATAAGTATTATAAATGATGAATTACAGGTAAAAATATCTAATGGAATAACTTCAACAACTAATAATACCACTGCCGCAGACTTAGTTATAAATACATTATATTATATTTCTGTTGTAGTTACTAATAGTAATATTATAGTGTATAAGAATGGTACACAAATACATAATTTTTCTCACACCCAACCATTAGACTTTAGTGGTGATTTTAGTTTAAGTGTCGTTGGTATTACAAATACATATTTAGAAGGGTTAAGTATTTTTAGTAGTGCACTAGACTCCTCATATATCTTATCTTTAAGTGAGTCAGGAAACTTTACAAAAATAAAAAATTCATTCAATAGTACATATGATGCTAGTAGTACGACTAGTAAACCAAAGCAAGGATATATAGAGTTTTATAATGGTGTAAAATTATCTGGATTAAATATAGATAATGATACTTTACAAGGATATAAAACTGGATCAGTATTTTCACATTCTAATGCCTTATCAGCAATAGTATATACCAGTAGAAATTTAAAAACTAATTCAGATAATGATTATAATTTAATTGATAGCACAGCTTCAGACTATTTTAGATTTCAAATTGCTAATAGTTATGTTACACCGGATGGTAATTCTGGAAAATTGCTTTTTGGAGATGCTACTACATACGGGTTATCTACTTATAATATTCCTGTGTATAATACAGTAGACTCTATTGGAGTGACACAAACTGGTAGTAGTGGAAGATTAAAGTTTTATTATAATGGTAAATTAGTTACTTATTCAAATACAGCCGCAGCAGCTTATGATAGCTCTAGCATAGCTATTGAATTCGGTGCAAAAGCTTCTTATTCTAGTGTTGGATATCATTCTTGCACTGGAAAATTATTTGGTTCATCATTGTGGAATAGATGTTTAGATGAGTGGGAAATAGCCGACATACATACAAGTTCTTTAGATATTAAAAATCCTTTAGAGTATGCTATAAAATTTTTAGAGCCAATACATTATTATAAATTTGACGCAATATATGACAGTAAGTTTTTATATGATGAATTAGACTCTTCTGTATCTTCTGGATATAATATAACTAATAATGAAAAATCACTAGATTTATTTGATGATGGTAAAAATAGTATATATTTCAATGGGTCTAGTTCAAAAGTATCTATATATTCTGAACAATTAAATAATATAGATAGTTTTTCTATATTACTACATATATTAATTCCATCAAATGTTACAGGTGATATAGGAATACTTAGTAAAATAAGTGGTTTATATGGTATAGATTTAGTATATAATGGAACTACAAATACATTTTCAAATTCAAGAATTAGTTATTCAAATGGGTATTTAGCACCAAATTCTACAGCAATTATTATAAATGATGGAAAACCACATCAACTAATATTAACTTTTGATAAAATTGGTGCAGCTCATTTAATGATTGATGGTTATAATAGATATAATTTTACATACACTGGCACATCTAGATCTAGTATTTCAGTAAAGAATGATGGCCCTTTATTAATAGGTAAATCTAGTTCTAATTGGTTAACTGGATATATTAAACACATAGCAATATATAATTATGCAATTGGACATACTGTTCCAATATATTTATACTCTGCTGCATTTGCTGGAGCTTATCCATTACCAATTGAAACCGTTTATAAAAATCATAGTACAAATGGTATAATTACTTCTAATAGTAATATTAGCAGTAATGGACCATATAAAGTATATGGTGGACACACATATAATTATACGGGTTCAAATATATCTAAAAATTATACTAGAAAAACATATAATAGTACTAAAGGATGCAGTACAAAATTTTATAATACTCCTGGAAGTCAATGTGTAAATTATATATCAACTAGTGGATGTCAATATTTTAATTTAAATGCAGATTTTGTATCGTCTATTAGTTTTTTTATTCAATTAGAGTCTAATATAACTACTCCTGATCAAAGTATATATTGGTATTCAGCTAGTAATGGTGCAAATTTTGTTAGCTATGCATATATTACTAATGGAAATATTCTTTATTATTGTGGTAAAAATGGTACAGAATATAATACAACTTTAAAATTAGAACAGTATGTTCCATATTTTATAACTATAGATCATTTGAAAAATACAATAAGGGTATATGTAAATGGAAAACTATATAATGAAATAGCAGATTCTGCTGGTAATTATTATACATTGAATTATCCTACAGATTATAGATATATTAGTAGATTTTATACAACTGGTTCTAAGGAAGATTTCGGTGGAGTAATAGATTATTTTAATTATATAGGATCTGGAGATGTTAATAATGTAGTATCTCCTTTTAATTATAATCTATACTATTATAAGTCTTTACAATATGAAACACCAAAACCCAATTATTCAACATACTTATTATCGGTTTGTGAAGCTCAAACAGTAATACCATTTACTGATAAAAATCCAGATAATAAATTAACCAATTTATCATATATACCATATTTACCATATAATAATACTAATACAATAACAAAATATTATATGGAAAATATTACTCCTGGAGAAATAACAGATTTTTATAAGTGGCCATCTTCTGGAGATCCGTATTATAAGAGTGAAAATTTATGGGCACATCCTTCATTAGATCTTGGACCAATAGTAACTACTTTGCTATTACATGGTGATTATAATACTTCATCTAGTGCTAATGAGTATATTTTATCTGGATATACTCCATCACAATCAAATTATTGGGATTTTCTATATAAACAATATGCTACATTAAATATAAAACCATTATATGGATGGGCTGCAGCAGGATTAGGTAATGTATTTAATAGATTTAGTGGTGTTCCTTTATTAATACAAGTAGTTCAGGATGCTGCTAATTGTAAGGTATTTATAAATGGTAGAATTTGGTATAATGTTCCAGTCCAATATTACACAAATACTTATAATATGTCATATATGTATTTAGGTAGAAAAGGAAATAGTTCAGAAGCATGGAGATATGGAATATCAAACTATAGTATATCAAAAGCCACAAATGATTCATCTAATATAATTGCTCAACAAGAAGCTTTACTTAGTAATTCATTTAGAAGATATTTATTACAACTTAATCCAGTACACCATTATATTTGTAAATACGCATATGACTACTTATTAGATATAATAGGTACAAATAACTTAACAAAAAATAGTACCGGAACTTTAGTAAAGATAGTTTCCGATATTATGAAGCATAATGATTCTAAACTATTTTATACAGATAAAACGGATACTTACCTAACTGTTAGTGATGGTATGATAAATATAACTGGGTCTGCTTTTACTTTAGCTTCTGTATTTTACTTACATGAAAATTCTCCATTAGATGGCACAGAAAGAATATTATTTTCTAGAACAGGATCTATCAATGATACTAGTTCATTTAAACTAACATATTATTATAAAGCATGGGTTGGTTATGTCTTTAAATTATATTATTATATTGGAGCCACACAATATACATATACATTAGATAATAAAAATACTTTTTATAAATCAAAGCCCGGATTTGGAGATACTGTATTTGTATCTTTAGTATATAATGAATCTGGAAAATATTTTGAAATAGTAGTAAATGATATAGTTGAGCAAGTATTTGTAACTTCTGGAATAAATAAATCTACAGATAGCTCAGTAGAATTTAGGGTTGGAAGTGATAAGCTTTCTAATACTACGAGTTATGGATTTTTCCCATCTGAATTAGCTGTGTATAATAAAGCTTTATCTACAGTTGAATTAAATATATTAAGAAAAGAATTTTATAAAAATGCACTTACAATAAAAAATATTTATCATTATACATATGATAATAATCCTATGGATAAATATTGTTCTACTTATGGCACAGATTTAGTAATACCAGAAGAAAAATATAATAATATATTAAAAAATATATTAGTTTCAAATTCTAGTACTATAAATATAACATCTTCATTAAATAATGGAAATGAATATATTATGTTTAATGATGATAATAATGACTTTATTACTACAAGTAGTGTAACAACTGCTACATTTGTATTAGATTATAAAACTCCTATTAAAGCTAATTCTATAAAAATACAAACTAGTTCTATGGTGGATAATTCCCCATATAGTATTAGTATTTTTGGTAGTAATGATAATGTTAATTTTGATCATTTAGGTTCAAAAAACTTTGATACTTGGTTAAATAATGAAGTAAGATATTTTTCTTATATTAATGAAAAAAGTTATAGATACTATAAAATTATAATACCTTGGGGTAGTTCTACAGGACATTTTGCTCTTAAAAAGCTAATATTATTAAATGAGAAAAGTGATGCTAGATATAATATACATTTAGGATTGTCTGCATCTTTACTACATTCTACATATATAAATACTGGGCATACAGTATCTGCAAGCTCTGAATATGATACTTCAAACTATAATTCTTGGAGAGCATTTAATTATAGTGGTGGATGGCAATGTTGGATAAGTGGAAATAGCACGTATAACTTATCTACTGGATTACCTGTGTCACAAGCACATTGGTTACAGTACCAATTTCCAGATCCTAGAATGCTATCTGGATATATAATAGTAACAAGAGGAGATGCAAATAGAGGAGATCCAAAACAGATAACTACTTTAGGAAGTAACGATGGCGTTATTTTTGAAACAATAAGCATAAATACATTTTCTAGTAATTATATAGGTAATGGTACTACATATAAAAAAGCAATATTAAATAATGTTAAGTATTATAAGTACTATAGATTTGTAGTAGATTCTACATATGTGGCTGGTAGTGGAGTATATGCTTCAATTGGGGAGTTATATTTATTAAATTCTACTATGGAAAAGATAGGGGCAATACAAGCACATAAAATAGGTAGCTATACTTCTCCAACAGGAACTGCTTTTTGTAGCACGGATTATTGGAGTAATGAATATTTAGCATATAATGCATTTCATTATAGTAGTAATTTAGGTAAAGCCCTTGTAACAGAAGCAGGTTATCCACATACGGTAGCTTATACATTTACAGAACCAAAGATAATTATAAAATATGCTTATGCTATTAGGCTTGATGCAACATATTCAGGAAGACCAGCTGCATGGACATTTCAAGCTAGTAACGATGGTTCTTCTTGGACTACACTAGATACTAAATCTGGACAAGCAGACTCTGGAACTAACTCTTATAGAGAATATACTATATCTAATACTACGGCTTATAGATACTATAAAATGGTAGTTACTAGTTCTTACGGCCAAGGCTATACTAGCTTTGCACATTTTAAATTGTATGAGTAAATAAAAAAGCCCGCATAGCAAAAACTATGCGGGCTTTTTTGTTACTTAACTGGACATACACCAGATATACACTCATCGTTTTCAATCTCTAATGAGGAATCTGTATTTGACCAGTCTATTACATTTAGTGTATTTAAATACTCATGATATTTGTCTTTATTAACATATTCTTGTGGTAAATAGTTAAACCCTAAATCCTTTGCACTAACAGTTGGATCATTTCTAAATAGGAAACTTACTCCAACATATACATCCCAATTATTTAATAACCAGTTAACTATATCTTCTTTTTCATCTGGTGAATAGTAGATTGTATTAGATACGTTTTGATCACAGTAATTTACCTGTACTTTTTTGTATCTTTCCAACTGTGATATAGCAGACTCTTCATTTACTTCAAGTAATTCTGTAGAGCCATCTTTTCTATGAACTGTTTTATAGCTAAATGGTATA
>Ga0208980_10001147_pt1 | contig 15854 bp, 11 predicted proteins | sample WetSurMetagenome_3_FD_187993 | JGI IMG/M metagenome (GOLD analysis project Ga0208980, IMG submission 187993) | Wetland microbial communities from Twitchell Island in the Sacramento Delta, sample from surface sediment Aug2011 Site A1 Bulk (version 2) | ecosystem: Environmental > Aquatic > Marine... | reverse complement strand
AGATCCACCGCAGCCAAGCCGAAGGCAATGCCGGCAACCAGATTAAAACCAGCGGGCCGGTGGAGATCGAGAACTCGATCATCGTCGGCAATTGTGCATTTTTCAAAGACCAATCTTTTACGGCCAGCAGTGACTACAACGGGGATGGGCAGGTTGAAAGTGCAGTGGAAGATTGCCGGGCGTCCGGGAATACACTCTCACTTGACCTCCGGCGTGGCAATCATGCCAGCATCACGAACAGCAGCCTGACCGGCCAGGGTGATTGTCTGGTCATTGCACAGTGCGTCCAGGGTGGTAATTGCGAGGGCAACGAGCGTGTTCTTCTCCAGAATAACCTCTTCATCGGACAAACAGACTTCACGAATACCACCGAGTTAAGTTGCCTGACCTATTTCGACGGGTTGACAGAGAATCCATTTGAAATCGGTTATTCATTGATCTATAACGTTAAAGAAACGGACTGCCCCGCAAGCCATAATATCTGTGGAGTCAACCCATTGATCGACTCATCGAGCCTTGCCAATTTTTCACCAAAACCCCTGGAAAACAGTCCGCTATTGGATGTCGCCAGGCAGTTGAAATGCCCGCAAACAGATATCCTCAATCACTTACGACCCCAGGGAAAGGGTTGCGATATCGGCGCGATTGAGTTGTTATCAGACAATATTCTCTACTTCCCCCTGATAGGAAAATAAACCTGCATGCAGGTCATGATCGCCTCTCTGAGTCGAGCAATCCTTGACTGCCTGGTGCAACCTGGGCTGCTCGGGGTCATCCACAGCGCATTCGACCGCGCAGTTAATATCCGGCTTATAGATTCACCCCGTATCATCGCTCTAACTTTCGCATCCGCGGGTGGGTTACCGTATGCATTGATGCTAGCGGAAGGCAGCCCGGTCAGCTTCCTCTCCCGCGGGGTAACAGCCGGGCAGAAAGTAACACTCGAAATCGATCACTGCCTGGTGATCGAAGGTACCCGGGATCGTTATGATTTTTCCGGCGCGGTCACCTGGGAGCCGGCCATGAGAAAAATGGCTCAACCTGCGAACAACCAAGCCTTCATTGAATTGCTGGATTGGGCTTCCGAGTATATCTACAGGCGAGCCAACCTCGCCGGGCTGGCTCCATTATTAAAGGACCCACGACAACTGTTCAACGGCACAATCGATCTTGAGGAAACCCCTGACCTACGGGTGGCGAAATTGGCCACAGCTTATGTGACAGGCATGCTGAATGCCATGCAACAGGAGGATGCTACTGCACTGAGTGCCGCGACCACTCGGCTGATCGGTTACGGTATTGGCGGCACCCCCTCAGGCGATGACCTTCTGGTCGGATTTCTGGCTGCGCTCACCCGTTCCAGTGTCCCCCGTGCCGAAAGGATGCACCGACTTCTTTCGAAGTGCCTTGGTAAACAACTAAACAATGATGCAACCTCGCTCCTCAGCCTGACCGTTCTCCACCATGCCCTGGCCGGGGAGTTCTCTGAAAAGATACAGGATGTCACCCAGCTGCTCATGCATCCGGACGATCTTGATGTTCTGGAATCCGCACTTCAGCGACTTCTGCTGCATGGTGCGACTTCAGGTTCGGAAATGTTCCTGGGCATCTACCTCGGATTTTTACTTTTGCATGGTAACGAATCGAACACAGAGAGACGCAAATGAATTTCACACAATCTTACAATCCACTCGGCAACCCACTATTGTCCACACTTGTCGCTGTCTTTCCGCTCTTGATGCTACTGGGTGGCATGCTGATCTTTAAATTAAAGGCGCCGATAGCTGCCGGGATCGGTCTGGTCACCGCTCTGTTGATCGCCATTACCATCTATAAAATGCCAGCCGGGTTAGCATTTTTCAGCGCCGTCTACGGGGCAGCATATGGCTTCCTCCCCATCGGATGGATCATTTTAAACATCCTGTTTCTTTTCAGGCTGGTGGAAGGAAAAGGTTTATTCAAGGTTTTACAAACCAGCCTCAGCCGTATTTCTGCCGACCAGCGCATCCAGGTGTTGCTGGTGACAATCTGCCTGGGTGCCTTTTTTGAAGGCGCATCCGGGTTTGGAACTCCCGTGGCGGTTTCCACTGTTATCCTGATCGGGTTGGGTTTCCCCTGCATGATGGCTGCCATCCTGTCCTTGATCGCTAACAGCACCTGTGTGGTTTTCGGGTCGATCGGGACGGGTATAATCGCCCTCCAGGGAGTCACCGGGCTCGACCTGCTGGATCTCAGCCGTGCAGCTGCTCTACAGCTCATCCCGTTGAACTTGATTCTAGCGATTTGGCTGGTCTGGACCTTCGCCGGGTTCCGGCGCATGTTGGCGGTCTGGCCGGCCATCCTGGTATGCGGGTTGAGTTTCACCATCACCCAGACGGCGATTGCATATTGGCACGGCCCCTGGCTGCCCACCCTGTTGGCTGCGGTCGTCTCACTCGGTGCTCTGCTGATCCTGCTTCATTTCTGGAAGCCCGCGGAGATCTACCGACCCTACTCACCGGCAGCCGGTACCGCTTCGAATTACTCTCCCAGCCGGAAGGAGATGCGCTGCGCCTGGCTACCCTGGATCATACTGAGTGTGGTAGTCATTGCCTGGGGTATCCCCGCGGTTAAAACCGTTCTCGACAGCGCAACCTACCGGTTCGCGATCACAGGGCTGGATAACATGGTCCTGCGATCACCGCCGGTCAGCCCGTCCATTCAGCCGATAGCAGCCGTGTTTTCACTGAATTGGTTGTCAAGTATCGGGACAGGCGTGTTCATCTCCGCACTGGTGTCCGGCTTGCTACTGGGTTATCGGCCAGGTGAACTTTTACGTGCCTATGCGGCCACCCTGCGGCAGTCAGCAACATCCCTCGCGACAATCTGTCTGCTGGTGGCATTGGGATTTGTGACCCGCTATTCAGGCCTGGATGCGACCCTTGGCCTGGCTTTTGCTTATACCGGTCAGCTTTATCCCTTTTTTGGTACACTACTCGGCTGGCTGGGGGTGCTGTCCACCGGTTCAATTACATCCTCAAACGTCCTGTTCGGGAATCTCCAGGTGATCAGCGCCAATTCGATCGGGGTTAATCCGGCGATGATGGCAGCTGCAAATGCCACTGGTGGCGTAGCCGGTAAACTGATCTCTCCTCAAAGCATCACCATCACCGCTACAGCCGCCTATGTGAAGGGTAGCGAACATGCCATCCTGCGGCGGGTCTTACCCCACAGCCTGGCGATGATCCTCCTGATGGGTGTGGTCATCCAATTACAAACGCTGTTGCTGCCCTGAAAGGGACACCGTTTTTTTCAAACAAGGAAGGATGTAATCAATGCATCCATTTGAGATCGTCGCCCATCGCGGCATTCCTGGAGAAGCCCCCGAAAATACGATCGCATCCTACCAGCTGGCGCTTGAGCTGGGAGCGGACGCGGTCGAAATGGACATCCGCCTGACCGCCGACCAGGTACCGGTTGTGTTTCATTATTATTACCTGGATAAAACCACCACTTCAAAAGGGGTGATCTTTCAATTCACACAAAAGGAATTGGATGAAGTGGAAGTCATCTGTGGCAATAACCCAGGTGCCACTTTTGGCCATATCTCAACATTAGCGGATATCCTGGAGGTTTTCGGTGGACGGATCGGAATGGAGATCGAGATCAAGGGTCCGGAACCAGAAGCCCCGCAGTTGATCGGCCGAATCCTTAACCGCTACAGGCATCTGTGGGATTCATTTGAGGTCACCTCTTATGAACCAACCCTGCTCCTTGCCATGCAGGAGATCTGCCCCGGTATCACGGTCGACTTGCTCTATCCACGCACTGATGCGTGGAAGGGTCCAGAAGTGATCCTTTATGAAGCCATGCACCTCTCGCGCCTGGCGGGTGCCCGGGCTGTCCACCTGCATCCATCCCAGCTATCGATGGAAATGGTCAAGACCTTGAAAGATCGGGGGATCCAAACCCATGCCTGGGATGTGAACGAAATTGATGCACTGGCTTTCGTAACCGGTCTTGGTGTTCCCAGGATCTGCACGGATGAATTCCGTATGGCGCTCGCTTATCGGGAGAGACTAACTCCAGTCAAACCTGCCTGAAGGCTGATTTGACGATGCTCCGGCTCCATGATAGTATAGACCTCCCAATCCAATGAGTGAGGAAGACCATGCCGCCTAAAGATAAATTGCAATACCATATCCAGGCAAAAAAAGGCGATGTCGGCCGGTACGTCCTATTGCCGGGTGATCCGGATCGCTGTGAGAAGATCGCCGCTTATTTCGACAACCCCAAATTCATCTCACGTCACCGCGAGTACGTCATCTATACGGGCACCTTGCTGGGAGAGAGGGTTACAGTGTGCTCTACGGGCATCGGTTGCCCTTCCACCGCCATTGCGGTCGAAGAGCTCATCGCTATCGGTGCGGATACATTCATTCGCATTGGCACAGCCGGTGGGATACAGGATGGCACCCGCTCCGGCGAGGTGGCTGTTGTCACCGGCGCCATTCGGGATGAGGGCACAACCCGGCACTACCTGCCACTCGAGTTTCCAGCCATAGCCGATCCGGATGTCGTCACAGCCTTGCGGGATGCAGCCCTGAATTCCGGCATTCCCTACCGTTGCGGGATCACCCAGTCAAAGGATTCTTTTTATGGTGAGACGGAACCCAAAAGGATGCCGGTTGCAGACCAACTGGCCGAGCGTTGGAAAGCCTGGAAGGCGGGAGGGGCAATTTGCTCCGAAATGGAATCTGCGGCCATCTTCATTCTGTCATCCATTTACCGCAAACGTGCCGGCGGAGCCATGTTGATCATAGGTGACCCCAATAAGGAAAAAGCCGCCAGCAAGCCTGACCGCACCGGGTATGCTCCCCTGGATGTCAATCGCGCCATCAAGGTCGCCGTTGAAGGACTGAAGTTGTTGATCGAGCGCGACCGGAAGCTGAAAAAGTAATTTTCCATGAAATTAAAACGTCTTCCTGACGGAAGGCGTTTTTCATTGATCGGATGATAACGCGACTTGTTAGAACGGCAGAGACAATATCCCGATCAGGACCGAAACAGCGATATAGAAGAGGGCACCAAGCAGGGCAATGATAACCGCCTTGCCGGTATCCACTGACATGCCCTCGCGGATGGCGATAATTGCGGCGATCAGGCTTAGAATGCCGGCGGCCAGGCTAAACAACCAGCCGATGAGGGGGATGCCGGAGAAGATGCCCAGCAGACGGGGCACGCTGGCATAAGCCAGCACGCGCAGCATGCCACCCAGGCTGCCTTCGCCATCCATAACATTGCGGCCGATGAACCAGGCCACCACCGCCCATAACAACCAACCAAGGAGGATGCTGTTCGCAAGCGTGCCAAAATAAGCCAGCCAGGTCCCGCTTTCTCCGGTCAGTTCGCCCAGGGAGGCGATCAAGGCGACCAGGATGACCAGCAATGTGCTTTCCCGGTCAAGAGAAGTATCTTCCGCCGCCTCGCGGTAGAAAGAACTATCCAGTTGCATGGCTCTAAATAATCTTTCGATCATAATTCCCTCATAAAATGAATTTCTATATTGATGTACGCAGATTTTGGGAATAGGTTGCCAGTCATACCGGTGACCAGGTGGAAATCACCTGAACTGTTCCAAATTGCTGATCAGGGTTTCAGGGCCAAGCAGGAAGATGAGGGGTACTGCCAGACAACCGAGCAGCAAGCCGGCTACCATACTGGCCAGGAACATTGAAATGAGCGTCCCTCCAACACCGATCTTCATGGCTGCCCGGACAGCAATGACATTGGCAACAAAAATATAGAGACTGAGCAACCCGCTGAAGCAGGCTCCTACCGTTGGGATGACAGCCAACAGGTAGAAGATACCCGGAGAAACCGAGAATCCCATGGCGCGATAAATCCCGGGCAAGGTACCTTCCCCGTGGAACAAGCGCTCGGCAATGGAACAGGTCAAACCGACAAATACCAGCCATTCGATCAAGGCCAGGGGGACGGTCAGGGCAATCATCACCCAGGTGAAGGAGGCATTGATGGCGTTCGGGATCGTTGCAGCCAGAATATAGATCAAAATCAGGAAAGCTGCATCAATGGTCGCCTCGTTGTCCTCAGCCACTTCGGCATAAGTGGCACTGTTCAATATCATGGCTTTGAATACCCTGGTCAGCAAGGTTACCTCCGGAAATTAGATTCTTCCGCCCGACCTGCAGCGGTGCAATCAATCCATTTTAACACCCGGAATTATAGTCGAAACGTGCCCAGCGATTACCGGGATATAATACTGATTATTCAGATCCTGAAGGGGATCAAGTCCTGCCGGAGGGTTATTAATGACTGAAAAACTTGACTGCCCCAATTGTGGCGCTCCTCTAGATAACATTCATTTGGGATCACTGATCGTCAATTGTAAATACTGCCATACCAACGTCCTGCTTCCTGCGGAATTATCCAATCCAATCGAGTCGAGTATCAAAGCAGCTCCGGGCGACATTCTCGCTCACGCCCAGGACCTCAAGCTCATGGTTGAACTGGCCCGCTCGGGTAAAAAGATCGAAGCCATCAAGATATACCGGGAAGTATTTGATACCAGCCTGGCAGATAGCAAGCGCGCCATTGACGCCATTGCTGCCGGGCAGCCAGTAGTCATGCCGGCCACTTCCCCGTTGGTCACCAGCAGCTTATCGCACACCACGGCAATGCAGCAGGTCGCGCATCTATATAAAAATGTAAGCCCGTTGGAAGCCATAAAGTTTTACAAGGAAACCTACGGTACAAGCTTGGACGATTCCAAGGTGCTGGTCGAGAAATTGGTTGCTGGCGAGTTGATAACCCTCCCGGATGGGACGGTCTTTCAAATGACAGAGGATGAAACCGAGCTGACAGCAATCACTGCCGCGGCTGATGTATCCGGAAACGACACATCCACAAAAACGATCAAATTTCTGGCCATCGGGGGTCTGGCGATCGGGATCCTGGCCGTCATCATCGGAGCCATGATCGGGATGAGCAAGGAAAAACAATCCGAACCCCAGGTTGCGGCGCTCCCAGCAATTGCGACCATCGCACAACCGACCGAGATCCCGTTTGCATCCCCCTTGTTGACCTTTGGGGGTGAGGGTACCGGTGCGGGTTTATTCAGCGATGCGCGGGAGGTCGGTGTGGATTCAGAGGGTAATATCTATGTGGGCGATTTCGATACCCGCTTTGTGCAGGTATTCGACCAGGATGGTAAATTTCTACGGAAGTGGTTCACCGGCAACCGTGATGATGGTAATGACTTGAATATCCTGGGAATGGCCGTCAATTTGAAAGGCCAGGTTTTCATCGCTTCGGTCGATGGTATTTATGGGTTTGAGGGTTTAACCGGAGAACGAACCGGAAAATTGACCTACTCCGAAGAGGGATACTTTGAGGATCTCGCTGCAGGACCAGATGGCAGCCTGGTGGCGATCTTTTTCTATGCGAGCGAGAATGTCATTCGGTACAATAATAATGGGGAGGTTGACCTGTTCCTGGAAAGCCCGATCGGTAACGTGACCGACCACAGTGAATTGGATACCAGTGTGGCTGTGGATGGCGTGGGCAATATCTACCTGTTGGGCAGCTTCAATAACCTGGCCTTCATTTATAACCGGGACGGCAAGTATCAGAATAAATTCGGCGGGGATGGAGAGGGGCCCGGCACCTTCCAGGCAGTCAATGCGATCGCGGTGGACACCCAGAGCCGCATCTATGTCGGAGATGCCGATGGCATCCAGGTCTTCGATCCGAATGGCCGCTATCTGAACACGATCGAAGTACCAAATTATGTGCGAGCCATGGTCTTCGACGTGGCCGGCAATCTCTACATAGTCGATAACATGCAGATGGTCACAAAGTATCAACTCAACCGGTGACCTGGTCGATAAACCCGCAGCCATAACCAGATAAATACAAGCGAGCCAGGTATCCGGCTCGCTTTATCCTGATATAACCTTATTTCTGCTCACACCGGATGAAGTCCAATGTCCCATCCGGATAAACCACCAGGCCAACATCTTCCACCTCCCAGTAGGTTGTATTGGTTAAGTCGATGGTCGGATTGTTGAAATAATCCACCAGAACTTCATATAAGTCATCCTTTCCGTGGGTGGATAGATTCTCGTTCAACACGACAATAAGACTCGACCCATCCGTTTGATCGGATGCGACAGATACAACGCTGGCTGCCTGGAAGCGCCGGTCCGTCAGACTGACCGGTTTGATCGCCAGTGAGACTGGATCATAATTAGATGTATAGTAAATGTAGTTGAGGGGGACGACGATATCCTCAACCAGGACGAATTGCTGTTGAAAACTGCCACTCTGATACCAGCTGCCATCAAAGGCAAAAGCCTGTAATTTTTGGTCAGCCTTGGGTAGATCAACCTCGGGATTGATAGAGCAAAAAGCAGGCATCTTAGCGTCGAAACTGACCGGGTGTGTGTTCCAAAGCGAAGGCAGGTCAGGTATTAATCTCCAATTCGCGATGTACAGATTCAAAATAGTGGCCGGATCTGCAGCCAGGGCGACTTTTGCTAAATTCACGGTTTGCAGACCTGCCAGCAGGCTGTCGATATCTTCACGAGCAAGGTCCCAGCGGGTGAGCCGGCCATTCACAAATTCGAATGGGGTGGCCACGGTATAACGCTGCGTTCCACCCTGCCACTGAGTTTCTCCCAGCAGAACCGCTTCGCCATAAAGGATGTCCTTCTCTGCCTGCCCCTTGTGCATCGAGCCGATATATTCCAGGTCGAATAAAACATGGTCTTTCCATAACGGCGCGGCCTGAGGATCCCTGGCCAGGGCATCCGACATCCAATCAGGCAGGCCGGCCGGAACAGCCAGATTTTCATATCCCCAGTATGCGGAGAGAACCCCCTTCGTAATGAGGCTCTTCCCTGTAGATGTGCTGAACTGTATTTGTATCGGCAGATTGAAAGTTGTTTCACCCTCGGGTTGTTTGACCGGACATTGAACTGTCCAACCGTCTCCCGGAAAAGCGGTGCGATTGTCAGTAATTCTGCAACGCAAGCGCGGATCATCCACAGTGGCGATCTCGACCCTGGACACGGAAGTGATCACACTTTTAGCACTGTCCGGGATGAATCCCGAGAAACCTTCTGAGCGGATGAAAAGGAAAAGTCCATTATATTCATCTCCCGCCATATAATTGAAATCGCCTCTTAAAGGTAACAGGCCGGTGAAAGAAGAAAACCCCGAACTGTCATCCCGTTCGGTATTGAACACGATCGTGCTGGACGGATATTCCTCTGAAAAAGCAGTAGCATACTCATACGGTTCATGCGGGAAGACCTTTTGAATAGCTGTCAGCAGCTTGTCACCGAAATAGGCATAATAATGCCCGTTGTAATAGATATTCCAGGGGGCACCATCCTCCCTGGAATTGCTGGTGGATTGCAACAAAACAGATTCACCATCCTTGCCACTGAATTCGATGTACCAGGCATGGAAATCATCCGCATGGGTTAATGACGTGAGCATGCCCGGTTCAGGCTGGAAGTCTGTTAAGGTCTTTAGCAGCTCGGCCAAGGTCTCTTTTGAGACTGTCTTCCCGGAACTATGTGTGTAATTTCCTCCTGCCGGGAAGATATATTGATAATCCATAATGGGATCGCCATTCCCCCACCATTTATAAACAAACTCGACACGGTCGACGTCCCAATCCGGATCGAGAGCATATCGACCACCCTGGTCGATGATCAGGTCCGGTTTCTGATCGTCCACCATGCTGACTATTTTCCAGTTTGTAAAGCCTTTTCCTTCCGTCATATCCACCGGTTGAATGAGTGGCGGGAGTGTGGCTGTTCGGGTTGGTTTCTGGGTGGGTGCTGGCGTTACGGTCTGATCGACTTGCGTTAAAATGACCTGGGCGGTCCCGGCGGCTTGCCCAAGCGTATCAACCGCTTTCTGGACGGGGGCACAGGCACAAACCAGCATGATCACGATCAACAGGATGTTCAGTTTACGTTGCATCAGGTCCTCCAAATAAGTGAATTGGAGAAATTATTTCTTAGCACGTGAGCGCAGGATCAACCAGGCACCGCCACCCAGCAGGAGGATCAACAGGGCGATCCCACCGATCGCCAAAGCCGTGGAACCTCCAGGTAAAAATCCTGGACGCGGGGTTGCGGTGGGAATATGCGTAAAAGTCAGTGTGGGTGGAACCTCGGTCGCGGTGGGTATCATTGAAGGGAAGGGTGTAACAGTCACCGTGGAGGTGGCTGTGTATCCGGCGATGGCAGTTTGAAGCGCACTCTTTCTCATAGAACAAAGTGGCGAGGTTTGCGGGTAGGTCAACGGTGAGCTGAAAGTACAATCAATCAACCTACCGGAATTATTGACCGCAATCTGGTAAACCACCAGCTGGTCATCCCTTGGATAGGGGTGGATCATGTCATTGCCTGTACCGCCGGTCACATAGATCGAAGGAATAAGATAGTCACCCTGGTCATCGCTCTTCCAGGCAAAACCCGTCTCTCCCACATAGATCGGGCAGGCACCATTTTCATCGGTTACGCACCCCCGGCTATATTCGGATAGATCATAGATGATCCCATCTAGACTAAGACTCGTAACTTGAGATTGAATCGCTGTCTCACCGGCAGTGATGATGATATCCGGTACGGGTACCAGGTAGTTATTCTCATCGACCAGCTTATATACTAGCACGGCATCCTTTTTACCCAGCAAACGCATGGACGTGTAGACCTGCTGTTCACACAACAGAGCATCCTTGCAAATCAGGATGCCGTTGTCGTATCCATCCGCCAGGGCTCGGAACTTTAGAAAACCATCCGGAGCCAGCAAGGTGGATCGCTCGATGATACTGACGCATTCGCCCAGGCTGTTAACTTCACAGGCTCCCAGGAATTTATCGGGGTTATCCGGGCTGGTGATCTCCACCACAGCCCCGATCGCAGGTCCAGAAAAAAAGGCGTTATAACCATCGTTGGTGATCTTTTCAACCGATAAGATCACCTTCACCTGGCTGACTTGGTTAAAGCTCTTATCACCTGGCTTGGTCAGAAATTCAGTTATTTTCGCCTGATCCGGTTCGTGACCAGCGAACAGGTCAGCGGTATCTTTGCCCAGCAGGCTGGCCTGGACCACCGCATTGTTGGCCACAGATAGAGCAATCGGATCAATAGTCACCTCGACCTGGGCTGTTGCGGTTTGGTGGATTTTAATCTGACAGGATTGACTCAGAACACCACTCCTGGGAGGGGTCTTGAATATGCAATCTTCCGGCCTGCCATCCTGGTCAACCGCCACCTTGACGATATGGAGGCTTCCCTCCAATATCCAATTGTTGGTCGTATCATAAATGATTTCATTTCCGAACTTGATCACTGTGTTGGTGATGGGGTTCCGATCTTTATTCTCCTCCCAACGATAAACCTGCTCAAGATGGACCACACAATAACCTTCTTCATTTGAGATGCAGGGTATGCCGTTGTATTCGATCAGGTCACCATTGGTAGTTCTGTAAATAGAATTTGTGAGCGGTTGGCCTTCTGCATCTGCCGGCCACACATTGACCTGCACACCCTCAACCGGAGTGATCAAGTCATCTGAACGAACTGCCTTCACGATCATGAGTGCATCATCATGATCAGGGTCCAAACCAGAAACAGAAAAAACGGTTTCCTGGCAGGTCTGACCCTGCTGGCATGTGAGCATGCCATTATTAAATCCATCCACCATTACAAGGGTATGGTACACACCTTTTCCAGATAACGGATATTGGTCATCCATTATAAAAACAACCATACCGGCCGAGTCAGTCCTCCCGCTTGAAATTAATTCCTCACCCAGGTTATTGTACAGTTCTACTTCGCTGCCGGCGGATAACCCGGTAATACTGGCATCTCCATCAACGACTTCCACTTTTTGAACGGTCAGTTCAAGGGTTGTATCACTGGATTGGGCCTTAACTTGAAACGCAAGTGCGGAAAATAAAATCTCCCCCAGAAGTATGGATATGAGTAATTTTTTCATTCATTCCCTCATATTTTATAATATATTATCGGAGTATAACATAACCTATTTAGACCTTGACATTTCCCGGCATCTGTCTATAATCAGACAAATCATTAAAGACTTGGACGAGGACGAGTAAGTTCCAAGGCGGCATTTTAGAGAGCGGTAGCAGGTGAAAACTCCGCACGCCGGCTGGGATTGAATGGACCTCTGAGTCGCAGGGTGAAAGAGCGATCGAGTAAGCCCCGCCGGTTTGGCACCCGTTACCAGTGCCAGGGTATAACCACCAACGTGGCGTACCTCTCGAGTGAAGCTGGCTCCAAATCCCTCCGCATCACCGGTGGGATTTTTTGTTAACCAGCTTAATCGGGGTGGCACCGCGGACGCGATGATGCGTTCGTCCCCATATGGGACGAACGCGTTCTTATTTAATCAACGGAGTTTAAATGAGTAAAAAACATCGCATCCTGACCGGACACCGTGCCACAGGTCCCCGTCATATCGGGCACCTGGTTGGAACATTACACCAATACGTTGCGTTCCAGGAAGAGTATGAGTGTTACTTCCTGGTGGCAGACCTGCACGCGCTTACCACCGGCTTCGACCGACCGCAGGAACTCAACACCAATACCCTGGAGGTGACCGCCGATTTCCTGGCCTGCGGCATCGATCCAAAAAAAGCCACCCTCGTCCTGCAATCCGCCATTCCGGAACATGCCCGCCTTTGCCTGCTGTTATCCATGCTGGTTGGCGTTGCGCGGCTCGAACGCAATCCCACTTACAAGGATCAACTTCATGAATTAAAGCTGCAGCCCTCCCTGGGTTTTCTGAGCTACCCGGTCTTGCAGGCCGCCGATATTCTCTTATATCAGGGCGAATTCGTGCCGGTCGGCGAAGATCAGTTGCCACACCTCGAACTGGCACGCGAGGTCGCCCGGCGCTTCAACCAGCTTTACGGCCAGACCTTCCCGGAACCTCAGGCCATTCTATCCAAAATACCCCGCCTGCCGGGGATCGACAACCGTACAATGCACACCTCGTATGGCAATGCCATCTACCTGAAAGACACCCCCGAGGAGACCCGCCGCAAGGTAATGGCCATGTATACGGACCCGACCCGCATCCATGCCAGCGATCCGGGTCATGTGGAAGGGAATCCGCTGTTCGCCTACCTGGATGCATTCGACCCGGATCCGGTAAAGGTGGCGGAATACAAAAAAACCTACCAGGCAGGCAAGGTGGGCGACGTCGAACTCAAGATTCACCTGGCAGAAGTATTGAATACGGCGTTGGCTGAAATCCGCGAGCGGCGTGCCAGCCTGATCGCAGACCGCCGTGGATTAATTGAGATCTTGCGTCAAGGGACCGAAAGCGCCCGGCCTATGGCTGGAGAAACCTATGCCAACGCTGCCCTCAAGATGGGGCTGCTGACCCTGAATTGATCATTTCATACAAGGAGAAGAACCCATGACCACCCAAACCCGTTTTGACCTGAACCAGAATGATCTGCCAAAAGCCTGGTACAACATCGCCGCAGATTCACCCGTACCGCCTGCACCGGTGTTGAATCCCCGGACCAAAAAACCGATCACACCGGATGACCTGGCGGTATTGTTCCCCATGGCATTAATCCAACAGGAAGTCTCAACCGAACGCTACATTGATATTCCCGAGCCGGTGCGGGAGATCTATAAACTGTGGCGTCCCACCCCGCTGATGCGTGCCGTCCGCCTGGAGCAGGTGCTCGGCACCCCAGCCCATATCTACTACAAATATGAAGGTGCCTCCCCATGTGGCAGTCACAAGCCCAACACGGCCGTCGCACAGGCCTTTTACAACAAGGCTGAGGGAATCGGAGCGCTGGCGACCGAAACCGGTGCCGGACAGTGGGGTTCAGCCTTGGCCATGGCCTGTGCCTTCTTCGAGATGGCACTCGAAGTTTACATGGTGCGAGTTTCTTATGATCAGAAACCTTACCGGCGTATCCTGATGGAAACTTATGGCGCCAAGGTACATGCCAGTCCAACCCGCCATACACATGTCGGACGGACGATCCTGGAGGAAAATCCGGAGCACCCCGGTTCCCTGGGCGTGGCTATCTCGGAAGCCGTCGAAGTCGCCGCCACTTCCGGCGGCAAGCGCAAGTACAGCCTGGGGTCGGTGTTGAACCATGTCCTCTTGCACCAGACTGTGAACGGTGAGGAAGCCCTTAAGCAGATGGACCTGGCGGGCGAGTACCCGGATGTGGTCATCGGCTGTGTGGGGGGTGGCTCCAATTTCGGTGGGATCGCTCTCCCCTTCCTGCGTCACAACCTGAAGGATGGCAAGCAGACCCGCCTGGTGGCGGTCGAGCCGACCGCCACACCCTCACTGACCCAGGGCATGTATGCCTTCGATTATGGTGACACAGCCATGATGGCGCCCATCACGAAGATGTATACGCTCGGACATGACTTCATCCCGCCTGCCATCCATGCCGGTGGATTGCGCTATCACGGCATGTCCCCTTTGATCTCAGCGCTTTTCAACGCCAAATTGTTGGAAGCAGTTGCCGTTCCTCAGATCGCGACCTTCGAGGCCGCATTGCAGTTCACCCGCGCCGAAGGGCTTCTGCCAGCCCCGGAATCGGCACATGCCATCCGGGTGGCGATCGACGAGGCCCTGGATGCCAAACAAAAAGGTGATGCCCGGGTGATCCTGTTTAACCTCTCAGGGCATGGTAATTTCGACCTGAGTGCCTACCAGGCTTATCTTTCAGGTAAATTAACCGATTTTAATACCCCGATTAACCGTAAAACCATCTTGCGAAGTTTGCCTGAGCTCCCTCCAGAGGGATAAATCTGCCCGGAAAGACATTAAAACAATCAGATTAAGAGTATAGTACTCCAGCCCGGCCTTTTTACCATTGACGTAATCTTCCGAATGATATATTATGATAGTTAGTATATCAAATTAGTGGGAATAGATATTTTAAGTTGAGAAGCATGATGAATATTGGCAACCATTCCAAAAACGATCCAAAGTTTTAGCACACCCTGCTTAGAGTATCGTTGCTATAATCAATGTATGTAGAATAGTTTAACATTCATAGGTAAATCACTGGCGAGTGGTTTATGGCTCAAGGAGATGACGAAATGAAAGTCAATTCAAGACTTACGAAACTTGGCCTCAGCGCCTTGTTGGGAATAATACTAATGATCATGCCGCTCTCAACAGCATCCGCATACAGTACAGGTATTACATATCCCGCAACAGGCGCCGATATGCTTGGTACTGGATCTGTTGCATGGACTGGTGTTACCAATATTTATACTAACAATAATTCATATGCGACAGTTACGCCAAACGCTGGCTTGTATTCGCATTATTTAAGGGCATCAAATTTCAGCTTTGCCATACCAACTGACGCGACCATCACCGGTATAGCGGTGGATATCGGGCGTTTTACAGATACACCTAGTCGTATACGAGATTCCATTGTAAGTTTAGTAAATGGAAACGGCAATCCTGCCGGTGATAATAAAGCATCAACAGGAGCCGATTGGCCAACATCCGAAGGGATGGTAACTTACACCTATACACCAGCCGACCCTCTGTGGGGTACAAACTGGACACCTGCAGTTATCAATGATAGTGATTTTGGCGTTGTTCTCTCTGTATATAACAGAAGTGGAACACAATCTCACACGGCATCTGTTGATTACATGAGAATCACAGTCAGTTACACGATTCCACCCACGTTATCCGTGACCAACTCACCGCTTACCTACAACGGCTCGCCTCAGGCAGCCACTGTCACCGCCTCCGTGCCCGGTTCTGCAGTCAGCGATATCAAATATAATGGTTCCTCC
>Ga0208980_10001146_pt1 | contig 15877 bp, 10 predicted proteins | sample WetSurMetagenome_3_FD_187993 | JGI IMG/M metagenome (GOLD analysis project Ga0208980, IMG submission 187993) | Wetland microbial communities from Twitchell Island in the Sacramento Delta, sample from surface sediment Aug2011 Site A1 Bulk (version 2) | ecosystem: Environmental > Aquatic > Marine... | reverse complement strand
AAATGAAGTTTCCTATATAATGAGAACCTTTATCGCCTATAAAATTAACTTTTAGGGTTCCCTCTCCTTCTGCATTAACACAATGGTCACTTACCATTACTTTAAAAACTTCTTCTTCTTCAGGATATAATAAACTTTTAATTTCCCCCCCCGAGTAACGGTGATTTGCCTTTATCCAAACACCATTTTTCCATATTATAACATCCTGGACGAAAACTGTTCCAACTAAAACATCAGCCAAAACACCTTCGCAATATACAGGGAGGCCAAAACTTTCCCATACCCAGGTGTCCACAATTGCTCCAGTACCATTTTTGTTGTCAGGAGGAGTTTGTGCAGAAATCTGGGTCAGCCCAAAGCCTAAAAAAAGGCAAATCAAGAATAATGTTTTTGTTTTCATAATTGAGAGATTTTAAGTTTAAAAAAACAGGTTTGATGTAGTATAGCAATTTCAATATTTCAATAATTGCTGCACAATTTCTACATTAAAGTTCGGAGATAGATCTGTAACCTATTTTAACTTAATAATCGTTTCCTTCCACTTTTATATCAATACGTTCCATTTTTTGGATGAGAAACAGACAAAAGCTCAAGATCCCTTTTAAATAACTGATCAGCAATGGTCCCGATCACTTGTTTTGCTTGTCAGAGGAGGTTTTTATTTTTTCTTTAATATAAGAAAGCGGAACCTCTGCCAGATAGATTGAGGCTTTACCTTCATGGGATGAATAGTAGGAAACATAGAGTGTCTTGTTAAGATAGACTAATCCGGGATAACTGTTATCGCCTCCTGAAGGCAGATCAAGTATTTTATTGAATATCCCTGATCTGTCTCCAGCAAAAAGTGCTGTATATGCTCCTTTTTTATCATAAACCCTGGTGCCTGAAATAAGGAGGTTATCTTCCAGGGCTATGAAATCAGGTCCGCCAAGCTGCATTCCCAGTTTTTTCCATTCCCAGTTTTTATATGGCGGCTTACTCCTGCCCCACATTCCTTCTTTATCCTCACCTTCCCTCCTGACCATCATAAGCATTTCTTCATCAGGCATCACCCTTACTGTTGTTTCATTTGGTTTCCCATTCACATCAAGCCTGGTAACCAAATCATAGTGAATACCATCGACAGTTTTTAAAAGTGAAATGGGCCATTTATCACCGGCCTGATATACGACCCCATATCCGGTTTTTTTATGCCATGTTACCCTCCACAACCAGTCGAAATTTGTCCTTATATCATTTGAAATAATAACAGGTTCCGGAACAGAGAAATTATTGCCTGACCGGTCAGAGAATGAAACGTGGGTTAACTGGCTTTTCAGTTCTTTTCCGTTATAAACTGAACCCCCAATTATCACCATGATCCTGCCGTCGGGGGTAACTGATAATTTCGGATCCCTTAAGTCGTAACCGTCCTTTTCAAGAACTGCAACAGGGTCCCAGTTAACCCCATCCTTTGATGAAATAATCCTGGTTACCCCGTCTTTACCATACACATGACTTTCACCTTCCCTGAAGGCACAATAAAAGGTGCCGTTAAAGTTTATTAAAGATGTAAACGCATTATACTTATCATTGCTCCAGATCTTTCTGACTTTTACTTCTTCAGGCAGATTGTTATTTTGCGCAGTCAAGTTAAAAGCCGGAAAGATGAAAATGATACACAGGAGTAAATTTCTTATAGTAATCATATTATTTAATATTCTTGACAATTTTAGTTTAGATCCGGATGACTTTGATATTTATCCAAATTTATGAAGCATTTTTGAAAAGCCTTAATTTCCCGGAATATTTATGGGTGGAGGATATCTTCCACCACTCTTTTCTGATTCCGGATTAGAGAATCAATAAATAACGGATACTATTAAATAAAATTCTTCCTAGCGTAACTCATTGTGCATCTGCGAGAAACCACCAAGAGGTTTATTGTTTATTAATATCACTATTCGGAGGAATAGTATTATTATAATACTGGTGTGCTCTCTATTTTTAACGACTTAAGCTTATTTAAAAACTATCTTAACTGAAATCCTATTAAACAAACTTAATTTTCAGCTTATGAAAAATTTCCTATTGATCCTGTTTTTTTTGGCATCAACGTCAGTTTTTGCTCAAAGAATTACGATTACAGGTACAGTTACAGACGAGAAGGGAAGTCCTTTGCCGGGAGCAACTGTACAGGTAAAGGGAACTACCCTGGGGGCAACTGCCGATGTTAACGGCAAATATTCGCTGGATGTCAGCAGCCCTAGTGTCACCCTGGTATTTTCATTTGTCGGTTATATTACCCAGGAAATACCTGTTCAAAATCAATCCATGGTTAATACTTCACTTGCCCCTGATGTGCTCGGACTGGAGGAGGTAATAGTTGTGGGGTATGGTACTCAAAAGAAAAGCGATATTACCGGAACTGTTTCTTCCTTACCCAAAGACAGACTTGGAGTAACACCAAATATCAACATTGCACAGGCAATCCAGGGTTCCGTTCCCGGAGTTCTGATACAAACAACTTCAGCCGGAGCTGCCCCGAGTGAATCAATTTTGATCAGGGGCCGCAACTCAATATTAGCCAGCAATGATCCTTTGATAGTGGTTGATGGAATCCCATACGGAGGCCAGATAAGTGATATAAATCCCGGAGATGTCAAATCCGTTGAAATATTGACTGATGCATCAGCTGCTGCCATTTATGGATCAAGAGGATCAAACGGAGTCATACTTATTACCACTAATGAAGGTACTGAAGGCAAACCAACCATTTCATATGACGGGAAATATTCTGTTCAGAAATTTTCCAACATTCCTGATATAATGGATGGTGGAGAGTTTTATGATTTCAAAATGCTTCGTTTGCCCTCAGGAATGACACAATCTGAACAGGAAGTATATGATTCAGGAGAGTGGGTAAACTGGCTCGATTTAGGGTTACGTAACGGTAATAGTCAGCAGCATAATCTTTCCGTATCCGGAGGCACTCAGACTGTAAAATATTATGTGTCTGGCAGTTTGCTGGATGTCAGGGGTTTAATAGTGGATGATGATTTTACACGCGTATCAAGCAGAATAAATGTCGACGTTAAAATTACCAAATGGCTGAAAATCGGAACCAGGACTCAGTTAAATTACGATAATCTGAGCGGAGTCGCGCCTAATATGGAAGATCTTTTCTTCAGGAATCCCCTTGCCGTGGCGTATGATGAAAATGGCGATTTAACAGTAACTCCCATTGAGGATGATCCATTGCGTAACAATCCTCTTGAGACCACGTTATTTGATAATACTGATAATTCTTTCCAGGCTGTCAGTAATAATTATGCACTTATAGATTTCCCGTTTATAAAAGGTTTAAGCTACAGATTAAATACCGGAATCAGATACAGATCGACTGATCAGGGAACGTATCGCGGAAGAGATACAAAAACCGGATTGGATGCCCGTGGAAGTTCAAATACTTCACGTACTATCAGTAACAATCTAGTACTTGAAAATATTTTATCATATACCAAGGAAATTGGTAATCATAATATTTTTGCTACAGCATTGTTTAGCTACGAAGGGAATAAGAATACCTCAGATATAGTCACTGCATCAGGGTTCCCCCATGATTTTCTCAGCTGGTATTCAGCTGCCCAGGCTGACCTTGTAACACCTGGTTACACATACAATGAAACTGACCTTGTCTCACAAATGCTGCGTCTTAATTATACTTACTCAAAAAAATATCTTTTGACTCTTACTGTCCGTAGAGATGGTTATTCAGGTTTTGGTTCCAATAATAAATGGGGTGTGTTTCCATCTGCAGCAGTTGGGTGGAATATTAACAATGAAAACTTCTTCCCATGGAAGGAACTATTCAACGAATTGAAACTAAGATTTTCCTATGGGTTAAATGGTAATCAGGCTGTTGGTGCATATGAATCGATCTCAAGATTAAGCCAGGAAAACATGGTGGCACTAAGTACCTCTTTACCAGGATATAAGCCCAGTAAACTGGGTTCAGATAACCTTGGATGGGAGTCTTCTCTTACTGCGAATCTTGGTATAGATTTTGGGATTTATAAAAACAGGGTTTCGGGAACTATCAACCTTTTCAAAACAAAGACCTCTGATCTACTTTTAAACAGAACGATATCCCTGGTACATGGCATTAGCTCAATAACTCAGAACATTGGTGAAACAGAAAACACTGGTCTTGAACTTTTAATTAATTCAAAAAATATTGTAAGCAAAAATTTTTTATGGACAACTTCCGGCAATATTTCCTTTATTAAGAACAAGATAGTTTCACTGTATGGAGAATTAGATGCTGAAGGAGAAGAGGTCGACGATATTGTTAATAACTGGTTTATTGGTGAGCCTATCAGAGTGAATTATGGTTTTGTCTTTGATGGTGTTTGGCAATCAGATGAAGCTGCTGAGGCCGCTAAATGGGGAACTCAGCCAGGTTTTATTAAAATCAAGGATATCAACAACGATGGCAAATTAACTTCGGAGGATAAGCAGATAATCGGTCAGAGGGATCCTAAAATGATATGGGGACTGACAAACGCCTTTTCTTATGGCAATTTTACATTTACAATTTTTATGCATGGTATTCAGGGTGTGACCAGAAACAATGAAATGATGACAGATCTGGGTGTCACTGCAGGTGTTCGTCATAATACTATAAATAAAAACTGGTGGACAACTGAGAATCCATCCAATGATTTTTGGATGAACCATGTTGATGCACACAGGATGGCCGGTGTGGAAGCAGCAATCTATGAATCTTCAGATTTTATCCGGATAAAAGATCTTTCCTTATCCTATGATCTGCCGGTAAAGGCATTGTCAAAGATAGGCCTGGACAACTTGAAAATATATGTTACAGGAAGGAACCTCTTTACTTTTACAAACTGGAGTGGACTTGATCCTGAATTAAGCAGCCAGGAAGCAATTCCATTGCAAAAGGAGTATGTTTTTGGATTAACCTTTGGATTTTAATAAATGGTGGCAGTGAACCTTAAAAAGTAAAAACATGAAAACAAAATCGATTAGTACTATCATAATCATATTATTCCTGATATTTTTTACAGGATGTGAATCATATCTTGAAGAAAAGCCTCCGCACCTCATAACCTCGGGAACATTATATTCCAGTCTGGCCGGTTTTGAGACGGGATTAAACGGAGCCTATTCATTAATCAGGGCTGAACATAATGGCAGTATAGATTTTACATCAAGCATGTTTACATGCGGGACCGATAATCTATGTGCAAACTGGCGACAGGGTTTTGGAGTTATCGCTACATTCTGGGGTGATCTTAATAATCCTTCCAATGACTATTTTGAAAATGTGTTTGCCTGGCTTTACAGTATTGTTAATGCGACGAATACCATAATAACTCAGGCAACTACAAGAACTGATATAGACTGGAACGGAGGCAGTGGCACCCCGGATGCGAATAAAAACAGAGTTCTTGCTGAAGCCAGGGCAATAAGGGCATGGGCTTATCGTCACCTTTCCTACTGCTGGGGAGATGTACCTTTAAACCTGACAGAATCTCTTGGATCGAACATAAAAACAGATTGGGACCGTGCTCCTGTAGCAGATGTCAGGAAGCAGATTGTTTCAGACCTGTTATTTGCCGAACAATATATCCCTGTTGAACCTGTCATAACCGGAAGATTGACAAAAGGAGCAGTTCAGCATTATCTTGCTGAGATGTATCTTGTTAAGAACAAGCCTGACAGTGCGCTTTACTGGGCAAACAAGGTAATTAATAATTCTGCATACAAACTTATTACAGCCAGGTATGGAGTAAATAAATCTCAGCCGGGAGTAGTTTTTATGGATATGTTTTACAAAGGCAATAAAAACAGGGAAGAGGGAAATACAGAGGCTCTATGGGTCTGGCAGTTTGAGTTCGAAACCATTGGCGGGGGCACTGATCCTTGCACTAGGGCGCATCATCAGGGAAGATTTATGGATATTAAAATTGGAAATGTGGTGCCGTTGCAGATAACTTATGACAGAGGTGGCAGGGGTAAAGCTTATACAGCTCCTACAAAATTTGCTATTGATCTTTATGAGAAGAAAGACGACAGAGGATCAAATTATGTATTGAGAAAGTACTTTATTTTAAGAGATGCTGCAGGGAATGCCCCATATCCACCGGATAAACTGCCTGCAGGTTATAAATACGGAGATACGATAAAGCTTGATTGGAAAAACGACCTTACTGCGGCAACCTGGCAAAGAACAAACTGGCCCTATTCAAGAAAAGTGGAGGGTACTAATCCGGATAATGTCACACAAAGTCCTAATTTCGACGACTACATCGCCCTCAGGCTTGGGGAGACCTATCTTTTAAAAGCTGAAGCACAGTTCAAACTTGGTTTGACTGCCGATGCCGCTGCCACAATTAATATAATCAGAAGCAGATCCAATGCCAGTCCTGTCACTGCGGCTAATATAAATATAGACTTTATACTGGATGAACGGTCACGTGAACTTTTCCTTGAAGAGCAGCGGAGATACACTTTGCTCAGAACACATAAGTGGTATACCAGAACCAAGGCATATAACCATTTTGGAGGTGAGAATATAGTCCAAAGAGATACACTTTTCCCGATTCCTCAGGCAGTGATTGATGCTAACATTACCAAACCAATGCCTCAGAATCCCGGATTTAATTGATGCTATTGATAACTTAAAATGTTATTGGCTTACATATAATCCCTTGTTCAAAAATGCAAACATGGGAGCGAAGTCAGAGGAAACAGAGTAAGAGTGAAAACTCTTGCTCTGTTTTGTTTAGCTCCAGTATGTTAAAATTAAAAATTGTCTTTTAATACCCTCTCATTCCTGTCGGAAATAATCATATTACTATTTCACAAAAAAGTGCATTTTCATAAAGCTGGTGAATATCTCATAATCTGAAGTCAATGTTACATGATTGCTGGTAATGCTCAATCATGCTGGGCTGAAAATCGTCATCTCAAGGTTCAGCCTGCAAAAGGCTTGTTTAAATCTTCCAGCAGCTCAAATCCCAGAACTCCCTTAGCAATTTCCCTTACTTCCCCTGTCATGCGGATATTCCACTCATTGTCAATTTGTATTTTCAATGTCCCACCCAGCATATGCATGGTCAGATCACCTTTTACCAGGCCTCTTTTCACAAGAACGGAGGAGGCTGCACAGGATGAACTTCCCGAAGCCAGTGTAAAACCGGCACCCCGCTCCCAGATAAGAATCTGTGCATCGTGGTCAGAAAGGACTTTGGCAAATTGTACGTTAATGCGGTTCGGAAACAATGGATGGTTTTCCAGTAACGGACCGTATTTCCTGATCTCTTCCTCATCCAGATCCTGTTTGATAACAACACAATGCGGATTACCTACCGAAACACAGTTAACCTCAAATTCTCTGTCTCCTGCTTTAAGCTTTTGCGCTATGAATTCCGGTTTATCCGAATCAACAGGGATATCCCGTGTTGCAAAAATTGCTTTCCCCATCTCAACTCTTATCAGCATGGCTTTCCCTTTTTCTTCCTCAACGATATCAGCATATACAATATCCGTTAGAGTTTCAACAGAAAATTGCCGGTTCTTAGCATACCCGTAATCATACAGGTACTTGCAAAAGATGCGCAGTCCGTTTCCGCTTTTCTCTGCTTCAGAGCCGTCGGGGTTATACACCCGAAAACCGAAATCAGCTTTATCCGATGGTACCTTCATTACAATGCCATCGGAACCGATGCCGAAATGGATGTTGCACAAACGCCTGATAGCCTGCTTTGTGAGCTGAAAATCAATATTCGTACTGTCAAGAACAATATACTCATTGCCAAGTCCGTGCATCTTTACAAAGATGTTCCTCTCCATAATTAGCGAATTGAAAAATATTATTAAAGTATAAAATTTCTGACCAGGTCCTCGAATGTGTCTCTTTTGCGTATAAGCCGGGGATTACCATCCTGCCCGATAAGAATTTCAGCCGGCCGCAGGCGATTGTTATATGTCGAACTCATTGAATAGCCATAAGCTCCGCTGTCGAGTACGCCTAGTATGTCATCCTCAAAGATTTCAGGAAGATTTCTGTCCTTTGCAATGATATCGCCTGTTTCACATATATTGCCTACAATACTCACTGTTTCTTCTTTCAGTGATGGAACACCATTCTTCCTGTAAATTTCAACATCGTGATGAGAATCGTACATGGCAGGACGTATCAGTACATTAAAACCAAGATCGGTGCCTATATACTTTGTCTTATAGTTCTTTTTTACAGCATTTACTTTTCCTAAAAGGATACTTGACTCTGCAACAATATATCTCCCTGGTTCGATTTTAAATTCAATTTCTTTATCATACTCCTTAATAAAGGAATTTATTACTGCTGATAGCTTATCTCCCAGCTCTTTCAGGTCAAGCCGGGCCTGATTGGCCTGCTTTCTGTACGGAATTCCAAATCCGCCCCCAAGGTCTATAAACTCAAGGTTGTCGAATTGCTTTGCTATTGAAAGTATGCTTCCGGCACTCTGCAGATAGACTTCCCCGTCCATAAAAAGCGAACCGATGTGCTGGTTTATCCCGATAATTTTAAGGTTATGTTCTTTGCTGATTCGTTTTACATCAGTGATACTGCTTAATTCTATACCAAACTTTGTCTTTTGCCCGCCGGTTACAACCTTTTCATGATGTCCTGCTCCTACACCCGGATTCAGCCTGAAAGCTACCCTGCCTCCGGGATTTATTCTTCCGAATAATTCCAGTTGTGAAACAGAGTCAACTGAAATTTTTACCCCGGCATCAATAGCATATCGAAATTCATCTTCGCTTACATTATTGCTGATATAAAGTATTTCTTCAGGTTTATACCCTGCCAGCATATTCACATATATTTCGCCGGGCGACATGGCATCGACCCGTAATCCTTCACTCCTGATGATTTTTATCAGCTCCAGGTTACCGTTTGCCTTTGGTGAATAATTTACTTTGAAATTATTATAGGTTATAAGCCCTTTCATGTCGCGGCAACGTTGCCGCAGAATATTTTCATTATAAACATATAACGGAGTTCCATAGTTCTCAGTCAGCTCAACGGGATTGGTGTTTCCGTAAAATTTATTCCCTGTACTTACTTTTGAATAAATATAATTCATCGGCTAAGAGTAATTGATATCTTTAATATATTTGCGACAAAAGTAAAAAAATGGCGCAGATTAACGAAAATTATTTAAAACTTCAGGCTGGCTATCTTTTCCCGGAAATTGGCCGGCGGGTCCGGGAATTTCAGAAAGAAAATCCACAGGCTGATATTGTAAGAATGGGAATTGGTGATGTTACACAGCCACTTACTCCGACTGTCATCCATGCTTTTCATGAAGGAGTGGAAGAGATGTCTTCTGCAAGTACATTTAAAGGATACGGACCGGAACAAGGCTATGATTTTCTGCGTGAGGCTATTGCAAAAAACGATTTTCAGTACCGCGGCGCTGATATCCATGCTGATGAAATTTTTGTTTCGGATGGCTCTAAATGTGATACCGGTAATATTCTCGAGATTTTCGGACAAGATAATATAATTGCTGTACAGGATCCAGCATATCCGGTGTATGTAGATACAAGTGTTATGGCAGGCCGTACCGGTGAAAAGATGGACAATGGTTATTATGACAGGCTTGTGTACCTGCCCTGTACTGCCGAAAACGGTTTTATTCCGGAAATACCGAAAACGAAGGTTGATATAATATTTCTATGTTATCCCAATAATCCTACCGGCACAACAGCCAGCAAACAGGAGTTGAAAAAATGGATTGACTATGCAATAAAGAATAAAGCTGTCATTCTTTACGATTCTGCTTATGAAGCCTATATTTCTGATCCGGAAATCCCTCACTCCATATATGAAATTGAGGGTGCCAGGGAAGTGGCGATCGAATTCCGCAGCTTTTCGAAAACGGCTGGCTTTACCGGAACACGATGCGCCTATACTGTCATTCCCAAAAGCCTGATGGCATCATCTTCCGATGGATCGGAAAAACCATTGTATCCGCTCTGGTTCCGAAGACATACCACCAAGTTCAACGGAGTATCATACCCGGTGCAGAAAGCTGCTGCTGCTATCTATACACCGGAGGGAAAAAAGGAGGTAAAATCCACCATAAGTTACTACATGAACAATGCCAGAATACTTCGTGAAAACCTTACCAAAATGGGCTTTCAGGTTTTCGGAGGTATCAATGCCCCGTATGTCTGGTTTAATTCAGGACGTGGCATTAATTCCTGGGACTTGTTTGATAAACTGCTTCATGAAGCCCATGTTGTTGGTACTCCCGGATCAGGATTTGGCCCATCGGGTGAAGGATACTTCAGGTTCTCTTCATTCGCCACACACGAAAATGTGCTTAAAGCTCTGGAAAGACTTAAGAATCTGAAGTGGAATTTTTAAAAATGTTTTAAAAAACTTGCTGGCTAAAATCCGATACTACTGCCGGTATACAATCTGAAATTTATTCCAACTGTTTATTTTCATTTAAAATAATATAGTTCTATCTTTTCGGTTACATTAAAACCAAATTTACTTCCATGGATAGAAGAGCATTTTTAACTGTCAAGGATAAAAAGCAGTTCAATCCTATTCCCTCAATTCCCTTTGAGAGCGCAAGAGTACTTAGTGGTATACAACCTTACTCCGGACCATGGACCAGCAAAGAAGCTTTGCATCTTTTAAGAAGAACGTTGTTTGGAGCAAAAAAAACCGATGTTGATTTTTTTACAGGGATGACGATGAACCAGGCAGTTGATTATTTGCTTACAGTACCTGATGGACAGCCGGAACCACCGTTAAAAACATATGCTAACTCTACAACCCCGAATGATCCCGATGCTGCTATACCATCAGGAAGTACCTGGGTAAACATTAATACCACCGATGGAGGAATTAACAGTCAGCGCAGGCAGAGTTTAAAGAGCTGGTGGATGGGACTTATGGTAAACCAGGAACGGAATATCAGGGAAAAGATGGTACTCTTCTGGCACAATCATTTCGCAACAGAAATGGATGTAATAAGTAAAGGAATATGGTGTTACCAATACATTGTAACCCTGCGTACACATGCCCTGGGTAATTTAAAAAGCTTTGTCAGAGCTGTGACACTGGATACAGGGATGCTTCGATATTTGAATGGCTATCTGAACACAAAAACAGCTCCCGATGAAAACTATGCAAGAGAATTACAGGAACTTTTTACAGTTGGTAAAGGAATAGACAATGCCACCCCTCCTTATTCAGAAGCAGACGTAAAAGAGGCAGCACGTGTACTAACAGGATGGTCGGTTGATGGAAATACCAACACCATACTGTTTACATTAAACAAGCACGATATAAATAACAAACAATTTTCATCCTTTTATAATAACAGTATTATTACCGGTCGCAGTGGATCCAATGCAGGCGAACTGGAGCTGGATGATATGCTGAATATGATTTTTTCTACATCAGATGTGGCAATGAATATCTGCCGCAAGCTGTACCGATGGTTTGTTTATTATGAAATTGATGCTGCTGCAGAAGCTAATGTAATTCAACCACTGGCTGATATTTTCCGGAGCAACAATTATGATATTAAACCGGTTTTAGCTGCCCTTTTAAAGAGTGAACATTTTTTTGATGTACTTAACCAGGGATGTTTGATAAAAAGCCCTGCTGATGCTGTCGCAGGTCTATGTCGTGAATTTGGGGTAGTATTTCCTGATGCTACAGATATAACTGGTAGTTACTATATGTGGCAATATTTACAGGGCGTCATCAAAACATTACAGCAAGATCCCGGTGATCCGCCTTCTGTAGCCGGATGGCCTGCCTACTACCAGCAACCACAGTATCATGAACTCTGGATTAACAGCGATACATTACCAAAACGAAACCAGTTCAGTGATACGATGAATGGTAATGGATATACCCGCTCAGGAAAAAACATCAAAATCAATCATGCAATTTTTGCTCAATCTATGCCTAACCCTGGCGATCCTAACCTGTTGATTGAGGATTCAATAAAATATTTGTTACCGTTGCCACTTACTCAGGCCAGCAGGGACCAGTTAAAAAAAGATATCCTCCTGAGCGGTCAGACTACCGATGGATACTGGACTACTGCCTGGAATACTTATATTAATAATCCCGGAGATACGGCCAACGCTAACATCGTAAAGACAAGATTAGCATCATTATATCAATACTTGTTACGTCTGGCTGAGTACCAGTTAAGTTAGGTAAAATAGAATAATAGAGCCTAAAAATAATTGCAATGAAAAGAAGAGGTTTCTTAAAAAGTACAATTCGCGGAGCAGTTATACCTACGGTCATTAACGGATTTACTTTAAATTCATTTGCTGAATTTGGTCCATTGTCAAAACTGCTGGAAGGAGGTGCCGATAATGATCATGTTCTGGTAATTGTACAGATGCAGGGTGGTAATGACGGACTAAATATGGTAATACCCATTGATGGTTACAGCAATTATTATAATGCCAGGAGTAATATTGCGATTAGTCAAAACGCCATCTTACCTCTTACCTTAGAAAGCAAAACAGGATTGCATCCAGCCATGGGTGGGTTGAGGACATTATATAATGAGGGGAGGCTCGGTATCGTGCAATCTGTAGGTTATCCGTCGCCTAATTTTTCTCATTTCAGAGCTACCGATATCTGGATGAGTGGGTCAGACAGCAATCAGGTATTAATAAGCGGGTGGATCGGCCGCTACCTAGATTATGAATATCCTAATTTCCCTACAGGATTTCCAAACAGTAGTATGCCTGATCCTTTGGGAATTCAGATAGGATCTGTAACATCGTTGGTTTTTCAGGGACCCAGCATGAGTATGGGTATGAGCATAAGCAATCCTACAAGTTTTTATAATCTGCTCAGCGGGGTTGAAGATCCGGCTCCTGATACATTGGCCGGGAAAGAACTGAAATTTATAAGGATGGTAGCCAAACAGACTTCACAATATGCAAATGTTGTGAAAAATGCTGCCCTCACCGTACCAGCACAGGCTCCTTACCCTGCCAATAACTCTTTGGCAGATCAGTTAAAGATTGTAGCCCTCCTGATAAAAGGCGGGCTAAAAACAAAAATCTACATGGTTAGCTATGGAGGTTTTGATACACATTCCTCACAGACAAATCAAGGAGATACCTCTACCGGGAATCATGCTAATTTGTTGAAAAATGTCAGTGATGCCATCAAAGCTTTCCAGGATGATCTTAAATTTCTTGGAGTAGAAGATAGAGTTATGGGATTTACTTTTAGTGAATTTGGCCGTCGGATTAAAAGCAACAGCAGCTATGGGACCGATCATGGTGCTGCAGCTCCACTGTTTGTTTTTGGCAGCAATGCCAACCGGATGATTCATGGTACAAATCCTTTAATACCTGAAGTAGCCACAGTGAATGACAATATTCCCATGCAATATGATTTCCGCAGCATATATGCGTCTATGTTACAGGACTGGCTCGGTGTAAATAACAGCGACCTGCAACTGATCATGCTGAAGAATTTTCAGAACTTACCTCTTATAAATACCAGCGTCAATATCTCCAACATCCCAAATACCAGCGGCGACAAATTGATTGAAAACTATCCCAATCCATTTATACAAAACACCACCATTAAATTTACTACAAATGGAGGACACACTCTTATACAGATCATAAATACACTTGGGCAGGTTATTGATACTCCTTTGGATAATGAATATCCTATACCAGGTACATATACCATTCAATGGGATAGTCAAAACCTGAGCCCTGGAATTTACTATGCACGCTTTCAGAATGGTCACATTCAGCAGTTGAGAACAATGGTGAAAGCAAGGTAGAAGAATTTTAAGGTTCATAAGGTTTTTCCAGGAAGAGTCATATTTACTTATTTACTTAATATCTTCAAAAGCTATTGGAAAAGGAACCGAATTGCTAACAGGTTTCAGGCTTTTCAGATAAGCAAAAATGGCTTTAACATCCTCATCATTAATTGTAGTGAAATTAGTCCATGGCATAGGGGGGAGTAATGTGCGGCTACCCTCCAATCCTTTATATTTTCCCTCTTTTAATGCACGCTTGAAATTCTCTTCTGTCCAGTTACCAATTCCAGTCTGATCCGAAGTAAGGTTGCCGGCAAATGACACACCCCACATACCGGCAGCAGCAGTAAAGTCCTCGTTCAGGATGACCCACCCGTTTTTAATTATGCTAACATCTACTTTTTTCAAAGTTCTGCTGGCAGGATAACCGGATAGCATCACTTCATTTATTACAACAGGCCCCTGAGGACTCATTTCCTTGGGTGAATGGCAGTCATTGCAACCCATAATTTTCACAAGGTATTCCCCTTTCTGAACCAATTGTTCATGAGTTGGTTCAACGACCACGGGAGTAACTGTTTTCGGATTGTTTTTACAGGCTACCATTGTGATAGCCGAAGCGATAAAAATCATTGCTGAATTTCTGATTGCGTTTTTCATAAGGCTATATTTTTGACTGGTTACTGTGAAAAAACAAAATAAAATTAATAGAAATTCACAGTAAAATCAACCTTTATTACATTGGAGATACCCCAAAATTTGAACTGGAGTTTCTAAAGTGCTCATCAAATCTTGTTTTCAGATAATTAACAAGTAATAAAACAAAAAATGATGATACTTTATTAGATATTTCCATAGAAGTATCCCCATTTTTCTTAATTATCATATGCTTTTTGCCTGATAATAAGACTATTCGGATGTTTGAGAAATCGTGTAAATCAATTTTGGGGTAGGTCCAAAAAATAAAATAAACTTGACTTTTATAAATAGCTGGCATATCTTTGATAAGGTTTTCTCTGAATTGTTTAAACGGACAGATTTATACTCAGTACTTTTTAAGCATAACAGATATACTAAATCTGACAGAATGAAATATCATGAAATCTAATTTTTTTTTAATCATTCTATCATTGTTTTTCTTATCCGGACTTAGAATATCTTATGCCCAGGAATCTGGGAAACGTCTGGCTATAATCACTGAAATCAATGGAGAGGCACTTATAAAGCAGGTTGGAGCTAGTGGATTTACTAAAGCAAGCTGGGGGGATCATTTATCCAAAGGCGATCAGATAGCGACTTCTGATAAATCTGAGGTTAAATTACTTTTCTCAGACAATAATAGTATTCTGATTCTCGGGCCTAAAAGTATGATCACAATTTCTGGTAATGAATCTCCTGTTACCCAGCCGATTGGTAACTTCAAAACAATATTATCAGCTTCGATGATAAATTTATCGGCACTGACCTCAGTAAGAGAAGAGAAAAAGGATGTTGGAGCACTGGCAGGAGTCCGTTCGGGTAGTACCGACCAGGCAATTGAGCTGACCTCTCCTTTCAATACACTTATTAAAACAGATCGTCCCTCATTCTCATGGCAGACAAAACAAACATTCGATAAATTCACTGTTAATCTGTACAACAGTAAGGGTCTTGTATGGAGTAAGAAAGTCTCTGAACTAAATATGAAATATCCCGAAAATGAAAAAGGACTGGAATTCGGAGAATCATATTTCTGGAATGTGGAAGGGGAATATCTTATTGATACCTATAAATCGGCCAATCGCAAATTTTCTCTCCTGCCTTTTGAAAAACTTAAAGAAATAGGCAATAATGAATCTATTATAAGGGATACTTTCAAAGATAATCCTGAAAGCAGCAGTTTACATTCGGTTTTGGGTGCATATTATATTGATCAGGGATTACTGCAGGATGCTATCACTGAATTCCAGGTTATTGCAAGAATAAATACTGATGCCGCTTTACCTCATGAAATACTTGGATCGTTATACTCAGATGTTGGAGAAAAGGAT
>Ga0208980_10001145_pt1 | contig 15882 bp, 12 predicted proteins | sample WetSurMetagenome_3_FD_187993 | JGI IMG/M metagenome (GOLD analysis project Ga0208980, IMG submission 187993) | Wetland microbial communities from Twitchell Island in the Sacramento Delta, sample from surface sediment Aug2011 Site A1 Bulk (version 2) | ecosystem: Environmental > Aquatic > Marine... | reverse complement strand
TTTTTGGAGAATTCGTACTGCAGGGAATCCTTCGTCCACACGGTGAGATCGACCGGTTCGACTTTTGCTTTGAGTTCCTCCTTCGTCATCATCACGGTACTGTAACACCCGATGGAGAACAAGAGGGAAGAGACAAGCACACAGGAAATGATTTTCTTATTCAATGGACGGGACTAGAATTAGATAGAGGAATCCAATAAAGAGTACGCTAGACGCAAGGATAACACAAATGATTGTTCCCGCAAGGTCGAATTGGTCCGTCTTGAGAGAAGTGATATCTGCAAGAGCAATAGAGGTAACAACGCTGTCACGAGTATATGTATTCGCACTTATCGAATGTCCGGATTCCAGAAGAGCAACTGTCTCTTGGAAAGAAAGGGAGGTCGAGGATGGGGCAGTCAGAACGCGTGACCATCCTATCAACGTGTCGCCCTGGACACGGTAGCGTTTTTTGGAGAATTCATATTTCAACGAATCTTTCGTGACCACAGTGATATCCATCTGCTCGGCTTTTGCTTTGAGTTCCTCCTTCATCACCACCTCGGTACTGTAACACCCGATGGAGAACAAGAGAGAAACAACAAACGCGCAGGAAACGATTTGTCTTTTCATGTTGCCCCGCCTTTGTTGATTGTGAATGGGCAATTGCAAAGGACGTTCACCCTAACGACACTCTGCCATGCTTACGAACGCAGGTGCTCGGATATGTGACGCTCCGTGTTTCCCATTGGATCTTTATGGATTGAAGGGCCTGGTCAATCGGACTGATAATTCATCCGAAGTAACTCCAGCCGGGTCATCGCAGACAACCGGCCTGCAACGACTCCAAGAACTTGGATTCGACAATGTGTTAGGAAAGAAGGAAAACGGGTGGGCTGTGTTCTTTCAGAGAAAGACGATGGGCAAGCTGATCAGGCAGGCAGTGGACGACATGCTGCCATTTGCTCTTGAGATGTGGCTCGGGCACGATGACATCGTCTTCGTCGGAAAGGGTTTGTTCAACCGTACAAATGAGAAATGAAATGAGGAGAGCAACGATAATGAGGAGTACACCTAGACCGATAAGGGGTGCAAAGCCGCCCAACATCGAAGTTAATAGAGCCACCGTAGGATGTTCGTGCGCGCCATAGCCTTCAACAATTAGGCAGGAAGCAAATCCGATCGCGATGATTTTGAAGGTGTAAGAGAGAATTCCCGGGCTTCGCTGAATCCTCTCCATTGAACGGCTCACGAGGCGGGACAACATATTGGCGAGAAACTGTCTCACAGATTCTCTTCCTCTCCGAGAAATAATCGGGGGCCAAAAAAACAAAGCCTCCCATATCTGAAGGTTCAGAATTGAGAGGCTTATGAGAAATAGCGGACTACAAGCCGAAGTACGTTCGCAATATGCAAGGACGCTTGCCAATGTCAAGAACAAACTTCGATTGTGCCATAATTCGTATGGAATGCGACACAGAAAAGGACCCCAGACTCACTGGAGGGCTTGTGAAAACGGATAAGATGCCCCGAATGGGCTTGGTGGCTGGATGAGTCTCACGAACTAGCAGAAGCTTGAAAGCAAAGACACAACGCAATCAGAGAAGAAAAGCTAAGCTGACATTGGTACAACATCTGGGCAGCTCATTCATGATGCTCTTTCTGTCATGACCTCTAGTTAAGGGCCATTGCGGAAGGGCATGATACCACCATGCTTATAATTGCATCGACCGGACAGTCTTCCATCGCCTCCAGGACCAGTTCAATCTCTTCATCAGTGTCAGGCTGCCGCCCAATGAAGTAGGTGTTCGATGGTTTGTCAAACCCAAAGTTCTCGGGCGCAACCCCGGCACAATATGCGCAGCCATCACATTTTTCGGAAACGTAATATCTACCAGGAACATTGTTCGGAAGTTTCACACGTGCTTCTTCCATCGATCATCCCTTCTGTTTGTGCCCTGTTATCGTTTGGCAGAAGCCCGGCTAACAATTTTTCCCAGTTCTGCTTTCTGGACCATGACTGTTTGTCCCGTCAATGAGGAAATAGTCGGATTGGACAAGACCTGATAGCCCCCCGGAATCCTCTCTATTATGAACCCCTCGTAGCAAAGTTTCTTCCCAAAGAAATCATCGAACGTTGCTTCTTGAAGATGCGTCCAGCGAACACCTTTTGCCACGGCACCTTTGGTGATTGCTTGCTTGGCCATGGTGTGCTCCTTTCTTGAATGCATGATGCCATGTAACCGTGCGGATCCGGCTTCTGGTGACAAAGCGGCAATCGTCTTCCAGAAGCGAATCAGAATTCGTATTACTATTCAATAAGGACACTTTCCCCTCCAATACCTATGCATTTGCATTGTTTATTATTGGGCAGCAGCATAGGGTGTTGAGACGGTCCCTGTGGCCAAACACCTGCAGAAAAATCGGAGGGTCATTGCAACCAGGAATGGCAAGCTTGTCATGCCAGCGACGCCCAAAAATCCATCAAAGGCGTGCGTTATTAGAGCGAATAGGCTTAAGTGAAAATAGGAAAGACCTGGATGGCGTCGGGCCTTCGCAGTGAGTTACATGCTGGCTAGGAATCTCAACGCAACAACCACCACACTCGTTACGCCGGTAGCATCCATTGCAAAGTGACAAACAGAATCACTTATTTCATCAGCAGCATCCGCTTTGTCTCCACTCTCCCCCCCGCATCCAACCTGCAGAAGTATGTGCCGCTCGAAGCTGAACTTGCATCCCACACAATATTGTAGCGACCGGGAAGTTTCTGCTCTTGAATCAAGGTCGCTACCTGCCGGCCAAGGACATCGTACACCCTCACCGACACAAATCCAGAGTTCCCAACTTCAAACCAGATGTTGGTCATCGGATTAAACGGGTTGGGATAATTCTGCTCGAGACGGAAAGCGAAGGGCCGACCGTTGCCGGGCTCTCCTACACTCACAACAGGGCCAAGAACTACGGTATCAGACTGAGCACTCTCGTTCCCCGTTGAGTCAACAGCAGTAACATAATAGAACCGTGGCCATGCTGTCCCAAGAGTATCGACCCACAGGGTGTCAGGAGAAGGCTGAATATTCAGGCGAATGAAGTTACTCAACGAATCGATGCTGCGATAGACATTGTAGCCCCGCAAATCCATCTCAAGGTTTCTTCGCCACCTAAGAACCGCTCTTTGCTCATAGGTCGCCGACAGTCCCGTCGGTCTTTGGGGAATTGTTCTCGGCACTTCTGAAAGCTCAGTGATCATGCCTTCTCTGCCGGCAAGATCAACAATCGAAACGCCGACGTAGTACCGGGTTCCGGCGGTCAGTCCACTCAGTCTCGCGGAACGAGTAGTATAGAGGTTGTTTGAGGTGTATGCACCTGGGGAGGTTCCAATGTACACTTTGTAGCGATACCAATCGGGAACCTGCACGCTATCCCAACTTGCATACAGTGAATTCCCATCGCCGACATCCCGAACTTGTAATCCGGGCACAGACGCGGGCATCATGTCTAGAGTCAGCAACATGGCTAGGCCCGACTTGACAATGTTGGCGCAGTACGTCATGTCAAGGTATTGTAGAAGATCGTTGGAAGTATGGTAATACGGACTGAGGTTTCTCTCAATGCAAAAGACCGTCCTGTAATTCTGCAACCAAAACGAATAGCTGTCGCTTTGCGAACGATAAGAAGTTGTTGGGACAGGAATGAGCGGAGTATACATCTGCATCATAGATGCCTGAAGATCCCTGTACGCTTCACTGGATGTGTACCATACGATAGAGACGCTGTTATCAGTCGGCGCTTGAGAACGATTGGCAATCATGTCGTAGTTCTGCATTACCCTGATGTCTCGATTCGCTGTTCTCGCTCTCTGCGCATAGCTATTGCTGCCAACCAATCCGGCCTCTTCAGCAGCGTAACCCATGAAGCGCATGGTGAATGCGGGCTGATAGTTGACGAGTCTCAGAACTCTCGCCATCTCTATTGCGGCTGCAGTACCGGAGGCATTGTCATCCGCACCCGGTGCAAGTCCCGACGAGGGCATATCGTCATGGTGACCCCCGACGATGAGTTCTGCCGTCGGAGTCACAGTCCCTGGAATCGTTGCCACAACGTTAGCCTGCCATGTGCTGTTATATTGAAAACTATCGAGAGCAACATCAGTGATGCCGGTCGAAAGGTATCTTGCTTTCACCCAGCGCGCAACACTGTCACGGGTGGCATTGTTCCAATATCGTGTGCCCAGGTTTCCGAGCCCCTGTATGGTCGCGCGGATGACACTGTCACTTACGTTGGCAATAGCGTCAGTGATGAAGTCGTCGGGCCGGTCGTAGACCCAAGATGGCAGGTGCGTGGCGTGAGTCTCCACCTGTATCTCTTGCCGCTTGATTTCAAAACACGTAAAACCTATGGACCTTAACTGCTCGAATACCTCGGGGCTCGCTTTGATGATGTCAAAGTCCTGTGAAGTGTAGAGCACCCTGCAATTGATTCCACTGTAGGTCCGTGAACGCAGGTTGCCCGGATGAGTTCCTACAACTGCGTACGGTGCAATCCATGGTCGGTCATCAAGGACTGTCGCTGTCAATCCGGCTTTCCTCATCTGTGTTACCGCCTTTTGCTCGGCACCGACCAGGAGAAACTCTGGAAAGCGATGATATGCCCGCAAGCCCGAAACAACGCTTCGGCTCGCCTGAGCGTACTGCTCCGTGGAGATTCTCAATAGCACCTCATCCGTTTGGGACCGGAGACTCATGGGACAGAGCATCACCACTACCAGCAGTGAAGAGCAGACACCCAGGCACTTCCTGATGATCGAACGCTTCAACATATTTGATTCTCCTTCATTCGGTTTCAGGTCTCGGACACTCTCTTCTTCCACGAGTCAAACAAAAATGCGACCGACGGGCTTCATTGTGAAGATGTCAAAGCCCTATCTAAGCAGGATCAACTTTCTCGTCTCAATATTTTCATTGGCGATGAGTTTGTACAGATACACCCCACTTGCCACTTGACCACCAGCCTCATCCTTCCCATCCCACACAACCTTGTGCACACCGGCGAGAACACGTTGGTAGTCGTATGTTCTCACGCTCCGTCCAAGAATATCGTAAATCGTCAGCGAAAAATCCGATTGAACAGGTAGCCTGATGTCGATGGTTGTGGATGGATTGAACGGATTCGGATAGTTCTGAGAAACGGAAAACTCAAGTGGCGTTTCACTGCTCCTCCCAACGCTCACTGTTCCGGCATCCAATCCTCCGGAGAGTAGCATCACCTGACTCAGATCGGAGCCAGCGAGAATCTCGAAGCTGTTGTTTCCGTCAATGTCTCGCACTACTGCTACAGAACGCGCTTGTTCACTTCCTGCGAGTGGATACTGGAACAAGAGTTGGCCGGTGTTGCCCCGCAGGATTAGCACATCGGCATTCTGCGAGGCCACAATCACCTCATCATAACCGTCGTTGTTAAGATCGGGACAGGTCGTAATATCCATTCCACTGTTTGCGGGGTACGACCACAGGATGTTTCCTGTTGCACCGTCGAGACAGAGGGCGTCGCCGACGAGCAAGGATGCCACGATTTCGTCTATCCCGTCATTGTTGATGTCACGTAGCCGCGCAAGCCGTGTCGGGTCTTTGCCGCCGGTGGGACGCTGCCACATCATCGTTCCCGACTCCCCATCCACTCTGAATATCGGTCCCCAGAATGCACCGAGAATCAGATCGGGCGTTTGGCCTGGGACGGGCAGGATTAAAACCTCCTTCCCTCCCCCCATCGCCGAGGTCAATGGATAGTCCCACAGAACTGCACCGTTGGCTCCGTTGTATGCGCTAGCTTTGTACAGTGGTTCGCCAATCGTACCAATCACATCCGGGATTCCGTCGCCTGAGATGTCCGGTATCGCGGTTACGGCGTGCGTGAAGCCAAGAGCCGGCGCCTGCCAGAGGCGATTCCCGTTTGCACCATTGAAGAGGTGGATGCTTCGTCTCCCACCAACGCCACCCGATTGTGTGGCCGCGGATGCTGCAATCACATCCGGTATGCCGTCGTTGTTGAAGTCCGTGCTGACATCCACGCCGGTGATATCACCAAGACTGAAACTGTCGGGGTGATCAGTTCCAAATGTCCAGAGCATTTGTCCGGTCTTTCCGCTGATGGCGTACACATGCTCATTCCCTCCACCAGTACCAATGACGACATCGTTGAAGCCGTCATTATTGAGATCATTCGCAATGGCCAGAGCCTTCTGATATGAATAATCTCCCTCCGATCCGACTGGCCCTGCAGATGAGTTGCTAATATATGTGTTGAAAGCCCACAAGGAGTCGTTCCCTCCAGATGCATTTCCATTCAACGCCATTGTCCAGTAGTTGTCGGTGCACACGATAACATCTGGCTTTCCATCTCCCGATATGTCGCCTATGACTCGAACTGCGCGGACTCGACGTGTAGTGTTCGAGACGGGGTGCAGAGGTACTGTGTGTGTCCAAAACGGAGTTCCCAGAACAAGTGGCGTGTTTACGCCTTGCCCAGACAATGCTACTGGTGCAATGGGCAGATTGGTTGCATTGCTGTACAGTCGCATTGTATCACTGTACGAGACGGACGCACTCGGGAGAAACCACACCCGCACCTTGCGAGATGAGGATGGAGGAACGAACAACGGAGCTACGTTGGCGTCGAACGAAAACCCTACCGCTGAAAACTTCACAGAATCTACGACAAGCGTCTGCGATCCCTGGTTCTGGATCGTCATGATCCAGAGATTTGAACTCCCCGTCCGCCTCGTCCCAAAATCATAAGAGCTCGGGACACCTATGGTCTGAGCAGATCCCTGATACGCGGAAGCAAACAACATGAACATCGCGAGCAACTTTTTCCTGCTTGTCATACTCACTTTCTCCCTATCTTAGCAAGAGCATCCGACGAACGGCAGTCTTCTCGCCCATGCGAGTGTGATAGAAGTAAACCCCGCTTGCCACCGACATGCCGCGTTGATTGGTGCCATCCCACACGATTTTGTGAACACCTGCCGAAGCCTTTTCATAATCGAACGAGCGAACTTCCCGACCGAGCACGTCGAAGACCTTTACTGTGAGGTTACCTTGCACGGGAAGGTCTATCTCTATGGTTGTCGTCGGATTGAAAGGATTGGGATAGTTCTGGCTGACGGAGAATTCCGTCGGTATGCTGGCTGGCTCTGGTTCGACTCCGACAGTGTTTTGCCCTCCAGAGAAGCATATCACTCGACCCTCTCTGTTTCCTCCCACGAATTCCGTGCTGGCATTGCCATCGATGCTCGAAAGCCTCGCAACCCGGTCACCTCGTTGTGAGATCGATGTTCCAAACACGTATTCAGAAAGCATTGTCCCGTTCGCCCCATTGAGAACGATTATTTTGCCAGGTTGTTGGGTCGCTACTACAATATCGCGAATATTGTCTCCATTCACGTCCGACAGGTAATCAATGCCGCGGACATAGGAACTGTTGAGCGGCACTGACCACAGTACGTTTCCGAGATACGAATCAAGGCGGTAGAATACTTGAGGACCGGACAGCGCAAAATCAACATACCCATTGTTGTTCAGATCATTAAGGAGGACAATCTTTCCACCGTTGCTAGCGCCAAGCGAAGCTGTCCAGACAGGTATCCCAGCATCCTCCGTTATTGCAAAGAGTCCGCCGTTGAAACCGTAGAGCCCGAGAATCTCAGGAGTTCCATCTCCATTGACATCAGGGATCTCTCGGAGGCTCCAGGGTGCATTCAGCGATCCGGCGAGAGTGTAACTCCACGAAAGCTGCCCCAACGTGTCGAAGCCAACCACGGCCTGTGGGCCACCATTGTTGCTAGCGCCCACCGCTCCACCAGGCCGAGTTGAAACGATATCGTAAGTGAAATTATACCCGACTTGTCTATTGAAGATCTCTTGTCCATTCAGTCCGTTGAGGCAAATCGCTGCGTGCCGGCCGGTGAAGTTAGCCTCCCCACTGGCTGCGACGAGGATATCCTTGACACCGTCACCGTTATAGTCCTTGTCAACGCGGATCCCCGTGATGTCACCAAGGGAGTAGTTGACCGAATCGCCGTAAGCCCAAATAAGCTGTCCCGTTCGTCCCGAAACTGTGTAGACGAACTCATTCCCCCCAGCGCATCCAAACACGACGTCCGGAACTCCGTCACCGTCAACATCGTTTCGAATCTGAAGTGCGTCTTCCCAATCGACCGAGCCAGTATTATTGTTGTTGGTTCCGGTATTGAACGTCCAGAGAATATCTCCAGTCACAGACGAATTACCGTTGAAACAGGACACAAGATAGTTGCCAGACGCGACAATCACATCATGAACGTCATCGCTATTTACGTCGCCGATCTCTTTAATCGATTTTGTCTGGTAGTCATCAGAACTCGTGAAGGGGTTATCCGGCACGGCTCCCTCCCACATAACACCACCGAGTGGTACTGACGCTGCATTGCCACTTCCGTGCAAGACGATTCCGATGATGGTCCCGTTGGATGCATTGCTTGTGATCTTCAACGTATCGGTGCAGGAGGTCGCGGCCGTGGGCCTGAACCATACACGGAAGAATCGATTTTGAAGTGAATCGACTGTCAACGGGAACGATGTCGAATCAACTCGGAAGTATGGAGTCGCAAGTACGATCGAAGAGATGATCAACGGAGGTCCGCCTTGATTCTGGACTGACAAGAGCCAGGAACTTGAACTCCCAACACGCCTACTGCCGAAATCATAAGACGAAGGACTAACAAGGAATGGTGCAGGATACATTCCAAAGCCACTTGCGCGCAACGTCTTGATCGGCTCATCAGGGTCATCCGAATAAATAGGCAGCATCCAACTGTATTGTCCAAACAGCGGCGGCTGAAAATCTACATACAGCTTTACCGACCCATTCGGTTGGATCGTAAACGGAAGCGGCGATGGCAAACTTCGAGACCATGTAGGCAGCGCATTTGGTCCGACACTGTCGATTCTCAACGTTGCAGTGCCAACGTTTTGAATGAACACGCTATCCCGGTACACTCCTCCCAACCTTCTGTATCCCACGGCAACGGAATCTCGTGAAAAACGAATATCCGGCGTTCCAGCCCCCCCTAAATCATATTTGTAGAGCGACCGCCCTGAACTCGCCCCCACAGGCTCCGCAATCATCCACAGGAAATGCCCATCCCACGCAAGACCTCGCGGACTCATGTTCGATGTCGGTCCCTCAGGAAGATACCAGGATTTCACAGTATCACGAGTGACCATATTCACCTGGAAGATCTTCTCAGCATCACCGTCATTGTTGTCCATGACATAGTAGACGTACTGACCATCCCAAGCAATCCCCTGAGGTTGCAGCCCATACGTCGGAATCGAATCGACAATGGCTTTCGTCGAGACATTGTACTTATAGAGCTTGGCGAGATTGTTTGGATAGTAGTTCGACACCCAAAGACCTGTGCCATCCCAACATGCACCACCTAAGTACCATGAGGTGGGTGGGAAGATGGAATCCACAATCGCTCCAGCAGTAGTAATTTTGTAGATCCTAAGCGAGCTTGCGCTCCCACGCACGTACCAAAAGTGAGTTCCATCCCAGGCAAGTCCCTGGCTCGTCGAGAGTCCTGTTGGGATGCTATCCGTTAGCACGGGCGATAGATTGGCCTTGTAGATGAACCCCCGGTTATATACGGTTGAACTCGTGTAGCTATTGAGAAACAGATGTGCAGAATCGGCAGCCAGGCCGTATGCTTGATCCCAATATGTTGTGCTCGGCAATCGTGTCACTTGAACGATGCTCTGGGAGGATGTAAGTGACGTAAAGAAAAATACCAACGCCACTGTCCACACGGACAGATTTTGGAGGCGGATCATACTACCCTCATATAAAAGTATTTCAGATGAAAGAACGTCGCACCCGCTTCTACAGGGAAGGATGGCGTGGACGAGAGAACGGATCAGAGGCGGATGTTACTGCATGCTTTGCTTCTTTAAGGTAAGAAAAAACCTTTTGAAATCAACGTGGGCTGTGAAATGCGGAGCTATCTGAGAAGTATTAGTTTCCTCACAATGACAACACCCTGGGCTCTTAAACAACAGACGTATACACCGGCGGCAAGATTCTTTGGCGTCCACGCAGGCGAGTGGTAGCCTGCAGGAAACTCGCCACGAATGAGCGTTTCAACCTCGCGCCCCAGTAAGTCATAAATGACGAGTGATACACGACCAGCATTGGGAAGGTTGAAGCCAATGACGGTCGATGGATTGAATGGGTTGGGATAGTTCTGCAAGAGCGTTACTTCCGCTGGTGTCAGGCGTTCAGCAACGTCAGTGGTGACTTCGACCTGAACCGGTTCCGTATAATGTTGTGTGCCATCCAGATCGAGCTGCTTCAATCGGTAGTACCAGACTCCAGAAGTCACTGTTGAATCTATGGAGCTATAGTGCCGCGGCTCGTTCGTGGTCCCGTGTCCGGGGACAAAGCTGTGAGGTAACGTTGTGAATACGGAAGTACTTCCTCCTCTCCGTTGGACCTCAAATCCATAATTGTTTGTCTCACTAAGAGTCGTCCACTGGAGAACCACGTGTTGCGAACCAGCAAGAACAAGAGTTGCAAATGAAGAAAGTTGGATCGGCAGCGATCCGTTTTCTTCCGCCCCAAGCGAAGCAGACGGCTCATTCGCAACATACTTCCGGACACGGACCCAATCCACTAGGATACTGTGCGTGGCGAAGTCATCATTGTTTATCATGGCGCGAAGGTTGGATGTCGGGATGTTCGACCCTGTTGAATGAGTAGCCTTCAACGTGATATCCTGGTAGAACTTGACGCTCGTAGTGCCAAGACGCTCGAATGCGTACGTATGATATGAAGTTGGCGTAGTGGCAGAGAAACTCGTCCTGTTGCCATTGTTCCAGCCATTGACTGAGTTTTCTGCGTAGAAGGCACTCTGGTCGGTCCACATCCAGATGAAATCATCAGTATAGCCACCACCGGAGGCATTGTTAGTAGCGATCCAGAATTCATAGTACGGTTCAGAGCCGTCACCACCCAACTCTATGTTTGCCTCCCACCTCGTGTCGTAGGTGAACGCGCTTCCCAAAACAGACGTCATACTCCCGCCTGCCGTAAGCGTTGCAACGCCGCCTGCAACTGCCGGAGTCCCTGTGATCGTTGTCCACTTGGCTCCGTCGATAGATGAGCCGGGAAAGTCGTCATGAAATAAATAGACGTTCATTCCATTGGCAGGAGGACTCGCCGCGCTTCCATAGCCATAGTACATGTAGTAGTTCGCGTCGGAGCCGCTCGCACTTATGCTTGCTTGAGTCTTGAACCAGAACTTGGTGGACGCACCGTTCCAACTTGATGCCTGGTCGAGAATTCTATCAAGCTCAGTGTTGGTCGAATCGTTCCAATACACAATGCGAATGTCATCGCCATCTGCTTGGGACTTGCCGGCTATCACCGCCGTCGCATGGTCGGTCGTCACCGAGACGGAGTATGCAGTCGGAATGGTAGTCGCACCTGCCGTTACAGCTATCTGTTTCCTGTATGTGTAGCTGCCGTTCCACCACGTTTGAGCGCTGCCAACGGACTGGAGAGACAGAAGAATCACGGAAACAAGAGCGAAGTTGCGCTTGCTCCATCCTTTACGAATTCTAAACCAGCAACGCATCTTGTTCTTCGACATGTTCAAGAGCCTCCAACTGCGTAAACAAGTCTATCCCCACAAGCCCTCTGCCCCACTAATCTGACGCCAAACTCATGCCAGAGCGACAGTCGCCTGTAACGCTGATTCCCCTGAGATTCTAAGGAACGCAGCTTGGCGACGAGTGCTCATAGTGTACAGATGGATGATATCGGCCATATCCCTTGCTACGGTGCACCCAAAGCAGTTGCAGGCGTCGGTGGGCGGCTGGTGTATGCAAAGAAAAACGCATTCTTGAAGAGGAGACAAGGCAGCATTTCATGGAAAGCCAAAACCATTTTGGCACCTTGAGACTGGCATTTGCTTGTGGGAATCAAGATATTGATTGCAGTGGTTTGCCCAGAGTCGATCTTCAATCTCTTTCACCATCCAGCAGTTACTGGCCCCTCAAGATGTTTCAGAATTCACTCAACCAACTCAATTGGAGACTAACCCATGAGTGTACCCATGCGAAATACAGTCTCGCCACTTCCATTTTTCCCATTGGAGAAAGTATTGCTCCCGATGCTCGTAGTGACAATGCTTAGTGGCGTGACACAAACTGCAATCTCCCAGCCTGCATTGAAATTCGAACAGTACAAGCTGGACAACGGAATGACTATCATTCTGTATGAGGATCATTCGGCACCTCTTGCCGCTGCCATGGTCATGTACCATGTCGGTTCTAAGAACGAGAAGGTGAAGCGAACAGGCTTTGCCCATTTGTTTGAGCACATGATGTTCCAGGGATCGCAACACGTCGCTGATGAAGCACACTTCAAGCTCCTGCAGGAGGTCGGCGCAAACGTGAATGGCTCGACAACTGAGGACCGCACGAACTACTTTGAGGTAGTGCCAAGCAACCACTTGGAACTGGCACTGTATCTTGAGTCTGACAGAATGGGATTCCTCCTCCCTGCGATGACACAGGAGAAGCTTGACAATCAGCGTGATGTCGTGAAGAACGAACGCCGGCAGCGAGTGGACAATGTCCCATATGGCACTGCCGGCGAGAGGATTGCTGCGGCATTGTACCCTGCCGGTCATCCCTATAGCTGGCCTGTGATCGGATTTATGGAAGACCTGAGCGCTGCTAAACTCGAAGATGTGATGGAGTTCTTCAGAGTGTACTACGCTCCAAGCAATGCAAACCTCGTGATCGGGGGAGATTTTGACCCCAAGCAGGTAAAAGCATGGGTTGAGAAGTACTTTGGCCCATTCCCAAAGGGAACTTCCATTGAGCGGCCCCCCAAAAAAAACGTAGCGCTGAAGGAAGAGAAGCGGATGGTCCTAGAGGACAAGGTTCAACTCCCTCGCCTCTATCTCACCTGGCCCAGCGCATCCATCAACACCCGCGAAGATGCAGTTCGGGACGTTCTTGCCGACATACTAAGTTCGGGAAAGAACTCCCGCCTCTACAAAGTCCTGGTCTACGAAAAGCAGATTGCCCAATCCGTCAATGCTTCGCAGAGCGGCTCCGAGATCGCCGGTGAGTTTTCGATAACAGTCACAGCAAAGCCCGGGAAGACGCTCACGGAGATGCAAACGGTGGTCGATGAGGAAATCGCCAGACTTCTCAAAGAAGGAGTAACGCAACGGGAGATTCAAAAGTCGATTAACAACAAAGAGGCTCAGCTGATCAACAGCCGACAGACAGTGCTTGGAGTTGTGAATCTGCTCGCGACGTACCAGACGCTTACGGGTGATGCCAATAACATCAACCGGGAATTTGATCGATACAAAGACGTTACTCCCGAGGAGGTGCTCGCCGAAGCGAAGAAGGTGCTTACACAGAATAAGGTTGTGCTAAGCGTAGTCCCTGAAGGCAAGCCCGAACTCGCTGCAGAACCAAAGTCTCTTCCGAAAAAGGAGAACGTCGAATGAAACCCTCTACAATGACAATCGCCGTGATGATCATGACAGCATCCATGAGCTTCGTCGCCAGCGGACAGGAGAATTTGGACCGCAGCAAACCACCCCAGCCTTTGAAAACACCAAACGTGCAGCTCCCGCAAATCCAGAAAGCAAAGCTTGCCAACGGACTGAGCGTTTGGCTGGTTGAACAACACGAGTTGCCGATCGTGGCGTTCAATCTGGTGATTCAGGCAGGATCGGACCACGATCCCATCAGCAGCCCGGGCATCGCCTCGATGACTGCCGATGTTCTCGATGAAGGCACCACCAGCCGGAACGCCTTGAAGATCGCCGACGAACTGGAATTCATCGGCGCGAACCTCGGCGTACGGTCGGATGCCGACGGTTCATATCTCACACTTAATACCATCACGAAACGGCTTGATGATGCCCTTGCCGTCTATGCCGACGTGCTCGTCAACCCGGTGTTCCCCCAGACGGAATTCGAGAGATTGAGGAAGCAACGCCAGGCCTCATTGCTTCAACAGAAAGACAGGGCACCGGCAATCGCTTCGATCGCATTCAACCATATTGTGTACGGGTCCAATCATCCCTATGGTAACGATGCTTCAGGAACGGAGAAATCTCTGAACGAAATGACCCGCGATGATCTCGTCCAGTTCTACTACTCATACTACCGTCCCAACAACGCCACGTTGATCATCGTTGGTGATGTTACGCTTGCGGGCATCACAAAGCAACTTGAGCCATTGCTTGGCAATTGGAAGTCGGCCGTGGTGCCAACAATTGATCTGCCCCCGGCACCAACGGTAGACAAGCGGAGGCTGTATTTGATCGACAAGCCCGGCGCTGCTCAATCGGAAATTCGGATCGGGTATCCGGCTGCGGCGAGGAGCACGCCCGACTTCTTTGCCCTCAGCTTGATGAACAGAGCGTTGGGGGGACAGTTTTCAAGCCGTCTGAATCTCAACCTCAGAGAGAAGCACGGATTCACCTACGGCGCAAGATCGGCTTTCACCTTCAGCAAACATCCGGGGCCGTTTGTGGCAAGCGCCGGAGTTACAACAGCCAAAACAGACAGCTCACTACAGGAATTCGCATTCGAGATCGACAGGATGCACAACGAGGGAATGACCGCCGATGAACTCTCATTCGTGAAGAAGGGCTTCGCAGGCAACTTTGCATTGAACTTCGAGACACCCGGACAGATTGCGGGAGCAATGCAGAACATCGTGCTTCATAACCTTCCTGAGAACTATTACGAGACTTACCTGCAGAACATTGACAGAGTCAGTCTGGATGACGTGGCGAAAGCAGCAAAGAAATACCTCGACTCTTCCAGGATGGCGTTCGTTGTCGTGGGTGATGTGAAGGTGATTCGCGAGGGCTCGGAGAAGCTGGGATTAGGAGAGACCGTGCTGTGCGATGCAGAAGGAAATGGAATTACAGAGTAGGAACTGAGGAAAGGAATGATGGATAGCTGGTTCCCCGCATCTCTGAGAACCGAACATCAGTCGAAATTCAGGCCATCGGGAGAAAATTAGCAGCAAGAAGATAATCGATTCAAACGACCGGATGGCACGGTGCGGAGAGCACAGGAGGAAAAAGCGAAGCCGATCAATTCAGAACTGAAAGTGAAGTGCTATCGGTCCACACGGTCATCACCATCCGCAGCGGACGTTTTTGGTCGCGGCCGGCTTCGATTCCGACTCCGATAATTTGCAGACGAGAGGCGCTCTCACTTTTCTTCAAGAAGAAATCACCATGTGCATTGGAAGAAGGACATCCCAAGCGACCCATCGCGTCCGGTAGTCGACTCAGCGAAAAGAATGAGACGCCACCTCCACCCTGCTCAGGCGTGAGCGCAACATACTCCTGGACCTGCTTCGCCACGAATCTCAGATCCTGTTCAACCATGCTCCGATTGTCTGACAGCGTATGCCCTGTGACGGAAATGAATCCTATTGAAACTGCAACACCGATAATGCAGACGGCGAGGATGACGAACAGGATCTGCTGTTGTCCCACGGTAGCTCCCTACTAAGTATTGAACGCTTTGAGTACTTGGGGATGGAAGGTAGTTGACTCGACTACAATATGTGGTTCAGGAGATTCAATGTCAACAGTAGCAGGGTCCGGGATGATGGATACCACGCGAATGTCCAATCATGAAGAACGGGTAAAATGAATCGTTGGGCTAAACGGGCAAGAAACAACGAGTCACAAGAGCTACAGCTTGGGACTTTCCAACACTGGCCCTAGTTCGCCGACACACCAGACGGGCAATGCTGAAAATCTGTTGGATATGTTAAGAGATCTTGGGAGGGGGAGTCGAAAGC
>Ga0208980_10001144_pt1 | contig 15887 bp, 14 predicted proteins | sample WetSurMetagenome_3_FD_187993 | JGI IMG/M metagenome (GOLD analysis project Ga0208980, IMG submission 187993) | Wetland microbial communities from Twitchell Island in the Sacramento Delta, sample from surface sediment Aug2011 Site A1 Bulk (version 2) | ecosystem: Environmental > Aquatic > Marine... | reverse complement strand
GTTCAGGGCGGTGGTGAAGTAATTTGGAATGTTCAGGGTGAGAAAACAATCGGCTTATTTATCGGCGTATCACGAGGTATACCACAACTGGTATTTTAAAGAATGAAAAAATTATTACTACATATACTATTTGTATCCGGCTTCATACTTTTTAATAGCTGTGTTGAAGATAATGTTGCACCACCTTTCACAGGTCAATTGAATCCTGCAGCAGAGATGCTCGTTTACTTTGAAAGTCAGGGAGATTTTGTAAACAGTAATTTAGCTCCGGCATTGATTGATGCTCAGGAAGTTAATTTAAACTTAACTAACTATTTGATAATTGATTTAAGAAGTAATTCAGATTTTCAGAATGGACATATTGAAGGCGCTGTAAATATTTCAAGTGACAGCTTGTACAATTTTATGAAGAGTTACGATGCTGGTTCTTATCCCAAAATAATTTTAGTTGACAAGAATGGACAAAGCGCAGCATACTTTACATGCCTGCTCAGACTAGCGGGATACAATAATGTTTACTCGATGAAATACGGAATGGCAAGCTGGAATCAGTTCTTTGCTGATGAATGGCTAAATGTACTAGGAGATGCAACAAATATCGAATCATATTCAAATGAAGATTTCCCAAGGAACGATTTAACTGACTTACCTTCAGTAACGTTTGATAATCCTAACTCATCTCTTCCTGAAAGGGTCAATTCAAGAATTAAAAAAATAATGAGGGAAGGATTTCAATCTTCGGAGTTTCTTCCTTCAGGGGATACTCACTATGTGGTTTGTTATGGTATGATGAGACTTTACTGGGCTCGGAGATTTATCGTACTGGAAGGAAGAGGACATCCGCCGGGCGCAATTCTTTATATGGATTCACCAGACTTTGAATTAAAAAGTGGTAAATACCTACAGTCCTTACCGACTGACCAACCAATTTGTATTTACGATTATGACGGACAGCAGAGTGCCTGCATGACAGCATATTTAAGAGTGATGGGTTATGATGCAACTGCCCTGCTCTTTGGAGCCAACCAGTTATTTTACAGCAGGATGATAGACGAACCAGACTTGAGAGAGTATGCTTTTTCTTCGTTTATGATTAATAACTTTCCATACGTTACAGGAGAATGAAATAAAAAAGTAATTATTAATTCACGTTTAGCTATACGCCTTTTATTTTAATTTTTACCTATTATTATTTTTGCTTGCGTATCATTTCTGCCCACACAGAAAATGATATTATTGATTAAGAATATTCCAACGAAGTCATTGTCAACAGTTGTTATCTGCCCCTGAAAATTTCGCCATTCTAATCCATTATTTATATAAACCCCTCCAAAAGGACCTGCTGCTACCGTTACACCTGTTTGTCTGTTATACTCAATATCATAGATATAATAACCTGAAGCGAAAATTCTGTAGAAATTATTCCACTTCATTTCAAATATTCCATTCCCGGTAAAATAGATATGATTCCTTGATACAATCGCAACTGAGTTTAGTGATGGATCATTTTCTATAGGAAGCTTGTTCCAGCTATTACCATTATAGTAAACTGCTAATAACGGAGGAGTAAATCCCCTTCCGACACCAATAATAAAATCAGCGGCATATCCATCTAAGTCACTTACTTGAACTATATCAGAATTTGTATATACAACCTCTGCTTCAATTCCATTCCAGTGTATTATTTTCCCTCCGACATTTCCAAAATACAGGTTGCTGCTGCTTGTTCCCCAAATACTACTGTAAGTAATGTTATTAGTTATAACAGGATCCCTGTAAGTATATTCTTCCGACTCCGCTCCGTTAAAATGCCAAACTCCTCCGCCCGCTGTCCAAATATCTGAATTTGAAAATCCAATTATTGCCTGAAGCCCTCCGATTTTTTTCGCAGGCGTCCATTCATTGCCATTCCACTTTATAACACCATATGCCGTGTCGTTAAACAAGACTGTTCCAACTGCATAAACATTATTTTCATCAGTGCCCCATACATCATAAAGTACACTTCCAGCTTCACCAAAAGCAAATTCCTGCCAGGTATAGTTGTGGCTTGTTGTATCAAGCGTTGTTGCCTGTCTAGTGTTGCTACTGTCTTTCCGTTCTCCTATAGAGTCTATTCTTACTGCATAATAAGTGTAGGTTGTATTTAGCTGCAGCCCGTTTCCAAAGTTATCGTCTATTATACTTGTATCACTTACTGTTATCGGGTATTCAGTAACCTGCGTTTCATTGCTGTTAAATATTCTGAAGAATTTTATTGTGGACTTAGGATTGTTTGATGTCGTTTTAATGTTAACAGTTATGCTTCTGTGTGTAACGTCTTCTGTGATTACGGTAATTGTATCCTTATAAATTGGCGGAGGAGGTGGTGGCGGAGGTACAATGGGCGGGTCTTCCTTACATCCAAATGCAGAAAGCAAAAGAAAAAGAAAGAAATACCTGATTGGATTATTAGACATATTACATATATCAAAAATTATACTAATGAAACAAAATCTATTTTCATTAAAAAGTCAACTCGAAAAAAATAAAAAAGCCTACGACTAGTAGGCTTTAAATGCTAAATTTCAATCCTTATCGTAACTTCAGGAAATAATCTTCGATTCTTTCAATCGTCTTGTCATCGCAATAAAGAAACCGATTACCATTATTGCAACACCAGCCCACACAAGACTAATAAACGGTTTTATGCTTGCTGTTACGGATAATATTTCATTTGGTTGGTTCGTTGTTGTGTTATCACCATTAATTTTTGAGATGAATAACTCAGCATCCCGGCTAGTCTTATCAATTTTACGAACTTCAATTTTCAGATTTGCTTCCTTAATCTCTACTGGTGTGTATTCAAATTGGCCAGATCTTATTTTAATTAGAGGTGAAATCTCATAATCTTTATCATCCTTGGTTACTGTAAGTTTTGTACCCATTTCGATATCTCCACCAGAAGTCATCGCTGACATATCGGGTTTAATAAATTCATTATACTTAATTTTTAGACCCTCGTAATTAATTTCTGAACCAAGACTAATTGAAACTATATTCCCATTCGCACCATTTTGACTTCCTTCATCATAACCTAAAGGAGAGAAGTAAATATCTTTGGTTAGAAGAGTTAGTATAGCCGGTTCACGAACTATGCTGTTATTGAAATCACTTCTATACATAATTGGAGTTACGCTGTATGCAGAATTTCCCTTTTTAACATCAACATTGAAAGCAAATTTTGTGTTATTTTCAATAGGGTAACCTCCTGTGAATGTTAGATCATATCCAAAAGCTGTTACTGATTTACCTTTAACAAGGTCAATCGTTACCTCTTTACTATAAACTGCAGAGCCAATGACGCCCAAAATAAATAAAGCAATTCCGATATGGGCAACATAAGCTCCGAGCATTTTGAAATTACCTTTTACAATTTTTATTGCGATGTCAAGATTAACGAAAAGTGAAAACGCAGTTGTGAGAGAAAGAAGGATTATCATTATCTCGTGAACCCCACCAAGAATAACAAGCAAAATTGTAAACAAGATTGCACCGACTGCAGCGTAAGTTGATTTCTTTATTAATTCATTTAAATCAGATTTTTGCCATTTAATGAGAAGGCTTACACCGTTTAATAACATTATGATGATTGCAAGTGGTAGATGCATTTCGTTGTAGAAAAATGTATCTACAGACTTTCCGAAGATTGGTGCTGACGTTCCCACTAAAACAATAATTGCAGAAGCAATCAATACAATCATAGCTGTAAATAAAGCTAATTCACGTGAAAGCAGACTTTCGTCATCCTTTATATTTTCGTTTAACGTCTTCCATCTGAACAAAATCATTCCAAAGCCAAGTAAAGTAAAGGTGCCGATGAAGAGAATCAGGAATAGATAAACAATCATCCCCGGGTCAACAAATGAATGAACAGAAGCATCGCCAAGAACTCCGCTTCTTGTCAGAAAAGTGCTGTAAAGTACCAACACATAAGTCAGGACAGCCAACATCAAATTTGTTTTTGCATACTTGCCGATTCCACCTTTTACCTGACTTCTCTTCTGCACAAGCAAAGTATGAATTCCTGCAACTCCGACCAACCATGGAATTAAACTGGAATTTTCAACAGGGTCCCAAGCCCAGTAACCGCCCCAGCCAAGCATTTCATAAGCCCAGTAGCCACCGAGCATAATTCCTAACCCAAGAACACCCATTCCGGTTAGCATCCAGGGAAAAGCTTGTTTAACCCAATCTTTGTAATCATTCTTCATTAGTGCAGCAATAGCAAATGAAAAAGGGACTGTAGCCATTGCAAATCCAGAAAATAAAATCGGCGGATGAATCTGCATCCAGAAATTAAGGAGCTGCGGATTTAATCCTTTGCCATCAATAATAAATTGATTTAGAGAAACTCCAGCTTGCGAAAGTTTGGCTACAAGCTCAGAATTGATTTGTATGAAGCCCTGATTCGTACTCTGGTCAGTAAAGAAGAATTGTTGAATAAAAGGAAGATTGAAAAATTGAGAATTTAAATGTTCTACATTTACAAAAACCGGAGTGGCCCAAATGTATTCAAAAGGATTTTTGAACCATGGCGAAACCATCACAAGTAAAAAGGAAGTTGCCAAAGTAAAAACAGCCATTACTCTTGGTTCAAGATCTCCTCTTTTTGACGCATAAGATTGGAGTATTATTCCCACTATTGACGTAAGCAGCAGCCACAACATAAAGCTACCTTCCTGCCCTCCCCAAAAAGAAGACGCAAGATGAAGCACTCCCATATCTCGCAAGGCGTTATTACTGTAACTATAAATGTAATTATACTGATACTGATGAGTTAAAATTGCATACCATAGAAACACTGACGCAGATATAACCAGTACTGCCATCCCATGATAAGCAATTCTTCCATAATTCAGAGTGTTTTTATATCCTCTATAATTCAGGAAATACATAATCATAGAGATTATACTGAATGCAAGAGCAAGTGTGAGTAGAATACTTCCTACCATTTATACCTCAAGTCTGTATGTTATTTTATAAATTCGAATTTATAATGAAGAGTTTGCAGTTTTCTCTTCATACTTACTTGGACATTTAGTTAAAATGTCTTTTGCATGGAAGTAACCGTCTTGATATTTACCGGTTACAACAACACTTGTAGCACTTTCGAAGTTGTTTGGAATTGTGCCTTCGTAAATTACTTTCATCTGCTTACCATGATCATCAGTCATAAAAAAAGAAAATGTTTTGTTCTGGTTATCTATCTGATAACTTTTTTCTTTCACCCAGCTTCCGGTAGCTTTAACTGTTTTTTCAGTAGACATAACTTTATTGAAATCGTCAACATATTCAATATTACTTTGGGTGAATAAATACCCCATCAATACAAGAAAGACCGCAATAATTATTCCCCCGAATACATATTTATTTTTCATTTTTTATCTCCGTTTATTTCTTTTTCAATACCTTTTAATCTCTTGTCGAGGGCGAACATATAAAAGAATATCCCAACCCAGACTATCAGAACAATAATCATTACGATGTAAATTGCATTGTTCTGTAAAAAGTTATAAAGACCGTTCAAGATTATCCTCCCTGTCCTGTTATTGGGTTCATTATTTTTTTATCTAGCTTGTCTTTAATGATTATAGATTTATAACCAACTCTCCACATCCAGAAATATAATATTGTAAATCCTATTAAGGAAAGAAAGAAAATAAGCTGCATACTTGAATTCATTTTAAAATCTATAACTGGTCCGGCATTCGTATCATCGGCAGAACCGGGATGAAGTCCCTTCATTATTCTCGGCATGATAAAAATAAAAAATGGAACTGTTACAAATGCAATTAATGAATAAACTGCAGAGAGTGTTGCTCTTTTATCCTCTGATTCAATTGATGAACGCAGAGCGAAGAGTGCACCATAAATTAAAAGTATTGCGAAGATACTTGTTTGTCTTGGATCCCAGCTCCAGAATTGTCCCCACGCAAACTTTGCCCATACGGCACCAGTTACAGTTGCGAGAATACAAAAAATCATTCCGAGTTGTGCAGCGGAATGAGCTTTAGCATCTTCATCAAGATTCTTGGTCCGTAGATATCTGAAACTGAAAACAGTTGACATCAGAAATGCAATTACTGTAAGCCAGGCAGTTGGAACGTGAAAGAAAATTATTTTAGCATTTTCTTCCAATCCGGGGATGAAAGGAAATTCGTACCAGGCACTTGGTTTCTCAACAATCGGAAACGCAATTCCTGCTATTGATACAAATGCTAAAAGTAAGAATAAGAAAATTTTCCAGATCATATAATTTTAATTCAAAAAAACCTTCGAAAATGACTAATCTTTCCAGATAAAATCGAACAGCATATAGGATGCTGTAAACATAATTACGTCGTAACCAACAACTATTGCCAGTTCAAACTGAGCTTCTTCAAAGCTTGTACCATCGAATGAGAACAAAGTTAATTGAACACAGGTAAGAATCAAAGGTAATAAAATCGGAAAGGAAAGTACCGGATAAAGAGTCCCTTTTGCACCCGCTTTTGCAATAATTGCAGCGATGATTGTTGAGGCAACGGCCAAGCCAATATTTCCGAGAATAAATGTTAATAAAAAGAGAGGAAAATTTTGTACAACAAATTTTTCGAATAAAGCAGAATAAAGAAGAGCAATAACAAGGTTCATGCAAAAAACAAGAATCAGGTTAAAAATAAGTTTGCCTGAAAAGACAGTAGTTGGAGATGCAATCAATTGAAGAGTTAGTGTTGTTCCTCTCTCTTCCTCTGAAACAAATGCCCTTGAGAGACCAGACATTGCTGTGAAAAAGATAACAACCCAAAAGAGTCCAGCGGTTAAACTTTCAGTAATTGTTTCATTGCCGATTGAAAAAAGAATAACGCTGATTGCGACAATTATGAACATCGCAAGTGAATTGATTGCGTAGCGAGTTCTCAGCTCAGAATGAAAATCTTTTTTAAAGAGTGCATATGACTCAGCGATCATTTAAATTTCTCCAGCAACAAAATTTCGCTACATAATTCTAAATCTTTTATTTCGTTGGATGCAATAATTACAATTCGGTGTTTTCCTTCTTCACGAACAATATCATATACTACTTTTTTTCCTTCTTCGTCAAGATTTGAAGTCGGTTCATCAAAAATTAATACTTCGGGTGAATGCATGAGAGCAAAAATGAACTTTAGTCTTTGCTTCATTCCGGATGAATAAGTTTTTACAAGATCATTTTTTCTGTTTTCAAGAAGGAATTGTGTTAAGTAATAAATTACCTTCTCCTCGTTAAAATCAACTCCGCGGATTTTTGCAAATATTTTAAGATTCTCCCACGCCGAGAATTCTTCATATAGAACAAGATAGGGAGAGACAAACCCGATATGGTTGTGTAATTTCTCAGGAATAATTTCGACAGTTGAATTTTTATGAATAATCTTGCCGGATGAAGGAGCAATTAGTCCTGCGACTATTTTGACAAGCGTCGATTTACCGGAACCATTCGGACCTGAAATGCCGAAGATTCCTTTCTCTGTCCAGTTAAAATTTACATCCTTAAAAATTAATCTTCTTCCGAAGAGCTTGGAGAGGTTTTGTGATTGGATTGAGTAACTACTCATTGAATATCACAATTTTGCCTTTGAGAAATTCGTCACCCTGCTTAATAATATAAATATAAACACCTGATGCAAGTTTGTTACCAGCATTGTCGAGCCCGTTCCAACTTATTCCAGCAGTATTATTGATTAATATTGATGCTGGTTCTTGAGATGAATAAATTAAACTCATGTCCGATGTATAGACATTAAAATCTATTGGCTCCCCTTGCTTACCTTCAATAGAAAAAGATACATTCCCACTATATCTGAATGGATTTGGGAATGCAAAACTTTCCGCAATATTAACTCCGGGAAGAATTGTTGAATCTTCACGGACTACCAATCCGTTCAGTATTTCAGAAACAGACCACCAAGTTGGATTACTGACTTCAAAGTTTGCTGAATAATAATCCCCAAGTTTTCTCTGCCCGCTCGATGTATCGGAAAACAATGTATATCTGAACTGAAAGGTTTCTGATGGGTTATTTATAACCGAGCTAATATCTCCATTAGTAACGATTGCATACAAGATATCTCCATTTGTGGTATTACCAAATTTTATAAAATTATTTGAAGTAGATTCCGCAAAGACATCAATGTACGTTTGCTGAGGATAAGTTCTCTCAGCAAGATTTTTAATCAGCGGATAGTTTTCTGCTTCTTCAAAATACTTTCCCTGAACACTTCTGTAATCTGTATAGTAAGTCCATATCCCAAATCGGTTGTATTCACGGGCAAATGTGGATCCTCTTTCCAAAATTGAATTCCCAATTGCTAAGATGGCTCTTTGATCCGGCATTAGTTCCCATTGTCGTTTAATAATATCATAATCAAAATTCTTTTGCAGATAAATGTTCCAGTGTGCAAGATTATATCCAGCGTTATTTGGGAATGATTTATCAGGATTGTTAAAATAATTAGGAAGGTACGCATAGTAATCATTTACATCATCGAAAACGAATTCTTCCATTGAAGTTGAAGTTAACTCATAAAAGTACGTATCATCCCAGCGCAGTATATAATTACCCATTTGAATAGAATGATGAAATTCATGTGCAACAGTGACTCTCATTGCTGCTAAACCATGAGTAGCAAATGCTTGACCTTGAAAGTTATAATGAATCTCCATGAATGAAGTGTATTTCTCATTTCCTAGATGAGTTTCCTGCTCAGTAAATCCATAATTTCCATCCGCAGTTGTTATATAGATATCGTAGAGGTTATCTCCTCCTCCGCCATTATCATAAGGAGGTTTCGGGTAACCAAGAAAATTCACTTCAAAATTAAAAGCGGAATCTGCAGCTATTGCCACTTGTTGAACATTTTCTAAAATAGTAAGAGACGAACTATAATTGGGGACCTGACTGCCAGTTGTATCATAATGTATTCTAAAAAAACCTGATGGACTAACAAGACTCGTTTGTTTAACCTTTCGATCAAGAATTTTTTTTAAATTTTTCTGTTGTTCAGGAGTAAACCTTTCCAAGTTATGTTTAATCTGATTAATCATACCAAATCCACATTTTCTATCTTCTAGAGTTAGTTCTGCAAGCTGGTCAGTTTTGGGCAGCAATTCAGGTGAGCTTAGTTGAATGAACTTAGCGTATAGCGAATCAAGCTGCTTTGTTGTGAGCTGCTGGGAATAAGTCGGACTCGAATTTAATAGAATTATTAAGATCGCTGAAAATGTATAAACTACTTTTTTAGTGATGTTATTGATAATTCACCATTTTTATTTGAATAAACTAAAAAATAATTTTTTCTATCTAACCTTGCGAAAAAATAATCAGAAACGTTCTCAGCAGCAAGCATTTGATTCAGAGAAAATGTCTTTTCCTTTTCACTGTAAGACATTTTGTTAATATAATTATCATCGATAGAATTTACGGTGAAATTAGTTATCCCCTTTATTGAAGTCTCTCCGAAGTATCCCCTGCCAAATTCTCTTTTAACCTCTTCACCATCTCCAAACAACTGATTTGACGAACTAAATTTATCTCCTGAAACTACTAACAGGTGATTTCCAGCTTCACTTTGAACGATGCCTACAACTATTGGGTACTCATTTTTGTAAACATTAGCACCATAGAAGAATGTTTTGATGCCATCAGCTTTCGGAATTTCAAAATAGGATTTGTAAACATGTGGACCCGACTTTATTGTAGCTTTATTGAAGTATGAAAATTCTCCTTCTGATTTCCAGTAATAAACTTCTGGTTCTGCCTCAATAAAAAGCTCAGCCGAACTTACATTTCTATCAATAAATGGATACTCCTTGAATGTTATACTCAAATCCCGGTTTTCAAATTTACCCAGATAAAGTTTTGATTGCTTATTATAAACCAAATAAATATTTGTAAACGTACTGTCAACCCGTTGTAATCCAATATCCAGAATTTCTCCCGGGGCATAAAGCTGTTTCCGATTGAGTTTGCCTGTACTAAAATTATAACTGAAAACTTCCAGGAGCGGTGTACCTTTAGTATAACAGTAAAATATTTTTCTTTGTTTAAAGAATTCATCAACCAGTATTTCTTTATGGTATTCTGCAAGAGGAATCAAGTGCAGAGTTGAAGGAATACCGGCAGAATTATTCAACAATAATTTTAAGTAATTATCATACTCGTCAATAAAACTGATATCAGGAATACCATCATTTAAATAGTCGAATTGTTTTACAGCCCCGGCCTGAATTGCCGTTGTTATATTCATATACGTTTCTAGTTGTTTTTCAGAGTATATGACAATTAGCTCACCTGACTCAAGTATGCAGGCAATATTATCGGTTCCTCTATATTTAAAAGTTGTAAATGCAGCTAAAGAAGAATTCTTCAAATAAGGAATTCGTTCGTAGAATTCTGTCCCGCTTTTACCATAAAGAATAGTTAACTTATTTTTATAAGTTCCGAAGGCAAGGTCAAATAATTTATCTCCGTTAAAATCACCAAAATGAATTGAGGTCGGTTTGTCATCAAGTTTAATTGAAATTTTCTTTTTGTATAAGGCTTGAAAATCTCCAAATAATATTTCAATACGATTGCCAACGGCATAAACAATGTCCTGAAATCCATCTTTATTCAAGTCCAAACTTTGCAGCAAGCTGATTTTATCATTGTATTGAAATGATCGCGCTAGCCTAAAAATTCCTTTCGTATTATTTATAAAGTTTTGAAGTGAATTCTCAAGGATATTAAAAGCCAGTATATCGAGATATCCATCATCATTCAAATCAACTATAATGGCATCACTAAAACTAGTACCCGTAATGATCTTTCTCTCACCAATTCCGCCATTTGATCTGTAAAGAATTGACAAACCATCAAAACCGCTTCCTGAGACAAGAATTTCTTCGGTTCCATCTAAGTCAACATCACCCGTAAAAATATTTTCCGGGTAAGAATCAAATTCAATCTCAGCCTTTCTTGAGGATAGAGTATCTACTGATACTTGTATTAAGGAAATTTTTCTGAGCTTTCGTTCAACTACTGCCAATAAATTAACCTTGGCTCTTTTATCTTTTAATTGTTTCAGTCGAGATATTTCAGATTTTAATTGAAATTCTTTCAGCTCAGGCTTCTCACTTTGTATTCCTGTATATATTCCAAGCCGTTTTGCAGAAGTGGAATAAAAAATCAGTTCATCATCACCATCAAAGTTTAAATCAACAGAACTAACTCCCTGGTAATTCTTAGGGAGTGGATATTTTTTTTGAAAGCAAAAACCATTGATGGGAATCTGACTATAGGTTAGTGATGAAAATAACAGGGCAAGTAAAATGAAACTATTTTTCAATTGACCGATTTTTGAGTCGGTTTTCTCTCCTGATGAGCGCTTCATTGAATCTTCTTTTCTGTTCATTTGTTTCTGGTACCGCCTCAATCGCTTTCACCGGTTTACCTTCCAAATCAACACAGACAAATGTAAGGTAAGCCGAATTAGTATGTTTTTCTGTGCCCTCTTTGAAGGATTGTGCAAAAATTTTAACGCCAACTTCCAGCGATGTATTGAACACCCTGTTGACTGAAGAAAGCAGAGTAACTGCATCTCCAAGTTTAACCGGATGATGAAAATCTATTTTATCTACTGAAGCAGTGACACAGACTCTCCCGGTATGTTTTTCAGCACTGAGAGAAGCACAGATATCAATCCAGTACATCAATTGTCCACCGAACAATGTTCCAAGCTGGTTTGTATGATTAGGAAAAACAAGCTCAGTCATTGTTATTTGTGATTCGCTTACTTTACGGGCAGTCATTATTTAGAAGAAAAACCCCCTTTTAATTTAGCTTCGAGCGAATTCTTCAACTCATCGATTTCATTAAAATTTTTATCTTCAGGGTACATACCGATGAATTTCCTCATCTCCTTAAGTGCTTCATCTTCTCTCTCTCTGTCCATCAACAATTTAATTTTGCGGTACATTGCCATGGGTGCATACTGAGTATCATGATAAATTTCCAAAACTGCATCGTAGTACTTTAGAGATGCTGTGTAATATTCCATCTTCTCATAAATAACTGCAATAGAATATTCTTTACGTGCAAGCTTATCATTCAATTCTGAAATTTTTCCTTCTGCTTCAGTAACTTTCTGGTTCAATGGGAAAAAATCTACAAACGCCTGATATTCTTCGATTGCTTTCTTAGTGTATTTTTGATCTAATGTAAAATCGGGCGAAAGTTCATAATAACTTTCAGCTAGCATGAACTGAGCATCAGCGACAAATTCACTTGCCGGCATATTCTTTATCAGTTTGCTAAACTCGAAAGCTGCCAGAATAAACTCTTCACGCTGGAACTTACACATCCCCAGATAATATTGTGCATCATCAACTATGCTGCTGCCGGGATATTGAAGCAATAGAGCTTCAAACTCCGTTGCAGCATCCTCAAATTCTTCATCATCATAAAGTTTAATTGCGCTGTTCAACCTATCATCAGGAGTTAAATCGCTTAAATCACGTGTGGAACTACAGCCCCAAATTAGCAGAAAAATTGCGCTTAATATTAAAAAGTATTTTCTCATAAATGCTTTAATTTCACAAAATTAACAGGTAATATTAGTTAAAAATGCAGTTGCTTCAAAGGTAAAATCAATCACTCGCTTCTAACCGTGAAGAAGAGCACAATCACTGCTGCTGCGGTTCCAATCGCAATCAAAGGTTCAGCAAATCCCGAAAGAAATGGTTCGGAAGGAGTTGTACCTTTAGTAAATGGGAACGAATCATTCTCAAGAAATTTTAAGTCATCTACCTTTACAGTATCAATCAGAGTAAATTCAAATTCTCTTTTTCCAACTTCAGAAAAAGTCTGCAGATAGTTTCCAAAAATTGTTGAGTAACGCTGAATGTAATGAGTTCCAAACCATCCGTCTCTGAACATCTCGCCGTATTCAACTCCAGCACCTTCCATTACGATATCAACGTGAGGAATATTTAGTTCACCCGGCGGCTGTTCAAGAATCTCTTTACCGTTTTGTCTGAATCTTTCTTTTATGCTATTTGAAAAAAGAGAGTAGCTTTGACCAAGATTGAGAGAAAGCAGAATTTGCTTGTCGGATGAAGGTATTTCAGAACTTATTTTATCAACAAGTGAATCTGTTAGCGAATAGAATACATCAAGGTTTGTCTTAGACTGACTTATAATTTGCGGTTGAATTATCAGAATAATTAATAGTAGAAGAAATTGGATTTTCCTAAAAGCGAATAAATATTTAATTACTAATTTTACAAGCATTGCACTGCTAATATCAGGAGAATGGCTTAGAGTTTCAAGCTTTTCCGGATTCCTGATACCAGATACCTGATTCCAGTTACTCATAATATTTAAATAAAAAAGCTGTCTATATCCAGTTAACCTGAAACGACAGCTTTTAATTTTTAATTTATAATTGTTAATTGTGTTCTACCTCGCCATCGCCTGCAATCTTTTAATTCTCTCTTCTGTTGACGGATGAGTTGAAAATAGTTTCGAAATCCCACCACCAGCTAATGGGTTAATTATAAACATATGTGCAGTTGCAGGATCAGAGTGAAAAAGAGGTTTCATCTGGTTTCCTCTGGATATTTTTGCAAGAGCAGAAGCGAGTCCTAACGGATTGCCTGAAATTTCAGCACCGCCTTTGTCAGCAGCAAACTCGCGTGAACGTGAGATTGCCATCTGGATAAGCATTGCAAGTATTGGTGAAAGAATTAATAGAACCAATCCTCCAATACCACCGCCTTCTCTGTCATCACTTCTGCCGAACATAAACATCCATCCTGCCATCTGAGCAATGTAGGAAATAGATCCTACTAAAGTTGCAGCGATTGTACTAATCAACGTATCTCGATGCTTAACATGTGCAAGCTCGTGAGCCATTACTCCGGCAAGTTCATCATTACTTAATCCCTGAAGTATTCCGGTGGTTGCAGCAACTGCAGCTTTTTTTGGACTTCTTCCTGTGGCAAATGCATTTGGAGTCGGATCGTTTATCAAATAAACTTTTGGCATCGGAAGATTTGCTTGCCTCGCTAATCCTTCAATCATATCATAAAATTTTGGTGCTGATTCTCTATTTACTTCTTTTGCCCTGTACATCGCAAGAACGATTTTATCAGAAAACCAGAATGAGCCAAAGTTCATAATAAGTGAAAATACAAGTGCGATGGTCATTCCCGTATTGCCGCCGAGAAGGTAGCCAATAAGCAGGAAAAGAGCCATCATTAAAGTCATTAAAAATACTGTTTTAACCGCGTTCAATTTTTACTCCTTTATTTTTTAGAACAAATCTATGCTTCAAAAAGTTTCGTTTCAACACAAAGTGGGATGACTATGAATTTCAAACGATTCTCCATCTCGCTGGTAATTTCATTATAAATTATTCACCATACATTCGTAAATATACATTCTTTCTTCCCTTGCCTTTATTTACTATAATCCTTAAATAGACACAGCATTTTTCAAGGAGTTTAATAAATGAGAACTATACTTTCATCGCTGTTCATCGTTTTTATTTTTTCCGCATCTATCTCATTCGGACAGACCACTTACAGATTTCTGGATGTTGATATGAGTGCACGTGCGGCAGCACTCGGCGGAAGCTTTGTTACAAATAATGATGACGTTGATGTTCTTTTTTATAACCCTGCCGGAATGAGTTTCCTTGAAAAAAATCCCATCTCATTCTCTTTTGTTAAACATTTGATGGACATAAATCTTTTCAGTTTAGCTTTCTCAACAGAATTTGCTGACATTGGAAGATTTGGTACCGCTATTAAATATATCAACTACGGCACATTCGATAAAGCTGATGAGTTTGGGAACAGAACCGGTGAATTTGGTGCAGGCGAGCTTGCATTTATTCTTGGTTATACAAATGAGTTCAGTGAAAATTTTTATTACGGCGCTAATGCTAAAGTTATCTATTCAAGCATTGCAGATGAATCATCAAGCGCAGTTGGGGTTGATCTAGGCATCAACTATGAAATTCCAAAACAGAAATTAAACCTTGCCGCTGCCGTATTAAACCTTGGCACACAGCTTTCATCATACATTGATACAAAAGAAGACCTTCCGCTTGATGTTACAATGGGTATTTCCAAAAGGCTGGAGAATCTTCCCGTCCGTCTGTCACTCGACTTTCATCAGCTAAATAAGGATCGAGATGAACTGTACCAGCATCTAAAAGGATTCACTATCGGTGCAGAGTTTTACCTGAGTGAAGTTTTCACTTTACGATTTGGTTATGATAATGAAGCACGTTCTGATCTTAAAGTTGGCTCTTCTTCGGGTATTGCCGGGTTTAATGGTGGTCTGGGTGTGAAGATATCAGAGTATGTATTCAATTATGGATATTCGTCAATGGGTTCAATTGGCGCAATGCACCGGATCGGTTTAGCCACTTCAATTTAACTATTCAATCGGATGTCATTCCGGCTAGTTCCGGCAGAACGAAGTACTGACAAACTTGTCCGGAATCTGTTCGCAGTTCCTACTCGCATCATTGTCATTCTCGCTTGTCCGGAATCTGACCAGTTATTTCGCTGTATAAATCTTTAAAAGTTGGATTCATTTCTGCAATTAATTTTATCTTCTCTTCTCTACTATGATTTTTGATTTGCTTTTCTCTGATAATTGCAAGTATTACATCCCTGAAAAATTTATAATAAACTAACTTGTTAAGATTATATCTTGCAGTAAATGAATTTGAATTTAGTTTATGCTTATGTTCCCAAACTCTTCGAAGTAAATTATTACACATACCTACATAAAGAGTTGGTCGTTCGTTCGCCATAATATACACCGAAAA
>Ga0208980_10001143_pt1 | contig 15891 bp, 10 predicted proteins | sample WetSurMetagenome_3_FD_187993 | JGI IMG/M metagenome (GOLD analysis project Ga0208980, IMG submission 187993) | Wetland microbial communities from Twitchell Island in the Sacramento Delta, sample from surface sediment Aug2011 Site A1 Bulk (version 2) | ecosystem: Environmental > Aquatic > Marine... | reverse complement strand
GGGCATCCCCTCCTCACGGAGACGTGTGATATTTTCAAGTACCACTATGGCATTATCAACCAGCATACCAGCACCCAGGGCCAGCCCTCCGAGTGTCATAATATTAAGGGTGAGGTGATTAAAATACATCAGGTTGAAGGTTGCAATTATTGAAACGGGAATTGCAACACTTATGACCAGAGTTGTACCTATCCTTCTCAGGAAAACAAAAAGGATAAAAACTGCCAGAAGAATGCCAATCAGGAGGGTATTCTTAACCTCTCCTATTGCATTATTTATATATGCACCCTGGTCCTGTACCCTGATAAATTCGTACCCGGGTAAGGCTTTCTCAAGGTTGGTTATAGCAATCCCGAGACTTTTTACAGCATCGACAGTATTGAACTTCGGCTCTTTATAAATTGATAACCCTATGCAGCGTTCACCGTTAATAGTAACAATATTCTGAGGATCTTTATTGGCAAATTTAATTGTGGCAACGTCTCTCAGGTAAACCGGTACTCGCCCTGAAACTGATGTTGAAGTCGGGGAACTTGTTAAGCTGGCACCGGATGTCTGTTTGAAACCAACCACAATATTTTCCAGATCTCCAATACCTTCAAGAACACTTACTCCTTTTACCGTATATTTAAGTCCCATATCGACGATTGATCCGCCAGACACATTCCTGTTATAGTTGTTGATCTGGGCAGCAATTGCATCTGAAGTAAGGCCGAAAGATTCAAGTACATACTTATTGGTTTCAATTACAACTTCACTTTCCTCAACACCAGTTAATTTGACATCGGCAACACCTTCAATCCTTACAAGTTCGTTACGGATATAGTTTTCAGCTATTTTTCTGAGTTCATCCATATTGGAGATACTTGCATTTTTCAGACCTACTATCATTACCGGGGCGGCATTGGGATCATATTGGGATATTGTGAAGTCCTCCAGATCTGAATTCTGGCTGAAGGAGTTCAGCTCTTTCTGGAGATCCAGAAAAGCTTCGTCCATATCCTTGTTCCAGTCGTACTCAACAGTGATTGTCGCAGAACCGACCTGAGATACTGATGAAACCTGCACAACATCGCTCTGGCGCATGGAAAGTGATTCAATCTGGTCAACATAGTTTTTCTCGATCTCTTCAGGTGGTTTTTCACCAGCCTTAAGCTCAATATATATCTTTGGATTGTTCAGATCAGGGAACAGATCTGTTCCAAGTTTACCGAAAGAGATAAATCCCAGCAGGACTATCCCCAGTACAAGCATTAGAACTGTTACGGGGTATTTTACAGCAAATTGGGCAATCCTGTTCATGTCAGTTATTTGATAATTTTTACCTTCGACCTGTTACTGAGAGTTTCAAAACCGCTTGTTACGACCCTTTCGTTTTTGGCAAGACCTCTTGTTACTTCGACATCAGTGATGTTCTCCATACCGGTTTCGATAATTCTTTCTGCTGCAACTCCGCGGTCGACAATAAAAACAGTTTTTCCCTTCTGGCGCGAAAGAATTATACTTTTCGGGATTACAATAACCGAATCCTTATGATTTGTGACAATGTCAGCTTTTACGAACATCCCGGGCCTGAGAAGGTACTTTGGGTTGTTTATTGAAATATTCCCTTTAAATGTGCGGGTGTCAGCATTGATTGCCGGTGATAACTGGGTTATATATCCTGTTATTGTATCCTCAGGGATTGTATAATTCGTGAGTTTTACCAGCTGTCCTGGTTTTATCACTGAAATATATTTCTCGGGGAGTTGAACATCCATGTACATTACCTTGTAATCCATTATCTTAACTATAATAGACCCGGTTTCTACCTGAGTAGATTGGGTGTAGTATGGCAGGTCCACAATAACTCCGTCAATGGGGGCAACAATCTTAGTTTTTTCTAACTGGAGTTTGGCACTTTCCACAGTTGTTTTTGCATTTGCATAATTTATACTTGCTGTCTTAAGATCTTTTAGTGTTACTCCCCCTTTCTCATAGAGCGACTCCTGCTTTTTAAGTTCACTTTCTGTGAGTTCAAGATTAAGTTCATTTGTTTCAAGTTTAATGGAATTTACATATTCTTTATCCTCGAGCCGTGCAATAAGAGCTCCTGCGTGTACTTGGTCCCCAAGTTCCCAGTTTCTGCCTGTCTGAGGATTCTTCTCGAGAAAATATGAAGCTGTAATTTTTGATTTTAGCACTATTTCACCTTTCGGGAAGGCTGTCCCGGTTGTATTAATGAATTCTTCAATCGATTTTAGTTTTATATCCTCTACCGAAACAGGAATTTCGACATCTGCACTGAGGTTCTGATCCTGGTTTCTGCAGCCAGTTATTGCTACTAAAGCGACTGCAATGATGAAAATACTCTTTTTCATATTATTATAAATTATCTGTTATTTATCTAGCGTCATTACCGGAGAAACTGCCTGTTTTTTCTCAAAATCATACAGGGTCTGAATTTTAAGGTTAAGAAGTTCAAGCTTATAAGAGATAAGTGAATTTGTGTAAGTGAGCTGCTTCTCTGAAAGCTGGTTCTGGTATATATTAAGGTCCATACCAGTAAGATCTCCGTTTTTATATTTTTCGAGATTAAGATCATATGTCAGCTGGGCATTTGTGACATTCTGCCGGGCAATTTCAATCTGGTTTTTCAGATTAAGGAGATTCCTGCACACTTTTCTGATCCCGAGTATTATGTCATTCTCTTCCTCCTCAAAAGATATTTTTGATGCGGCGATTGTGGCTTCAGTAGCTTTAATTCTTGATTTCTTTTCCCCCCAATCCCATAATGGAAGCTGAAGTGATAACATTACAGCTTCATTATCCTGCCTGCTACCTACAGAATAAACATCGTTTATGTTTTGATTATCTCCAAATAGTCCTACACTTAGTCCGAGGTTTCCTTTAAATTCATTTAATGCCTGGGTTCTGATAAGGTCGAACTGGGTGAGGTCTATATCTATTTGCCGTTGCCTGAGTTCCATCCTGCTTGCCAATCCCTGATCAATGGCAAATGAAATATCAACTTTTACAGTATCTACGCTTATGTTGGGCAAAACAATAAGATCATCATATAAGCTCATTCCTATAAGAACCTTAAAGTCATCTTTAGCGTTCTCGAGTGATACCTGTTTATTTTCATAATCTGATTTTGCAGAAGCCAAATTCAGTTCAGCCTGGAACATCTCCTCTCTGGGAGAAATTCCGGCGTCAACTTTATTCTTGGAGACTTCATAGCTCTTTTGCATATTCTGAAATGCCTGATTTGATATGTCAAGACTTTGTTGCTGCTGATAAACAAAGTAGAATGCCTGGGATACCTGGAACTCCATCGACAGAAGCTGGATGGCATAATTCAGCTGCGAGTTTTCTAATGCCAGCTGAAGTTCCTTAAGCTGAAGTTTAGTCCTGTTGTACGTAAAAAGAGGCTGATCCAAGGTGAGTGAAAGCCTGTTGTTAAAACCTTTGTTTGTTCTGTCATTGAATTCACTGTAGGAATCCATGTAGCCAAACCTGTTCTGGAGAGAGATTCTGGCATCTGTAAGGACTATTGGCTGAGAGATTGTAAAGGTTCCATAGCTCTCTTTGGTTGTAGTGGAATTGTATTTTGAGATGAGGTCATTAAACGTCCTGTCGTTGCTAAAAGATATAGGGTTTAGTGTTAACGAAAAATTCGATTTCAGCGCGGCATTCTGGGCATTAAGGTTTTCCTGACTTCGCACAAGATTGAGCCTGGTCTTTTTCATGGTGGGACTGTTCGATTCTGCAGTAGTTAATGCCTGTTCCAGGGTTAGGCCCTGTTGCGAAAAACCTTCATTGCAGAAGAGAGCCAGCAAGATCAATGACAAAATTGGCGTTTTGATTCTTCTATTAATGTGAGTCATATTTTTGTAGTTTATTCTTAATTCCTTGTTCGTAAGTTTTTCGTTCGTTTGTTCTTCGTTCGCTTGTTCATTTTTTTATCGATGAACTCACCCCCCTGCCTACCGGCAGGCAGGCTTCCTTCGCTCTGCTCAGGATTTCCCCCTCTCTGCGTCGCAAAGAGGGGGAATATATTGGGCTTGAGTCTTACTTTTGTTTTTTTATTTTATTTTTATTCTTTTATCCAGCACCAAGCATCAAGCAACCAGCACCCTAGTTCTGTTTAACCCATTTAATAGCATCACCAATCACAACCCTTCCAGCCGATTGATTGGTCAAAACTACTTTTGCCGTATCGGGAGAAAGATAATATCTGCCAAGGTTGTTCCATCCACCCTCTGCATTTTCGTAATCAAGAGTTATTTCTTCCACTCCTTCATCATGATATATTTTATAATGCATATCCTTGTAAGGGCTCTCACCCTGCTGGCCGCCGGACTGATTTCCAGGACCTCCGGGACCTCCAGGCCCCCCTGGTCCTCCTCCCATTCTTATCATCATCCTTTCTATAGTTTTTCCAATATAGCAATAAACATCATAATACCCTGGTTCTTTAATGACTGTCTGCCAGGTAACTGACTTATCACCTGTACCTCCGCGCGTATAAACGGATGAACGAATGTACTTTCCATAATATGAAGAAAGCACAATAGGCTGCCAGTAATCCGGAACATTATATAATGTGACCTGCATATATGTTTTTCCGCCCCTGTTTTGGATACCCAGCAGTTTTTTCAAAGGACTAACCATGCTTCGCTTACTGGAAATAAAACCACTATCCTCGTTATCAACTATTATCTCAGATGGTTCAGAGTAAGGTGGCATTGAAGAAAGCGTTTCTTCTCCTGAAAACTCTTTTGTGTTACTTTTGGATTTTATTATCTCGTTTATTGGCAGGTTGATTTCGCCAGGAATATTCTTTGCAAAAAGTGTATTTATCATCATAGCTCTGGGCTGGGCATCGAGTACAATACCAATTTTTTTTGCTTCATTTGGCCCCATAAATACAATTTTTGAAATATCATTAGCTTCCATGCCTCTTCCCTGCATAGAAATACTCATACCGCCTCTGCCGCCGCCCACCTGGTCAATTATTGTCATCTGTTGGCCTGCTCCTCTGCCTGCTCCTCCAGGTCCTCCAGTCCTGAATGAAACATTAAACAGTCCTGCAACCGGTTCGGGATTTGATGCAAGGAATGTAACCTGATATCTCGATCTGTCTCCGACAATTATTTCATTCGCCTGCAAATTTGTAAATAAAAAACCGGGCTGGTCTTTGCCATTAAACCAGTCATTCAGGTAGGGATAAAAATCAAAACCGAACTTTTCTTTTATATCTTTGTTAAATTGCAGAATATCAACTCTTTTAAAAGTATGATCATCAATATATTTCGCAAACCATGTTTTAAACTCTTCTATACCTGCTTTAGATCTGAGCAGGTTAAAAAACCAGTCGCCTTTTACGGTTAACACTGTTCTGATGGTATCGCCCCGGGGATTCTTTTTCAGTATGTCTTTAAAACTTATTTCTTTGAGAATAAGATTGGCTTTATCATTATCGGACAGATTTCCCAACATTGCCTGGAAACCTCCGCGTGGACCCAATTGGGCAATCTTCTGGAGATGCGATTCAAATACTGCGTTAATTACCGGGTAATCTGATGAATAGAAATTATTCTTAAAGAAATAGAAACTTGGACCAAGGCGATAACGGGTAGGTTCATTTGTTGCAACCCCGTTTACAAACCTGAAGTTTTCTCCGCTGATAAAAGTATTTCTGATAAAAGAATTAAACAGCCTGACCTGAAGTTCTTTATCTGTAACTATTTGGTTATTACGGGCATTTCTTTTCTTTGTTCTGGTGAATTGTTTATAAAAGCCGGCATTCTGTAGAGTTGAAAGCTTTTCAGGTAGAAGAACCATTGACGGCTGAACCTCAGCCCTTGTCTGAGTACTTTCTTTCGGATATGAATAGAACTGAACCGGCACTTCTACAAGACTAAGCGTTTTAAATGGATATTTGGTAGAGAAATTAGTCTCAAGTTCTCTCATAATTCCAGAAACCAGATTTGGCAGGGTATCTTTTATCTCAGCAAGGTCCTTTTTATAATAATCATTGCCAGGGAAATAATAACTAATATATTCAACAGAGTCAACCCGAAGAGTATCTGATTTATAGTTGCCAAGGGCAAGGGTAAGACCTGTCAGAGGACTTTCACTTGTAAAAACTTTATATCCATTTTCGATTTTCATTCTTCCCTGTGAAACTGCTGTCATCCATTCTTCATTTTTTACCCTGAGGCTGAAATTCGTAAAATCAACCTTAATCCTTGCCGGATTTGAAGGATAATAATTAAGTGATGTTACCGGATACCAGTGAGTCTCGGGAGTCAGAAGAACATATTTTTCAGTAAGGAAGGCCTGCCTCTTGTTGACATTGACCATCTGAATCCTGTAAGGAGTCTCTTTAATATTATCACTATAATTCGGGTAACAGAATGCTTCGTTTATACCTCCGCTATAAGTAATTACCAGACTGTCGGATTGTCCGGAATTCAATTTGACTGCTGGTTCAATGTCAATAATATGGTTGATTCTTTTAAAATTAAGTTCTTTCCCGTCCGAGATTACCTTTAGTACTTTTAATGAGGGATTCAGGGAAAAGAAGTAGTGGTCTAAAGGATCTCCGTTTTCATTAATGATCTTAAGATAGGCTGAAGCTTCAAATGATTCTCCTTTATGTTCGAAAGTTATGGAAGCATCAGTAATGTCAGCGAAATTTTTATTCTCATATTGTTTATTTGTCTCAATAACCAGGTTCTTATCATTCTCCCTGTTCCTGTAAGAGACAAATGTATTAAAGCCACAAAATCCTGCCCCGGTTGAAAAAAGAATCAAAAATACTATTGTCAGCCCTCTGTGAAATTTTGATTGAGGTAATCTCTTAAATAACAATACAGTAGTCAGTACCATGGCAAGTCCAAGGAAGAAATAGAAAAGTCTTTGATTTACAATAAATGAAAGATTGTCAAAACCGACCACCCCGGATTTGAAAACCGGCAGCCCGAATGCCATATAATCAAATATTGATCCCATCCTGTACCACAGGTAGAACATATTAAGCGCTGCTATTCCAAGAAGTATAAGAAATGTTATTGCCTGATTCCTGATTACTGACATCAGAACAAAAGCCAGACCGAGGCTGAATACTATTGTGGGAACACAGATTATCAGCAGGTATGATAGATATGACATAAAATCAATAGACATGGTTTTTGAAATAATATTCATAACCATACCTATGATGAGAATAATGATATCCAGACCAAGAAAAAGACGTAATATTCCCCATGTCTTCCCTATTACATATTCAAAATTTGACATTGACCTGGTGTATAATACTTCGTTGGTATCAAGCTTCTTGTCTCTTTTGAGGAAATCAGCTGCAAGGAAAATAACAACAATGGCCTGACCGATATTGAGCAGGTACAGGTTCAGGAGAGGGACAGATGAAGAAATAGATACCAGGTTCCAGGGTTCGTCACCGACCGGTGAAAAGAAACCGATATTTAAAATTGTAAAGATGAACAGAGCCCCTAATGAGAAGAGTCTGAAGAACCAGCTCCTTCTGAGTGTCTTTGCTTCATATTGAGAGACCGTTCTTATGTTATGAAGAAATGCCATAATAGTATTTGTTATTAATCATTAATATCGGCATGTAACTTATGTTCCATAAAATATACATAGGCATGCTCTATATTCGGGATTATGCTGGTTGAAGGATACTCAGGGGAATCGTCCGAGACTATCTGCACCTCCCATCCTGTTTCAACAGGAATAGTAGATATAACGTTATAACGTTCCTTAACCATTTCGTACTCATATGGGTTAAGGTTAAGTTTAAACACGTGGCCCTCAGCATGTCTTACAAGATTTTCAGGTGAGCCGGAGAAAACAAGTTCTCCCCTGTTGAGAAGTGCCATTCCCTGGCAGGTTGATGATATGTCACCAACAATATGTGTTGAAAGGATGATTGTGACTTCATGCTGGCTCAACTGTGACAAAATATTTCTGAACCGGATCCTTTCATCAGGATCAAGTCCTGTTGTTGGCTCATCCACAACGATTATCTTTGGATTTCCGATAAGAGCCTGTGCAATCCCCAAGCGTCTTTTCATACCACCCGACAGTCTGTTGGCCTGCCTGTCCCGAACCTCAAGAAGTCCAACCTGGTCAAGTAGTCTGTCAACCTCGGCAAGTCTTTCTTTCCTGTTCTTCAATCCTGCAAGCGACCCTGAATAATCCAGGAACTCCCATGTTTTAAGAGCAGTAAAGAACCTGAAATCCTGCGGAAGATAGCCAAGAATTTTCCGGAGCTCTTTCCTGTTTTTCTGAATGTCCTTTCCATCAACCATTACAATGCCGGAAGACGGTTTCATAAGCGTGACAATAATTCTCATAAGACTTGACTTCCCGGCACCATTTGGTCCGAGGAGTCCGAACATACCTGTACCGAATTCAAGGTTAATATCTTTTAAAGCATGGTTGCCATTCGGATAAATCTGGTTAAGTCCCTGAATCTCAATTTTCATAAAAACACTTATTAAAAATGAACGGTCAGAAGGTATTTCATATTTGACGCTATAAAGACGGAATTTATTTCAATTGTGACAATAAAAAAATATGTTGTACAACACATGATAGTTTGAGGTTGCGGGTATGAGGTAAATTTACTGAAAAAGGATCGTTTAAAACCGGGAATCTCTACTAAATTGTCACTTTTACCCATCTACCTGAAAGGTCTATATGTGACAGCAACAAAGGTTCCAAATAATCGGCCTGCTCCTGATACCATACTCTTGTTATTTTTTTCACAACAAAAATCAAGCCAGCTGTTAAATATAAAATTATTAGCTTTAGTTCTGTAAAATTTGAAATACGAACAATAAACTCTGAACAAATGGAACAACATTTTCACGCTATGCTACCGTGGCTTATTCCGGTAATTATTATTCTGGCAATCTGGGACTCTGTATGGAAATTAATTGCAATGTGGAAAGCAGGACGGAACAATCACCTTGCCTGGTTTATTTGTCTCTTTATCTTTAATACACTGGGAATCTTACCAATCATATATATTCTGATTCATAAAAATGATATCGTCACGCATTCCGATGCACCTTGACTTTATTCGCATTTCCAGGTCATTACATACTGCAGATCAACAATTTTGCCGACATTTTCATTTGCATGTTTAAGCCATCTGCCTGATAATCTGTTTTGTAAAGAGGTTAACTCGAAATGAGACATTGCGATCCCCATATCGATATCATGTAGTCCTCTTGACTCATAACGTTTGCTGACAGACTTTTTAAAAAAATGAAATTCTTTCTCAGTATCATCAAAAAACACTCTCCAGGGTTGAGTATTCCCTGATGAAGGCGCTAACCTTGTCATCTCCAGTGAATCAGCATATTCCTTAAAATTCCTGTTTACAAGAGGTGTTTTCAAATTGTAATTGAAAAATAACTTATCCCAGCTGTTCCTGGTCGAGGCATTAATAGAGAATCTTACAATTTTATCCTGGTATGTTTGCTTGTCAACGGAATATCCTATTATAACAATACTTGGTATTTCGAATCCATCTTCAATAGGGATTTCATTAAAATAAGTGTTATCAAAGTATCCTATCCAGCATGTTGACATGTTCATTTCAGTGGCTTTTAACACCACTTTTTCCATCATGTATCCATAGTTCACTCTTGATTCTGCTGTAGATTTTGACTTCCCCAGAACATAAGTATTGTGTCCCGTAATCATTCCATAGTTAAGTTTCATCTGCTTGTCCGCATCCTTCTTTTCTATTATTCTGAAATTCACGACCTCATTTTGAAGGCCTTTGCTGTTTTCAGTGATGAAACTTTCGAGTTCTGTCCTGTCCGCAGTCTTTATTCCAACTTTATTAAATGTCCTGCATGATTTTCTCTTTTTAATTATCTCGATGATGTTCATGTTTTGTCTTTTTAAATGAAAGTTAACTACAAAATAAACTAAAGAGCTGAGGAAATTTGCTTTTTAGGGGTAAAATTCCCCAAATCTAAAACCTATACGAAAAACAATACTTATTTCATATATGAAAGTCAATTTCTGCAATTTATTAACTAAATGTCTATTTTTGCAGATAAAAATTCTCAGGTGGTTTATATCACAAATAAGCGAAAAATAATAAACGATCCGGTTTATGGCTTTATAAGTATTCCTGGAGATTTTGTCTTTGACCTTATTGAACATCCATGGTTTCAAAGGTTAAGGAACATCAAACAGCTGGGTCTTACAAGTTTCGTTTACCCCGGGGCAAATCACAGCCGGTTTCAGCACGGACTTGGAGCATTGCACCTGATGGATATGGCTATAAGCACACTCAGAGGAAAAGGAGTAATGATATCCCCTGAAGAGGAAGAGGCAACCTGCATAGCAATTCTTCTTCATGACACCGGACATGGTCCTTTTTCACATGCCCTCGAAAATTCAATTATCAGTGGCATAACCCACGAAGAGCTTTCTCTTCTCCTGATGAAAAAACTCAATGAGACTTTTAATGGAAAGCTTGATCTCGCAATTGAGATCTTCATGGGACGATATTCCAGGAAATTTTTTCATGAACTTATTTCCGGTCAGATGGATATGGACAGGCTGGATTATCTGAGACGAGACTGCTTTTTTACAGGAGTTATAGAGGGTTCTGTTGGCTCAGAAAGGATCATCAGAATGCTGAATGTTGTTGAGGACAGGCTGGTAATTGATGAAAAAGGCATTTATTCCCTTGAGAAATTTCTAATTGCAAGGCGACTGATGTACTGGCAGGTTTATATGCACAAAACAGTCCTCTCTTCTGAAAGTCTCCTTGTAAAAGTTCTTAAGCGGGCAAAAGAGCTTGCCAGCCAGGGCATTGATCTTTATGCGACTCCATCTCTCAGGTTCTTCCTGTATAATAAAGTAGAACATTCAGATCTCACTTCTGAAGGTAACTTTACACCTGGACTGATTGCTGCAAATTTTACAAGGCTTGATGATACTGATGTACTTGTTTCCGCAAAATACTGGATTGATGATTCGGATAAGATACTATCAGACTTGTCAGGCAGGCTGATGCGAAGAGATCTCCTAGCTATCGAGTTGCAAAATGATCCGTTTCCTGAGGAGAGGGTCATGGAACTCAGAAAACTTACACAGGACAGGATGAAGATAGACCACGAGCTGGCAGATTATTATGTATTTACAGATGCTATCTCCAACCTCGCATATACCCCCGATTCTCCGGAAGTAAAAATACTTCTGAAGAATGGGAAAACTGCAGATATTTCTTCCGTATCTGATATGTTCGATCACAGGTTCCTGTCAGAAAGAATAACAAAATACTTCCTATGCTATCCAAAAGAATGCCGATAATTTAATACTTGAAGAAATGGAATTTAATGCAGCCACAATCGCCGGGTTTTTAAAAGGTGAAATCGAAGGTGACCCTGATATCAAAGTTAATACTGTTGCAAAAATTGAAGAAGGTCATCCCGGAGCTCTTTCATTCCTCGCCAACCCGAAATATGAACATTTTATTTATTCAACAAAATCATCTGTAGTCCTGGTTAACAAAAGTTTTGTTCCCTCGGCAAAGATTGATGCAACACTTATCAGAGTAGAAAATGCATACGAAGCTTTTGCTTCTCTTCTTCGTCTTGTTGATCAGGCCCGACCTCGAAAAATGGGGATACATCAGTCAGCAGTGATTGAACCATCTGCAAGGATAGGAAAGGATGTTTATATCGGACCATTTGCGTACATTGGAGAAAACTGTGTAATAGGCGATGGATGTGCCCTTTATCCTCACGTCTATATTGGAGATAATACAAAGATAGGTAAGGATAGTATATTAAATTCCGGAGTAAAAGTCTATCATGAATGTCTGATCGGAGAGGGCTGTATTATACATGCCGGTACAGTTATCGGAAGTGACGGGTTCGGATTTGCCCCACAATCAGAAAATGAATACATGAAAATTCCACAGCTTGGCAATGTCATTCTTGAGGATCATGTGGAGATAGGAGCTAATGTTACCATCGACAGGGCAACAATGGGATCGACAATTATTCGTAAAGGAGTAAAACTTGATAATCTTATTCAGATAGGTCATAATGTAGAGGTTGGAGAGAATACTGTCATGGCTGCTCAGACCGGCATTTCCGGGTCAACTAAAGTCGGCAAGAATTGCATGTTCGGAGGACAGGTTGGGCTCGCCGGTCATATTAAAATCGCGAATGGCACTAAAATAGGTGCACAGGCAGGAATACTTGGAGAAGTTAAGGAAGAAAATACTGTAATTATCGGCTCACCTGCAATAGATCTGAAACAATTCTTAAGATCTTCAGTGATCTTTAAGAAACTTCCGGAATTGAAGACAAAGCTTGATATCCTCGAAAAGGAGGTAGAATCCCTTAAAAAGAAGTAGCTTTGCAGCGCATTCGGAATAGAAAGTGTTGTCATAAGAACAGTTAAAGAAGATTTTACTGGCTTGTTCGAAATATTTTTATTTTTTTTGTACCCGGAATTTTAATATATATTTGATACTGATGAGTGAAAAACAAAAGACACTTGCGAAGGAAATCAGCCTGACCGGAAAGGGATTGCATACTGGAATAAATGTTACAATAACTTTTAAACCCGCCCCGGCTAATCATGGATATAAATTCTGCAGAGTAGACCTTCCGGGGAAGCCTGTTATTGAAGCACTTGCTGAACATGTTACTGAGACATCAAGAGGTACAACGCTCGTACAAAATAATGCTTCAGTTGCAACAATTGAACATGTTCTGGCTGCATTCTATGGTTTACGTGTTGACAATGCCCTTATCGAACTCAATGGTCCGGAGGCTCCTATAATGGGGGGCTCTTCATGGAAGTTTGTAGAAGCCATAAAGGAAGCAGGGATAGTTGATCTGAAAGAAGACAGAAATTATTTTGTAGTGAAGCAAAAGATCATTTACTCCGACGAAGAACACGGAGTGGATCTGATAGTCTATCCCGATGACCATTTAAGCATTAATGTACTTATTGATTATAATTCAAGGATTCTTGGAAACCAGTATGCTATTCTTGATTCTATTGATGATTTTGAAAGCGATATTTGTAAAAGCCGCACATTTGTCTTTTTCCATGAACTTGAACCACTTTTTAATATGGGACTGATAAAAGGTGGCGATCTCGATAATGCTATTGTTATACTTGAAAAAGAGGTGGATCAGTCTGAAATAGATCGTATTGCAAAACTCTTTAATCGTCCGGGTATAAGCACGCATGTCGCCGGTGTACTGAATAATACCGAATTAAGATATCCGAATGAACCTGCCCGTCATAAGCTGCTCGATATTATGGGCGATATTGCACTTGTTGGTCACCCGGTTAAAGGCAAAATTGTCGCAACCCGTCCAGGACATTACGCCAATACACGGTTGGCAAAGATTATAAGACAGGAGATGAAGAAAGCAGCTTCAAAACATGAAATACCTGTTTATGATCCGGCACAACCTCCGGTTTTTACTGTTGAAGACATTAAAAAACGACTTCCCCACCGATACCCTTTTCTAATGGTTGATAAAATAATATCTCTTGATGAATCAGCAATAGTAGGTATCAAGAATGTTAGTTTCAATGAATCATTCTTTCAGGGACATTTTCCTGAGGAGCCAGTTATGCCGGGCGTTCTTCTTGTCGAAGCTCTTGCACAGACAGGAGGATTACTCGTTCTCAGTACGGTTGAAGAACCGGAAAGATATTCAACCTACTTTCTTAAAATCGATAAACTTAAGTTTAAACAGAAAGTCGTTCCCGGAGATACTGTAATACTTAAAATGGAACTTGCCGATATCATGAGACGTGGCATTGTTACAATGTTCGGTCAGGCTTTTGTCGGTAATAAGCTTGTCCTTGAAGGTGAAATGACAGCCCAGGTTGTAAAAAATAAATAATAGATTAATGATCTCAAATTTAGCTTTTGTCCATCCCGATGCCAGACTTGGTAAAGACGTTAATGTCGAACCTTTTGCATACATAGCCGGGAATGTGGTAATAGGGGAAGGAACATGGGTTGGACCTCATGCGACAATAATGCATGGTGCCAGTATAGGTAAAAATTGCAGGATCTTCCCCTCTGCAGTTGTTTCAGGAATACCTCAGGATCTTAAGTTCCGGGGTGAAGAATCTACAGTTGAAATTGGCGATAACACTACAATACGAGAATGTGCTACAGTCAACCGGGGTACTGCTGCCGTTGGTAAGACTATTATTGGAAGTAATTGCCTTCTGATGGCCTATTCTCATATTGGACATGATTGTATTGTAGGCAATAACTGCATCATCGGGAATTCATCCAGTCTTGCCGGAGAGGTCAATGTTGACGATTGGGCAATTCTTAGCGGAGGGACTCTTGTTCATCAGTTTGCCCGTATTGGTGGTCATGTAATGATTGGTGGCGGTTCAAAGGTGCGGACTGATGTACCCCCTTTCATCAAAGCTGACCGCGATCCGCTTTCTTATCTCGGATTAAATTCTGTCGGCCTTACCCGGAGAGGATTCCTGAAAGAGCGAATTGATGAGATACACAATATATACCGGGCTATTTATCAGAATGGCATGAACATTTCACAGGCATTAGACCTTGTGGAAAAGGAATTCACAGCTTCACCAGACAGGGATTATATTCTGGAATTCATTAGAAAATCAGAAAGAGGAATAATCAGGGCAAGGTAAGTTATCTTTAATTGGTTTTCATCCAGCCCTGGGATGATATCTCAATTTCCGATCCGCCTTCTCCGACAAGAAAATTGCCTGATCCGGGTGGCGTGATATGGCCAATAACCTTTACGGTTTCTATCAGTTTTATTTTCTCAAATAGCTCAAGGGGGATAGTAAAAAGAAGTTCATAGTCTTCACCACCGTTGAGTGCTGGAATCACCGGATCGATATTAAACTCTTCAGCGAGTTTGGATGTCTCATAATCAATTGGGATTTTGCCGGCAAAGATTCTGCAGCCAGTTCCGGATAGCTTACAAATATGAATGAGGTCCGAGGCGAGTCCGTCTGAAACATCAATCATAGATGAAGGCTTGATCTGGGCAAGACGAAGGGCCGCAACTGTTGAAACCGGAAACTCAGGTTTTAGCTGTCTTCCTATAGCATATTCAAATCCTGCAAGATCAGGTTGTGCTACTTTTTCTTTATCAAATAGTCTTCGTTCCCTTTCAAGAAGCTGAAGGCCCATGTACGAAGCCCCGAAATCTCCGGTGACACAAATAAGATCATTTGGCCGGGCCCCGTCTCTTTTTATAAGATCAGCCTTTTCAACGGTACCGAGAGCTGTAACTCCGATTGTAAGCCCTGTAAGTGAACTGGTTGTATCTCCCCCTACTAGATCGATTTTATATTTATCACACGCAAGATTTATTCCTTCATAAAGCTCCTCAATCTGCTCAACAGAAAATCTTGAACTTATCCCAAGAGCAATAAGTATTTGTCCCGGATTACCATTCATTGCATATATATCAGAAATAGCTCTGATAACCACTTTATAACCAAGATGTTTAAATGGAGTATAAATAAGGTTAAAATGGATGCCCTCAAGAAAAAGATCAGTAGTAACAAGTGTCAGGTTTTTACCCGAATCAACTGCTGCAGAATCATCGCCAATTCCGATGACTGTTGTTTTGTTTCTTATTATTACCGTTTTTGCCAGACGTTCAATAAGCCCGAATTTACCTAACTCACCGATTGACGTATTTTTACTTTCAGACTTGTCCATTAAAATAGTTGTTACAATAAAATTTGTGTTTCCGTTCGTTTACCAATTGATTTTCTTCGTTTACCCCGGCCCCATGGGGAGCGAAGAAAATCAATTTACTCCCCTTGGGGATGGGGTAAATAAATTGATTTTCAAGC
>Ga0208980_10001142_pt1 | contig 15902 bp, 16 predicted proteins | sample WetSurMetagenome_3_FD_187993 | JGI IMG/M metagenome (GOLD analysis project Ga0208980, IMG submission 187993) | Wetland microbial communities from Twitchell Island in the Sacramento Delta, sample from surface sediment Aug2011 Site A1 Bulk (version 2) | ecosystem: Environmental > Aquatic > Marine... | reverse complement strand
CTGAAAACCCTCCTACCATGAACAGAAAGATGAAAGCTGCAGCCCAGTAGAAAGGCGTTTGAAGGTCAATAGACCCCTTGTGCATAGTAGAGATCCAGTTAAATACCTTTACCGCGCTTGGAATAGCAACCAGGAATGTCAGGAGGGAAAAGGTATAGAGTGCAGTACCACTCATCCCGGAGGTGAACATATGATGACCCCATACGAAATACCCTACAAAAGCAATGGCGAGGGCAGAAGCAACCATGAACTTATATCCGAATATGGTTTTATGTGAGTGGGTCGATATTATCTCCGAAATTGCACCCATGGCTGGTAATATCATAATATAAACAGCAGGATGGCTGTATGTCCAGAATAAATGCTGATAAAGAATAGGGTCGCCGCCCAGGGTAGGATCGAAAAACCCGATCCGCAATACTTTCTCAGCAACTACCATGAGTAACGTAATGCCGACGATTGGCGTTGCCAGCAACTGTACCCATCCGGTTGCATAAAGAGTCCAGGGGAATAGCGGCATTCTTAACCATGTCATTCCCGGAGCGCGCATCCTGTGCATTGTAACAATAAAATTCAATCCGGTGAGTATGGATGAGAAACCGAGTACAAAAGCCCCCATTACTGCAGGAAGCATATTCCCGGCTGTTCTGAAGCTGTAAGGAGCATAAAATGTCCATCCGGTATCAGGAGGTCCCTGTCCTGCAAACTGGGAAATCAGAACGAGTGAAACGCCAATAACATATAAATACCATGAGAACAGATTAAGTCGTGGGAAGGCAACGTCTTTTGCCCCGATCATTATCGGGAGTAGGAAATTGCCAAATACAGCAGGTAATCCAGGAATTACGACAGCAAATATCATTACAATACCATGAAGGGTAAAGAAGGCATTGTAAGTCTTGGCATCCATTATTGTCCCACCCGGTGCAATTAGTTCAAACTTCATTAATAGCCCCAGGGTCGCTCCCACAATAAAGAAAGAAGCTATCGAAAAAAGATATAATAATGCAATCCGCTTATGGTCTGTCGATAATATCCAGGAAAAAATACCATGATATTTTCCTTTATATTCCAGATAGCTGGGTTCTTCAATGACTTTCTGATCGCTCATTTACTAGCCTTGTTTTTTGATTTAATCCGTGTCAGGACGAGAAAAAGGAAAAAAAGTAATGCAAAAAAGCTGATTACAATAGCAGAAACCCGTGTTACATTGAAGACAAAATCATTCTTCTGATCATCATAGGAATAGCAAACTGCAATAAGGCGATTGATGCTGGGGCCGATTTTCCCATCAGCTGCTTCAATCATCGTAATTTTAATATCGAAAGGAAGAAATTCAATACCACGAAGATATCGAACAATCTTTCCGTCTGATGCCAGGGCTATTAAACCTGTAGGATGAACATACTGACCATTTACAAGTTTATAATTGAAACCAACGGACTTGGATAATTTTGCAATATTTAAACTGTCAGAAACAAAAAAATGCCAGTGCTGAGCGGACTCTTTTTTCGTCATTGTACTGACATAGCTGGCTTTCTTTTTAATCCCTAAATCAATCTTTTCACTTGGATCGAAACTGATTGTCAGGACCTCATAATCAGTTCCCAGTTTAAGATCAACCTGATCGATGAATTTTGAAATACCCCACATAAGAGGGCTGCAAGTGCCAGGGCATCTGAAATAGACAAGATTAAGAATTGTAGGTTTTTTTATTACATCTTTCAGAAGCACTGTATCTCCTGACTCATTAACCAGTTTAACGTCAAGGGCAGCATACTGTCCCTGCTTTTCATCGAAACCGACCTGCATCTGCTGATCAAACAGCGAAGGGGATGTTTGAGAGTAAGATTGAATTGTAATCAGAAAAGCTAAGGATAATAAGATTAGTTTTGGTTTATTCATTGCTGTTGGCGAAAGTAATTTAATTCATAAATATAAAAATTTTTCTGAAGTAGTCCTCTTTAACTACCTGTTGTTTATTTGTCAGATTTTTTAACTGCAGTATTATCATCATCAGAGTATATTCCTGCTATCATCAGTGATCCGCCCATTAGAGAAACATCCTTTAAAAGGGCGATCAGGGTTATGGTCCTGTCGTTTCCGCCAAGGAGATGGGGAATATGGATCGTAAGAATAAAAATGAAAAGAAGACACGCCAGCATTATTGTAGACAATTTCACATATTTCTTTGTAATGATACTTACGCTGGCAACAATAAGCAGAATGCCAGTCAGGATTATGGTATACGCCCCGAGCGGAATAAACGAGGTAAGCATACCAAGATAATAATCAGTCATAAGGAAATGGTTGATCCCAAAAAGTGCAAATGGGATTGCAAAGAGAATTCTTCCAATAGATGTGATATTTTTCATTTTAAACAGTATTAGGTTACAAACCTGCTATTATCTGAACCCGGCTCAGTTTTTGAACTTTTCTGATTCTGCTTCTCCGGGAGTCACAAAAGATCCTGAAAACACAATTTTATCTTATTGTTGAATCGGGAGGAGAAACCGTATTGAAACCAATAACACCATAGCCCGATGCAACAATGGCTCTCCTAATCTCTGAAGTATCTGCAACTGATGGATTAAAATCAACGATTGCCTTTCCGGTTGTAAAAGCCGCCTTTATGTTATATATCCCGTCAATTTTTGCCACATTGGATTGAATTGTCTGTTCACATCCGGTACAGGACATTCCGGAAACCGATACTTCAATCCTTGTTAACTCGACCCCTTCTGCTTTCTTTAAATCTTTCTTACCTTTGAAACCACATGATGTGACTATTACTGCAACCAGTATCAGTAACAGTGGCGAGATCTTTTTAAATGTTTTCATAATCAGGTTTTTAACTATTACATTTTCAGTGTTCAGACAAATATTGGGAGTTCTAAATGTATGAAATTTTTTATCAGAATGATTTAAAAAATGATTAAAAATCATATTATGAAAAAGCAATTGTTTCACCCGCGATTGAACAAAAATCATTCTGTGGTTGTTTCTTCACTAAACTCAGCAAAAATGGATAGAAGAAAATTTGTCAAATCAGCCGGGGCAGGAGCCGCAGTACTCTTTGCTGGGGGAACGGCACTTGCAGGCGGAATAAATTTAATTAAAATGGAAGATCAAAACAATTCGGGACTTGTATTTCCCTCGTTACCTTACGCATACGATGCACTCGAACCATATATCGATGCACGTACAATGGAAATACATTACGACAAACATCACAGAACCTATTTCACCAATCTGGTAAATGCAATCAAGGGGACTGCTCTTGAGAATCAGAAGATTGAAGAAATAATGAAGAATGCATCGGCCAATGGAGACGCAGTAAGAAATAACGGAGGGGGATACTACAATCATATCCTCTTCTGGAATAACATGGGCAAGGGTCTGGCCACTCCATCGTCTGGTATGCTTAAAGCCCTGGAATCCGCATTTACATCGTATGATAAATTCAAGGAGGCACTGAGCAACTCTGCCAAAACAAGATTCGGAAGCGGCTGGGCATGGCTTTACCTTACTTCCGAGAAGAAACTTGCGGTTGCAAGCAGCCCTAACCAGGACAACTTTCTAATGGATCTATCTCCTGTTAAGGGGACTCCGCTGCTTGCCCTCGATGTATGGGAACACGCTTATTACCTGAAATATCAGAACAAGAGAGCTGATTATGTTGACGCATTCTTTAATGTGGTAAACTGGCAGGAGGTCGAGAAACGTTACAAGCAGGCGCTTGCCCTGTAATTGAGAATTCTTAGTTAAAAAAATAATTTAATTTCTGTTTTCTCATTTTCTAATGGGATCCGTGAGGGTCCCTTTTCCATTTTTACCTCTCCCTAAATCCCTCCCCTGAAAGGGAGGGACTTAAAGAATTAAGTGTACTTAAATAATTGACCATCAAATAAAAAACCCCCTTCTCTCCTTGGAGAAGAGGGCAAGGGGATGAGGTAATTTTACTTGTATAAAAATCTTTTTATCTTCTGCGTTGCTGTCTTCTGGAATGGCTCACCCTGGTGTTCAACCTTATTGATCTGGCTGAACTTGTTTACCCTGGTATTAACATATTCCTTAAGTTCTTTCATCATCTCCTCCACCTTTTCATCAAGCTTATGTGCCTCATCCTTCAGGTGCTGATATTTTTTCTCAAGCTCCTCCATATTTATGTGAACAAGAGCCACAAGCTTCCCCTTCTTCTCAATAACAAGAGACTCGACCACGTGACGGAAATTATTAATTACAGACTCTATCTCCTCAGGATATATATTTTCACCGCTGGCACCAACAATCATGTTTTTGAGACGCCCCCTGATATACAGATTATTCTTTTTGTCGTGAACACCAAGATCCCCCGTCTTAAACCATCCATCGGGAGTAAGCACCTCTTTTGTCATTTCAGGTTCCTTGTAGTAACCCATCATAATACTCGGGCCTCTTGCCCATATTTCTCCCTCTCCGGTCACCTTGTCGGGATTATGAATAATAAGTTCAATATCTTTTATTTTGGGTCCTGTTGATTCAAATACAGTTTCCTTCGGACAGGCGCCCGCCAAAAGAGGTGAAGTCTCGGTCAGACCATACCCGATTGCATATGGGAATTTTGCCTCACGAAGGAATCTCTCGACAGTTTTGTTGAGTTTTGCTCCTCCTATTCCAAAAAAGCGGATTTTTCCCCCGAAAGTCTTCATCAGCTTCTTCCCGGCTATCCTGTTAAGAAGTTTACGGAAAGGCGGAACACTGTACAGAACCCTTGTGATTACTTTTTCGCGGAATGCAGGGAGTATCTTGTTGAAATATATCTTCTCGATAATAAGAGGTACTGTAAGCATGGTGGTAGGCCTTACCTCCTCAAGGGCAGGCAGGAGCACAGCAGGTGTCGGCGGCTTCCTGAGATAGTAGATACATGAACCATTATACACCGGAAGAACAAAGCCGAGGGTATTTTCATATGTGTGCGAAAGTGGAAGAACAGAAAGAAACCTGTCATTCTCATCCATCGGATGGACCATTCCTCCCCTGATCGCATTGAAAGTAATATTCTTGTGTGAAAGCATAACACCTTTTGACTTTCCAGTTGTTCCGGATGTATAAATTATCGATAAAAGATCTGTTTCATAAACAGGATACTCTTTAGCCGGTCTTGAGCCTTCAATAAAAAGTTGCACAGGTGCTTTCCCGAGAGAAGAAAAATCGTCAATAAGAACCCTGATATCAAGAGCGGGAGCAACAATGCCGTCGAGCTTCTGAATGAGCGAGGAGGAGACAAAAATAATTTTGGACCCGGAATGGTTTACTACATTTGCAACCTCTGTGGAGGAAAAATCGGGAAGTATCGGAACAACAACCGCTCCCATTGATGCAATAGCTAAATATGAAATTCCCCAGTTAGGCATGTTGGTACTGAGTATCGCCACCTTGTCTCCTTTCACTACTCCGTTGCTTTCGAGGAATGCCATTACAGCAAGCACCCTGTCATTTATTGCCTCAAAAGATATCGGTTTTTCACCGACAAAAGCCATCGCGTCACGTTTTCCGAAGCGTCTTAATGTTTCGGAAAACATAAATGGAATTGTATGTTTGTACCCCTCTTCTGCCATAATCTTTCTGATTTTGATTCCCCTCTGAAACTGCAAAGGTAGAGATATAAAGGTAACATCGAACCCGACAGGGCCTAATATTCTTTAAAATCCTGTAAAACTGTCTGAAACAATCAAACATTTATCCCGTGTATTGGTTATTTTTGTAAAGTTTCATTAATCGTGAAAATATGGACCAGGTAATAAGGGTTACGCGTGAATTTACTTTTGAAATGGCACATGTCCTCTTTAATTATGATGGTCCATGCAGGAATGTCCATGGACATTCTTACAGACTCTTTGTAACCATCGCCGGAGTTCCTCTGAGAGATAATTCAAATCCCAAAAACGGAATGGTTATCGATTTCACCGACATAAAGATTATTGTCATCAGGGAGATTGTAAATATTTTTGATCATTCGGTTGTGGTGAGCAGCGAGTATGACAGGGTAAAAAAAGAGATGATGGAAAAGACCTTTGGGAACACTGTAATTGTCGATTATCAGCCAACCTGCGAAAACCTTGTTGCCGACTTTGCAGGAAGGATAAGAAAATATCTTCCTGCCGGAACGACACTTCATAGTCTTAAGCTTTATGAAACCGCGAAATCATACGCTGAGTGGTTTGCCTCCGACAACGAATAATTTTACGATGCAAGATACTCCTGAAAAAAAACTATTCCTGCTCGATGCTTACGCTTTGATATTCAGATCGTATTATGCATTTATCAAGAATCCCAGGATCACGTCCAAAGGGCTTAATACCTCGGCTATTTTCGGATTTCTCCTGACACTTGAGGAGGTTCTGAATAAGCAGAAACCCACTCATATCGCAGTTGTATTCGATACACCAACCCCAACTTTCAGACATGTGATGTATAAAGAGTACAAGGCAAACCGCGACGAGACCCCGGAGGATATCAAAAAGGCAGTTCCGTATATAAAAAAACTGATAGAAGCTTATAAAATCCCCGTGCTTCAATGCCCCGGATTTGAAGCTGATGATGTAATTGGGACTCTTGCCCGCAAGGCATCGATAAAAGGATATCTGACCTACATGATGACCCCGGATAAGGATTTTGCCCAGCTGGTTACTGACAGAGTTTTTATGTTTAAACCATCACGGAGCGGTAATGAATCAGTTGTTTGGGGTGTTGAAGATATCAGGAGGGAATTCGGAGTGGAACGTCCTGAGCAGGTAATTGATATATTGGGTCTCACTGGTGATACAGCCGATAATATTCCGGGTGCTCCCGGAATTGGTCCCAAAACCGCGGAAAAGCTGATTGCCGAATTCGGGAGTATTGATGCTGTTCTTGAAAATACAGAAAAGCTTAAAGGAAAGGTTAAGGAAATTCTTGAGAATAATCGGGAACAGGTGCTATTTTCAAAGAAACTTGTTACGATCGAACAAAATGCACCCATAGACCTGGATGAGGATGGCCTTGTTATGGAGACACCCGACAAGGAGAAATTAAAAATCCTGTTCGATGAACTCGAATTCAGAACTATAGCTTCCAGGATACTGGGAAGTATTGATAGGAAGGAGGTACAACCAGCCTCAACTCCCTCACGTCCTCCAGAATCAACATCAAGCCAGGGGTCTCTGTTTGGAGACGAGGTACAGTCAGTACCTTCAATAGAACGTCTTACAATTGATAAAATACCACATAACTACAGACTTGTCGACAATGAGAAAGAGCTGAATAACCTCGTTTCAGAGATGAGGCAGCTCAAAGAGTTCTGCTTTGATACGGAAACTACAAGCATAAACGCACTTGATTCGGAAATAGTTGCTCTGGCTTTATCGTGGAAGAAGGGCGAGGGATATCTTGTTTATTTCCCAGAATCGCGCGAAAAGACGTTGTCAATGCTTGAGATAGTACGACCTGTTTTTGCAGATCCCTCCTCAAAGAAAATAGGTCAAAACCTTAAGTTTGATCTCCAGGTCCTTGGAAATTATGGTATTGAAGTAAAAGGTCCGCTATTTGATACAATGCTTGCCCACTACCTCCTTGAGCCCGACATGAGACATAATATGGATCTCCTGTCTGAAACGTATCTCACATATACACCTGTTTCTATAGAATCGCTTATCGGTGAGAAGGGGAGAAACCAGAAAACAATGAGGGCAGTTGAAGTTGAAAAGATAGTTGAATATTCAGTTGAGGATGCAGATGTAACCTATCAGCTTAAACAGGTATTTGAACCCCTTCTGATAAAAGAGGGTCTAAATCAGCTGGCAACAAATATTGAAATGCCGCTTATTGAAGTTCTTGCAGATATGGAGAGGAGCGGGATAAGCATAAATGAAGATGATCTCAAGGTAATAGCAAGCCAGCTTCGTGAAGATATTATTTTACTCGAGAAAGAGATTTTTGACCTTGCAGGAATGGAGTTCAATATCTCTTCACCCAAGCAGCTTGGCGACATACTTTTTATCCGCCTTAAGCTCGACGACAAGGCAAGGCTTACCAAAACGAAACAATTCACCACAAACGAAGAGATACTTCAGCGACTGTCACACAAACATCCCATTATTGATAAGGTTCTTGAATACCGGGGACTTAAAAAATTACTTTCCACATACGTAGAAACTTTACCTCTGCTTGTCAGCAAAAAATCAGGCAGGATACATACATCCTTTAATCAGGCTGTAGCGGCAACCGGGCGGCTGAGCTCGAACAATCCCAACCTTCAGAATATTCCAGTTAAGGATGAAAGGGGCAGGGAAATACGAAAAGCTTTTGTTCCGGCCGATGGTCATCTTTTCCTTTCTGCCGACTATTCACAAATTGAATTGCGCCTTATGGCTCATCTCAGCCGCGACAAGGGAATGATTGCGGATTTTCTTTCGGGGAGTGATATTCACGCGGCCACAGCTGCCAAGATCTTCGGTGTGGATATTAAGGACGTAACCCGTGAAATGAGAAGCCGTGCAAAAACAGCTAACTTCGGGATCATATACGGAATTTCATCATTCGGGTTGTCAGAGAGGCTGACAATTGGCAGAAAAGAAGCAAAGGAACTTATAGACGGGTATTTCGCCTCATACCCGGGTGTAAAGATTTATATGGATGAATGCATCAGGAAAGCAAGAGACCTTGGGTATGTAACCACAATGTTCGGACGGAAGAGATATACCAGGGATATTCAGTCAAGTAACCAGGTTGTGAGGGGAAACGCTGAAAGAAACGCAATAAATGCCCCTATTCAGGGAGCTGCCGCCGATATCATAAAAATAGCCATGGTTAATATACATAAGCGACTCAAAAAGGAAAACCTGAAAGCAAAAATGATTCTCCAGGTACATGATGAACTTATTTTCGAAGTGATGCCTGATGAACTGGAAAAATTAAAGGATATTGTGATTTCCAAGATGTCTGGTGCAGCGAGACTGGATGTGCCACTGAAAGTGGAGTGGGGAACGGGAAAAAACTGGCTGGAAGCACATTAAAAAGGCGCAGTGGTGAGAGCTCAGAGCGCAGGGCAAATTCACCCTTGAATGGAGGAATAGAGGTTAAATAAGCAGAGATATTATTTTAATATTACGAAAATAGCCCCCCTGGGGGATTGAGGGTAATAAAATGAAAGTAACAGTATTGTTTTTCGGGGTGCTGACTGATGTGACTGGTTCCTCATTAAAAGTCTATCAGGAGGTCAAAACACTTGAACATCTTAAAATACGGGTAGCCGATGACTTTCCTGAATCAGTCCATTACTCTTTCAGGTTGGCAGTAAATAACGAACTAGCAGACGATGATATACCTTTGAAAGACGGGGATGAAGTTGCATTTCTTCCCCCCTTTGCCGGTGGATGAAAATAGAATAAATATGGGCCAATATCTTATAAAAAGTCCAATATTCCCTGAAATAGTATCGACTTACCTTGTAAAGCTGGGTAGCAGAATGGATACCGGGGGCCACTCAATATTCCTTGGCCAGGTACGTGACGATATTATTGGAGGGAAACGCGTTGCCGCTATAGAGTATTCAGCTTATGAGCCGATGCTGAACAGTGAGGCTGATAAGATTATTGATGAAATTAAAAAACAGTTTGATGATGTTTTTTCGCTGGTTATCCTTCATTCAACGGGGCTTGTCAGGACTGGCGAAATATCTCTTATGGTATTGGTCTCAGCAGGTCATCGCGACCATGCGTTTGGCGCCTGCCATCAGACCGTTGAGCTTATAAAGGAGCGCCTCCCTGTCTGGAAAAAAGAGATATTTGAAGATGATTCACACCATTGGCGTGAAAATTAAAAATAATTAGATCAGCTTCATTCCTTTCAGCTTTTCAATGGCGTTTTCACTTGCCAGAATTTTATCCTTTTTACCTGTTGTCAAAAGTGTTTTCTTTCCCGACAGAATGGATGTGTAAAGTTCTTTATTGTTAACAACTTCGATGGCCTTTTTAACCTGTTCGTCACTTCGTACTGACCATGCTATGGAACCATCCTCATAAAAGTACCTTCCAACTATTTCATCCTCTATCAGCTCCTGTATCTCTTTTCTGAAAGTGGTGAGGTCCTCATCAAGGCTGTGAGCAATATCTTTCTCGAGTGCAGTGAACAGATCTTTGTGAATATCATAGTATTTCTCCCTCTTCGCGTTCTCTACAAGATCTGAAAATGATTGCTCGGTAGAAGTTGTATAGCTGAAATTTCGATCGTTTAGGAATTTCCTGAACATTTCATAGTCCTTGTCTGAATATGAGAATTGTTCAGGTGTTTTAATTTCAGGGTGTGTTCTGAAATACTGGGTCGCATAATCGAAAATGAAATTCCTGAGATAAAGTTCTGTTGCTATCTGGCTAAGAGTCTCAGGAATTATCTCTACATCAGGAGCTATTCCTCCCCCGTCTTTAACAGTTCTTCCGTTCCTGGTCTTGAATTCGGAAATAAGCGAATCGGGGATAAAACCAACGCTTCCATCTTCATTAGGGTGTGAAAAATCGAGTGCCTGAATGCACCTTCCACTCGGGATATAATATTTTGCGGTTGTAACCTTGAGTTGTGTATTATAGCTTAGCGGCCGGGTGATCTGAACCAGCCCCTTGCCGTATGATCGCTGCCCGACAATTATTCCCCTGTCGAGGTCCTGTATCGCACCGGCGACGATCTCCGAAGCTGAGGCTGATCCCCTGTTGATGATAATTGCAAGAGGAATTTTCTCATCGACAGCCTGACCGGTTGTTTTGTACACAGCATCAAATTGCTTGACCTTTCCTTTTGTGCTGACGACATCATTTCCTGCACCAATAAAAAGATTGACTATTTCAACTGCTTCAGTGAGCAGTCCGCCAGGATTGCCCCTCAGGTCGAGTATAATTGCCTGGGGATTCTTTGACTTGAGCGAAACGAGAGCCTTTTTTACCTCTTCAATACTATTCTGGGTAAATTGGTAGAAACGTATATATCCTGTCTTGTCATCAAGCATTCCATAGTAAGTAACAGCCGGAACAGCAATTCTTGCCCTTTTCATTTTAATATCGGATTCATTCCCGTCCCTGTCTACCGTGAGTATCACCTCTGATCCGGGATCACCCTTGAGTTTGTCACTTACATTATCGGTTCCCATACCTTTAAGTGATATTCCGTCAACTTTCTTGATCAGGTCACCGGCTTTTATTCCGGCAAGATCGGCAGGAAAGCCTTTATAGACTTGTGTAATGATCGCATAATCGCCGCTGTTACGTACAAGACACCCTATACCTCCGTATTTTCCTGTCGTCATAAATGCAAAATCATCTATTTCAGATTCTGAATAATAAACGGTGTAGGGATCGAGCGATTTCAGCATATTGTCTATCCCGGTCCTTATAATCTTATCAGGATTGATCTCATCAACATAAAAGGTATTCAATTCCCTGAAGAGGGAGAAAAAAATATCGAGGTTCTTACCTATCCTGAAGTCGCGCGATTCCTGGTTGATAAGGAAAGCTGTGCTTAGAACGGCTGTAAGGAGAATTACACCAATAAGTGTAAATTTCCTGTTAATCCTTTTTTTCATCCTGAATTCAAATTTTAAGAGAGGCGAAATTAACAAGAAATTCTTGTAATTGTCCGGCAATGACCGGAATTAAGAAAATATTAACGCTTTAGCTCTGATATAAGTTTTTCGATAATCTGAATCACCGACCGTTCCACAGAATGGTAGTCGGGAACGATATCGCCCTTGTAGATAATGATGAATATTATCTTCTTATCAGTATTTTCCAGGTACTGGTAAAGGATATGTTTGTTTCTTCGGTAAGCCTCTTTTATCCTTCGCCGTATAAGGTTCCTTCTGACGGCTCTTTTAAATAGCTTTTTTGAAACACTGAATGCAACCTGAGCGGGAAATGTGATCTCCATCCGGCTTTCCATCCATACGACCTGGAATGGGAAATTATAGAATGAACTTCCTTTTTCAAAAAGTGCTTCCAGGGCCTTTTTACTGCAGAGCCTTTCCGGTTTTTTGAATGTCTGGCTCACTTGAGGTTCCTGTTGAACTCCTTAAGGAATTCGTCGAGAGCCATTGTCATAGAGGGAGACTTTGGATTAGGCGCATTAATGTCAAGTCTGAGTCCCTCCTGCTCCACCGCACAAGCAGTTGTGGGGCCAAAAGCAGCGATTTTAATATCCCCCTGTTTGAACTCGGGGAAATTTTCCCGCAACGATTTGATCCCGGAAGGACTGTAGAAAACAAGTATGTCGTAATCAAAATCCTTGACATTCGAGAAATCACTTGAGATCGTTTTGTAGAGGAGACCAATCGTATGCTTAATCCCGTTCTTTTCCAGAAGATCAGGAATTTCAGCATTATGCGGAATGGGAAGCGGAACAAAATAATTGTCCTCGCGGTGCTTGATAATAACATCAATAAGGTCCTGGAATTTTGCCTTGCCGTGGAAGATCTTTCTCTTCCTGTAAACGATATATTTTTGCAGGTAGAATGCAACATTCTCGGTTATGCAGAAATATTTCATCGTATCAGGTACAACTACTCTCAGTTCGTTGCAGATTCTGAAGAAGTTATCAATACCTGTTTTGCTGGTAAAGATCACCGCCGTAAAGTCTAAAATATTAATCTTTTGAGTCCGGAAATCCTTTGCGGGGATTCCTTCAACCTGTACAAAAGGTTTAAAATCTATTTTCAGGTTGTATTTCCTAGCCAGCTCGAAATATGGAGATTTCGGATTTTGAGGCTCGGGTTGCGATACCAGAATCTTCCTTATTTTCAATTCTTTACAGATTTAGTTTAACCTTCTGAAAGCTATTTCCAACCTACACTAACCCTGTAACGTATTTCACTATTATCACGACAGGCAGAATTTCTAGGGCACAAAGGTATAAAATCAAATACAATATTGATACATGCCGTGTCATAAAAATTAAAAACAGCCTGATAATCCGTATGATATATAGTAATCCGATTACAATAATTCCGCCAGTAAACCATACTCCCTGGGGGAGAAAAGTTGTATAAAGAACAAGCAGGCAGGCCAAAAACAGAATAATCCCTGCTGCGCGGTATATATGATATATCCCAATCAAATATTCACTAAAGAGATCCTGCTCGCTACTGATATTGCCAATAATATTGCAGACAATATGTCTGATGGTTATTGCACTGGTGACCACCCCGAAACAGATAAGCCAGGTGACAAATCCACCGGCTTCACCGATGCCGATTCCGAAGTGTTTCAAAAGAAGGAAGCCGAACAGACTAATAGTCAAAAATGATCCAAGGTTTAGAATTGTTGACTGCCATTGAAACAAACCCCCGGTATCGCGTGAGGAATTTTCGTTCACCCCTCTCATCGTAAGAAATCTTGCCATTCCGTTAAATAAATTTCCAGGGATGGTCCTTACAAGAGTAAAAAGAAAAGCTGCAAAAATGAGAATCGGTAACATCCAGTCGGCACTGTAGGAACGCGGGGGGCGCAAATAACCATCTTTAAGTGTCTTCACAAGCAGTTCCCTGTTCTTAACATACCTTTCCCGGTTGATGCCTGCAAAAGTGATAACGGACCTGTCGGCAATCGCCGGATCAAGCCTGTAAACAAAACAGGTGGAATCATAATACGTCACATCCGCAACCGGGTTCCGGGTACAGATCGTAGTTGTATCAGAAATTTTTATTCCAGTGAAAGCATTCTGTGTGAATCCGGGAAAGACTTTCGGAGATTCAGCATTTTGATTCAGCTGGTGTGGTATAGTATCATGCAGCTGCTTCAGGGTGTCATTCCCGATTAGGATCTTTTGTCTGATCGTATCCTGCATAATACCGGTGCAATATCATTTATCTGGCACCCGCAAAAATAGTGAATTAAAAGGATCTTTTAAAAATGATCGGTTCTGCATCCGATTATATCTGACAGGATATTATTAGCCAGCCGGCTGGCTCCGATACGGAATAGTTTAGGATTAATCCACTCAGAGCCGAGGATATTTCTGACGATATTGAAATATATTGCAGCATCGCCCGATGTAACGATTCCTCCTGCAGGTTTGAATCCGACTCTTATTCCAGTTTCAGAATAAAAAACGGCGATCGCTCTGCACATTACGATTGCAGCATCTGGTGTTGCTGAAATATTTGTCTTTCCCGTTGACGTTTTTATGAAATCAGCTCCTGCATCCATTGCGATCATCGAAGCCTTGAAAATGTCCTCGTGGTTGTTGAGCAGGCCTGATTCAACAATTACCTTCAACTGGGCATCTCCTATTACAGCCTTAATTTCGCGGATTTCATCAGCAACGGAGGCGAAATCATTTCCCAGGAATGCACCCACTGGGATGACCAGATCGATCTCATCGGCACCTGTATCTGCTGCCATCTTGCACTCTGCTACCTTAATTGCCCTGAATGTCTGTGATGATGGGAAAGCCCCTGCAACGGCTGCAATCTTTACTGTTTTTGCCGTTAGCTTCTCCTTCACCACAGGAACAAAGTTCGGATAAACACATATTGCAGCTACATTCGGGATATCCTTGTAACGGCCATGAAAACTATTCACTTTCCCTGTAAAATGCAGAATATGGCTCTTGTTATCTGTGGTATTCAGGCTGGTTAGGTCAATGACACTCAAAATCTCCATAAGCAGCTTCCTGTCAAGCACTCCGTTTATGTCTGTATATGCAGATTTAAGGCTTTTCTTAATTTCGCCTTCGGTCGGACACTTTTTAATGAGTTTTTGATATAACTTTGTCATGAAGAGGGATTTAGGTTAAATATAATTATCAGACATATGAAAATAAAGTATGGGTTCAATATAGTATTTTTTGAATACATAGCGATTTTATTTTTAATAATTAGTTGTAACAATTCACCGAACAAGCCTGAATCAGGTCAGCTGATGAAGACAGACAGGGATTTTTCGGCACTTTCAGTCAGGGAAGGCATGCATAAGGCATTCCTTGAATTTGTAGCCGATAGTGGCGTTATGCTGCGCGATAACTCGTTTCCAATTAAAGGCCGAAAGGCTATTGGAGAACTTTTTGCCGGCCGCAGTGATTCATCCTTTATTCTTACCTGGGAGCCGGTTTATGAAAAGATAGCAATTAGCGGAGATTTAGGATATACTTACGGGTATTATCTGAGCAGGGTTAAAGCCACAGGTGTTGAGGGACGCGGAACATATCTCACAATCTGGCAAAAACAGCCCGACGGCAAATGGAAGTTTATTCTGGATACAGGAACAGACGGGCTCCCTGCGAAGTCAGAATAACTTACTATTATTTATATGCCGTTCGCAGTCGCGTGTCGTCTTCTTTTCTATACTATCCTCCAGCGCTTTAGTCAGATCAACGCCTGTCTGGTTTGCAAGGCAGATCAGCACCCATAAAATGTCGGCCATTTCATCTGAAAGTGAACTTTTTTCTTCACTTTCTTTAAATGATTGTTCTCCGTATTTCCTGGCTATAATCCTGGCCAGTTCACCTACCTCTTCGGTGAGCAGTGCCATATTTGTCAATTCGTTGAAGTAACGAACTCCGTACAGGTTGATCCAGCTATCTACCTTTTGCTGGGCTTCTGATATTGTCATTCTGAAATTGTTATTTCTTTTTTGAAGTTTTCTTTAACGTGTCCTTCGCAAGATTCCTTGCTGCAGCAAACCTCATAATTGCTGAAAGAAGCCTGACAGGGACAGGTTCGGAATTGGGGATTCTAATACCTGATTTTGAGAGTTTGTACTTTTTCAGATTCGGTCGGAATGCATCTAAAACTGGCGGAGAAACAAAGATGCTGTAATGATCCTTGAATGCAGCGAAATATGCCAGCATTCCGTGGTATTTGAAGAACGGCATCTGGTAGCTTATTCCCCCTTTTGCTTCCG
>Ga0208980_10001141_pt1 | contig 15903 bp, 11 predicted proteins | sample WetSurMetagenome_3_FD_187993 | JGI IMG/M metagenome (GOLD analysis project Ga0208980, IMG submission 187993) | Wetland microbial communities from Twitchell Island in the Sacramento Delta, sample from surface sediment Aug2011 Site A1 Bulk (version 2) | ecosystem: Environmental > Aquatic > Marine... | reverse complement strand
CCCCGACGGTACCCGCGTAGAAGTCCGAGTCGATGTTGTATGTCTGCACCGTATTCCAGGTCGAGCCATTGAATACCTGCAGCTGAACCTTGCCTCCGGCATTTTTATCCTGCTGCTCGTAGTAGAAGCTGAGCGTCGCCGACGTGGTGCCGCTCAGATCGATTGCACGCGACAGGCCGACTCCGGCGGTGTCGAGGTGGATCTGCAGATACGGGCCGGCGACGACGGCCCCGGTATGGGGCACCTCAACGTTGCCTGCGGCCGCCCCGTCCGATTCGCCGATCTCCTGCCAGGGGCCCGCCCAGGCGGCGCTGCCATTGCTGCCGCTGTATGAGAAGAATGTGTCGAAATTGTCACGCGCCGTATAAACAGATGCGGTCGTCAGGTCCGCGGTGCCGCCGTTGCTGCCGCTGGTCTGGTCCCAGGCGCGGAAGGTGATGGCATTGGCCAGTGTGCCGTTCCAGTCTGCGTTGGGCTGAAAATAGATGCGCGTATTTGCGTCCGCCGCCAGCAGGCGCGCGCTGGTGTCGCTCACGCTGCCCAGTGCGGTCCAGTTGGTGCCGCCATTGGTGGAATACCACCAGCTGCCGTGGGTGGTGTCGGCTGCGGTGACGGCGAGGCCCGGCAAGGCGCCGGCATCCGGGTCGGTGACGTTGTCCACCTGGCCCGAGGGCGAGGCGAAATCCACCAGGGAGGACACCAGGGTGCCGACCGCACCAACGGGCGCGCCGGCGTCCTCGTTCTCGGCCGCCAGAACGGGCGACTTCGTGTTGTCCAGGGTCGGCGCGGCGTTGCCCAGCACCCCGGCGAACTGGGCCTGGGCGGCGGCGTCGAGGGCGATGGACGCCTCGATATGCCCGGTCCGGTATTCCAACTCCCAGTCGCCGCCCGATAGGCCGGATCCGGTTTTGTCGTCGCTGGCCGCCACATCGGCGCCGGTGAGCGTGCTCAGGTCATTGAGGAGCGTCTGTCCTGCCTCGTTGCTGGCGAGGTCGCATGCATAGATCAGGATATCGGCTTCGCTGGACAGTGCATTCCCCCACTGCTGGATCGCGACAGCGTTATTTTCCAGCGCATCGAGGTTCAGCTGGCCGCTACCCAGCTCCACCACGCCTGCGCTGCCGTGGGCAATCAGATGCACGGCATCGATGTCCTGATGCTGGCTGAGATATTCGCCGATCTGGGCGATGCCGTCGCGCGCGGCGTCGATCAGAACGACCTCGATGGAGTGGCCATCGGTGTTCTGTTTTTGGATGTCGGCGAGAATCTGCTGGTAGCCTTCCACGCGCAGATCGATGAACACGACTTCAAAGCGGGCGTGCTCGGCCTGCTGCTGGCTATCCGTGGTGTTGGCAAATTCGCCATCCGTGCCAATCTGGCGTTCTTCTGCCTGAGAAACGAACGAGTCCGCCAGCGCCGGGGCAAAGTCAGCCGAGAACAGGAGCCGGGGCTCCAATTCTTCGATCAGCGGACGCTTCGGGCGATGTGGGATATGCAGTTTCATGACAACGGTGGGTGGCTGTCATTGATTAACGGTCTGCTACGGAATAACTGAATGCGATCTGTAGGTTACGTCGCGGCGCGCGCTTCGGTGATGGGCCATTTGCCCTTGTCCAGAACTGGCGCCAGCGTTCTGTTGAGCTCATCGCGATGTTGGCGCCTTGATGTCCCCGGGAGCGGATGGCGCGAGTGGCATGACTTTGGCAGGCGCCGGAGAGACCATGGACACGCGCGAAAAGGCAGGTGGCGGGGGAGGCGTGCTGGCGCGCTTGTTGTGGCCGATCACCTGATCCCCGAAGGCAACCTTGCAGCGCAGTCCTGCCGGGATGGCATGGTCGGGGTTGGGCAGTTCCAGGCGCACGCGGAAGGTATTGCTGGCACCGTCAATCAGCTTGTCGACCAGGTTGACCCTGGCTTCGACAGCCGGGACATCGGGTAACTCGGGCGCGACGGTGGCGGTCATGCCGGGTTTGATCCTGCCGAATTCAGCTGCCGGGACCATGACTTCGACGTGCAAGGGGTTAATGCTGACCACGCGGGCTACCGAACGATCTTCCACGCGCTCGCCGGCGGAGAGATAACGCTCCGCCACGATGCCGCTGATGGGGCTGGTGATGGTGCGCTGCGCGAGCTGGCTTTGCGCCAGACTTTCTTCCCGCGCCCAGATCTTCTGCTGTTCGCGCGCCAGAGCCAGTTTCTGCGTCGCGACCCGCTCCTCGGTACGGGCCTTGTCCAGCGCCTGCTCGGAAACGAATTTCTTCTTGACCAGGTCTTCCGCGCGCAGCGTACTTTGATGAGCGAATTCCAGGGCGGCAATCGCCGCCTGCACATCGGCTTCGGCCTGGGCGCGGCTTTGGGCGACATTCAGTGCTGCACGCTCAACGTCGTTACGCAGCACGGCGATGATCTGACCTTTTTTCACCGGGTCGCCGCGTTCGACGCGGATGTCTTCGATGACACCGGTGACAGAGGTGCCGATCTCGGCAATTCTGGAGGGCTGGATCAGGCAGACCAGCGGCTGGCCCGCGGTGGCCAACTGGCTGGCCGCCGCCACAGCGGCAGCCATCAGGGTTCGGGTAAGGCCGTGCAGATTGAGGGTTTTCATGGGTTGACTCTTCAGCTCACTTTTAGAAGGGGAGAACGTTTGGCATGGTGTGCCAGCAAGTCGGAAAATTCCTGCATGGGTATCGGGCGGCTGAACAGATAGCCCTGGAACTGGTCGCAGCCATGCCTGTTCAGGAAATCCATCTGGCCGGTTGTTTCCACACCTTCGGCCGTCACCGTAAGACCCAGGCCGCGCGCCATGGAAATGACCGCACCGACAATTGCGGCGTTGCCCACGTCTTCGGGCAGCCCGCAGATGAACACCTGGTCGATCTTGAGTTCATCCAGCGGAAATTGCTTGAGGTAAGACAAAGAGGAATAGCCGGTACCAAAGTCATCCATCGATAGGCCCACCCCCAGCGACTTGATGGCGTGCAGCATGTCGATGTTGGCTTTCGCGTTGTCCATCAACAGGCTTTCCGTCAGTTCGATGATGAGGTTTTCAGCCTGCAGCCCGCTGGATTGCAGGGCTGATTTGATAATCGATGGCATGTCGCCGCGGCGGAATTGCAAGTTGGACACGTTGACCGATATTGGCAGGGTGTATCCGTTTTTCTGCCATTTCACCGCTTCACTACAGGCATGACGCAATACCATTTCGCCAAGCGGGAGGATGAGGCCGGTTTCTTCCGCTAGCGGAATGAAACGGGCAGGGGATACTTCCCCCAACTCCGCATGGGTCCAGCGCAGCAGCGCTTCGGCGCCGATAATGCGGCCGGTGGCGGTTTCCACCTTGGGCTGGCAATACAATTCCAGCTGATCTTTTTCAATCGCCTTGCGCAGTGCGGTTTCCAGCGCCAGGCGCTCGAATGACCGGGCGTTGGTTTCCGGGGAGTAAAAAGCATAGGTGTTGCGGCCACGCAATTTGGCTTGCGACATGGCCAGATCGACATTGGTCAGCAGATCGGTGGCATCGTTGCCATCCTGCGGGAACAGAGCGATGCCCACGCTGATGGAAATGAACAGTTCGTGCTCGCCCAGGACCAGCGGGGATTTCATCGTTTCCAGCATGCGGCGCGCAATGACCGAGGCGTCTTCCGCTCGACGGATTTCGGGAACCAGCACGATGAATTCGTCGCCGGCCAGCCGGGAAAGGTTGATGGCGTCTTCCTGGTCATCGAGCTTGCTGAGGGTGTCCGTGTCGCGCAGTGCGGCGGAAAGCCTGCAGGAAACAGCCTTCAATACCGCGTCACCCATTTCATGGCCGAGGGTGTCGTTGATATGCTTGAACCGGTCGAGGCCGATTTGCAGCAATGCTGGCTGCTTGTTGTGGCGGCGGGCCATCCGGAGCGTCCAGGCCAGCCGTTCCAGAAACAGTTGCCGATTGGGCAGGCCGGTGAGCGCATCGTTATACGCCAGCTGATCCTGATAGGCCTTGAACACCAGAGCGTTTCTGATCCGCAGACTGAGTTCACTGGGGTCAACCGGCTTGGCCAGAAAATCGGTGGCGCCCAGTTCCAGCGCCTGCAGTTTGGTTTCGGAATTGCTTGCGGTAGCCAACACAATTACCGGCATGTAGCGAAGCAGGGGTTCATTGCGAATCCGGGTCAGCAGTTCAAAACCGGATTGTTCGGGCATGGACAACTCAAGCAGCAGCACATCGGGCCGTTGCTTGAGCAGCGTGTCCAGCGCCGGGGTGGAATTTTCCGTTGTCAGTAAATTGGCGTAACCCGCGTCTTCCAGAAAGGCCTGCAACAGGTCCATCAGGACCGGCTCATCTTCGACGATCATGATCCTGGCGTTTTTCAGCGCCTGCAACAAGACCAGCCGCTCGGACAAGTACGGCTCGTTGCCCGGGTTATCGTTGCGGGATGCGACAGGTAAGGGATTCGATGCCATGTTCGGGGCCTTATGGTTTTACCAGTGCCGTTTCGGATGCTTGCGCAGGGTTGTTCCCGTCTGTTCCGGTCCGGACTATGCGAGACGCCAGGGCGCGCAATTGTCCGGTCACCCCGTTCAACCCGCTTTTCGTGCCGGCCGTGCCGAGCTGCTCCAACCGCCTGGCGGGCCCGGTAAAGCCATCGGGCAGCAGGGGCGCACGGTCGGCGGCGAACAGGATGTGCGGCTTCAGTTCACCGGTGAGCAGGCGGCGGCGGAAAAAATTCTTCAACATGGGCTTATTCTCTGAATAGCGCTTGGCGATCGAGTTGTTGATCCTGTTGCAGCAGCATGGCGCGCTGCGCCTGCTGGCGTGACTCTTCCATGCGCTGGGTGAGTACGGTGAGTACTTTGCCCAGCCAGCGGGGCAATTCACCGCCGGGCTGCCGCGCGAGTTTTTCTGCAGCCCGCTTGAGCCAGGCAGGCAGGGTGCGCTGCATCAGCGGTGCTTCGAGACAGAGCAGGGTTTCGACGCTGCCCGGATCGCCCTGGCGCGCGCAGCGCCCTTTCAGTTGCCGGTCGATGCGGCCTGCACCGTTCATCTGGCAGGAAATGACATGCAATCCGCCATGCCCGGCAACCCCGGGGCTCAGCGGGATGTCGGTGCCGCGTCCTGCCATGCTGGTGGCGACGGTGACGCGGCCGGGCTGTCCGGCCATGGCGATGATGGCGGCTTCCTGCTTGTCGTTGCGGGCATTGAGCACGGTGTGCGCGATGCCCTGCTGGCTTAGGTGTGCGGACAGGGACTCGGAATCAGCCACCGAATCGGTGCCGATCAGCACCGGGCGCCCCAGTTGGGTGAGTTCGGCCACACGTTCCGCCACGGCTTGCCACTGCTGCGCGCGATGCAGCAGCACGCGCATCCCGTGTTCGATCCGGCGGCTCGGCTTGCGCAGGGGCACGCGCACCACTTTCAGCCCATAGACGCGCGAAAGCTCGCCGCGTGCTTCGGTCAGTGTGCCGCTCATGCCGCACAGCCGCAGATAGCGCGGGAAGAAACGCTGGTAGGTGATTTGCGCGCGGGTAACGGCTTCGCCTCTGACCTTGCATTGCTCCTTCAATTCGATGAACTGATGCAGGCCGCGCGACCAGGTGCGGCCCGGCGCCACGCGGCCAGTGGTTTCGTCGATGATGTGGATGCCTTCGTCGCGCACCAGGTAATGACGGTCTCGCTGGAACAGATGCAGTGCGGCCAGCGCCAGGCACAGATTTTCGTTGCGGTGTCGGTTGCAGTACCAGACGGGATGCAGATCGGTGGCGTGGTCTTGCAGGGCGGCATGGCCGTTCTCGGTCAGCGTGGCGGTCAACGCATGACAGTCCAGCGTGAAGTCGGTGTCGGGGCGTAGCGAGGCGGCAAGCTGCAGGATCTCCGCTGCGGCCGCGTGCTTGCCCTCGTGTGCGTGCAACTCGGAGATGATGAGTGGCACCCGTGCCTCATCGATGAGGATGGCGTCGGCTTCGTCGAGGACGGCCATGCACAGGCCGTGCAGCAAGGTGCCCTGACTGGATGGCGCGGTGGAAAAATGCGCGGCGTGCCAGGCCAGCTCGGTGCGGTGCCGGCTGCGCTCCGGCAAGTCGCGCAGATAGTCGAACACCAGTTCCTTCGCGGTGCAGTAGGTGATGTCGCGTGCATACTCCGCGCGCCGTCCATGGCCATCCATGGCTTGCTGCACGGCGCCGACGCTCAGCCCCAGTGCCGCATAGAGCGGACGCAGCCGGGCGGCATCGCGACCGACCAGGTATTCGTTGGCCGTGACGACATGCACGGGAATGCCGGCCAGCGCACCGGTGGCGGCGGTCAGCGCGGCAGTCAGGGTCTTGCCCTCGCCGGTGGCCATTTCCGCCAGCTGGTTGCCGAGCATGCTGGCGGCGGCGATGCGCTGGACGGCAAACGGCGACATGCCGAGGTGGCGGCGGCAGGCAACGCCAGCCAGGGCAAACGACTGGGCAATGCATTCAGGGGTGAGGCCATCGCGGGCGAATTGCTGCCTGAGCTTGCGAACCGCTTCGCTGAACGCGGTGCTGGAAAGCGCCTGCATGCCTTGTTCAATGTCCAGCGAGCGCCGCGCAATCCACTCGTATTGGCGCAGGCCGGGGCGGCCAAGATGGGTGGCCGCGGCATTGAAGCGAGTTGCCCAGGTGCGATCCTGTCCGGCGCTGCGGTTTTCCGGGTACAGGCCCCAGATCAATCCGGGTTGCGGGAGGGTGTTGGCGTGCATGGCGTGGGCGTCCTCAGGCTGACGGGCTGAAATGCTTGAGGAACAACTGCTGTACACGGCGGGCCCATTGCGCCGCCAGCGGCTCGGCGCCGTGCTCGAAATGCACCCAGGCGCGGCCGCCTACTCTATTCGTTGAATGGGGAGGCAGGGTCAGGTCAACCAGAAATACCGGCTCCAGGGTGGTGACGCCGTCCTTGTCTTTCGGGTCGGTGATGCGGTTGCCGCCCGCGTGGTCGCCCAGTGCCGGGCTGGGCAGGGTTTGCGTTGCCGCCGGTGTGTCGCGCGTCAGTTCCGCGTCGAGCTTCTGCCCGGTGCGTTCGGCCAGCATGACCTCGACTGCCTCGGTGCGTTCGCGCACCAGGGCGATGTCGTGCTCATCCACGACGGCGCGCACGCGGACTTGTTCGGGGTTGAACACATAGCCCAGCATGTTGCCCTGCTTCAAATACGTGCCTGGCAGGTCCTGCTGGTGCGGCATGACCAGGCGGCCGGCAACCTGGGCACGCACTTCCAGTTGCGCAAGACGCTCCTCGGCGCGGTCCAGCTCGGCCTCCACGCGCTGCATGGCTTCGGCAGCGTTTTTTGCCTTCAATGGGTCGTTGAGGAAAGTCTGGTAGTGCTCGGCCCGCAGTCCATCGAGTTTGCTCTGGAGTTCACGGCGACTGGCATCGAGCTGCGGGTCCTCCAGCACGGCAATGAGCTGGCCGGGTTTCACCCTGTCGCCGTCGCGGGCAGCCAGGCGAAGGATGAAGCCGGCGGTTTCGGCCCGCAGTTGTGCACGTTCCGGTAGCCATACCACGCCCTCCGCTACAGTGGTTGAGGGCATGGGCACGACGCCAACGGCCAGAATGGCGAAGAGCGCCGCGCTTGCCGTGATCAGGCGTGCGCGCAACCGCTGGGTGCCCAGCGCAGGTGAGAAAAACGCAAAGCTCAGCACTTTGTGGAGCGGCTGCGCGAGGGTGGTGTAAAGCATAAAAAGGCCTACGGCGAGACCGAGCACAAACGATTTCGACGCCACCCAGAACGTGATGAACATGCCGATGAACAGCTTGTAGAGCCAGGATAGCGGCGCGTAGAGCAGCAACCAGATGCGTTCGCTGTGCAAGGGCTCGGGCGAAAGTGCGCCGGGCAGCTTGAACAGGTAGCGTTGGGCGAGATACGTCCAGTAGCGGCTGCTGCGAGGAGCCAGATTGGGCAGGTTGAGTGCGTCGCTCAGCACGTAATAGCCGTCGAAGCGCAGCAGCGGATTGCCGTTGAACAGCACCGTCGACACGCTGCCGATGAAGGCGCAGATGAAGGCGATGTCATGCAGCAGGCCGGGTTCGATGTTGAGCCAGACAAACAGAGCCAGTGCGGCAATCAGCAGTTCGGTCATGATGCCGGCCGCACTGACCACAATACGCTGATAGCGGGGACGGAACGCGGAAGCTGCCGAGGCGTCGACGAAGGGTGCGGGCATCAATACCAGCAGGGCGATGCCCACTTGCGTGACTTCGCCACCCCAGCGGCGTACCGCCAGGCCATGCGCAAGCTCGTGAACAGCCTTGATCAAGGGGAAGCACAGCCACACCAGAATCAGGTATCGCGGCGTCAGCAGATGGGTGGCGGCATGGGCGCGCAACTCGCTCCAGTGGGCAAACGCGCTGATCAGAGCCAATCCCACAATCAGGGTCCACAGGCCCAGCACCCAAGTGCGGAAAATCTGTTGCGCCACACCATCGAGGCGGCGCAGCACAGGGTCGGGGTTGAACAGGTTGAGACGGAACGATAGCGGGTTCAGGGCACTGCGACGTTGTTTGCGGGTGCGTTCCTCATGTCGCTCGAACAGGGTTTCCACATCCGAGAGCTTGTCTACCTGCAGCATGCCACCTTCGGATAATTGCCCGATGAGGCGAATGATTTCTTCCTGCGAGGGCGCGTGATCACCCAGTTTATGCAGCAGGGATTCCCAGATTTCATGGGTGGAAAAGCGGCCATTGCAGCGGCCTGCGAATTGATAGGCCATATCGTTGAGGCGGTGCTGGCGGCCGGTGGCGGTATCGGTGAAGACGTACCAGAGCGCATCGCGGCCGGACTGGCGACGTACCTGGACGTGGCCACCCAGTTGCGGGTGGAGCTGGGCGACACGAAACCAGTTAGGGCTGAACAGCGAGTCAGTGGACACCTTATGCTCCCCACGACCACAGCTTGATGCGTATCCAGCCGAATGTGCGATTGATCCAGTTGATCAGCAGAGACCGCTTGTCGACCTCGATTTTGGCGAATCCCTGCATGCCGGTGCGCAAGGCTGGCAGCTTGCCCTGCAGCGTGGCGTACACGGCAAAGTAATGGCGGCCTTCTTCCGTGCTGGCCAGCGGGGTGATGCGTTCCACCCGGATGGGCAGGGTCTGGCTGGGCATGGCCGCCAATTTCAGGCGGCCAGCCTGTCCGGCTTTGAGGTCGGTGATCTCGGTTTCTTCCGCTTCGATCAGAACGCGAAAGCCGGTATCGGGTGCCAGCGTGATCAGTTCGGCACCGCGTTCCACGGGTGCGCCAATCGATTGACTGAGGTCGCCCTTGATGATGACCCCATCAAAAGGTGCGCGCAGGTGGGCGCGATCGAGCTGCTGCTGAAGCAGCTCGAGCCTGGCACGGGCGGCAATGGCCCGGCTCTGATTGACGATGTATTCGGTGCGATCATTGCGGGCCTGAGCGGAAATCAGGGCGTTCTCGTGCTGGGCAAGTTCGGCTTCCAGCCCACGCAATTCAACCAGCATGTCCTGATCAGCCAGTTCGGCGAGCACCTGTCCGGCTTTGACGTGGTCACCCGGACGAACATTAACCTTGCGCAGAAAACCATCATTGGGGGCGGTGATTACGCGCTGTATGGCACCTTCCAGTTTGGCGGGGGCGCTGACATGATAAGCAGTGGGGGTCAGCAAGATTGCGACCAGCAGAACAAAGCCGCTGGCGATGCTGATGAGGATGGGCTTGCTGGCCGGCGTGCCGGTTTTGAGGGTTTTGCCAAGGCTATCCTTGATGCTTGCCATCCCGCGCCGCCAGAGTGGCAGGCTGTTTTCATACTTGAGTGCGATAGCGGGCGTCAGCATGGTCGCCACGCGTTCGAAGTGCGCGGCCTCAAGGGCGGAAAATTCGTTTTCGCGCCGCTCCAGGGTCAGCGCACCCATGAGGCGGCCGCCGTATACCAGGGGTACGGTGCAGATGGCATAGCCCTGACGACGGGCTAACTCTTCATGCGCCAGCAAAATGTGCGGCTTGCTGCCGTCGGGTTCCGGATAGACAAGCCTGATGCCCTGCTCGGAGGCCTCTTCCATGGCGGCAGCCACCAGACGGGCGGTTTCCTGGCGCGAATTGACTTCTGCGACATAGGAGGCTGCAACCACATTCATGGTGGCATTTTCCTGCCAGCCAATACTGACCCGATCGCACTTAAGGCTGCTTGCCAGTTGCTGTGCCAGCCCCGTGGCGGCTTCGCCAAACCGTTTACGCCCCAACACTTCAGCCTGGAGTTGCAACAACTGCTCGGCAGAAAGCGCCGCGCGCATAGTCGGGCCTGTCGTCTGCCGCTGCGACATGGCCTGGGGGGTTGGAGTTTGCTTGGCCTGGGTTTGCATGCCGGTTGCCAATTCTTCTTTCTGATTGTCTACAACACTTATCGGCGCTCAAACACATGTCTTGAAGGGAAGCGGATAATCCCTCGCCCGTTGCCAGGCTGGCTCGCTGTTCAGGCCCACCTGCATGGCAAAAGCCAATCATTCATTTTGGCGTGCTGTTTTCCGTGAATCGCAAGCAGAAAAGTCGTATCGGGGGGGATGGGCAGTCGTCGACGATTGCGGCGTATGCCGGATTTCAATTCATCCGAAGTTGACGTTATGCAACTGGCAGGTCGGAGCGTCAGCGAAACGGGCCCGGATTCCCTGTTGATTCCAGGTGAAATACTGATGATCAACGGCAGCAATTGGTGCGGTCCGGCAAATGCCGAGTTGCATTGAGGGGCAGCCCATATTGTTCGGGATAGGCGGGCCCGTGGGTTTAACGGGCTACCTTGTGGCCACTGAAACGGGATGCATTGATTTGGTAATCGAATTGCCGCCGCATAAACTTGCGTCACAATCAGCAGAGTCGCCAGATGTCCTCATTGCAAGATCGATCCCGCCAGTTTCTCTGGCACCCCTGTACCCAGATGAAGCTGCTGGAAGCCACGCCGCCGTTGGCGATAGCCCGTGGGGAGGGGGCGTGGCTGATCGATTCCGAGGGGCGCCGCTATCTGGATGCGATATCAAGCTGGTGGGTCAACCTGTTCGGTCACTGCAACCCACGCATCAACGCCGCGATCATCGACCAGCTCGGCAAGATCGAGCACGTGATGCTGGCCGGTGCCACCCATGCGCCGGTGGTGGAACTGTCGGAGCGCCTGGCTGCGCTGACCGGGCTGGGCCACGCGTTTTACGCTTCGGACGGCGCATCGGCTACTGAAATCGCACTGAAAATGAGTGCTCACTACTGGCGCAATGCAGGTCAGGCGGAGAAGAACGGATTCATCAGTCTGCGAAACGGCTACCATGGCGAGACCGTCGGCGCGCTGTCGGTGACCGATATTCCGCTGTTCAAGGCCACCTACGCTCCCCTGTTGCGGCATTCGGTGCAGGTACCCACGCCGGATGCCAGGCTGGCCGAACCCGGGGAATCGGCCGAGGCCTACGCCCTACGCTGCGCCGACGCCCTGGAGGCCCATCTTGCCGAGCACGCCGCCACCACTGCCGCCTTCATCGTCGAGCCGCTGGTGCAGGGGGCGGCGGGCATGGCGTTGTATCACCCGGCGTACCTGACGCGCGCGCGCGAACTGTGCACCCGCTACGGGGTGCATCTGATCGCCGACGAAATCGCGGTCGGTTTCGGCCGCACCGGCACGATGTTCGCCTGCGAGCAGGCCGCCATTCGTCCTGATTTCATCTGCCTGTCGAAAGGCATTACCGGCGGCTATTTGCCGCTGTCGGCCGTGCTGACAACCGACGCCATCTATGCCGCGTTCTACGGTGACGCCACCGCGCGCGGCTTCCTGCATTCGCATTCCTACACCGGCAACCCGCTTGCCTGCCGGGCAGCGCTGGCGGTACTGGACATCTTCGAATCGGATCACGTCATCGCCACTAATCGCGAGAAGTCCGCTGAATTTACAAAGATTCTGGACGGAGTGGCCACTCACCCACGGGTGCGCCATTTCCGGAATCAGGGGATGATCTGGGCGTTCGAGGTGGCGGACGCCACGCCCGGGTTTTCCACCCGCTTCCACCAGGCGGCGCTGGGGCTCGGCGTGTTCATCCGTCCAATCGGCAACACCGTGTATGTGATGCCGCCCTATGTCACGAATGCCGATGATTTTCGAATGTTGTCGAAAGCCGTGCTGCGCTGTCTCGACTAGCCTGAAATACGAAGATGCTCATTATGTTTGACAGCCATTCCACTTTCCGGGAACGCCCCATGAAACCTCTACCCATATTCCTCGCCTTCCTGCTGAACCTGGTCCTGACTGCTGCTTACGCGGAAAGCCCACATGCGCAACATGCGTCCCTGCCCGCTTCCGACGGCCGTGTGGTGCTTGAACTGGCCCCGGGTGAACGTGCCATGATTCTGGAAGAGATGCGCCTGTTTCTGTCCGGGCTGCAAAAATGACTGGCGCATTGGGCAAGCAGGACATGCAAGCCGTCGCCGAGGCGTCGCGCGGCATGGGGCAGAAAATGGCGCATGAGGTGCCGCCTGCATTGCGCGCCAAGCTGCCCATGGAATTCCGCCAGCTGGGCTTTTCCGTGCACAGTGATTTCGACCAGATGGCACTGGATGCCGAGGGCCTGAAGGATGTGGGCAGCAGCCTTGGCCAGCTGTCGGCCACCTTGCAGAAGTGCGTGCGCTGCCATGCGGCCTACCAGATACGGGTACAGGCTCTCGATGCCGGGCACTGAGCAAGACCCTTGCCCGTCAACCGTCCCTCGATTTGAAATGGACCGCACAGGAACCTTGCCATGAAACTGACTTTTCTCGGCGCGGCGCGCGAAGTGACCGGATCCAGCTATTTGCTGGAAGCCGACGGCGTACGTTTTCTGGTCGACTGCGGCATGTTCCAGGGCGGCCGCGAGACGCGCGCCAAGAACTGCCGGGCATTTCCATTCGATCCGGCGACCCTCGATTTCGTCATCCTCACCCATGCCCACATCGACCACTCCGGCTTGTTGCCGCGGCTGGTCGCGCTGGGCTTCAAAGGGGCCATCCACACCACCCGCGCTACCTGCGACCTGTTGGCCGTGATGCTGCCGGACTCCGCCCACATCCAGGAAAAGGAAGCCGAATACGCCAACCTCAACCGCTTCCGCCATGGCATGGCCAAACGCGAGCCTGGTGCGCGGTCCGCGCAGCGGGACACGGCGCCGCTGTATACCGTGGCGCAGGCGCAGGCCTCGCTGAAGCGCCTGAATCCGGTCGATTACGATCTGGAAGTCGCACCGCACCCGCGGGCGCGGTGCATTTTTCGGGATGCAGGCCACATTCTCGGCTCGGCAATCGTCGAAGTGTGGGTGGGCGAAGGATCGCGGCGTCGCAAGATCGTGTTCTCCGGCGATCTCGGCCAGCCGGCGCGACCCTTGTTGCGCGACCCCACGCCGATTCTCGATGCCGACTATCTGCTGGTCGAGTCGACCTACGGCGACCGCGATCACAAGAGCATGGAGGCGACCCAGGACGAACTGGTGGGGGCGATCAACGACACCCTGGAAAGGAAAGGCGGCAACGTCATCATTCCCGCCTTTGCGGTGGGCCGCACCCAGGACATGCTGTACCTGCTGGCCGACCTGACGCGGCAGGCCCGCATCCCCAAACTGTCCGTATTCGTCGACTCGCCGATGGCCACTGCCGCCACCGAAATCACCTTCAGGCACATGGAACTGCTGGATGCCGAAACCCACGCGCTGATGGGCAAACACGGCGGCGCGGCGCATTTTCGCAAGCTCGATTTCGTCGAGGATGTGGAGGAATCGAAAGCGCTCGACCGCATCACCGGCGGCGCCGTCATCATCTCCGCCAGCGGCATGTGCGAGGCGGGGCGCATCAAATTCCATCTGCGCGCCAATCTGCCGCGCCGCGAATCGACGGTGCTGATTACCGGGTTTCAGGCCGCCGGCACCTTCGGCCGCCGGCTGGTGGATGGCGCCAAGCGGGTGCGCCTGCTGGGCGAGGACATTCCGGTGCGCGCCGATCTCTATACGCTGGGGGGGCTGTCGGCACATGCCGATCGAACCGCGCTGCTCAACTGGCTCGGCCACTTCCGCATCAAGCCGCGCCAGGTTTTCGTGGTGCACGGCGAGGAAACAGTGGCCACCGGGTTCGCCGCCGAACTGCAGACGCAGTTGGGCTGGGATGCGATGGCGCCGTCGCCGGGCCACAGCATCATCCTCAACTAGCGCTTTGTGACCGTCGTTACCCTTTGGCAGTTGTTCTGCATGGGTGTATGCCCGGCCGGAGGCAGGTGACGCTACCGAATATTCGATAGCAGCGCCTGTTCGAGCATCTGCTGAACGTACTTGACCGGAATGGCGTAGCTGATTCCGCTCGGATCAGTGAGCGCGGCCTCCTTTGCGCCCTTCACATACACCGAATTGACCACGCCCAGCACTTCGCCGGACTCCGGATGCCATACCGGACTGCCGCTGTTGCCGGGATAGGCGACTGCATCGAGCTCGAACACTTCATAGGGGTCCTTTGCCTGCTTCAAGGTGCGCACGTTGAGTTGGGATGCGCTGGCAACCGGGGTGTAGATGGGAATGATGGCGGCCAGTCCGGCGCGGTGGGTGGAGGGGTTCAATCCCAGCACCGAACCCACCGGATAGCCGGTGAAATACAGCTGCCAGCCTTCACGCACGCGAGTCGAATCGCCGAGTTTCAGGGCGGGCAGCGGGTCACCCTCAATTTTAAGCAGGGCCAGGTCGTGTTCCTTGTCGGTGGCAATCAGGGTGGCGGAGCGCACCCGCACCTGGCGATCCCGCCCGACGAAAATGGCGTGCGTTTCCTTTTTTTCACTGTCCAGCAGTTTGCTGAAAATGTGCGCGCACGACACTACGTAATGGCCGTCCAGCACGGCAAAACCGGTACCCTGCAGGTTGGCGCGCGGGCTGCCGGTGGGATTGAAGGTGCCGACGCCCACCACGCCGGGTTTCACGATGAGCAGGGCGTCGGCGACGTCTGCCAGGGCGGAAAAACTCAACAACAGCGCCAGCAGCGCCAAGACCGCCCGCAGGGCGAGCGTCTGGCGGCGTACTCCTTGCGGGTGCAGCGCCAAGACCGCCCGCAGGGCGAGTGACGTGACGGGTATCAACGTCTGGCGGCGTGCGCCTTGCTGCTGCGATGCCCTGCTGGTATGCAGCTTGCTGACCCATGAAGCGGCCAGCCGCTGGAATTGACCGGGCAGCGTCATGTAAATTCGATACAATCCGGGCGGCAGCAAAGACTTTCTATTCATAGGGGAATCCAAGCATGAGCGTTGTTGCGGTTGTCGGGCTGGGCTACGTGGGCCTGCCGTTGGCGGTGGAATTCGGCAAGAAAATGACCACCATCGGCTATGACCTCTCGGTTGAAAAAATCGAGCATTACCGTCGATACTGCGACCCCACCGGCGAAGTTTCAACGGACGACCTCAGATCCGCCACCCGGCTGACGGTGACCACCGACCCGGCCGATCTGGCGAAAGCCGACTTCATCATCGTCGCCGTACCTACCCCGGTGGACCAGGCGCACATCCCCGACTTCTCACCCTTGGTCGGATCCAGCACCACCGTCGGCAAATACCTGAAAAAAGGCGCGACGGTCGTCTATGAATCCACAGTCTACCCCGGCGCCACCGAAGAGGTCTGCATCCCGATCCTGGAAAAGCAATCCGGCATGAAATGGCTGCAGGACTTCCACGTCGGCTACTCGCCCGAGCGCGTCAACCCCGGCGACAAGGAGCGGACCATCACCAGGATTGTGAAAGTGGTGTCGGGCGACGACGCACCGACGCTGGACAAAGTGGCCGAACTCTACGGCAGCGTGATCACTGCCGGCGTGCATCGCGCCAGCAGCATCAAGGTGGCCGAGGCCGCCAAGGTGATCGAGAACACCCAGCGCGATCTCAACATCGCCCTGATGAACGAGCTCTCGCTGATCTTCCACCGCCTCG
>Ga0208980_10001140_pt1 | contig 15913 bp, 11 predicted proteins | sample WetSurMetagenome_3_FD_187993 | JGI IMG/M metagenome (GOLD analysis project Ga0208980, IMG submission 187993) | Wetland microbial communities from Twitchell Island in the Sacramento Delta, sample from surface sediment Aug2011 Site A1 Bulk (version 2) | ecosystem: Environmental > Aquatic > Marine... | reverse complement strand
TAGCGTCGTCTTACCATGGTCAACGTGACCAATGGTCCCCACGTTTACATGCGGCTTCTTACGTTCGAATTTTGCTTTGGCCATCCTGCTACCCTACGCTCTCGATTACTTTCTCTTGGTGATGGTTTCGGCGATGCTGGCCGGAACCTCTTGGTACTTGGAGAATTCCATGCTGTAGGTGGCGCGCCCCTGGGTGGCGGAACGCAGATCCGTGGCATAGCCGAACATCTCCCCGAGTGGTACTTCCGCGCGGATAATCCGGCCCGAGGGGGCATCTTCCATACCCTGCACCATGCCGCGACGGCTGTTGAGATCACCCATGACGTCGCCCATGTACTCTTCCGGGGTGACCGCTTCCACCTTCATAATGGGCTCCAGAAGCACCGGCCTAGCCTTGGCAGCAGCCTCTTTGAAGCAGATGGAGGCGGCGATCTTGAATGCCATCTCGCTCGAGTCGACCTCATGATAGGACCCATCGTAGAGGGTCACCTTCACATCGACCACCGGAAAGCCAGCGATGCCACCACTGGTCATGGCTTCCTGCACGCCCTTGTCGACCGCCGGTATGTACTCCTTGGGAACCACACCGCCAACGATTGCATTCACGAACTCATAGCCGGCACCCGGCTCTTGTGGTTCGAGCCGCAGGTAGACGTGACCGAATTGCCCGCGCCCACCGCTCTGGCGGACGAACCTGCCTTCCTGCTCGACCTTTGAACGAATCGTCTCCCGGTAGCTGACCTGGGGAGCGCCGACGTTGGCTTCCACGTTGAACTCGCGTTTCATGCGGTCGACGATGATCTCGAGGTGCAGCTCACCCATGCCAGAGATGATGGTCTGACCGGACTCCTCGTCGGTGCGCACACGAAACGACGGGTCTTCCTGCGCCAGCTTCGAGAGCGCCACTCCCATCTTTTCCTGGTCGCTCTTGGTCCTAGGCTCGACTGCCACCGAAATTACCGGCTCGGGAAACTCCATGCGCTCGAGGGTGATGACGGCGTTCTGGTCGCACAGGGTATCGCCCGTTGTTACATCCTTGAGACCCACCGCGGCGGCTATATCGCCGGCACGAACCTCCTTGATCTCTTCGCGGTTGTTGGCGTGCATTTGGAGGATGCGCCCGACGCGTTCGCGCTTGCTCTTCACCGGGTTGAATACCGCGTCCCCGGAACTGAGCACACCGGAATAAACGCGAAAGAAGGTCAGCGTACCCACAAAGGGATCAGTGGCGATCTTGAACGCCAGGGCCGAGAACGGCACGTCATCCCGAGCGGGGCGCTCCGCCTCGCTCTCGCCGTCGGCGAGCAGCCCCCGGATAGCGGGAACATCCAGCGGCGACGGCAAATACTCGATGACCGCGTCGAGGACCGCCTGCACACCCTTATTTTTAAAAGCCGATCCACAGAGGATCGGCACAATCTCGTTGGACAGCGTCCGGGCCCGCAGACCGAAGCGGATCTCCTCTTCGCTAAACTCGGCGCCGTCGAGGTATTTGTGCATCAACTCGTCGCTGGCCTCGGCAGCCGCCTCGACCATCACCTCGCGCCATTCCTGGCACTGCTCAAGCATCTCAGCGGGTACATCGGCGGCCTCGTAGGCCATGCCTTTGGACGACTCGTCCCAGTAGATCGCCTTCATCCTGATCAGGTCGACCACGCCTTTGAAGTACTCCTCGGCACCGATCGGCAACTGGATAGGCACGGCATAACTGCCCAGACGCTCCTTGATCTGGCCCACCACACGCAGGAAGTTGGCCCCCATCCGGTCCATCTTGTTGACGAAGGCAATGCGCGGAACCTTGTACTTGTCTGCCTGACGCCAAACGGTCTCGGACTGAGGCTCAACCCCTCCCACCGCGCAAAACAGGGCACAAGCACCATCGAGCACCCGCAGCGACCGCTCCACCTCGATGGTGAAATCCACATGCCCGGGCGTGTCGATGATGTTGATCCGGTGCTCGGGAAACTGCCGGTCCATCCCCGCCCAGAAGCAGGTGGTGGCCGCCGACGTGATGGTGATGCCACGCTCCTGCTCTTGCGCCATCCAGTCCATAGTGGCCGCCCCATCGTGCACCTCGCCGAGCTTATGGGACACCCCGGTGTAATAGAGGACGCGCTCCGTGGTAGTGGTCTTGCCGGCATCGATGTGGGCCATGATGCCGAGATTCCGGTAGCGCTCGATAGGGGTCTTACGTGCCACGACAGTCAATCCCGAACTCTAACAATGTGCCTTACCAACGATAATGGGAGAAAGCCTTGTTGGCTTCCGCCATGCGATGGGTGTCTTCGCGCTTCTTCACGGCGGCCCCACGGGAATCCGCAGCGTCCATCAGCTCTCCCGCCAATCGCAGGGCCATGGACTTCTCCGAGCGCTTACCCGAAGCATCAATGAGCCAACGCATCGCGAGTGAGCTCCGACGCGCGGGACGAACCTCAACGGGCACCTGGTAGGTTGCACCACCCACGCGGCGGGATTTCACCTCGACCAGCGGACGGACATTCTCCATCGCCCGGCCAAGGACGTCGACAGGATCGCCTCCCTTCTTGGTAGCGACCTGATCGAGTGCGCCATAGATGATGTGCTCGGCCACAGACTTCTTGCCGTCCTGCATCAGCATGTTGATGAACTTCGCCAACAACTCACTGCCGTACTTGGGGTCGGGCAGAATCTCTCGGCGGGATACTACGCGTCTTCTTGGCATAACTGAGGTTCCGGTCGTGAACTAAGCGTTAGCTCTTGGGGCGCTTGGCCCCGTATTTGGAGCGGCGCTGCCGCCGCTTCGCAACACCCGAGGTATCGAGTGTCCCGCGAACGGTGTGGTAGCGCACCCCAGGCAAGTCCTTCACACGCCCCCCGCGAATGAGCACCACCGAGTGCTCCTGGAGGTTGTGCCCTTCGCCGCCGATGTAGGTCGTCACCTCGAAGCCGTTGGTCAAGCGCACGCGTGCGACCTTGCGTAGGGCCGAGTTCGGCTTCTTCGGGGTGGTCGTGTACACACGGGTGCACACTCCCCGCTTCTGCGGGCACGAGGCCAAGGCCGGCACCTTGCTCTTGTCGATCTTGCGCTTACGCGGCTTCCGCACCAACTGGTTTATGGTTGCCATCTATCTTCAGTCTCCAAAGACCCCGTCTGGGCGACCCGGCCAGAAAAACCGAAAGGCAAACTGTACACCCGTCACCGGGACGCAAGTGGTGCGGACCCGTTTGCCTGTCTCATCAATTCCGATTGCACGTCCCGAATGCGTCGTGCCTGTCTCGGTAAACGGCAAGCCGGCGTTTAAGCCGGCTCGCGGGAGAAGCGGCATTCTATGCAGCCTCTCGGACCCTGTCAAGGAAAGGCCGCCCAAACCGCTCGCGGTTGACCGACATCACCCGTCTAGGGGGTTGCAGTAGTCGCGCTGAACGCCTGCTTGAGGGCCTCTTCCACCGCCTGCACTGCCGCCTCGGCCGTGCCGGCCACTTCCCCCTCGCCCTCCCGGTCCACCTGGCGGCGTCGACGGCGATCGTTGTGATAGGAAAGACCCGAGCCCGCGGGAATTAAGCGGCCAACGATGACGTTCTCCTTCAATCCGTTGAGGTGGTCGGTCGAGCCCCGAACCGCCGCCTCGGTGAGCACGCGCGTCGTCTCCTGGAACGAGGCGGCCGAGATGAAGGATTCGGTGGCCAGCGACGCCTTGGTGATGCCAAGCAGCACGGGCTCAAAGGTGGCCGGGAACTTGCCCTCGGCAACCCTGCGCTCGTTCTCCGCGGCCACTGCGGCCCGATCGACCTGTTCGCCACGCAGCAGGCGGGTATCCCCCGAGTCGACGATCTCCACCTTCCGCAGCATCTGGCGAATGATGACCTCGATGTGCTTGTCGTTGATCCGCACACCCTGCAACCGGTAGACGTCCTGAATCTCCTTGACGAGATACTCGGCCAGCGCGGTGACCCCCTTTAGGCGCAGGATATCGTGGAGACTGAGCTCGCCGTCGGAGATTACCTCACCACGCTCCACCCGTTCCCCCTCGAAGACACTTACGTGCCTCCATTTGGGGATCAGCTCTTCGTAGGGCTGACCGTCATCCTGGGTGATGACGAAACGCTGTTTGCCCTTGGTGTCCTTCCCGAAACTGACCGTACCACTGACCTCCGCCAACAAGGCGGGATCCTTCGGCCGGCGTGCCTCGAAAAGATCGGCCACCCGCGGCAGACCACCGGTGATATCACGAGTTTTGGCCGATTCCTGTGGCAGGCGGGCAATCACATCGCCGACGCCCACCGCCGCGCCATCCTCCACCAGGAGGATGGCGCGTGTCGGTAGCGGATACTGGGCCGGGATGTTGGTGCCCTCTAGCATCAGGGGGTTGCCTTCCTCGTCCACAAGCAGGACCTTCGGCGTCATATCCTTGGCGGTGGAGACCCGTTCCTTGGTATCCATTACCATGAGCTCGGTCAGGCCGGTGATCTCATCGCGCTCCTCGCGCACGGTCTGACCCTCGAGGATCTCGAGCCAACGGGCACGACCCGCTACCTCGGTGATGATCGGATGGGTGTGGGGGTCCCAGCTGGCAACGATCTGACCGCCCTCGACCGCCTCGCCATCCTTCGCATTGATGATGGCGCCGTAGGGCACCTTGTAGCGCTCCCGCTCCAGGCCATGCTCATCCTGCACCGAGAGCTCGCCGGAACGCGAAACGGCGACGAATTTACCCGCGCTGTTGGTGACCGACTTCAGCTTATGCAGGCGGATGGTGCCGCCCACCTTGATCTGAACGTTGCTCACCGCGGCGGCCCGAGAGGCTGCGCCACCGATGTGGAAGGTACGCATGGTGAGCTGCGTACCTGGCTCGCCGATGGACTGAGCGGCAATCACCCCCACCGCCTCGCCCTGGTTGACCTGTTCGCCGCGTGCGAGGTCGCGACCGTAGCAGGACGCGCAAACGCCCACGCGGGCCTCGCAGGTGATCGGAGAACGCACCAGCACCTGATCGATACCGCTATCCTCCAGCGTCGAAACGATCGCCTCGTCCAAAAGGGTCCTGGCGGCGCACACCACCTCGTCGCTTCCAGGGCGGCGCACATCTGCTGCTGTCACCCGTCCGAGGATGCGTTCGCGAAGGGGCTCCACTACATCACCCCCCTCGATGATCGGCGTCATCAGAAGGCCGTGCTCGGTACCACAGTCCTCCTCCAGGACCACCATGTCCTGCGCGACATCTACCAGGCGGCGGGTCAGGTAGCCCGAATTGGCGGTCTTCAGCGCGGTGTCCGCGAGACCCTTACGTGCGCCGTGGGTCGAGATGAAGTACTGGATGACGTTCAACCCCTCGCGGAAGTTGGCGGTGATGGGCGTCTCGATGATGGATCCATCGGGCTTCGCCATCAGCCCGCGCATACCCGCAAGCTGCCGAATCTGTGCCGCGGAGCCGCGCGCCCCAGAGTCCGCCATCATGTAGATAGAGTTAAAGGAGTCCTGCATCCGCGACGCGGGCAGGGTTTCCGCAACGTCCGACGGTAGCTGACCTGCTCGGGCAAGTTCCAGGACCTTAATCGACTGAGCGTCGAAAGCCGTGCGGTCTATCTGGCCCGCTTTGAGTTTTTCATTGAGCTCGGCAAGGCGCACGCGAACCCACGAAAGAAATGCCAAGTATGGATCGACCGCGACGTCGTCCTTCCCAAGTTTACCCATCATGGCCTTGGCCACCTGGTCGTTGGTATGGGACCAGATGTCGACCACTTTGTTGTAACGCTCGCCGTTGGTGACCAGGCCCGAGGCATACTGGTTCTCGATTTCCTTCACCTCCCGCTCAGCTCGAGCGAGGATCTCTGCCTTCTCATCGGGGACCGCCATGTCCTCTAGACCGATCGAGATGCCGGCACGGGTGGCCATTCGGAATCCGGTGTACATGATCTGGTCGGCAAAAACGACCGTGGCCTTAAGTCCAAGCCGGCGGTAGCAGGTATTGACCAGATTGGAGATTGCCTTCTTCCCAAGGGGCTGATTGATCAGCTCGAAAGGCAACCCGTCGGGCACCACCTCGTAGAGCATCGCCCGCCCAATGGTCGTCTCATATAGGGTCCGCGTCTCTGTGCGCTCACCCGCATCGCCGAGAAGAATCTCCGGCATCCGCACCTTGACCCGGGCGTGCAGATCCGCCTGACCGGTCTCGTAGGCACGGCGAGCCTCGGCGGGATCGGAGAACACCATGCCTTCGCCTTGTGCACTCACCCGATCGCGAGTCATGTAGTACAAGCCGAGCACCACATCCTGCGAGGGTACGATGATCGGCTCTCCGTTGGCCGGGGAAAGGATGTTGTTGGAGGACATCATCAGGGCGCGGGCCTCTAGCTGGGCCTCCAGCGAGAGGGGCACATGCACCGCCATCTGGTCGCCATCGAAGTCCGCGTTGAAGGCGGTGCACACCAGCGGGTGAAGCTGGATCGCCTTGCCCTCGACCAGGACCGGCTCGAAGGCCTGGATACCGAGACGGTGCAGGGTGGGGGCACGATTAAGCATGACCGGATGCTCGCGGATGACCTCCTCCAGAATGTCCCACACCTCGCCCGTGCCGCGCTCCACCATCTTCTTGGCCGCCTTGATAGTGGTTGCCGTACCGCGCAACTGCAGCTTGGAGAAGATGAAGGGCTTGAACAGCTCGAGCGCCATGCGCTTGGGCAGGCCACACTGGTGAAGCTTGAGCTTCGGGCCCACCACGATCACCGAGCGACCCGAATAGTCCACTCGCTTGCCGAGCAGATTCTGGCGGAAGCGACCCTGCTTGCCCTTGATCATGTCGGCCAAGGACTTGAGCGGTCGGCGATTGGTGCCGGTGATGGCGCGCCCCCGGCGGCCGTTGTCGAGCAGGGCGTCGACGGACTCCTGCAGCATGCGCTTTTCGTTGCGCACAATGATGTCCGGCGCATTGAGGTCCAGCAGCCGCTTTAGGCGGTTGTTGCGGTTGATGACCCGGCGGTAGAGATCATTGAGGTCCGAGGTGGCAAAACGTCCGCCATCCAGGGGCACCAGCGGCCGTAGCTCAGGCGGCAGCACCGGTAGCACGGTGAGAATCATCCACTCGGGCCGATTCCCGGACTCGACCAAGGACTCCAGCAGCTTCAGTCGCTTGGTGAACTTCCTGATCTTGGTTTCAGAGGTGGTTCCCACAAGCTCTTCGCGCAATTGACGCACCACGGTGGGCATATCGATGGTGCGCAGCAGCTCATAGACCGCCTCGGCGCCCATGCGGGCGTCGAACTCATCCCCATTCTCCTCGAGCGCCTGAAGATACTGCTCGTCGGTCATGAGCTGACCGCGCTCGAGCGGGGTCATGCCGGAGTCGATGACCACGAAAGATTCAAAGTAGAGGATGCGCTCGATTTCGCGCAGGGTCTTGTCCAGCAACAGCCCGATACGCGAGGGCAACGACTTGAGAAACCAGATGTGCGCCACCGGGCTCGCGAGCTCGATATGACCCATGCGCTCACGCCGCACCTTGGCCAAGGTCACCTCGACACCGCACTTCTCGCAAACCACGCCGCGGTGCTTGAGGCGCTTGTACTTGCCGCACAGGCACTCGTAGTCGCTGATCGGCCCAAAGATTTTGGCGCAGAAAAGCCCATCGCGCTCCGGCTTGAAGGTGCGGTAGTTGATGGTCTCGGGTTTCTTGACCTCGCCGTAGGACCAGGAACGTATCATGTCGGGCGACGCCAGGCCGATGCGAATGGCGTCGAACTCCTGTATCTGGCCTTGCTTCCTGAGAATGTTGAGTAGGTCTTTCAAGAGCGTCTCTCCGGAATTCTGTGGGACCGCGGCTTGGCGCAACCGATCTGCCGGGGCGATTAATCCTGCTCCAGCTCCATGTTGATGCCCAGGGATCGGATCTCCTTGACTAGCACATTGAAGGATTCGGGCATGCCCGCCTCCATGCGGTGGTCACCATCGACAATGTTCTTGTACATGCGGGTGCGGCCGTTGACGTCGTCGGATTTCACCGTGAGCATCTCCTGCAGGGTGTAGGACGCCCCGTAGGCCTCCAGGGCCCACACTTCCATCTCGCCGAAGCGCTGCCCCCCGAACTGGGCCTTGCCCCCGAGGGGCTGCTGGGTGACCAGGCTGTAGGGGCCGGTGGAGCGGGCGTGCATCTTGTCGTCCACCAGATGGTTGAGCTTGAGCATATACATGTAGCCGACCGTAACCTTACGCTCGAAGGCCGCCCCGGTACGCCCATCATGGAGTAGGGTCTGCCCATTCTCGGGGAGGTCGGCAAGCCGCAGCATGGCACGGATCTCGCGCTCGGACGCACCATCGAATACCGGCGTGGCCATCGGCACACCGCGGCTGAGATTGCGCGCAAGCTCAGTGATCTCCGCGTCACTGAGGGAGCTGAGATCCTCGGGTTTCCCGCTCGCGTTGTAGATCTCGGTAAGGAACCGGCGCACCCGCTCGGCGGCGGTGTGCGCCTGGAGCATGGCACCAATCTTGATACCCAAGCCCTTCGCTGCCCAGCCGAGGTGGGTCTCCAGCACCTGGCCCACGTTCATACGCGAGGGCACGCCCAGGGGATTGAGAACGATGTCCACCGGCTCACCGTCGGCGGAGAAGGGCATGTCCTCCACCGGAACGATGGTCGAGATGACACCCTTATTGCCGTGGCGACCCGCCATCTTGTCCCCGGGCTGGGTTCGCCGCTTGACCGCCAGGTAGACCTTCACCATCTTGAGCACGCCTGGGGCAAGATCATCACCGCTGGTGATCTTTCGCCTTTTCACCTCGAAGCGATCGCGGAACTCATCGCGCTGCTGCTTCACCTGCTCGGCGATAGCCTCGAGCTGGCTGGCGGTCTCCTCACTGCGCAGACGGATCTCGAGCCACCTGTCCCGCTCGAGCTCCGCCAGATAGGCCTTGGTCACCTTGGCGCCGGGTTTGAGGCCCTTGGGTCCGCCATCGGCCACCTTACCCACCAGCAGCTTCTCCACGCGCTGGAAGGTGTCGTCCTCCATGATCCGCAACTGGTCATTAAGGTCCTTGCGCACCCGCTCAAGCTCCTGCTCATCGATCTGCAGGGCGCGTTTGTCCTTCTCCACCCCATCGCGGGTGAACACCTGCACATCGATCACGGTCCCCGCCATGCCAGAGGGTACCCGTAGGGAGGTGTCCTTCACGTCCGAGGCCTTCTCACCAAAGATGGCCCGCAGCAGTTTCTCCTCGGGGGTCAACTGAGTCTCGCCCTTGGGGGTGACCTTGCCGACCAGAATGTCGCCCTCGATAACCTCAGCGCCGACGTAGACGATGCCAGACTCGTCGAGCTTGGCCAGGGCGGCCTCGCCCACGTTGGGGATATCCCCCGAGATCTCCTCCGGTCCGAGCTTGGTGTCCCGCGCCAGGCAGGTGAGCTCCTCGATGTGGATGGTGGTGAAGCGGTCGTCCTGGACCACCTTCTCCGAGATGAGAATGGAGTCCTCGAAGTTGTACCCATTCCAGGGCATGAAGGCCACGCGCAGGTTCTGCCCCAGGGCCAGCTCGCCCATATCGGTCGACGGCCCATCGGCGAGGACATCGCCGGCACCGATCTCGTCACCGGGGTGCACCAACGGACGCTGGTTGATACAGGTGTTCTGGTTGGAACGCATGTACTTGATGAGATTGTAGATGTCCACACCGGACTCGCCGGTGACCGTCTCCTCATCGCGCACCCGCACGACAATGCGTGCTGCGTCCACCGACTCCACGGCCCCCCCGCGTCGGGCAACCACCGTGACCCCCGAATCTTTCGCCACCACCCGCTCCATACCGGTACCCACCAGGGGCTTCTCCGCACGCAGCGTGGGGACGGCCTGACGCTGCATGTTCGAGCCCATCAGGGCGCGGTTGGCATCGTCGTGCTCGAGGAACGGGATCAGCGACGCCGCCACCGAGACGATCTGCTTGGGCGAGACGTCCATGTACTGAACCTCTTCGGGCGCCTTCATGGTGAACTCATTCTGGTGCCGGCAGGAGACCAACGCATCCACGAGCATGCCTTCTTGGTCCATGGCGGCATTGGCCTGGGCAATCACGTAATTGCCCTCCACGATGGCGGAGAGATAGTCGATATCAGTGGTGACGCGTCGATTCTCGACCCGCCGATAGGGCGTCTCGAGGAACCCGTACTCGTTGGTACGGGCATAGACCGCCAAGGAGTTGATCAAACCGATGTTCGGGCCTTCCGGCGTCTCGATGGGGCATACGCGGCCGTAGTGCGTCGGGTGGACATCGCGGACCTCAAAGCCGGCGCGCTCCCGGGCCAAACCACCGGGCCCCAAGGCGGATACCCGCCGCTTGTGGGTGACCTCCGAGAGGGGGTTGTTCTGGTCCATGAACTGCGAAAGCTGGCTGGAGCCAAAAAATTCCTTGACCGCCGCCGACACCGGCTTGGCATTGATCAGCTCCTGGGGGGTGAGGTTCTCGGACTCCGCGAGGGAGAGCCGCTCTTTCACGGCCCGCTCTACCCGCACCAGGCCAATCCGGAACTGGTTCTCCGCCATCTCACCTACGCAGCGGATACGCCGATTGCCCAGATGGTCGATGTCATCGACGGTACCCCGGCCGTTGCGCAGTTCCACCAGGGTGCGCATCGTCTCGATAATGTCGGAGGTCTTGCCGAACTCGGCGCTGAGGCGGCGAGAGACTTCGTCATTGCGCCCGCCAAAGTAGACGCCGTCGTAGAGAACGCCCGGTCCCTCCACCGAGGGGCGGCCGAGGCGCCGGTTGAACTTCATTCGCCCAACACCCGAGAGGTCGTACCGGTCGGCGGAAAAGAACAGATTGTGGAAGAGATTCTGGGCAGCCTCTTTGGTTGGGGGCTCACCGGGGCGCATCATGCGGTAAATCTCAACCTGGGCTTCGAGATCACTGACGGTGGGGTCGATGCGCAGGGTCTCGGAGATGAAAGGCCCGTGATCGAGGTCGTTGACGAAGAGGGTACGCACCTCCTCGATCCCGTGATCGATGATCACCTCCAGCAACTCGGCGGTGATCTCGGTGTTGGCCTCGGCAAGTAGCTCGCCGGTGTCCATGTCCACCAGGTTGTGGGCCAGCACGCGCCGGAGCAGATGCTCGGTCGGTACCTCGAGCTTCTCCACGCCGGCGTTCTGCAACTGGCGGATGTGTCGGGTGGTGATGCGCCGCCCAGCTTCAATGATAACCTCTTCCCCGACCTTGACCGGAAACTCCAACGTGTCACCGCGCAGGCGCTCGGGCACCAGCTCCAGGGTGATTCGCTCGCGGCTGACCTGAAAGGAATCGGTATCGAAGAAACACGCGAGGATCTGCTCGTTGTTGTAGCCGAGCGCCCGCAACAGGATCGTAGCGGGAAGCTTGCGGCGACGGTCTATGCGTACGAACACGTTGTCTTTCGGGTCGAACTCGAAATCGAGCCAGGAGCCGCGGTAAGGAATCACCCGAGCGGAGAACAGAAGCTTGCCAGAGGAATGGGTCTTGCCCTTGTCGTGATCGAAGAACACCCCGGGCGAGCGATGGAGCTGCGAGACGATGACACGCTCGGTTCCGTTAATGATGAAAGTTCCGTTCTCGGTCATCAGGGGCATCTCGCCCATGTAGACCTCTTGCTCCTTGATGTCTTTCACCGCGCGCGTCCCAGCGGGCGCATCCCGATCGTAGATCACCAAGCGAAGCACCACCCGCAGGGGGGCCGCGTAGGTGGCGCCGCGCAACTGGCACTCGCGAACGTCGAAGGCCGGCTCGCCCAATCGGTACTGCACGTAACTGAGCACCGCGTTGCCGGAATAGCTCTCGATGGGGAAAACGGACTTAAAGGCCGCATGCAGCCCCCTATCCACCCGAGTCACAGGGGGTGTTTCTGTCTGGAGAAAATCCCGGAACGAGTCGAGCTGGATCGCCAACAGGTAGGGAACTGGCAAAGTGCCGGGGCGCTTGCCAAAATCTTTGCGGATACGCTTTCTCTCGGTGAAAGAATAGGCCATTGCCATCCCTCTGTAAGTGCAGACAACCGCGGTGTCTGGATCGATTGCTCGCCCGCTCTCGGCAGAACCCGGAAGGCCTTCAGATTCCCGCGCTGGGAATCGGGGTCAAGTTCTGTCTCCGCGCCGTCGGTTTACCGAATCCAACAGGAAAAGGCCGGCGGCCCGAGGCCGCCAGCCTGAAACACTCACGAAATAATCAGAACGCCAAGGTGCGATTACTTGATCTCGACCGTGCCACCGGCCTCTTCGATCTGCTTCTTGGCGGTCGCCGCCTCGTCCTTGGAGATGGCCTCCTTCAGGGTCGTGGGAACCCCCTCAACCGCATCCTTGGCCTCTTTAAGGCCGAGACCGGTCAGGGCCCGCACCACCTTGATCACCGCCACCTTGTTGGCGCCAAAGCCGGTCAGGATCAGGTCGAACTCGGTCTGCTCCTCGACCACGGGCGCCTCCGCGGCGGGTCCAGATGGGGCCGCAGCAACCGCCACCGCGGCCGTCACGCCAAACTTTGCCTCCATCGCAGAGATAAGCTCGACCACATCCATGACGGTCATATTAGCAATGGCATCCAAGATATCTTCTTTAGAGAGAGCCATGATGAACTCCTGAATTCTAGAATCTTCTGGGGAAACGGAACCTAAGCCGCCTGTTTTGCGTCACGGACCGCCGCGATGGTACGCACCAACTTGCCCGGGACCTCTTGCAGCGTACGGGCCAGCTTCTGCACCGGCGCCTTCATCACTGCCATGAGCAGGCCCAAGGCCTCCTCGTAGGTGGGCATCTTGGCTAGCGTCGTGATCTCCGAGGGGGGCAACAACCTGCCGCCGATCGACACCGACTTGACCACGAGCTTGGGGTGCGTCTTTGCAAAGTCCGACAGCACCCGTGCGACGGACCCCGGATCCACCTGCGAGAACGCCAGGATCAGAGGGCCTGTGAGCCCTTCCTGCATACAGGCAAAACTAGTGTCCGACAACGCTCGCCGGGCCAAAGTGTTCTTGATCACCCGCAGATACACCCCCGCTTCGCGCGCCTGAACGCGCAGGGCGGTGAGCTCATCCACGGTCAAGCCACGGTACTCGGCGGCAATCGCCGAGTAGGCTTTGGCAGCAACCTGCGAGACCTCGGCGACAACCGCTTGCTTTTCAGCGAAGCTCAACGCCACAGCCTTCACCTCCTGATTAGGGTTTTCGGGGATCGCCCCGATTCAGCCTCGGCCCAGCCGCAATTGCGCCGCTGGGCAACCCATGTGCACCCTCATCAGGTTAGGTTCCTGAATCAGGAGCACCGTCTACGCAGGCTAGAGATTAAGCTCGCCCCGGATACCCGAAGGTCGCCGCCCCGATTCCGACCACTGTCTAAGCAGGGGCGGCGGGTTGGCTCCAGGCGTGCGCCTGCGGTCTTTGACGGCCTCCGGCCCCTCGGGCCGGTGCCCCAAAGATCGAATGGCTCAGTATTTCAGAGCCGTATGGTCCACCCTCAGGCCGGGGCCCATGGTGGAAGACACCGTAACCCTCTGCATGTAGATACCCTTGGACGTGCTCGGCTTTGCCTTCAGCAGGCTCGCGAGCAGCACCTCGAGGTTCTCGCGCAACTGCAGCGGGGTAAAGTCCACCTTGCCCAGGGGGCAATGGACGATACCGCCCTTCTCGACTCGGTAGCGGACCTGGCCGGCCTTGGCGTTGTGCACCGCCTGAGCCACATCCGGCGTCACGGTGCCCACCTTTGGGTTTGGCATCAGGCCACGGGGACCGAGGATCTTGCCGAGCTGCCCCACCAGGCGCATCGCCTCCGGCGAGGCAATCACCACATCGAAGTCGAGCGTGCCGGCCCTCACCCGCTCCGCCAGATCGTCCATTCCGACGAGCTCAGCACCCGCCTCCTTGGCGGCATCGGCACTGGGTCCCTGAGCAAACACCGCCACGCGAACCTGTTTGCCGGTACCATGGGGCAGCACGGACGAGCCCCGCACCAACTGGTCGGACTTGCGGGGATCCACCCCCAAATTTACCGCCACGTCCACGCTCTCGATAAACTTAACGCTGGAGACCTCTTTCAACAGCGCGAAGGCCTCATCCGCGGGGTATACCTTTGCCCGATCGGTCCTCTCGCGGATAAGCCGAGCACGTTTTGTCAATCTTGCCATCACGCCACCCCCTCTACCTCAAGGCCCATCGCCCGGGCGCTGCCCGCGATGGTACGCACCGCCGCGTCGAGATCCGCCGCCGTGAGATCCGGCATCTTGGTTCGGGCGATCTCTTCGAGTTGTGCGCGACTGACCTTGGCAACCTTATTGGTGTTGGGCTTTGCGCTGCCCTTCGGAATACCCACCGCTTTCCGCAGCAACACCGCGGCAGGCGGGGTCTTGGTGATGAAGGTGAAGCTCCGATCCGAATAGACGGTGATCACCACGGGCGTCGGCAAACCGAGCTCAAGGCCCTGGGTCTTGGCGTTGAACGCCTTGCAGAACTCCATGATGTTCACCCCGTGCTGACCGAGCGCGGGACCCACCGGCGGGCTCGGATTGGCCTGCCCGGCCTTGACCTGAAGCTTGACGTAAGCTTGGATTTTCTTCGCCATTCGATAAAGTCTCCTACGGGTGCAGGCGCCTCGCGGCTCCCCGGTAGTTCATGCGACCCACGGCGTCCCAGCCAATCCGCGCCACGGTCCGTCCCAACCGGAGCGCTTTCTCGACAACCCACTCCATCGGATTCCCGAGCATTCTCTTTCACCAGCCGGCCTCGCGCGGCGACGCGGCACGCCCCTTCGCGCCTGGCTCAGCTCTTCTCGACCTGCCCAAACTCGAGATCGACGGGGGTTGCCCGACCGAAAATCAGCACCGAGACCTTCAGCCGATTCTTGACGTAATCGACCTCCTCGACCACGCCGTTGAAATCCTTGAAGGGTCCGTCGACGACGCGAACCACCTCTCCCGGCTCGTAGAGCACCTTTGGCCGCGGCTTCTCCACCCCCTCTTGCACCCGCTGGAGGATCGCGCTCGCCTCCTTGTCCGTAATGGGTGCGGGGCGATCACCACTACCACCGATGAAGCCCATGACCTTCGGCACGCCCTTGACCAGATGCCAGGTCTCTTCGGTCATCTCCATCTGGACCAGCACGTAGCCGGGGAAGAATTTGCGCTCGCTTTTACGCTGCTGACCGCCGCGGATCTCGATGACCTCCTCGGTCGGCACGAGGATGTCACCGAAGTGCTCCTGCATCCCCGAACGCTTGATCCGCTCCTCCAGGGAGCGCTTCACCTGGGCCTCGAACCCCGAATAAGCGTGGACCACATACCAGCGCTTACCCACGGGTTAGGCGCCTTTGCCGGTCAGCGCGCGCAGAATCGCCACCAGCGTCATATCGAATAGCCACATAAGGATGCCAAGGACCAGCACCATGACGACGACCACCAGGGTGGTCTGCATCGTCTCCTGCCGGGTTGGCCACACCACCTTGCGCACCTCCATGCGCGAATCCAGGGCGAACTGCCACAGACGGCGGCCAACTGCGGTCTGCAGGGCGATCGCCGCGGCCCCTCCCGACACCACCAGCAAGACGACGACGCGCAGCAGGAGTGAATGTCCGGCGAAGTGATAGAACCCAAAGATGGCGCCGACCAGAAGCAGCGCCGCCACCGCCAACTTAGCGGTGTCGGCACCGCCTCCCTGTGTCTCCGCTCGAGCATTCATGAAGTATGAAAAAATTTTCTCGCGTAAAAAAGAAAATGGCAGGCCAGGAGGGAATCGAACCCCCAACCTGCGGTTTTGGAGACCGCTGCTCTGCCAATTGAGCTACTGGCCTGTAGAGCTAAGGCCAGCTAGCGGCCAACCGAGGCCGACCGCAGCTGCGAACTCACGACGGCTTACTCGATAACCTTGGAAACCACGCCGGCCCCGACGGTGCGTCCACCCTCGCGGATGGCGAACCGCAGCCCCTCTTCCATGGCGAT
>Ga0208980_10001139_pt1 | contig 15913 bp, 14 predicted proteins | sample WetSurMetagenome_3_FD_187993 | JGI IMG/M metagenome (GOLD analysis project Ga0208980, IMG submission 187993) | Wetland microbial communities from Twitchell Island in the Sacramento Delta, sample from surface sediment Aug2011 Site A1 Bulk (version 2) | ecosystem: Environmental > Aquatic > Marine... | reverse complement strand
CATAAACAGTGATAAGTATTGACGGACTGTTTACAGTGCCGCAGCTTCCGCTTGTAACTCTTCGTCTGTAATATCTGTTTATAGTTAAAGCTGGAGGTGAATAGCTCGAAGCAGTTGCACCTCCGATATTTGTAAAAGTTACATTATCAGGTGAATCCTGCCACTGGTAAGTATATGTTCCGGTACCACCGGTTGGTGCTGTAGCCTGGGTAAGCTGAGCAGGCGCTGTATTGTAGCAAATCGATTGCGCCGATTGAATAGTGCCGGCAGTAAGATTTCCATAAACGGTTATGGTAATCGATGTACTGTTTACAGTTCCGCACGTGCCGCTCGTTACACGACGCCTGTAATATCTTGTTCCAGTAAGAACAGGCGGAGCATAGCCAATGGCTGTTGCTCCGGCAATATTTGTAAAGGTGACATTATCGGGAGAATCCTGCCATTGATAAGAATAAGCGCCTGTACCACCTGATGGAACAGTGAGCTGAGTCAGAGCTGCAGGTAAAGTGTTATAACATATTGACTGGTCTGTACCAATTGTACCAGGCTGCAACTGACCATAAACAGTGATAAGCACTGAATTGCTGTAAACCTGGGTACAGGAGCCGCTTGTAACCCTTCGCCTGTAATAAGTGCTGGAAGTGAGAGCAGGTGGACTGTATGTCGAGGCAGTTGCACCGGCAATATTTGACCAGGTGCTGTTGTCCGGCGAGCTTTGCCACCGATAGGTATAACCACCGGGACCACCGGTAGGTGCAGTGATCTGTGTAAGCTGGGCAGGTGCTGTGTTATAACAGATAATCTGGGCGCTTCCGACGCTGCCCGGAGTAAGATCTGCATAGACAGTGATAAGTATTGAAGGACTGTTTACAGTGCCGCAGCTTCCGCTTGTAACTCTTCGTCTGTAATATCTGTTTATAGTTAAAGCTGGAGGTGAATAGCTCGAAGCGGTTGCACCTCCGATATTTGTAAATGTTACATTATCAGGTGAATCCTGCCACTGATAAGTATAGGCTCCTGTTCCTCCCGTAGGAGCTGTGGCCTGGGTAAGCTGAGCAGGTGAGGTATTGTAGCAGATTGATTGTGCTGATTGTATTGTACCGGAAGTAAGATTTGGATAAACAGTTATCCGTACCGATGAGCTGATACTTGAACATGGACCTGAATTCACTATTCTCCTGTACCAGGTTGTTACAGTAAGGGCTGGAGGTACATAATTTGCACCTGTTGCTCCTATAATGTTTGCAAAAGTGATATTATCATCCGAGCTCTGCCATTGGTAGCTATATATACCGGTCCCTCCAGCTGGTGCCGTTCCTGTCAGAGCTGCAGGCACTGTGTTATAACAGATAGTCTGAGTTGCTGCAACATTATTGTTGGTTATTACTGCATAGATATTCATTGTTATCTGTGCCGCCGGACTTTCACAGCCGTTTACGCCGCTTGTTTCAGTTACCCAAAAGTTATATGTTCCGGCTGCAGTCCTGCCGTGTGCGTAAGTTGTACCTGTAAAGAGCAGGGTTGTTAGTCCTGCATCGGCGTACCAGTTGATTGTATTTCCGGGAAGATTGGGAGTTGCACTTATCGTTGCAGGCACTCCTCCGAAACAATAATCCAAAGGAGTAGTTACAATAGGTGCTGGGGGAGCATCAATTATCTCAATTATAAAATCTTCATATTCATAACCTACATTCGGGTTGCCTCCATAAGGATTACATTTGTTCCAGTTCTTCAGGTAGACATAGAATCGCTGTCCTACCACAGAAGTTGCAGGGATCATTATTGTTTCTGAGACTGTATTCGGATTAGGTGGATTTACAGGAGTGATTACTGGTCCCACATAACCATTGGCAGCGTTAGCAATGTTGACTCCACCGATTATTACGTTACCGGTAATGGTGTTCATTACTGCACCTGCAGGAGTTTCACCATAAACGAATTGCAAGGTTCTTGGCTTATCGTTGTCATAATCTGCCGGGTTCAGAGGATTAGGAACATTGGGGTTCTGGCAGTTCCAGGTGCTTATATCGGTAACTGTAATAGTATGGGAAACACCTTCACAGAGGTAAATGATATCCGGAGTATGGGTTGAAGTTTCTTCCATTTGTAGAAGACCGTCTCCGTCTGCAGGAATATCCCGGCCATGGACAACAAATATTGATGTTCCGGCAAGGAACTCGTTACATGGATTTTTTACAACCCATGTTCCTTGGTAGGCACATTCCGTAACTGAAATAAATGTATGGATCTGTACTGGTGGTATATCATTATCTGCTGTTGAAGAATATGTCCATACCGGGGAACCGTCTCCCCAGTCCACAGTCCATGTAGTGCCTTTCAAAACACCCGTTGGCAATAATCCAAGCGGTGCTGCCTGAAACATACCCTGGGCACCGATGTTGACACACTCACCAAGGTTTCCGAAAAATGTGAATAGCTGGATTTTAGGACAAGGGAGGGTAGTGGTTGTGAGTCGAATTGGGGATGCTTGAAGTTCACCTGAAGAGTTCTCTGCAACAACCCAAACTGTGTGAACTGTATTTGCATCAAGCACATCATATATTGATTGTAAGATATTGTTTACATTTCCTGCATTTATTGGAATATTTGCTTTTGCTACTAAGTTCCCACCTAACGACCATGTATTTACAATTGTTTTAATATCATTTGATGACCAATGTCCAACGGGTTGCCACACATTAAAAATAACGATATAAACAGTTCCAACCTTATTAATACCATAATTTGTTGTTATTGATAGTGCTCCTGTATTTACAATTGATGGCGTTCCAGGTACCCATGTAGGTGGTTGGGCTTTTACTGTAAATAAAGTTAAAATAGAAAACGAAAGTAAAGCAACCAATCTTTTTATTTTCTTATTGTAAGTATTTACAATTTCTATGGAAATTGCTGCTGTCATGACAGATTATATATGTTTCTGTTTAAGAGTCTACCCATTTCTTTTTAGATTCAGGACTAAAAAATAGCCTTGTTGGTTGCCTTTGCAGTTGTTTTTAAGTTATCAGTAGTTCAGGTCAAATTATTAACGGGCGGAAGACCGGATTATTATTGTAATCTGGCTCATTTCCACGAATGTCAGAGAATTAAGGCTTGCGGTCCTGAGGTCTTGCAGTCTTTCAGTCCTGGACTTGCACTGAGCTCAGAGCCATAAACCCCTGGCATTTTATTACCCACCCCTGCCCCTCCCGGGAGGGGATCCTGAAGTACAGCCTCCTGCCTGAAAATTTCCTATATTTGAACAAACTTTTCAAAATGAAGAGAATCTCCCTTTACATTTTCCATTTGCTAATCTTTATTCCCTCCACTGGTCAACAATTAAATTCAATATATGATAACAACAATCTTGTTTCATTCGAAAAATATACCTGTTCAACAGACAGCTCATTCCATACTTCGATCCGGCCTTATTTTCTGCCCGAAATGAAGAGGGCTTTTAATTATGATTCAATAAGGAGTTCTTATAATATTGAAAGATTCAGCAGCAAAAAGGCATTAATTCTGATCTTCAACCGCAACCTGTTTATCCTGGATAAAAAAGATTTTGGATTTTCTATTGATCCTTTATTTGATTTTGGCTTTGGTTATGATACAAGAAATGACTGGTCAACCTGGACGAATACACGCGGATTTCTTGCTGAAGGGTATATAGGAAAGAAATTCGCTTTTTCAACAAGCTTTTATGAGACCCAGGCTAAACTCCCTTTATGGATAGATAATTATATCATAACCAGGAATGCAGTACCAGGACAGGGAGGGATGAAACCATACGGCAATGGGGCCTGGGATTATGCAAATGCCTCAGGCTATATTTCTTATTCACCATCCAAAGTTTTTAATTTTCAGCTGGGGCACGGGAAACACTTCTGGGGCGATGGCTACAGGACAGCAATGCTGTCCGATTTCAGTCTTTACTATCCATATCTTAGCGTAACTGCCAATTTCTGGAAGATAAAATATATTATACTTTATTCTCAGTTTACTCATCCCGATCTTTATTATGTTTCTTCAGGAGATAAGATCTTTTATAAAAAATTCAGCACGATGCATTACCTGAGTTTTGTGCCCGGAAAAAGATGGAATATATCTCTTTTTGAATCAATAATCTGGCAGGCTTCAGATTCGACATATAAACGAGGCTTTGAGCTGAGTTATATCAATCCTATAATATTTTTCAGGCCGGTAGAATTTAACCTGGGATCGGGGGATAACGTAATAGCGGGTATGAATCTTAGGTTTACAGCTGTTGAAGGTATTGTTCTTTACGGACAGTTTGTTATTGACGAGATGATGGTAAAGGAGTTTTTCGCCGGCAACGGCTGGGCGGGAAACAAATTTGCCTGGCAGTTAGGCGTCAAAACATTTGACCTATTTGGTATTCAGGACCTCAGCCTTCAGGCTGAGGCTAACCTGATACGTCCATATATGTATTCACATTATAACCTGGTACAAAACTATTCAAATGCAAGGGAGCCGCTTGCCCATCCTTCAGGTGCAAACACAAAAGAAGCCGTTGTAATCGGAAAATATAATTACAAACGGCTTTATTTTAATTTAAAATATGTCTGGGAAGGAACCGGCTTAGACAGTGCAGGTATAAGCTATGGCAAGAATATCTTTAGGAACTGGAACGATCATCCCAATGAATACGGAAACTATACCGGGCAGGGGCTTTACACTACAATGAATCAGCTCGATCTCATTGTCAGCTTCCTTGTCAATCCCTCAACAAATATGAACCTGTTTGCAGGAGTAACATTCCGCCGGGAGCTTAATACTGAAATGGATAACCGGTATACTTATTTCAGCTTCGGGTTCAGGACAAGCCTCCGAAACTTATATTATGATTTCTATTAGATTGGAAGACTAAGGGACTGAGAGACTAAGAGATTAAGTGATATAAAGACAAATGGAGCAACAATTAATGGGATCAAGTCACTCAGTATCTCTGTCGCTTAATCACTTGGTCATTTTTCTACCATGACCAATTTTCTGGGTGCAAGGACATGTTTACAAGTTTCCCGATTATATTTTCATATTTTTCGAAAAGTTCCTCATGTTCTTGTTTAGTAATGTAATCGCAATTGATAGAAAAGTCGAGCCAGGTTTGAGTTTCAGCCGCCTCACTTTCAGAATCTGACAGCTTTGAAATAAATGATTTAGGATACCTCCTTTTTCTGAAAGCTTCAGCTTGATTGGAACAAACTGATCTTGATGAACGTCTTATTTGATCTGTTAAAGAATATGTTTCCTCTTTTGGAAATGTTTTTGAGATTTTAAAAATCTTCATTGCAGCTTCAAAAGAAAGCCGATAGACATCAAGGTCCTTATGTGTCCTGATTTTCACAATCACAGCGATTTAAAATATTTAGCACTAACAACATTATCTCTTCGGCTCTCAGTCCCTCAGTCTCTCAGTCACTTTATCCCTCCTTCTCTCACTCACCCATACGTGTCTGTCAGCCCCCATTCCCCTCATACTTGCTCTTGTACTCCGGAACGATCTCCTGCATTGCTTCAATTACCTCGCGGCCGGTGAGTGAATACAGTGTCGAAAGGAGCCTGTCCACCCTGCTCAGGACCATCGGATAATTTCCTTCTGCTACTTTTGCTATATTTATCTTGGGATGATGCGTAGGGATCTGGGGCTCGCTGTTTGAAAATAGTTCTTCATACATCTTTTCGCCCGGACGTAGCCCTGTATATTTTATTTTTATGTCTTCCTCTGGCTCAAGCCCTGATAAACGGATAAGGTTATAAGCGATATCAATTATCTTAACAGGTTCTCCCATGTCGAAAACATAAATCTCACCGCCATTTCCCATAAAACCGGCTTCAAGAACGAGTTGACAGGCTTCAGGAATTGTCATAAAATAGCGTGTTACCTTAGCATTGGTGATTGTAACCGGACCTCCCTCCTCAATCTGCTTTTTAAACAGGGGGATCACGGATCCGTTTGATCCCAGGACATTTCCGAACCGTGTAGTTACAAACTGCGTTCTGATGCCTGCCTTCCTGGATTGAGCCTGGATAAAGAGCTCGCATATTTTTTTTGTGGCCCCCATTACATTTGTCGGGTTCACGGCTTTATCGGAGGATACCAGGACAAATTTTTCAACATCATATTTAATAGCATAATCAGTAATGAGCTTCGTTCCCCCTACATTGACCCTGAATGCTTCGTGAGGTTGGGCTTCCATCATCGGAACGTGCTTGTATGCAGCTGCGTGGAAAACAATCTCCGGCCTGTATTTCCTGAAAAGATGCTCCAGCTTTTCTTCGCGTGTAATATCGGCAATTACAATTTTACACGGAAAACCGGGGAATTTTGATTTAAGTTCATCATCCAGAAAAAAAGCTGGAGTTTCGGCCTGGTCAATAAGAACAATCTTTTTACAGTGAAATTTCGTAAGTTGCCTGACAATCTCTGACCCTATTGATCCGGCAGCTCCAGTAACAAGTATTGTTTTACCTTTTAGCCCAGCTTCAATCTTTTCAAGATCAAGGGATATCGGTTCACGTCCCAGAAGATCTTCAAACTTCACCTTCCTGAGTTGTTTTACTTCAAGCCTGCCGTTAAGCCAGGTATTGAATTCAGGGGTTTCAAGTATCTCTATCCCAAGTGATATTACATTTTCGAGAACCTGCTTTTTCTTTTTCGGAGGGATATTGCTGATCGCAAAAATGAAGACTTTGATCCCCTCTTTTAAAATGAATTCTTCATTAAGGATAGCCTGAGAATATACTGATGTACCATCAACATGTTTTCCCTGCAGCTTCCAGTTATCATCAATCAGTGCCGACACCCTTAATCCGCTGCGGTTATCACTTTCAATCATTTTTTTGACCACAAGACCCATTTCGCCTGCCCCGTAGATAATAACGTTTTTCCTTTCCAGCCTGGAGGCTGATGCGAATTCATAGAACATCTTAATAAACACCCTGAAAAATATCAGGATAACGGTGGCAATCCCATAATGTATGAGCAGAATTGAAATCGGAATATTAAAGAACAGTGCCCAGTTAAATTCTCTGCCCAGCAATGATACTGAAAGAAGAAAAATCGAGGAAATGGTTGTTGTCAGGAAGATCTTGAAAGTATCTTTAATTGTGGTTTGCCTTATCAACCCGGCATATGATTTTATAAAGAGCATTACAATAACATAAATCAGCAGGACAAACAAAGCCTGATTCCATGCTCTGTCGAGACTGAAAGCGCCCATTACCAGGTTGAACCTGAGCAGGTATGAAAATAAGAAAGTAAGCAGGATTGTTCCGGAATCAATCAAAAACACAAGCCATCTGGGCAATGAGTGTTTCTTGAAAATCTGTGTTATCCGGCTCCGGAAAGTATTGATCATTGATTAACCTTTTCGAATACAAAATTAACAAAATTCTCCTTTCGTTTTAAAAATAATGGTCGGGAGTACAAAGCGTAGAGTCCAGAGCTTAGAGCATGGAGACAAATATTTATGAACACCATTTTTCGGGATTGTTGATCATTGAAATCAACATCTTACGGACTTCATCATATTCACTTAAAAGTCTGCCATGAATCTCTTTGTCTATTAATTTACAGTCTTTAGAATAGTCAAGCCAGACCTCAGTTTCATTTTCCTCGCCCAGCGAATCAGTCGGGTTGTTTACAAATGCCTTTTCATATCTCCTTTTTGCCCAGGATTCTGCAAGGCAGGAAGTAACAGATCTTGATGAACGTCGGATCTGGTCTGTCAATGAATATTTCTCTTCTTTTGGGAAATTTTTCGAGATTTCAAAAATCTCCATTGCCAACTTATACGCTTTCTGATAAACTATTAAGTCCTTAAAGCTGTTTATTTTACTCAAAATCTTAGCTATTCGTCTAATATTTTATCTTGCTCTTTTCTTTCTCTACGCTCTACGTTCTACGCTCTACGCTTTTCTTCCTCTACGCTCTACGTTCTAGGCTCTCCGCTTTTCTTCCTCTCCGCTCTACGTTCCACGCTCTACGCTTTTCTTCCTCTCCGCTCTACGTTCCACGCTCTACGCTTTTCTTCCTCTTCGCTCTACGCTTTTCCCCTAAAGCACCTCATTAAAGCCTCCATAATTCTCTCTTTATCTTCTCCTGTTAAATTACTTCCGGATGGAAGACAGAGCCCTTTTTCAAACAATGATTCTGATACACCATTTACGTACTTTGGATATTGTGAAAAAACCGGTTGCAGATGCATCGGTTTCCACAAAGGGCGGCATTCGATGTTCTCCTTTTCAAGTGCCAGCCTGACCTTTTCTCTTGAAGTTCCGGTAATTTCCGGATCGATCAGAATTGTCGTCAGCCACCTGTTTGAAAAATATTCCGGTCCCGGTTCCTCAGTAAACGAGATGCCTTCTATTCCTGCAAGGGTACTCTTGTAAAACTCATAATTCTCACATCTCTCTCTCACTCTCTCACTGATGACTTCCATCTGACCCCTCCCGATACCGGCAACAATATTACTCATCCGGTAGTTGTATCCTATCTCACTATGCTGGTAGTGAGGAGCTTTATCACGTGCCTGTGTCGCCAGAAATCTGGCTCTTTTTACAATTTCTCCATTATTGGAAATCAGCGCTCCGCCTCCTGAGGTTGTTATTATCTTATTTCCGTTAAACGACAGCACGCCTATTTCTCCGAAAGATCCGACAGGCTTTCCCTGATACCTGCTTCCCAGGGCTTCAGCTGCATCTTCGATCACAGGAATACCATACCGGTTCGCGATTTCCATTATTCCGTCCACATTAGCTGGCATGCCGTACAGATGTACTGGTATAATTGCTTTGATGCGCCGTTGGGAATTAACCGTAGAGTGTTGAGCGTAAAGGGTAGAGTTATGCTCTGTGCTCTGTGCTCTGTGCTCTGTGTTTGGTATTCTTTGCTCTCCGCTATCCGCTCTACGCTCTGTGTTTTGTGTTCTTTGCTCTCCGTTCTCCGCTCTCCGCTCTCCGCTCTTCCCATTATTACTTCCTGTCAATGAGATTATTGCCTGCTCAAGCAGTACCGGATCCATATTCCATGTCCCCGGTTCACTGTCAATTAATACAGGCGTGGCTCCGCAGTAAACTATGGGATTGACTGTTGCCGAGAAAGTAAAGCTCTGAACAATAACATAATCCGCTGGCTTCACTCCAAGAATAATAAGGGCCAGATGTAGTGCAGCTGTACCTGAGTTTAGAGCAGCAGCATATTTTACTTCAAGGTATGATGCCAGATCTTTCTCGAAATTATCAACATTCGGCCCTAACGGAGCTATCCAGTTTTCTTTGAAGGCTTCGTTTATATATTTAATTTCATTTCCCCCCATGTGGGGACTGGAAAGGTAGATTCGTTTTTGGAGAGACATTAATGTAGTATTAAGTAATCGGGAATCGGGTGTAATTATAAGAATAAGACAAAAGAGAAAATTTAAAAGACAAAAGTTGGTTCAATGTAAAAGTTCAAAAAAGTTAATTATCTGGATTTTTGAACAATGTATCCAAGTATTTTTTTAGTTTCGTTGACTCTTCAATGAGATAATTAAGGTCTGGGTGATCAACTTTTGTAACAGTCCTTTTGATGACTCTTAAACAGTAATTTGATTCACGCATTTCTCTTAAAGAGATTCTGACTTTATTAACAAAATCTGCTTTTGAGGAGCCTGATTGAGACTCTTCATAATTTGCTCCTGCAAAACAGGCACTTTTTGATAATTGGGTACGGGTTGTCTTATTCTTAGGTGTATATGGCAATGTCTTCAGAAACTCTATTACCCGTACTGCAAACTCAAAAAGCCTTTCTGCTAAATCATTTTTTTAACCTCCATACAATACTTTTATCTCGTGACGTTTATCTTTTGTTTTAAATAAATTATTGCCCCTACCCAGATTACCGACCTCCAAGCCAATACCAAACCAATCCTGTGTACTCATGCACCACATCCTCCATTTTTGAAATATTTTCTGAAGACGGAAACCATGAAAATGGTTTTTTTTCAGAGTCCTTTTTAATAATATGGTTTGTTGGCGCCGGAATTGGATCCAGGCCGGCATCTTTGAAGAGTCTGACAGCTCTGGGCATATGAATAGCGTCAGTAACAAGAATTAAAGAACTGTTGTTCCCAAAAGATGAAAAGTAAGTATGTGCTTCATCATAGGTAGTGCGTGTAGTGGTAAGGGATTTAATATCTGATTGACCTACTCCGAGAGCAATTGCAGTCATAGCCGACACGTCGGCCTGACTAACTGATAGTCTGCCTTTGAAACCAGAAAATATTAGTTTGCTTCGTGGTATAAGCCTGTAAAGCCTGATCCCTTCAACTACTCTTCCCAGGGCGGTTACTGAAAGCTCGTCGTTGGGATTGAGTTTTTTATCATCAGAATATCCGGCGCCTAATACCATAATGTAAACAGGACTTGAGAGATTAGCAGCATCTATCTTTATTATTGGCGAATATTGATTTTCAAGCCTGCTCACTAATAAATCAGGGATGAACTTTGTAGAAATAATCAAAAGCCAGCCAACAGCGATAAAAAAAAGCCACCGTGTGACTCTTTTTTTCTTTAGCAGGTATAATACTCCGCTAAAAATCAGCAAAGTCCATAAAATGGTTAATGGCATAATCAGTAGCTGTAAAAATTCTCTCACTGTTTATTTTTTTCTGTTCCCTGCATGTTACATACTTCTTACTACTCACTACATGCCGCTTACTTCGTACTTTGCATCATCTTCCCTTGTCCAGGACAAATAATGGTCTTTTCAAAAATATTATTTGTAATTTTCCAGAGTCTTATTTTTGATGCTTCCCTGTTTCCACCTTTCAATTTTGTAACCACTTAAACATCTGTAATGTATAAATCGTCAGTGAGCAGATAATTTTCAATTTTATAGGTCACATAACTCTAGTTATGCCCGGGTGTTTCCAGTGTTTCCAAAAAGCAATTTTTAAAAGTCCAATTTTATCGGTCTCACGGAGGATTTGAACTTTTAAACCTAGGAAAACTACTTGATCTTCATGATATTATTAAAGATTGAGTTTGTCGGAAAACAAACCTGTTTTACCTGTATATATGGATTGTATTAACCCATAAAATCAATAACGTCTTTTATTGTTTTAAAGGCTTTGATTTGCTCTCCTGTTAGCTTTTTGCCAAATTCATCATCACAAAGAACTATCAATGTAAGTTTTGCCATTGAACCATATCCTGGAATATCATCGAGAGGCGTTTCCTGATTTAAAGAGTTCTCCTTAAGTTCAAATGCATCTTCAATTAACCTTATTTTTTCTTCATTAGTCATTATTTTATTCTCCTATAATTTTTATTATTTATCCTTAATTAAAATTAAGATGAAAGAAATCCCCCATCAACAGGAATGGATGAACCTGTAATGAACCTTGAACTATCACTTAATAAAAATGCTATTACACTGGCAACATCAATGGGTTCTCCCAAACCTAAATACTGGCGGGATAATGTTGCATCTTCTGTTCCCTCATTTATTTTTAGTAAGTCTGCATAAGCAGGTGTATTAATCTGGCCCGGAGCTACTGTGTTAAGTCTTATTGATTTTGGGGCTAATTCCTTTGCCATGCATCTGACTGCACCATCCATTGCTGCTTTTGATGCAGCATAGGCTGTAACACCTGCACTTCCTATTTGAGAGGAGACTGACGAAATTCCCACAATGCTAAGTCCTTTATTAAAGTGATCCTTTTTTGTAATGCATCTGATCAACTCAACGAAAGATCCGAAATTCAGACTTATTACTTCATTAAGCACAACTGGTGTGATCATTGATAACGGCCTCCTGCACCTTATCCCCACACAATGAACAAATCCGTCTAAAGCACCACATATGGAAATTATTTCCTTAATTTTTGGTAATATCCCATCTACATCACTTAAATCATGACGAAACCAATGATGCCCGTTGCTCTCCAGACAGGAAGTTATTTCCTTAAGGCCATTTTCATTTTTGTCAATCAAAATGACTTTTGCCCCCAATTTATCTAACAAAACAGCCGTTTCTTTGCCTATTCCAATTGCGGCTCCGGTAATAAGAATTTGCTTGCCGGTAAAATCAAGTGGATTTACCATATAATTTTAAAAATGTCTAAAATGCTTATAATGTATAGCCGCCATCAAGTAATAAAGATGTTCCTGTAATGGATTTTGTGGCATCGCTCAATAAAAAAGCAACAGTATTTGCAATTTCAGCAGAATCAATGATACCAAGTATTTGCCGTCTTAAATCATCGTCTCCGTTTAATTCCATATTACTTTTTATGAATTCATTTTTCATATCAGATTCCACCCATCCTTTTAATATAGAATTTACACGAATTTTTCTTTCGCTCAGTTCGGCTGCCATACATCGGACAGAAGCATCAATGGCGGCTTTTGATGCACAATAGGCAGTTTTTGATTTTAATCCTTTAATACTGCTTACAGAGGATATGGCGACAATACTTCCACCTTGTGAAAAGCTTTTTTTTCTGGTAATGCAGCGTACCATTTCAACAAATGAATACAAGTTGGCATTCATCATTTCGCTGGTAAATGAATATTTCGTTTGGGCAAGAGGGCGAACTCCTCCAATTCCTGCACAATAAACAAATCCGTTAAAAACGCCATGTTTATCTGTTATTCGCTTAAAATTTGGTTCTATTTCAGAGTTGTTATATATATCGAAGGCATAAAAAACAGCATTTTTATTGTCAAGGATTTTTTGTAATACAACAGGCTTTTCTTCAGTGTTGTCAGTCATTACCACTCTTGCACCCAAGTTTATAAGCTGATCTATAATGGACTGGCCCGTTTCTGAAGTTGCCCCGGCAACAAGAATTTGTTTGCCTGTCAATTCCATCGGATTAATCATAGTTAACTATTTGTTTTGCAGATTTTCAACCATTTTCATGATAGATCCGATCGAATTGAAGTTATCGGGTTTTAATTCGGTTACCCTGATATTAATGTTATATTCATCATTTAGTTCAGAAATAATCGAAACCACATCGAATGAATCTAAAACGCCACCATTAATCAGGTCTGTTACATTAGCAAAATCCACATCCGGTCTTATTCCTGCAAGAATTTCCAATAATCTTTCCACTTGAGAATTTTGTAATAAGTTTATTTACTACTTTTTTAGCATTGAAACTGAGGATTTGTTTCCATAGACAAATCCGAATTGCTGGTATAGATTTGTCGCCTGGGTATTGTTTTGTATCACCCATAGATGAAATTTTGTGTTTGGCTGCATCGCATTATTGATTATATATTTCCTTACCAATGCTTTTGCAATTCCATTTCCTCTGAATTCAGGTTTAACAGCAATATGTCCAAGCCAAACTACGCTATTTTTGATTTCTGACTGCAAAATACCACAAAGGTTTCCGGATAAATAGGCACAAATTATACTTTTATTTTTAACAAACGACTTTATTTCCTCAAGAGTAAGTATGTCACCTGTATATTTGTCGAATGTGCTTTCAATCAGATCCTTCGAGAAAACAATTTCCATATCAGAAACTGCATATCTGATTTCAATATCTGATGATTGTCCCTCAGGAAGAATCAGTTGATTATATGATGCCATCATTAAATTCCTGGTCAGATGTTGCCTGAAGCCACATTTTTCCCAATAAGCAATTATTTCTCGTGGTCGATGTGCCTCACCCCTGAAGAGGATCTCCATCATAATTGGTTCAATAGAATCAGGAACCATCAATTCAGCCTGATCATTTATATAATAATACAGCTTGTAGTAATCTAAGGTTTTAACCAGAATACCTGCATTGCGCCCCGCTGTTACATAAAACAGTCTCTTGTCAGCAATGTGACGTGTATAAGTTTCAACCAAGACATAATTATTTGTAATAGTGTTTATAACAAAATATTCCCGTATTATATCATTCAATGTTTCTATATCAGAAATGAGATCCATGATCAACTTTTGAGAATATTATCTATTGAATTTCGCCATTTTTGTATTTATCCTTTAATAAAGTGCGGTCAACCTTTCCATTCAGGTTATAAGGTAAATCCCCCATTTCAATGAAAATGTTCGGAAACATGTACTTTGGCAATTTGTCTTTTATTCCATTCAATATATATTTATTATTAGCATTTTTGCCTTTGTATACTAAGACAATTTTCTGATTGTTGTGATCGTAAAAACAGATGGAGGCATCAATTAATCCCAGTGAATTAACAACGATTTCTATTTCGCCCAATTCAACTCGCTGCCCCATGTGTTTAACCTGGTTGTCTTTGCGTGACAGAAACATGATTTGTCCTTCTTCATTATATCTTGCCAGGTCGCCGGTTCGATAAATAGTCTCAGGATAATGAGTATTAAATGGATTCTGGCAAAACGCTTCTTTTGTTTTTTCCGGATTGTTATAATAACCCAAAGCCAGGCAGCATCCTCTTACGCAAATCTCACCGATTTCGTCGCCCTGCACAGGTTGATTATTCTGATTAATTAGTAAAATTTCAGTGTTTCTAAAAGGAATACCAATTGGAAGTATCTCATCATCTTCAAAAGGCCTGTCAACTTTATAATAAGAGCACACGGAGGTTATTTCAGTCGGACCGTAAAGATTAACGAACACTGTTTCAGACAATGCCCTCCTCCAGTAGTTCAGTACTTTATTGTGCATGACCTCGCCGGAGAACATCACTTTTTTCAAACATCCGGGTTTATCTTTATCAAACGCATCGGTGTTTGCCACAAGCGCTATTGCTGCTGCCGACCAGAGAATTGTATTGACCTGGTATTTCTTTATAAACTCAACTAATGTTCCCGGCAATACAAAACACGATTTTGGGATTACATACATTGATGCGCCACATTTTAAAGTACTGTAAATATCTTTAATTGAAGCATCGAAGTAATATGGATTTTGATTCCCAAAAACAGTATCCTGTGAAAAACCGAATGTATCAACTAAAGCTTCAGTCATGTCAATAACTGAACGATGACAGGTTATCACACCCTTGGGGATGCCTGTTGAACCGGAAGTGAAAGTTGCATATAATGGATCTATATCAATACTAGCTTTTCTGATTTTTGTCAGTTTTTCGTTGCCAATATAATATTTTAATGCATCCTCATAAACAATTGTCAACAGATCCGGCGATACACTTTTAGTATATTCAATATCAGACCTTAAAACTACTACAGCTATTGGCCGTAATGTTTCCAATATTAATTTAACCCGCAGTTTTGGCATTTGTATATCGATCGGAACATAAAAGTTGCCACTATAGGCTATTCCCATAAACGATACAAGACTTTCAATGTTCCTATCAACAAATACAACGATAGGTTGTCGTCTGGCGACATTTGTTTCATCCAGTATACATGTCCCAATTCTTCTTGCATTGTCAACCAGTGCAGAATAGGTAATGTTTTTATTTCCTTCCGCAAATACTATTTTATCCGGAAATTTTTTATTGGATTTTTCCAGATAATCAAGAATGTTTATAATCATAATTATTTAGCTGTCTTTATAATCATAGTTTATATAGTGATTTAATCATAAAATAATCTTTTTAAAAAATTTTATTAACGATGTATTCTTTATTATCTGAAAATTGACCATAAACAGTGCACCTATTTGAATTACAATGTTTTGATCGATAAAGGTTCCTGAACCTAACTACACCTTAAAATAAGCCGAAAAAGTCTCAGTAAAAAGTGATTCTTCACTTTTGTGCACAAAGATATAATTGCACATATTCGGATTAAATTTAACATCAAATTCTTCTATCTTCATTAGTCTTTGCAGTCCCAATTTACTATTTTCTATAATCCTGAATATCAAATAATCATGTTTAGTAACGAATTCCTGAATTTTTTTTTGTGAATCAAATCTTAGAGTGTTTTCCTCCGAAT
>Ga0208980_10001138_pt1 | contig 15922 bp, 18 predicted proteins | sample WetSurMetagenome_3_FD_187993 | JGI IMG/M metagenome (GOLD analysis project Ga0208980, IMG submission 187993) | Wetland microbial communities from Twitchell Island in the Sacramento Delta, sample from surface sediment Aug2011 Site A1 Bulk (version 2) | ecosystem: Environmental > Aquatic > Marine... | reverse complement strand
ATGGGTGATAAGATCAAATTTCGAGTTAGAATCTCTCATAGCTGTCTTCTGGTATTCTTTTGCTTCATCATAAGTATGAAAAGTGCCGCCAGAAGCGTTTTCAGAAACTTCTCGCACTTCGAAGAACACTTCATCACATTTTATTCTGGGACCATCCGTCATTTGCTCAGCTCCCCAGCATCATAATATTGGGCTATCCATTGAGTGATGTACATTTTCTCTTTCTCATTCATTTTCAATCTTCCCCTTCGCGTATGTATATCATCATCCAATAGTATACTCAACGGTAGGGATGCCATGAAGTTCGGGCTGTGAGAAATAAGCTGGGGTTGAGCTAGTTGTTGGATATAGCATACGTCCTTCCCCCAGTATTCTACCCGCGAGAAGCATTTTGAACAAGCGCGCACCTCCGCCATTGGAAAAGTTCAATTCTTTGGGCAGAGGCTATCGGACTCCTTCACTTTGAATCTGGGGCGCAAACTAAGATGCGAAAAGCCAAGTATTGATTCGTCGCTTCATTTTGGACTTGATGGAGCTTACAGATCCTATTACCATTATACAACCAGGGATTCCCAGTAAACTTGTCATTTTTACTAAAATCCGACATTTACCAATTAGCCAGGCATTTTATTTATTATAAATTAAAAAAATTGTAATGAGGCATTACCCCTTCATCTTTTATTGATTTACTATTGTTGAAAGGACTACGCCCCTATGGATTTCTTATCACTCGATTCCTGTTGCATTTTATGGTAAAGATATTCGAAGTATTCCCAAATTGAATCATCTTCACATGATTTCCTGAGCCCTTGAGTGAATGGCAGCATCTTCTCCCAATAACATATGACCTTGGTGCCGATTAGTGCGTACACGAGCTCAGAGTCAACGAGCCTTCGATGGACCAATATCCCGATACCTTCATAATAGTCACCAACTTCATCGAATGCCATCGGAATTGGGTTTCCTGAGTCAATTGCACCATATTTACTAATGAAGTCGGAGAAGTCCCGAAAGTCGCTCGACACAACCTGCTTTTCCGCCATTCGCAACTCTTTCCTAGAAATATTGTAACCCGGATAGATTCTGATCAGCATCTCGAGCTTTCTCTGCCTTGCAAGATGTCTGTATTCATTTGCAGCGAAGAATATCCCGATAATCGCGGCTATGGCTAGGCATATCGTAGCTATCGTCGATACATCCCACTCAGCCATTTTGATACCCTTAAGGGTATCAGTCATTAATGATTAAATAAAAATGGAGAGGGTGTCAGTTGAATGTAGGCGGTTTTGGGATAGGACGACATTCTGGCTTGAGAAAAGTGGAGGATTCTAGTTTTCTATTACCTTAGGAGCCAGAAGTTTCTTTTTAAGTACTGCTCCAATTAGGGCATTTATGCAACTCTTTTAGTAGGTGCAAGCGAGAATGTCACTTGTGAGCGAGCGAGCCGTTGTAAAGCAACCATCAAAGTGCGCTGTGTGCGATACCTATGACTTCAAAGGAATGTGGAAGTGTGGTTGTGATGCTATGAACGTATCCAAGAATGATAGATGTTGGAAATGTGGCGATCCTAAGATAGATACAAAGTGATTGTGGGCAACGCACATGTCTCAGCTGGCTGATCAATTCAGGAGATGGATTCTCATCCGATATCGCGATTCCAAGGATCGGTTAAGTATCACTGGGGCAGAGGATAGGCCATTCCTGATTTTCATGCCCGATGGCAAAGTGACAGGAAGCGGGGGATGCAATCGTTTTTTCTCCTCTTATCAGGTCAATGGGGCATCTTTAAAGATGGGGCTCATAGGTGCGACTCGTATGTTCTGTAACGATCCACCATGGTTGATGGATATGGAAGGGGACTTCTTCAGTTGCCTGGAAAGAAGTTCTAGCTTCGAGCTCACCAAGGACTCCCTATGCATATGCGATTCCTATGGTAAACAAATTCTCAACTTCATCCGGGATGAGAATTGGCCCTAGGCATCGAATGCAAAGGAAAGGATCGCGTAATGCTTCTTCTCTGAAATTGGATATTGCATTTCGATTGATCGAGTTCAGGGCTCGATCTCACCCGTCCGCACCTTCACGACCCTCTCCACCGGTATGATGAAGATCTTCCCATCGCCCACCTCTCCCGTCCTGGCCATCGAGCAGATGACATTCACCGCATCTTCCAACTTGGCATCATCCAGTACGATCTCAATCTTAATCTTGGGTAGCATGTCTACGCGGAATTTCCCGACTCGGTGAGTGAACTCCAGGCCTTTCTGTTCTCCACGTCCTTGGACATCATAAGTGGTCATCGCATGCAGACCGATCTCCTCGAGGGCATGCTTCACGACTCCTAGTTTTTCAGGCCTGATTATGGCCTCAATTTTCTTCATTTCTTCACCTCACGAATAGGCGTTCTCACCATGCTGGATTATATCAGCACCTATGCGCTCCTCTTCTTTGCTCACGCGTATGGCCATGACCTTCTTCATCGCGTACAATGCGAGAAATGTCACCCCGAAGGCAAAGGCATAGACCGCCATCACTGCTATTATTTGAGCGCCTAGCAATGCAAAGCCGCCTCCGTAGAGCAACCCCTTGGAGGTTGATGCCAAAGTCCCAGTGGCAAAAAGACCTGTGGCGATGGCGCCCCAGGTACCGCCAATGCCATGCACCCCGAACACGTCCAGGGCATCATCATAGCTGAATCGCCTTTTAATAAGGATGCCACCGTAACAGAACACACCCGCGCCCATGCCGATTAGGATCGCTCCCGTCACGTTGACATAGCCGCAAGCCGGCGTTATGGCCACTAAGCCGGCGATTGCACCTGAGATCATCCCCAGAACGCCAGGGCGTCCGAGATGGAGCCAGTTTACCAGGCCCCAGACCACGGCAGCGGTGGCGGCCGCTACCATGGTTACCACAAAGGCGTTCGCGGCGATACCATCAGCAGCCAAGGCGCTCCCTCCATTGAAGCCGAACCATCCGATCCATAGCAAAGCTCCGCCTAATACTACGAACGGGATATTGTGTGGCTGCTCGGTACCGCCATTACTCAAAGATACCCTCTTACCTAGGATGATGACAGCGGCAAGGACCGATACCCCCGCGGTTATGTGTACCACTGTTCCGCCAGCAAAGTCCAAGGCACCCAGCTGAGCGATCCAACCCCCGCCCCAGACCCAGTGCGCTACGGGAATGTACACGAGCAGCGTCCAAATAAATAGGAATATGATCAATGCCTTCAGCCGCATGCGTTCTGCCACCCCGCCGATTATCAAGGCGACCGCAATAATGGCGAACATCCCCTGGAACATCATGAACAGGATGCCTGGTATGCTTGTCAGGTCATAGGGGGCCAACGGCTCGATCCCTACTCCATTGAGCATTACCCAATCGAAGTTACCGATAAGCGCATTGCCAAATCCGCCGAAGGCCAGGGTGAATCCGACCGTCACCCATATCAATGTCACCATCCCGATTATGATGATGCATTGTCCCAGGATTGAAAGGACGTTCTTCTTACCCAGCATGCCCCCGTAGAAGAAGCCTACTGCCGGGGTCATAATGAAGACCAGTGCGGTCGAGATCAGTACCCATGCCGTATTCCCTGCATCCACTGCCAATCTTTCACCTCATCTATGACGCTTCTATTGTGAAAGGCCCGGCACAAAGGGGGACCAAATGCACCGGACCTTTAAGATATTCCATACGGATTTTGTACGGTATATCTCATTTTTTGTAGACAAAAGGATAATAAATAGATTTCTAACGCTACAAATGTACATGATATTCAAATTAGTTAGAATAATGTCTAACGGAATCAGAAACGGTACGATTGGAATCAAAAATCGATAGAAAAATAAATCGGAGTGCGCCAAGATCAAATTTCAAGACCAGGCATCGATTAAGTATGATGCCATCATTACTCATCCTGAAAATATGACGTCTAAGGTCAAAGTCAATATGACGATATGTGGCAAAGCGCACGTCATCACTGTAGATATGACGCCCGAGATGGAATTCCTTGTAGCAGCAGAGACGGATTGCGAAAACGTCAGGGAGTTCATCGATGCCTTGGGGAAGTTGAGCATCACCGATCTATCGGATAAGAAATCCAGCAAGGTCTGGGATGTTTTTAAAAACGTACGAATGTCGGCAAACTGCCTGGTTCCAGCCGCAGTCATGGACGCGGCGTGGATGGAAGCCGGGATGCTCTCAAAGAATAGAGCACAATCATGCGGCTCCAAATGCATTCTCTACCCCAAAGACTGATCTCAAGGTTGATTTCCTTTCATGACCAATTCTTTAAGCAGCAGCATATTGAATATTGCAAGGTAGGGTGGATGGATGAGGGAATACGATTTGATCGTCATCGGAACTGGGGCAGGTCAAAACATAGCTTCGAGGGCCAGGGCGAATGACCTGAAAGTAGCTATCGTTGAGGATGGGCCCCTAGGTGGTACCTGCCTGAACCGAGGCTGCATACCGAGCAAGATACTGATTGAGCCAGCAAATACCGTTAGACATGCAGAGGACGCCAAGCGAATCGGAGTCACAGTCAAGATCGAGGCAATGGACTTCCAGTTGGTGCGTAAGAGGATGTGGGACCTGGTACTACACGACAGGGGGGAAATGGAGAAGGGCGTGGCCGCAGATCATGGGCTCGACTTCTTCAACGTCAGGGGAGAATTCGTCGGCAACAAGAGGCTCCAGGTAGGCACGGAGCAGATCTCGGCGCCGAAGGTGATGATCTCTTGTGGTGCAAGGACCTCGATACCCGTTATAAAAGGTCTTCAAGATGCTGGATACCTAACCTCGGAAACAATCTTCAACATCCAGCACTTACCAAAGCGTCTCGCCATCCTTGGCGGTGGCTACAAAGCATGTGAGTTCGCCCACTTCTTCACTGCCTTCGGAACGGAGGTGACCATCATTGGGCGGAATCCTGTACTCTTGCCTCGAGAGGAGCCGGAGATCAGCGCCTTGGTACTGAAGAAGATGTCAGAGTTATGTGAAATCCATGTCAATCACGAGGTGGTAGAGGTCAAGCGTTCCGCCGAAGGAAGGATGCTGGTGTACAAGGAGAGAGCAACTGGATCAGTATCCGAGGTCGTCGTGGACGAGATCCTATTAGCCACGGGTGTGACGTCTAATGCCGATCTGCTTCAGGTCTCGCGGACTGGAGTCCAACTGGATGAGAAGGGCTTCGTGGTCGTGAACGAGTACCTTGAGACCAATGTGCCAGGGATTTGGGCATTCGGGGATATCATCGGCAGGAACATGTATCGTCATACGGCAAATTATGAGGCAGATGTGGCATGGTACAACGCGTTCGGAAAGCAGAAGGTGAAGTTGCTTGAGCACGCAGTCCCTCATGCCGTCTTCGCCTATCCCGAGGTGGCGGGAGTGGGCATAACCGAGGCGGCAGCTAAGAAACGAGGGCGGCGCTACTTCGTGGGTAGGGCGAATTACCTCGACACAGCCAAAGGATATGCCATGGGAGAGGAGGAAGCATTCTGCAAGGTCATCGTGGATGCGGAGACGATGCGCATACTCGGGGCGCACGCCGTCGGGCCCTATGCTTCGTTGCTGGTGCAGCCCGTGGTTTACCTTATGAACGCCGGTGACGGAACGTTCAATCCCATTGCGAGAAGTCAGACCGTCCATCCTGCCCTCAGCGAAGTGATGGTCAACGCTTTCGCCAACCTATCCGATCCCGAGCATCATCACGAGCATCGATCAGAATAACCTGGACGCATGGCCGTTGGGATCGTGGATTGGCACGGAGTTGATGCGGCGCATACGGCGAGCCCCCAGCATCACCACCAGGTAAGGTATGGGTGGCGCGATGTAGAAGAACGAGGCGCCGAGCGCTGCTATCTTCTTGTGGCCAGGGAGCTCGCTGACCTTCTTCAGGATGGGATCATCGCCATCTCCCTTTGGCTGCCGCCCCAGCAAAGATCTGACTATCTGCCGATCCGATTCCAGGACCACTTCCAAGGTCCATTTCACACCCGACTCTACGGACATTGGGCTGCCGTGCGGGACCGTGCTTTTCTTAATGATGGCATTACGCAGATCCTCCTCACCACTGCCATCGAACTCGGTAAAGGCACAACCGAGGGTCGCAAGGGAGTGCGAATCGCTTCCGGCCAGCCTCGCCCATTTTCCGGAGAGGGAATGCTCCATGGCCCGATTGTTGGCGTATCCATCGACATGGCCGGCATTGAAGACTTCCAAACCATCGATATCAAGCTTATCCACTTCGAAACCCAGTGCCGGGACATGCATGCTGAAAGGATGAGGGGCGACCACCAGACCGCCTTGGGATCGAATGTGATCGACGACCTCGGCTGCCGACATCCCTGAGGGTATGTCCTCGTTCAGGAATAATCCGATTATCTCCCCTTCCTTAGAGCTAATCTCTTCTCCTACGACGACGCTGACACCATCATAATCCTTGGCGAATTTCTTGGCGAGCGTCCCTCCTCGGATAGTGTTATGGTCGGTAACGCATACCGTGTCCAAGCCGACCGCCTTCGCTCTTTTCACAATGTCCTCTGGTTCATTGACCGATTCTGGGAACCTCAGGAACCAGATCCGGGCGAGACCTGAGTATTTTGAATGAATGTGGATATCAGCCCTACTCGCCATCCAGTTGATGTAAGGATAATAGCGTAATAAAGGATTCGGGAGGCTTACATGTACAGGTTGCTGGTTCTGGCCCTGCTCTGGAAAGTAATTCCATTTGCAGGGCGCTCTTTGAGAGGCTCCAGAAGCACTATCCTGGTTTTGTACCTCGATAGCGAAGCGATAAGTAATACTTCAGGAATCAACCCGTGCTGATCGGGCGTCGTGGAGTGAAGTCGATCCATGGGCATTATTGATACCTTGAACCAGGTGATCATCGACTTTATCTCTTCATCGGGTTACCTTGGAATTTTCTTTGCGATGTTCATCGAGGGTATTATCACGCCCATCCCGAGCGAGCTCATCATGCCCTTTGCTGGATATCTCGCCTCAACGGGAATGTTCTCCCTGCCCTTCGTCATCCTTGCAGGCACACTCGGAGCCACCATGGGTTCAACGGTCGCTTATGGTATTGCCAGGATAGTGGGAAGGCCATTGGTCGACAGGTATGGAAGGTATTTGTTCTTGGACCAGAGGAAGGTGGATAAAGCGGACGCTTGGTTCAAGAGATGGGGCAGTTGGGGGATTTTGATCGGTCATGCCATTCCTGGAATCCGGTCAGTGATCTCCTTCCCTGCTGGCCTCTTCAAGATGAACATGAAGAAGTTCTTTATCTTCACCTTCTTGGGAGCCCTGATCTGGAACAGCGTATTGGCATCCGCTGGTTACCTGCTTGGAGAGTATTACATCCAGTTCTGGAGTGCTTTGGACGGCTGGGACCTGATCATACTTGGGTCGGTCTTGATCTTTCTTGTGATTTATTTCCTTTTAAAAAATAAAAGCGCCGCATCGACCGAGTGAGGGGCGGCTCCATCACATCTGATAATAGAATTCGCCCTTCTCCTTCTGCTCCTGGTCCAATCTTGAGCCAGGCTTGTTTATCCTGGGCCGATTTGTGTCATTGTCGCGGCGGAAGGTCACGTCCACCATTCTCAGGAACATATTCATGCCCTTACGCATATCGTATGGCCCCTGTCCCAGTCCCTCCCTTCCGGGAGAGCCAGAGAAGACCATCATAGAGTCCGAGACCATGTCAAGGAAGTAGATGTCATGATCGACCACCAAAGCCGACCGGCCCCTCTTCTCCATCACTCTCCTTATAGTCTTGGCTGCCTCCATCCTCTGGTTCGAGTCAAGGTAAGCGGAGGGCTCATCCAGCAGGTATATGTCTGCCTCACGGGAAAGGCAAAGACCTATGGCCGTGCGCTGGAGCTCTCCGCCAGATAGGTTCTGTACTTGTTTCTCATAGAGCGTTTTAAGGCTCAGAGGGTGGGCGATCTCGGATTCGAAGAAGCCGGACTCGAAGAAGTCCTTCACATTGACGAGGAAGAGCTCATGCACCGTGCCCTCGAACTCGGGGTTGATGTATTGCGGCTTGTAGCTTACCCGTATGGGGTTCTTAATTCCTCCCACCGTGGGTGGAAGAACACCTGCCAATACCTTTACGAAAGTGGTCTTGCCGATGGCATTGGGGCCAACCACCCCGACTGATTCCCCGACCTTGATCGCGCCTTCCTCAACCCTCAATTTGAAGTTCGGATAATGGCACTCCATGGCATCGAACTCCAAAAGGGAGACAGTCTGCCAAGAGTCCCTTGGAGGACGGTCCTCGAATACGATGGGATAGTCGCGGAAACGAATGTTTTCTTCTCTAAGGTATCCATCAAGATATGTGTTAATGGCGATTCGCACCTGGCGAGGTTGAGCGAAGACTCCGAAAGCACCCTCCGAACCATAAACCAGATACACGTTGTCAGCAAGGAAGTCCAAAATGGCCAGGTCGTGTTCGATGACCACCACCTGCTTTTCCTCGCTCAAGTCCTGTATGATACGGGCGACCTTGATCCGTTGGTAGATGTCCAAGTAGGAGGAAGGCTCGTCGAAGAAGTAGACGTCGCTGTCCTTCAGGATGGTGGCCGCGATGGCCGTCCTTTGCAATTCCCCTCCCGAGAGTTCTCCCAGCGGCCGGTCCGCCACCTCTCCAAGATCTAATAGGTCGACAGCGTCTTGGCTGGACATACGCTCAGCCACCTTATCGAGCAATTCTCGAACGACGCCCTTGTGCGCGGTTGGGAGCTTGTCCACGTATTGCGGTTTCAAGGCGGTTCGCACCTTTCCTCGATAAACCTTTTCCAAGAATTCCTTCAGCTCCGTACCCGCGAAGTGATGAAGCACTTCCTCCTTGCTGGGCGGCTGCTCGTATTTTCCAAGGTTGGGCACTTCGACCCCGGACATGAGACGGAAGGCGGTGGATTTCCCAATCCCGTTTGGCCCTAGGATGCCGGTCACAATTCCTTTCTTTGGGACTGGCAGACGATAGAGCCGGAAACCATTCAACCCATATTGGTGGATTATCTCTCCTTCGAGTTCGTCGGGAAGGCCGATGATTTTGATTGCTTCGAAAGGGCATTTATGGACGCATATTCCACATCCAACACAAAGGGGCTCCGTTATCTCTGGCTTACCATTTTCACCCATGACCACCGTTTGCACGCCAGTCCTCACTTTAGGACAGTATTTGATGCATTCGGTGTTGCACTTTTTAGGTTGGCAACGGTCCTTCAGCAATACAGCGATTCGCATGACGAACTCAGCAATATGCTGGTGTGATAAAAAGGTGATTGTACGACCTTTAATAAAAAGGAATTTGAGAAAGGGGTTTGGGCAAGCGGTTTAGTGGTCGTAGACCCAATTCATTGCTACGCCCTTGGAGACCTTCCAGATCCAGAAATCCTTACCCTCGAATTTCATGACCTCATACTTCGAGCGCGGGTCTCCCCATGCATAGTATGGCGGGTTCAAGGGGTTAGCCTTTGTTACACGGATGTTATTATCCTTCTCGCTCGCGTACTTCTTCTTTACCTCAGACACGATTCCTTCTGGGACGCCAAAGGTCATTTCTACATCGACCATTTTTCATTCCTCCCCTCAGGACGTTCCACGGTCCCAAGTGGCCGTTTATCAGCGTATCTGCATTAATACTTAACGGGATTAACGATGGATAATCTATCTATCTATGATTATATTTTTAATATCCAGAATTAAAATTATATCGTGTAATTATAAATTATAATGTTTGAAAGTGCCACAATAGGATGTGAGCCGGTCATCTAAGCGCCCTGATCTTATGCTACGATCTACGATGTACTCCAATTGCGAGTCACTTGAGCCGTCAAGCCTTAAATCCCCCTTGCTCCATTCGATGCCGATTGAAATGGCAAGGGTTTTGGTATGTGTTGCTTGGCCTTATTCTAATGGAGCGATCCACTTGGGTCACGTAGCTGGTTCACTGCTTCCACCTGACATCTTCGCAAGATACCATCGCCTCAAGGGCGACGAGGTGCTGATGGTTTCTGGATCGGATCAGCATGGCACACCTGTGACGGTGAGGGCAGAAAAAGAGGGAACCAGCCCAGAGGAGATTGCGGAGAGGTATCACCGCATTAATGTGAAGGCCATCGAGGACCTTGGAATCAAGTTCGAGCTATTCACCAAGACGCATAATCCAAATCACTTCGAAGTAGTCCACGACGTATTCCTTAAGCTGCTGGAGAATGGTTGTCTCTTCAAGAAAGGGACCCTGCAATACTTTTGCCCAAAGTGTGACAAGTTCTTGCCAGACCGATATGTCGAGGGGGTCTGTCGAAAATGCAATAATGAGAGGGCGCGCGGCGACCAATGCGAAAGATGCGGGGCGACGTACGAAGCGGGGGAGCTCGACCGAGCGCGGTGCACTACGTGCGGAACGGAACCCGAGTTACGCGAGACCGAGCATTTCTTCTTCAAGCTCTCCGCTTTCCAGGAACCTCTGCTTGAGTATCTGAAGGACAAAGCCTACTGGCGCCCATCCGTCCAGCTTTTTACCAAGAATTGGCTCGAATCGGGTTTGAAGGACAGGGCAATCACCAGGGACATGAATTGGGGGGTTCCAGTTCCCCTGCCGGGGTATGATGGCAAGGTGATTTATGTTTGGTTCGAGGCAGTGATAGGATATCTATCAGCGTCCAAGGAATGGGCAAAACTCTCAGGTCATCCCGACAAGTGGAAGGATTTCTGGCTTAATCCAGTTACCAAGAGCTATTACTTCCTTGGAAAGGACAATATTCCATTCCACACCATAATCTGGCCCTCGATCCTCATGGGATACGGGGGGCTCAACCTACCTTATGATGTGCCGGCTAACGAATTCCTCACCTTCAAGGGGGAGGCGTTCTCCAAGAGTCGCGGAGTGGGGGTCGATGTGCCCTCATTGCTGGAGAAGTTTGCACCAGATGTCATTAGATATTACGTTTCCGCGAACATGCCAGAGAATCGTGACAGCGATTTTTCCCTGGATGATTTCGAGGCTAAGGTGAACAATGAGCTGGTCGCCACTCTTGGAAATTACTATCATCGAGTTCTATCATTTACCTTCAAGAACTTTGGCTGCGTGCCAGAGCTAGTAAGTGCTGATCTTGAAACAGCAGAGGTCGAAGAGGCCATTTCCTTGACTAGGCGTGAAGTGGATGAATTCATCACGACTTGTCAGTTCAAACGTGCCCTCAAGTCCATAATGGACCTGGCACAGTTCGGAAATCAATTCTTTGATAAGGTCGCCCCTTGGGCCTTGCTAAGGAACGATAAGGCAAAATGCGGAGCGGTGCTGAACTTGAACCTGGAGATAGTAAAGACCCTAGCTGTTTTAAGTTGTCCCTATCTCCCCAACAGTGCAGGCCAGGCCTGGTGGTATCTAGGGATGCAAGGCTCTTTAGACTCAAAAGGCTTGAATTGGCTGGACGAGAGGTTGACGCCTAACCAGAAGCTGGTTGAGCCCAAACCGCTGTTCAGCAAAATGGCTATTGAGAAGGGCGATGAGCGCTTCAGGGCATTTGAGGCTCTTGATCTGAAGGTCGGTGAGATAACGGATGTAAGGCCGCATCCAAATGCGGAGAAGTTGCTCGTGATGGACGTGGACATCGGCAAGAAGATACAACTTGTCGCAGGTCTCCGTCATTACTATTCCGAGGACGCTCTTAAGGGCAAGAGGATAGTTGTGGTCACCAACCTTCAACATGCGAAATTGAGGGGTGTGGAATCGCAGGGCATGCTGTTGGCCGCAGAGGCAGGTGGCAAGGTCAAGGTGCTTACCCCCGCAGGGAAAGCCTCGCCAGGAGATCCCGTCAACAGTGGAATGGCACCGAGCGAGAAGGTAATATCCTTTGGGGATTTCCAAAAAATGATGTTGCGGGTCGGTACCTTACGAGAGGGGCAGGTTAACGTGGGAAGGGATGTAAAGGTGAAGTATCCAGACAAGGCGGTGCTGGCGGAGAAGGTGGCGGTATTCCTTCCGTCCCCAGAGGCAAAGGAGGCGCTCCCCCTCTATACGATAAATGGCGTTGCTATCACCGTCGATGGTGGAGACATCGAGGACGGTGCTCAGGTCAAATGAAGGCTGACCTTCATATCCATACCCATCACTCGGGCGACAACAAGCAGAAGCTCGAGGAAATCTTCCTCATGACAAAGCAACTAGGGTTGAGGGCGATCGGAGTCACCGACCATAATACATTGAAAGGGAGCTTGGAGGCGAAAGAATCAGCTCCTCCAGAGCTCATCGTGATCCCGGCGGTGGAGGTAACCTCGGCAGAGGGCCACATCCTGGCTTATAATGTTGCCGAGGACATTCCGCGAGGAAGAGGCGTCGCCGAGACCATAGACATCATCCATCAGTCCGGAGGTATAGCCGTGGCCGCCCATCCATATAGGATGTGGTCGGGACTGGGCGCCGATGTCATCCTGCACAACCGTTTCGATGCCATAGAGGCGATCAATGGCAGGAATACCCGTGAAGGGAACAGAAAGGGGATGCTGCTTGCTGAGAGGGCGCATCTTCCTATGACGGGTGGATCAGATGCTCATCGCGCGGAAAAGATTGGAGAGGCGTTAACCATTTTTCCCGATGACTGCCATACTGCGGAGGATTTGATAAAGGCGATATTGGATGGGCGCACGCACGTTGAAGGAGCGGGCCGAGGAAGGCGAGAGACCCTCCGTTATGGGAGTAGGTCGATTTCGCAATGGCTAGGCCGAGGAATGAAGAGGCTCTAAATCGTGATTTCCACACGGTTAATTATCTGGCCAGCCGCTTTGGCGGTCTTGTCGTTGTCTCCCTTACCATCCATCACGATTGCGAGGAGATAACGGGTTCCGGCGCCGATCAGTATGATGTCCTTGTCCTTTAGGTTGATCTGGACCTGGTTCAGGGTGTCCTTTAACTCGGCCGAAGATGTCTCTGCCGCGCCTAGCATTATTGCAGCCATGGCGGCGAACGTCTCCTGATGAACGCCCTTGGGGGTCTCACCCAAGATGAAAAGCCCGCCTCTTGAGATTAGAGAGACCCCGATGACATGCTCCATACGTTTTATCTCTTCCAGAACATTCCTGATATGAGCAAGTTCACCCATTTGTCCCCACAACCTCGAGGTTGAGGTCAATAATTATGAAGCCCACTTAAAAACCTTTTCTCATCGCCATCAAGTCGCTGAATCAATTCCAGATTTGATTCAGATGTAGTCAAGAACAGATAAATATTAGATATTTAATTAGATAAATAATATTATAAATAACAAATTTTAATCTGAGGCAATATTAATAATGGAAAATACCTCTACTTCTCTGGGCGTGGGGGAAAACGGGGTGAAGAATAGCCCATCCTTTAACAAGAAAAGAGCCGCCAAGATCGAATCAGGTCTAGTGCGCTCCATCCATTTCCCTCTGGAGAAGAAAAGGATCGAGCGACGCCTTTTAAAGATGGCCGAAGAGGACCCGAATACGGCAGTGGCCATACTATTGAAGAATCTCAACCATGAGAACGACAAGGTTGCGAAACTCGTCCAAGTTATCCTTGACAAGAGCACCAAAAGCAAGAAAGGTATGCGAGCAGTCATTGAGAGCATCGTCAATCCGAATGAGGTCACACCTCGCAATGCTGTGGTCTATCTTAGCTCCAAGCGAGGATTCCATGCTATCACCTTCGCCTCGTTTTATGAGCAAACCTATCTACTGATTGCAATAGCCCGCGACAAGGAGATACCTGTGGGCGACATTGAAGCGCTGGTCGAGGTATCAAAAGAGATCTATCTCGAAGGTGAAACCATCCAAGCACTGCAAGATATTGCCGCTTGTTTGGACTTCATCAAGCATCGGCATCGCACCGCGGATACCCTTAAGGGGTACCTTATCGAGATGCTAAGAATGGCCCCGGACCTCACGAGAATGGGGGCTTACGATGGCCAAATTGCAGAACCACTGAAAAGGGCGATCCATGCAAGCAAGAACAGGGTCATGGATGAGACCAAAGAGATAATCGAGGTCAGAAAATTGGAGTATTTGGTAAGGAAAGATCTCAACCGCATGGGGCGCCTAGTCAAGGGCTCCTTCGAGGAGAAGCCGAATCTGGATTATGAGCGAATGTCAGGCGCAGATGCCTTTGCCATCACCGCGATGAGACCTCTAATCGATAAAGTGACTTCGAAAGCGATTGCTGGCAAGCGTGAGGAAGGATTGAGGGTGCTTACATCTTATCTTGGAACTGAGTATAGAAAATACTTGGATGAGGCAAAGCAGCGCATTGAAGGAAAGGACCGAAGCGTCCTCATATCCATCTATACCATAGGGTTGACGCTCCTTAAGCTCTCATCTTTTCTCATGTCCCAGACCGCTGAGAACGTTATCAGCGCTACTTCCGACGCCTTGAGCCCGAACCATCCGTACACGTGTTGCCTTGGCCCGAACCGGTCATGAAGTTCATGATATGATTTAATAGATTAAATAAAAATACCGCCAACCTCGATCAATCGAGGACCCCTGATTTCTCTTAGGTAAGCTGGGTACTAGGAATATTTATATCCAGGGTTCTGGATTATGGGACAGAGGGATGCACTTATGCCAAGTTCGTTGGTAAAGAATGCTCTAGCCAACTATAAAGAGGGCCAGGAAAAGGAGAAGAACGCACCGGCGGCTCAACCAGCTCCCACGACCACACCAGCGCCTCCAAGCGCAGCGGACGAGGAGTTAAGGAAGATTGCCGAACAGCTCGATGTCTGTATAAAGATCATCGGTTGCGGAGGCGGCGGCTGCAACACCATCAATCGCTGCGTCGATGCTGGCATTAGCGGCGCTCAATTATGCGCCATCAACACCGATGCCAAGCATCTGTTGACCATCAGGGCGCCGAAGAAGATCCTGATCGGAAAGACGGCCACCCGTGGCCTCGGCGCCGGAGCCATTCCCCAGGTCGGGGAGCAGGCGGCTCGCGAGAGCGACATGGAGATCCGAGAGTTCCTGAGCGGGGCGAACATCGTTTTCGTCACCGCAGGAATGGGGGGTGGCACCGGAACGGGATCTGCCCATTACGTGGCCAGGATTTCCAAGGACCAGATACGCGCACTCACCATCGGCGTTGTGACATTACCCTTCAAAGCTGAGGGAACCGTCAGGATGGAGAACGCTTTGGAAGGGCTGAACAAGTTGCGACACATATGTGACACCACCATCGTCATCTCGAATGACAAGCTCCTTGAACTGGTACCAAAGCTGCCAGTGGATGCAGCCTTCAAGGTCGCCGATGAAGTTCTCATGCAGACCATCAAAGGGCTAACTGAAATAATCACCAAGCCTGGCCTGGTCAATCTGGATTATGCGGATATCATGACAGTCATGAACGAGGGCGGAGTTGCCTTCGTTGGCATCGGAGAGGCTAACACCGATGAGGATGACCGTGTCAAGGCGGCGGTAAACGAAGCATTACACTCCCCGCTGCTCGGTGAGATCCAGCTCAAGCAGGCCCAAGGCGCTCTTATCCGCGTCGTCGGTGGTCCGGACATGACCGTGAGCGAGGCTCAGAAGGCCTCGGAATTGGTCATGAATTCCATCGCTGATCGTGCCCGCATCATCTGGGGATGCTCCATCGACCCGGAGATCGAGGGGACCATCAAGGTCCTGCTCATATTGACAGGCGCGCAGTCTAAATATGTGTTGGGCAAGGACGCGCAAGGCTCGACCAACAAGCTCGGTGCAAACTACGGACAGCAAGCGCCTCAGAAGATGGGGGGTTCGCCAGCCCCAGCCGCTCGAGCGGCGTGAAGGGGGCGAAAAGGGGGCTGGTCTCGGACAGGGTCATCATCAAACGCTCGCGCAGGAAGCGCAGCAACACCTTGAGCAGATCGGGGGAGGCCGCGATCAGGTCGCGCAGCAGGGG
>Ga0208980_10001137_pt1 | contig 15926 bp, 13 predicted proteins | sample WetSurMetagenome_3_FD_187993 | JGI IMG/M metagenome (GOLD analysis project Ga0208980, IMG submission 187993) | Wetland microbial communities from Twitchell Island in the Sacramento Delta, sample from surface sediment Aug2011 Site A1 Bulk (version 2) | ecosystem: Environmental > Aquatic > Marine... | reverse complement strand
GGCTAGAGCAGCGGTCTCCAAAACCGCAGGTTGGGGGTTCGAGTCCCTCCTGACGTGCAACTAAAAATTATTGATTGCAATATGAAAGAAAAGATAAAATTATTTTTTGAAGACGTAGTTAAAGAAATGAAGAAAGTTACTTGGCCTACGAAGGCTGAACTTTTTGAATCTACAAAGATCGTAATCGTTGTTTGTATTATCCTGGCTGGATTTACTTATGTCATTGACATGATAATTAATCAGGTAATACAGGGAATATTTTAACAGGTAAGATTGATGGATGCTAAATGGTATGTCGTTAGAACATTCTCTGGTCATGAGAACAAGGTAAAACAGTTTCTGGAAACAGGACTGCAAGAGAACGAACAGTTGAGATTAAAGATAAAGGAGATACTCGTTCCTACTGAAAAAGTTTTTGAAGTTAAAGATGGTAAGAAACGTAGTAAAACGAAGAACTTTTTTCCCGGGTATATCCTTGTTCAGGCAGAATTAGATAATCAAGTAAAGGAATTCATTCTTAGAACGCAATCTGTAATGGGATTCTTAGGTACCGGTAATATGCCGAATCCTCTTCAACCCGAAGAGGTAAGACGAATCGTTGGCAGGATAACTCAGAACGAAAGTACAGAAAGAATGGAAACAATTTTCAGGAACGGCGATCTCGTTAAAATAATTGATGGTCCGTTCAACAACTTTAGTGGAACGGTTCAAGAAGTTAATGAAGAAAAAATGAAAATGAAGGTTATGGTTTCAATCTTTGGAAGAAAAACTCCGGTTGAAATTGACTTTGTTCAAGCAGAATTAGAAAAATAATTTTTATTCGATTAGGGTAAATAATCATGGCAAAAAAAATTGATAGTTTTATAAAATTACAGATACCAGCAGGTAAAGCGAATCCATCGCCACCTGTAGGACCAGCTCTTGGTCAAAAAGGTGTTAATATCATGGAGTTCTGTAAACAGTTTAATGCAAGAACACAGGATAAGGATGGATTGATTATACCTGTCGTTATTACAGTGTACTCTGATAAATCTTTTACATTTATTACGAAAACACCTCCTGCTGCTGTACTTCTTAAGAAACTGACGAAAGTTGAGAAGGGTTCAGCTGAATCAAACAGAACAAAAGTTGGAAAGGTAACGCGTACTCAGCTCAAAGAGATTGCAGAGATAAAGATGAAAGACTTAAATGCATTCGATCTGGATCACGCAATGAGTATGATTGCGGGAACTGCCAGAAGTATGGGACTCACAGTCGAAGATTAATTTTTAATAACCGATACTAAATATACTTTGGTTTAAATATGAAGATTACAAAAAGAAGAAAAGAATTTCAGTCAAAATTAAAAAAGGATAAAGAATATACTCTGCAGGAGGCAGTTACTTTACTTAAAGAAACTTCAAAGGTAAAGTTCGTTGAATCTCTTGATTGTGCAATGCGCCTTGGTGTCGATCCTCGCCAGGCTGATCAGATGTTAAGAGGAACCGTTTCACTTCCTCATGGCACTGGAAAAACTGTTTCTGTCCTGGTAATTTCAAAGGGAGCTAAAACACAGGAAGCACTGGATGCAGGTGCTGATTATGCTGGCTTTGAAGTATACCTTGAGAAAATTAAAGGTGGATGGACTGATGTAGATGTGATTATTTCAACGCCTGATTCAATGAGTGAATTAGGTAAACTTGGAAAAATTCTTGGTCCAAAAGGATTGATGCCAAATCCTAAAAGCGGAACAGTTACACAAGATGTTGCTAATGCCGTTAAAGAAATTAAAGGCGGTAAAATAGAATTCAGAGTAGAGAAAACAGGTATCGTTCATACTTCTGTTGGCAAATTAAATTTTGATGCTGATAAGCTAGTTGAGAACGCTAAAGCATTCATTAATACTATTATTAAAATGAAACCTGCTTCTGCTAAAGGTCAGTATGTTAAGAGTTTGTTCCTATCAAGCACAATGGGACCGGGATTAAGAATTACTAAAGATGAATATACCGTACGCCAGGTACAATAAATTTTACGCACTCAAAAAATAAATGCTTCTAACCGACACGTTAATTAAATTATTGAAACGGGAGTAAAATGGATAGAAACGAAAAATCAGAAATAATTTCTGAGATCAAAGAACTCCTTGAGAGTTCATCTGCAGTTTACTTGACCGATTATCACGGGATAAATGTTGAAGACATTAGTGCTCTTCGAAATCAATTCCGCAATGAAGGAGTTCGATACAAAGTATATAAAAATACTCTGGTTAAAAGAGCTCTTCAAGAAACGGGAAAGTACGATAAAATTACCGGTCATCTGAACGGAATGATAGGATTTGCATTTACAACATCAAATCCTCTCGCACCGGCAAAAATCATCAATAAATATTTTGGTGATAAAGAAAAACTTTCACTCAAAGCCTGCTATGTTGAGGGAGAGTATTTTGAAGGAAGCCAGTTGAAGATATTGGCGACACTTCCAACAAAGCATGAATTGATAGCGGGAATCATGGGCTCACTCAATTCACCGGTATCGGGAATTGTTGGAGCTATAAATGCTGTTATGAGAGATCTTGCAAATGTTATTGATCAGATTTCTAAAAAGCAAGCAGCATAATTTTTTAAGAATTTAAAATATCAGGAGAAAAAAATGTCAGAAAAAGTAACAAACGCATTAGAGTTGATTAAGGGTATGTCCCTTGTGGAAGCTGCAGAACTTAAGAAGGCTCTGGAAACAGAATTTGGAGTAACAGCTGCAGCACCAATGATGATGGCAGGTCCAATGGCTGGCGGCGGAGAAGCAGCAGCAGTTGAAGAACAGACTGAGTTTACTATTGTATTGCAAGCTGCCGGTGAAAAGAAAATCAACGTAATTAAAGTTGTTAGAGCACATACCGGCTTAGGATTGAAAGAAGCAAAAGATCTTGTTGATGGTGCACCGAACACAGTTAAAGAGGGCATATCAAAAGATGAAGCTGAAAAACTCAAAAAAGAGTTTGAAGAAGCCGGCGCTACTGTAATAATGAAATAATCATTTCATAGCCGATATTAAATCCTTTTGTGAAGAGTGATAGTACGGTTTTCCGTTCTATCGCTTTTTACGTTTAGGATGATGCAAATTTATGCTTAGAAAAATCAAGTTTTTTATTAAAAGGAGTAGGATAATTGAATAACAACCGTATTTCCTTTGGATCTATAAAATCTATTATGGATGTTCCTGATCTACTGAATATCCAGAATGAAACTTTCGAAGAATTTATTCAACTTGATAAACTTCCGGAAGATAGAGAGAATAAAGGTCTTCAAAAGGTATTCATTGATAACTTCCCAATATTCGATAATAAAGAGAATTACCGGCTGGATTTCATTAATTACAATGTTGAAAAAGCGAGATTCTCAGTTGAAGAATGTATGGAAAGAGGTTTAACTTTTGCTGCACCACTAAAAGCAAAGCTTAGGTTATCTGCAAAAGATCCTGATACAGCAGAGTTTGTTAATAGTGTTGAACAGGAAGTTTATCTTGGCAGCGTACCTTTTATGACTGAGAAAGGAACATTCGTAATTAATGGAGCTGAAAGAGTTGTTGTATCTCAGCTGCATCGTTCACCCGGAGTTGCTTTCTCAGAAACACTTCATCCTAACGGAACTCCTATTTACTCTGCAAGAATAATTCCTCTGCGTGGTTCATGGGTTGAGTTTGCAACCGACATCAATTTTGTTTTAAATGTTTACATAGACCGAAGAAAGAAGTTTCCTGCAACAACTCTGCTTCGTGCATTGGGCTATACGAGCAACGATGAAATATTAAATCTTTTCAATCTTGTTGAAGAAGTAAATGTTAACAAAGCTGATTTAAGCTCTTACATAGGACGAGCAATTGCCAGCGATGTATTTGATATGTCAACGGGAGAAATTTTCCTTGGCGGTGGAAGCTTGCTCACAGAGGAGGATGTGGAAAGATTAGGCGAAGCTGAAATTGAGTCCATCAGATTTCTTTCACGTGATACTTCACCAGATCAGGATCTGATTGTTAATACTCTTAAGAAAGATTCTGCTCAATCGAAGGAAGAAGCGCTTTACGCAATTTATAGACAATTAAGATCAGGCGAAGCTCCGGATGTTGAAACAGCTGCAGCTTTAATTGAAAAATTATTTTTTAATGATAAGAGATATGATCTGGGAGACGTTGGTCGTCATCGTATGAATGATAAACTTAAATTAAATATTCCTGAAACTACTACCGTGCTTACGATTCAGGATATTATTGAGATAATGAAATATATGATTAAGCTGAAGAATGGCAATGAACCAGTTGATGATATTGACCATCTTGGCAACAGAAGAGTAAGAACTGTTGGTGAGCAGCTAAGTCAACAGTTTAACGTTGGAATGGCGCGTATGGCAAGAACGATTAAAGAAAGAATGAACATGCGCGATACGGAAAACTTTACACCTCAGGATCTTGTTAATGCTCGTACGATAACAAGCGTTATAAATGCATTCTTCGGAACAAACCAGCTTTCACAGTTTATGGATCAAACAAATCCTTTAGCTGAACTTACTCATAAAAGAAGAATGTCTGCTTTAGGACCTGGCGGTTTGACAAGAGAACGAGCTGGCTTTGAAGTTCGAGACGTTCACTACACACATTATGGACGTTTATGCCCAATTGAAACTCCTGAAGGACCAAACATTGGTTTGATTTCTTCACTTACAATTTATGCTAGAGTTAATCGATATGGATTCCTCGAAACACCTTACAGAAAAGTTAATAAAGGTAAAGTAACCAAAGAAGTAGAATTCTTAAGTGCTGAACAAGAAGATATTTTTACAATTGCACAAGCGAACGCGTTATTAGATGAGCAGTCCAAATTCGTTAAAGAAAGAGTTAAATCCCGTTTACAGGGTGAGTTTCCAATCGTTGCTCCTGATCAAGTTGAATATATGGATGTAGCTCCTGCACAGATTGTAAGTCCTGCAGCTGCGCTCATACCTTTTCTTGAGCACGATGATGCTAACAGAGCACTTATGGGATCGAACATGCAACGTCAAGCTGTACCGCTTCTTAAACCTCAGAATCCAATTGTTGGAACAGGTATGGAAGGAAGAGTTGCACGTGATTCAAGGTCTATTATAGTAGCTGAGAATAGTGGTATTATTGAGTATGTTGATTCGACCAGAATAACTGTTCGATATGACATTAATCCAAATAGTATTGAGGCGATCACTTCATTCAATGATGTAAGAAGAGTTACTTATAACCTGATAAAGTTTCATGGCACAAACCAGGAAACTTGCATAAACCAGAAACCCTATGTTATGGAAGGTCAGAAAATTGAAGCAGGTGACGTACTCGCTGATGGACAGGCAACTGAAGAAGGTGAATTAGCACTCGGCAGAAACGTACTCGTTGCTTTTATGCCGTGGCGTGGATATAATTTTGAAGACGCAATAATCTTAAGTGAAAGGCTTGTTAAAGATGATGACTTCACTTCACTTCATATTGAAGAATTTGAATTGCAGGTTCGCGAAACCAAGCGTGGTGAAGAAGAACTGACAAGAGAAATTCCAAATGTAAGTGAAGAAGCAGTAAAGAACCTTGACGAATACGGAATAGTCAGAGAAGGTGCAGAAGTTAAAGAAGGTGATATACTTATTGGAAAGATCACACCAAAAGGTGAAACCGATCCAACCCCTGAAGAAAAACTACTAAGAGCAATCTTCGGTGATAAAGCCGGTGATGTTAAAGATGCTTCATTAAAAGCACCTCCGGGATTAAGAGGAACCGTAATCAAAACCAGGCTCTTCAGCAGGAAGAAAAGAGATGCAGATTCAAAGAAATCTGAAAAAACTTTATTGGATACACTTGAACACGAACACAATCATCGTTTAAAAGAAAATTACTCAAAGCTTGTGGAAAAATTAACAAAGCTTTGCGAAGGATTAGTGACAACCGGAATACGGGACCTTGATGGATCTGTTGCTTTGAGAAGCAACACAACAATTAAGGATTCAACATTCTCTTCAATTGAAGATGTAACAAAGCTTGATTACACACTCGATTGGTTTGATAGTAAAAAGACTAATCAGCACATAAAGACTTTATTTAAAAATTATTTTGATAAAACAGCTGAAATTGGTGAAGACTACAAGCGAGAAAAAATTAAAATTGCCAGCGGTGACGAACTTCCTCCAGGTATAGTTCAACTAGCTAAAGTTTATGTTGCCAAGAAAAGAAAAGTTTCTGTTGGCGATAAAATGGCGGGTAGGCATGGAAATAAAGGTGTCGTTGCTAAAGTTGTTCCGGTGGAAGATATGCCTTTCCTACCTGACGGAACTCCGATGGATATTATTTTGAACCCTCTTGGTGTACCTTCAAGAATGAACCTTGGACAGCTTTATGAAACCGCTTTAGGATGGGTAGGAAAAACTCTTGGAGTTAAATTCGCTACTCCGATTTTTGATGGAGCTAAAGTTGAAGACGTTGAAGAATGGTTGGCAAAAGCTGAGATGGAATTAGGATCAAAAACAGATTTGTATGATGGACGTTCAGGTGATATGTTCCATCAGAAAGTTACCTGCGGTTATATCTATATGATGAAGCTGAGTCATCTTGTTGACGATAAAATTCATGCCCGTTCAATTGGTCCTTACTCACTCATAACACAGCAGCCACTGGGTGGAAAAGCTCAGTTTGGCGGTCAGCGTTTCGGTGAAATGGAAGTCTGGGCACTTGAAGGTTACGGTGCTGCTTATACCTTGCAGGAAATCTTAACGATTAAAAGTGATGATGTTGCAGGAAGAGCGAAAGCTTATGAAGCTGTTGTTAAAGGTGATAACCTGCTGCAGCCAAATATACCAGAGTCGTTCAATGTATTAATTAAAGAGCTCCAAGGATTAGGGCTCGATGTTACGATTAATTAATTCAATTATTTAAAAGAATTTTAATAGAACTTAGGAGATAATTTATGGCTTTCAGAATCCAAGAACATGCAATGATGGATATAGACAGCATTACGATTAGCCTAGCAAGTCCCGATGATATTTTATCAAGATCTTATGGAGAGGTTACTAAGCCTGAAACGATCAATTACAGATCATTCCGTCCTGAGAAAGATGGTTTGTTCTGTGAAAAAATATTTGGTCCCACACGTGATTGGGAATGTTTCTGCGGAAAGTATAAAAGAATAAGATATAAAGGCATCATATGCGATAGATGCGGTGTTGAAGTAACGCAGAAAAGTGTACGCCGGGAAAGAATGGGACACATCGGTCTTGCTGTTCCTGTTGTTCATATCTGGTTTTTCAGAGCACAACCTTCAAAGATTGGAAACATTATTGGTCTAAGTCTTAAAGAACTTGAGAAAGTAATTTATTACGAATCTTATATTGTACTTAATCCTGGACCAACAGGATTGAAAAAAGGTGATCTTATTTCTGAAGATCAGTACTTTGAAGTGATGAGCTCTTTACCTTCAGAGAATCAAAGATTTGAAGATACACATCCAGATAAGTTTGTCGCTAAAATTGGTGGTGACGCTGTTAAAACTATACTCAGAAATACAAATGTAGAAAAATTATCTGAAGAACTTCGTGAACAAGTTAAAGTTGAAACATCCCAGCAGAAGAAAGCTGATCTTCTTAAAAGGTTAAGAGTAATTGAAGCATTCAAAGCTGAAAATGTAAAAGTTGAAAATAAACCTGAGTGGATGGTACTGAGTTATATCCCAGTTATTCCACCGGAACTCCGCCCGCTTGTTCCACTTGAAGGTGGAAGATTTGCAACATCTGATTTGAACGATCTTTACAGAAGAGTAATCATCCGAAATAATCGATTAAAAAGATTGATGGACATTAAAGCTCCTGAAGTAATTCTTCGAAATGAAAAAAGAATGCTTCAGGAAGCAGTCGATGCTCTCTTTGACAATTCAAGACGAGGAAGTGCTGTACGAAGCGATAGCAATCGCCCATTGAAATCTTTGAGTGATATGCTCAAAGGAAAGCAAGGAAGATTTCGTCAGAATCTTTTAGGAAAAAGAGTTGATTATTCTGCTCGTTCAGTTATTGTTGTTGGACCTGAACTTAAATTGCATCAGTGCGGTCTTCCAAAAGATATGGCGGTTGAATTATTTAAACCATTCCTGATCAGAAAACTTATTGAGAGAGGGCATAATAAAACTGTAAAGAGTGCAAGAAAAGTTGTAGACAGAAAAGATCCGATGATTTGGGATATACTTGAAAAAATAATCCAGGCACATCCTGTTCTTCTGAATAGAGCACCAACGCTTCACAGATTAGGTATTCAGGCATTTCAGCCACTGCTTATTGATGAAAAAGCAATCCAGCTTCATCCAATGGTTTGTACCGCATTTAATGCTGACTTCGATGGTGATCAAATGGCAGTTCATGTTCCTCTATCATACGAAGCACAACTCGAAGCTTCTTTATTAATGCTCAGTAGTCATAATATATTATCACCTCAAAATGGAAGTCCGATAGTTGTTCCTACTCAGGACATCGTACTCGGATGTTATTACCTGACAAAACAAAAAGAAGGCGATAAAGGCGAGGGAATGATATTCTATTCTCCTGAAGAAGTGATAATCGCTTATGACAATAAGAAGGTTGGTTTGCATGCTAAAATTAAGGTTAAGATAGATCGCAGTTTTATTGAGACAACAACTGGCAGAGTAATCTTTAATCAGATTCTTCCAAAAGATATGGGTTATATCAATCAGTTGCTCATCAAAAAAGTATTTGGTGGAATAATAGGTAAGATGTATATCCAGTTGGGCAATAAAGTAACTGCCAAATTCCTGGATGATCTTAAAGATTTAGGATTCAAATTTGCAAGTGAAGGCGGGCTATCTGTTAGTTATGCAGACATGGTTGTCCCGGAAGAAAAAGAAAATCTTATTGCTAAGGCTAATAAAAAAGTTGATGGAATTCTTAATGAACATGAACAGGGTGTGATTACCGATGCCGAAAGATATAACAAAATAATTGACGTCTGGACTCACACGACGAATGATGTATCACGTGCCCTGATGGAAAAAATTAAACGCACAGAAGCCGGATTTAATTCCCTTCATATGATGGTTGATTCAGGTGCTAGAGGATCACAGGAACAGGTAAGACAGTTGGCAGGAATGAGAGGTTTGATGATGAAACCTCAAAAGACGCTGTCAGGTCAGGCCGGCGAAATTATTGAGAATCCTATCGTTGCAAATTTTAAAGAAGGACTGACAGTTCTCGAATACTTTATTTCAACACACGGTGCAAGAAAAGGGTTGGCGGACACAGCTCTCAAAACTGCTGATGCAGGTTATTTGACGAGAAGATTGGTTGATGTTTCGCAGGATGTCATTATAACTGAAATAGATTGCGGAACTATTCTTGGAATAGAAGTGACTGCCCTTAAAGATGTTGAACAGGAAAGAGAACCATTAGCTGAACGGATCACAGGAAGAGTTGTTCAGGAAGATGTTTATCATCCAATTACTGAAGAACTTATTATTGAAGCTGGTGAGATCATAACTGAGAGCATAGCTGAAAAAATTGAAGATGCTAATATTGATTCAGTTTACATTAGAACTGTATTGACTTGTGAATCGAAAAAGGGTGTCTGTGCTAAATGTTATGGTAGGAACCTTACCACAAGTAAACTTGTTGAAATTGGTGAAGCTGTTGGAATTGTAGCAGCACAATCAATTGGTGAGCCTGGTACACAGCTAACTTTAAGAACATTTCACCTCGGTGGTACTTCATCCAGAATTGCAACTCAGTCACAGGTTGAAACAAATATTGAAGGAACAGTAAAATTTGAAAAAGTAGTCTTCGTTGAAAAAATGAATCAAGATCCATTTGGTGGGCCTGATAGGAAAGTTAAGGTTGTGACAGGAAGAAGAGGTGCAGTTGGTATTTATGATGAAAATAATCGTCAACTGAAAAAGTATGATGTTCCTTATGGTGCTGAACTTACAGTTGATGATGGACAAAAAGTAAATAAAAATACACCACTCTATCATCATGATCCTTACAATGCATTAATCATTGCTGATATTCCTGGTAAAGTGGGATTCGTGGATCTTATCGATGGCTCAACACTTAAGCAGGTTACAGATGAACAAACCGGACACGTTCAAAAAGTTGTTATAGATTCAAAAGATAAAACACTTACACCAAGTATTGTAATTGTTGCTGAGAATGGTGATAAAAAATCATTCAATCTTCCTACAAGATCATATCTTGCAGCTGAAGAAGGTGAGTCAATTGCTGCAGGGACCATACTTGCAAAAATATCTAAACAAACCACAAAGACGAGAGATATTACTGGTGGTCTACCAAGAGTAACCGAGTTGTTCGAAGCAAGAAGTCCGCAGGATCCGGCAATTGTTTCTGATATAGAGGGAATTGTCAAGTTCGGTGGAAGGAAAAAGGGTTCGAGAGAAATTTCCGTCGTAGCTCAGGATGGTTCTGATGAGAAGAAATATGCTGTCCCACTTGGAAAACATATCCTTGTTCAGGAAGGTGATGATATTCCTGCAGGTGAAAAAATTACGGACGGACCGATGAATCCTCATGATATTTTAAGAATAAAAGGAACAAGTTCTGTTCAGGAATATCTTGTAAATGAAATACAGGATGTATATAGACTTCAAGGTGTTAAAATTAATGACAAGCATATAGAAGTTATTGTAAGACAAATGCTTCAAAAGGTGAGAGTAGTATCTCCAGGTGATACAAAATTCCTCGAAGAAGATTTGGTGGATAGAATTGAGTTCGTTGAAGAAAATAGTAAAATGTCAAATATGGTAGTTATTGAGGATAAAGGTGATTCTAAATTCAAGAATGGTTCAATGTTACTTAAGTCCAAAGTAAGGGAATTAAATGCTGATCTTAAAAAACGAGAAAAGAATCCTATGGAACTCAGGGACGCTATGCCCGCAACTTTTGAGCATGTTCTATTAGGAATAACACAAGCTGCATTATCAACTGAAAGCTTCCTATCTGCAGCATCATTCCAAGAAACGACAAAAGTACTTGCAAATGCTGCAATTCAAGCAAAAATTGACAAATTGATCGGACTTAAAGAGAACATTGTGATGGGTCATCTTATTCCTGCCGGAACAGGTCTTAAAAAGTATAGAATTGTATCGTTAAAGAGCGAAGTAGAGACGACGAGTGAAGTAAAAGAGGAGATATTAAAGACCGAAGAGAGTAGCGCTGAATAAGAGACATGAATAACTGATTTTCTTGACTTAATTGTTATGAAGAAGTATATTTGAAATCCGAATTTTTTAATATGAATAAAACTTAGGAGAAAGTATTGCCAACTATTAATCAACTCGTCAGAAAAGGCCGAGTTCAGATATTAGCAAAAAATAAAGCACCGGCTCTAAGTGCTTGTCCACAAAAACGTGGTGTGTGCACACGAGTATACACAACTACTCCTAAGAAACCTAATTCAGCACTTAGAAAAGTTGCCAGGGTAAGGTTGACTAATCATATGGAAGTAACTGCTTATATACCCGGAGAAGGTCACAATCTTCAGGAACATTCAATTGTCCTTATTAGAGGAGGACGTGTTAAGGATTTACCCGGTGTTAGATATCATATAATCCGAGGAACATTGGATACAAGTGGTGTTGAAGATAGAAAAAAAGGAAGATCTAAATATGGAGCTAAAAAACCAAAATCGTAATTACGTATGAGAAAAAGAAGAGCAGAAAAAAGATTTATAAAACCGGACCCAAAATTCAATGATATTACCGTGTCAAAATTCATCAATTGTTTGATGAATGATGGTAAAAAATCGGCAGCAAGAAAAATAATATATACTGCTTTCGACATTATTGAAGGGAAAACTAAAAAGACGGGTTTGGAAGTTTTCAAACAAGCATTATCCAATGTTCAACCTGTCATTGAAGTTAGAAGCAGAAGAGTAGGTGGAGCTACATATCAGGTTCCAAGTGAGGTGAGACCTGAGAGACGTACTGCTCTGGCAATGCGGTGGATAAAAATTTATGCTAGCCAGCGTGGAGACAAAACAATGTCTCAAAAGCTTGCGCAGGAACTTATGTCTGCTTCAAATAATGAAGGCTCCGCAGTTAAGAAGAAAGAAGACACACATAAAATGGCAGAAGCAAATAAAGCTTTTGCTCACTTTAAGTGGTAAGAATTTTTAACGATATTATGGCACAAAGAACTAAAATAGAGAGTGTAAGAAACATTGGGATAATGGCGCATATCGATGCGGGTAAAACCACGACGACGGAGCGGATTCTTTTCTACACCGGTAAATTACATCGACTAGGCGAAGTTCACGATGGCGCAGCAGTTATGGATTGGATGGAACAGGAGAAAGAACGTGGTATTACTATTACTAGTGCAGCAACTACATGTTTCTGGAATGATCATCAGATAAATATAATTGATACGCCCGGTCACGTTGATTTCACAGTTGAAGTAGAAAGATCTTTGCGAGTTTTAGATGGAGCTGTTGCTTTATTTTGTGCTGTCGGTGGTGTTGAACCCCAATCTGAAACCGTTTGGAGACAGGCAGATAAATATGGTGTTCCGAGACTTGCATTCATAAATAAAGTAGATAGAACCGGTGCAGATTTTTATAATGCAGTTCAGATGATGAAGGATAGGTTAAAAGCAAACGCTGTCCCAATAAATCTACCAATTGGTCAGGGAGATTTGTTTTCTGGAGTTATTGATCTAATATATTTTAATGCCCGGATGTATCACGAAGAAACCTTTGGAGCTACATTCGATGAAATTCCAATACCGCAGGATTTAATGGAGACTGCAAACAAATATAGAACTCAAATGCTTGAAGCTGTTTCTGATGTTGACGATACTTTGCTGGAAAAATATTTAGATGGAAAAGAAATTAGCCCGGAAGAAGTGCTTAAAGTACTTCGACAAGCGACAATTGAATCAAAGATAGTACCTGTACTTTGTGGATCCGCTTTTAAGAATAAAGGAGTTCAAAAACTTCTTGATTACGTAGTTGATCTGCTTCCTTCACCTGTTGATTTTAAGGAGATTGAAGCTCACCATGTCGGTATCAATGATATGGTCACCAGGAAAATTGATGAAAAGGAAAAATTCGTTGCCCTGGCATTCAAAATAATGAATGATCCTTTTGTCGGTAAATTGTGTTTCTTCCGGGTTTACTCGGGAGTGCTGAAAGCTGGATCGTATGTTTATAATTCAGTTAGTCAAAAGAAAGAGAGAATCGGAAGACTCTTACAAATGCACGCTAATCACCGTGAAGATATTACTGAAGTTAAAGCTGGAGATATAGCTGCTGTTGTTGGATTGAAGCATACACGAACTGGCGATACTTTATGTTCAGAAGATGATCCCATTATTTTGGAAAAAATAATTTTTCCAGAACCTGTGATACAAATAGCGATTGAGCCAAAGACCAAAGCTGATCAGGATAAATTATCCGATTCACTTTCAAAGCTTTCGGATGAGGATCCAACATTCAGGGTTAATGTAGATCAGGAAACAGGCCAAACATTGATAAGTGGAATGGGTGAACTTCATTTGGAAATTCTTGTTGACAGAATGAAAAGAGAATTTAAGGTTGAAGCAAATATTGGTAAGCCGCAGGTAGCTTATAGAGAAACAATTACGGAAACTGTTGAAGCAGAAGGCAAGTTTATTAAACAATCCGGCGGACGTGGTAAATATGGACATGTTGAAATTGAATTAGGACCAAATGAGCAAGGTAAAGGTTATGAATTTATTAATGCAATAGTTGGTGGATCAATACCTAAAGAGTATATCCAGCCAGTCTCTGCCGGAATCCAGGAAGCGATGAGAAACGGTGTAGTTGCTGGATTTCCAGTTGTTGATATTAAAGTTAAGTTATTTGATGGATCATTTCACGATGTTGATTCCGATGAATTGTCATTTAAAGTTGCCGGCTCAATGGCTTTTAAGAATGGTTCTCGTAAAGCAAAACCTATTTTATTAGAACCAATAATGTCAGTTGAGGTAGTTACACCAGAAGATTATTTGGGTGATGTTATGGGAGATTTGAATTCAAGAAGAGGAAAAATTGAAGGTTTCAATGCAAGGAAAGATGCGCAGGTTATTAAAGCACTGGTACCTCTTTCTGAAATGTTTGGTTATTCTACAATCTTAAGATCAATGACTCAAGGCAGAGCTATTTACACAATGCAGTTTGATCACTATCAGCAGGTACCTCAATCAATAGCTGAAGAGATTGCTGAAAAATCATTAGGTAAGAAATCAACAGCAGTTTAATTAATTAAGAATAAACAAAAAAAGGAACAAAATTAAAAGGAGAAACCGATGGCAAAAGCAAAATTTGACAGAAGTAAGCCGCACGTTAACGTTGGAACAATTGGTCACGTAGATCACGGTAAAACAACTTTAACTGCCGCCATCACTATGGCTCTTAATAAAAAGGGCCTATCTGAGGTTAGAACATTCGATAGTATTGACAATGCACCTGAAGAAAAAGAAAGAGGCATTACTATTGCAACAGCTCACGTAGAATATGCAACTGAAAACAGACACTACGCTCACGTAGATTGTCCTGGTCATGCTGACTATGTTAAAAACATGATAACAGGTGCTGCACAGATGGATGGTGCTATTCTGGTTGTAGCTGCCACAGATGGTCCAATGCCACAGACTCGAGAGCATATTCTCCTTGCAAGACAGGTTGGTGTTCCTAAAATAGTAGTGTTTATGAATAAAGTGGATATGGTTGATGATCCGGAACTTCTTGAATTAGTTGAAGTTGAGTTAAGAGATTTATTAACCTCTTACGAATTTCCGGGTGATGATATTCCGATCATTCAAGGTTCAGCGTTGAGAGCACTGGAGGCAGCTTCAAGCACTGACACAAAAATTGATGATCCAAGATTAGATTGTATCTGGAAGCTTATGGAAGCAGTAGACACATATATTCCAATTCCGGAAAGAGAAACCAAAAAACCATTCTTGATGCCTGTTGAAGACGTATTCTCAATCACAGGTCGTGGTACTGTTGCTACTGGTAGAGTTGAACGAGGCGAAGTAAAACTTCAGGAAGAAGTTGAACTAATCGGTCTTGGAATACACAAAAAGACAGTTGTCACTGGTATTGAAATGTTTAGAAAAGAACTTGATGTTGCAATGGCTGGTGATAATGCTGGAATATTACTCAGAGGTGTGGATAAAGATGAAATCGAAAGAGGAATGGTATTGGCAAAGACTGGTTCCATTACTCCTCATACCGTTTTTGATGGTTCAGTTTATATATTGTCGAAGAACGAAGGTGGAAGACATACACCATTCTTTAATGGATACAGACCTCAGTTCTATTTCAGAACAACTGATGTAACTGGTGTTGCTTCTCTTCCCGAAGGAACCGAAATGGTAATGCCCGGTGATAACGTTAAGCTTAAAATTGAATTGATATCTGAAATTGCTATGGAAGAAGGTTTAAGATTCGCTATTCGCGAAGGCGGCAGAACCGTGGGTGCTGGTGTAGTAACAAAAATTTATAAATAGTTAATAAATATTCTTTGTAGAAAAGGAAGTATTTCTTCTCCCTTTTCGGTGTTGCTAAATAAAAGGAGTTTTTAATTGGCTGGTCAGAAAATAAGGATAAAGTTGAAATCTTATGATCATATATTGATTGATAAGTCGACTGAGAAGATCATCAAAACAGTTAGAAGTACTGGAGCGGTAGTTTCGGGTCCAATTCCGCTGCCGACAAGAAAAACTGTATATACGGTATTAAGATCTCCACACGTTGATAAAAAATCAAGAGAGCAGTTTGAAACACGGGCACACAAAAGAATAATTGATATTCATAATTCAAATAATAAAACCGTCGATTCATTAAGTAAGCTTGATATTCCGGCGGGTGTTGATATAGAAATTAAGTTATAATTTAAAACCGAG
>Ga0208980_10001135_pt1 | contig 15946 bp, 14 predicted proteins | sample WetSurMetagenome_3_FD_187993 | JGI IMG/M metagenome (GOLD analysis project Ga0208980, IMG submission 187993) | Wetland microbial communities from Twitchell Island in the Sacramento Delta, sample from surface sediment Aug2011 Site A1 Bulk (version 2) | ecosystem: Environmental > Aquatic > Marine... | reverse complement strand
ATCTTGCGGCAGCCTGAAGCCGCTGGGTCCAACCGCCGGATGCGCGAAAACCGCATCTCCGGTGGTGTGGGAGGGCTGACGGGCGCAATCCCGTCAGCTCCATCCGATCGCATCACGAACGCGAACGCACAATGAGCACCTCTACCATAAAGGCGCGGGGCAGCGCCTCGGATGAGCACAACGCCCAATCGCGCCGCATCCACCCCATCGGGGCGGGGTGGTGGATGCGCTGCGCTTATCCACCCGGACGGGTTTCCTTCGCGCCGATGGAACTGCGTCTGGTCCTGGGCGAAGCGGCTCCGTTCAGCGAACACCACCCACGGGCCGCATTTCTTTGTCGCAGACACCGCCCACGCTGCTGGTGGTGAGCCTGGCCTCACGTTGGCATTGCTCGCCGCGCTCGCGTACCCGGCAACTGATCTCGAGCGGTGTGCCCGCGTTCAGCCAACTGGGTGTCTTGCGGTAACGGCCGATCTGGTCGAAACGGCAGCCGCTCGGGATGCCGTAGGGCGGGCAGTTGGAGGGCGATTTCAGGGTCACCTTGCGGGCGTCGATCACGAACCCCGGAAAACGGTCGACCACCTGGGTGAGGTCGCGATCGGGCTCGTCCTTCACCACGAAGTCGGAAAAGAGATACCCGCCGCTCACCTTGTCACCAGCCTGGATGCGGCGGTTGGCGATGAGGGCGAAATCCCCGTCTTTGCGCGCCACCGCCGCCGAGATGTAGTCCACCCGGTCGTGGTCGGGAAAGCACTTGCCCATGGCCGGGGCGTGGTAGTAGTGGCGGATGCTCTTCAGCGCGCTCAAGGACTCGTTGGGGAAGATCTCGGCGAGGTCTTGGTCGGACCCGAACAGGATCTGTTCCACATCGCCGTGGCTCTGGTCGTAGAGGCTCTGAATCTTCTGGTAGTAGTCCCGGTCCGAGAGGTCGCGGCGCAGGAAGCACGCGGTCAACCCGGAGATTTGGGTCAGATACTCGTCCCAGATGTTGTATTGGGAGACCTTTGATGAGACCCCTTGGAAGTCCCCCGGGGCGCTGCAGCCCAGCGAGGCGGAGCAGGTCTCTCGCCCGCGGTTGCGAATGGAGAGCGCGATGATGTCCCGCTCGCAGGCGCCGTAGGCGTTGCAGCCGCGATCGAGGTGACCCTCGTAGATGGCCGTGCGCATGACGTAGTCGAGGTGCTTGCCCTCGAGGAGTGTTTCTTGCGGCCAGCGCCCCCTGTTCTCCACGACGAAGCGGTTCCAGGCCCGATCCAGGGCCGCGCGCCGGCCCATCAGGGCGCGGTTGGCGTCGGCGCACTGGGCGGAGTTGTGAAAGGCCCGCACCACCTCGTCGCGTGGACCGCTGGCCGCGGCTTGGGTCTTGCCGCCGCCCGAGCCCGCGGGGTCGAAGAAGGGGGCCTTGTTTAGCGGGTACAGATTGCGGGGATCGATGACGTGCCGGACACCCGCCCCGCAGTGGTGGTTGGCCAATGTCAGGGATTCGCGCTCCGCCACCGCCCGCTTGAATCGTTCGGTGGAATCGGGGGTGGCCGTGCGTGCATCCACCACCACATCAAACCCCACGTAGGGGGTGCCGCTACTGTCGGTGAGCGGCGCACCGTCGCGGATCACCAGGCAGGGAATGACCGAGGTGCCCTGGGCGAGGGTCCCCGCCGGCGATGCTGGCCCCCTGGCCTGGAATTCATCGACGCGGTAGAAGGGCAGCTCCGGGTCGCCGTTGAAGCGATAGAGGGTCATGACCGGGGTTGCCGGGATGGCGGCCCAGATCAGTGTGGGCGCCCAAAGGGCGAGGGCGAGAGCATGCCTTTTCATGACTAGCCTCCGAGGGGAGTCTGAGTGAGGAGAGGACCCCGGGCGCGAACCGATCGGCCGACACGCGGGGGTGCCGCCGCGACAGCCGAAGCGCCGGGGCAGGGCGGTGTGCTGGCAGCAATGATAGGGAAAGCGCGGCGGCTGCGCACATCCTCTGCGGGGTGCGGGGCCACCCCTGGCAGAGCGCGGGGGCCTGGGCAATCGACACCACCGCCGGGCGACCAGTAACATGGGGCCTGGCCGATTCGCGCCAGGGGCCTTGCTCCGCCAACCACCAGCAGGAATAACAGGAAAACCGAGATGAAGATCGAAACCCAAGCCATTCACGCCGGGTTTGCCCCGGACCCCACCACCAAGGCGGTGGCCACGCCCATCTATCAGACCACCTCCTACGCCTTCGACAACACCCAGCACGGTGCCGACCTGTTCGATCTCAAGGTCGCGGGCAACATCTATACGCGGATCATGAATCCGACCAGCGATGTGCTCGAGCGGCGGGTGGCGGCGATGGAGGGCGGGGTGGGGGCGCTGGCCCTGGCCTCGGGGATGGCCGCGGTCACCTACGCGATCTTCACCATCGCCGAGTCGGGGGACAATATTGTCGCCACCACTACCCTCTATGGGGGCACCTACAATCTGTTCGCCCATACGCTGCCCCAGCTCGGCATCCAGGTGCGCCTGGCCCCGCCCCATGACATCGAGGCCATGGCGGCGCAGATCGACGATCGCACCAAGGCGGTGTTCTGCGAGTCCATCGGCAATCCGGCGGGTAACGTGGTCGATCTCGAGGCCATCGCCAAGATGGCCCATGCCCGCGGCGTTCCCGTCATCGTCGACAACACGGTGCCCACCCCCTACCTCTGCCGGCCTTTCGAGTGGGGCTGCGACATCGTGGTGCATGCGCTGACCAAGTACATGGGCGGTCACGGCACCACCATCGGCGGCATCCTGGTGGATTCGGGCAAGTTCCCCTGGGCCGAGCACAAGCAGCGCTTCCGCCGCCTCAACGAGCCGGACGTCTCCTACCACGGCGTGGTCTATACCGAGGCGCTGGGGCCCGCGGCCTACATCGGCCGGGCGCGGGTGGTGCCGCTGCGCAACATGGGCGCGGCGATCTCGCCGTTTAATAGCTTCCTGTGCCTGCAGGGGATCGAGACGCTGCACGTGCGCATGGACCGGCATTGCGAAAACGCGCTGGCGGCGGCCAATTACCTGAGGGGTCATCCCCAGGTGGAGTGGGTGCGCTACGCGGGTCTCGACGATCACCCGGACAAGCCGCTGGTGGACAAGTACATGGGTGGGCGGGCCTCGAGCATCCTCTCCTTCGGCATCAAGGGCGGTCGCGAGGCCGGCGCCCGCTTCATCGACGCTCTGCAGCTTGCGGTTCGCCTGGTCAACATCGGCGATGCCAAGACCCTTGCCTGCCACCCGGCCACTACCACCCACCGCCAGCTCTCCCCGGCGGAGATGGAGACGGCGGGCGTCTCCGCGGACATGGTGCGCCTGTCGATCGGCATCGAGCACATCGACGACATCATCGCCGACCTCGATCAGGCGCTGGTGGCGGCCCGATAGGCCGGCGGCGCGCGGGGGGTCCCCTGGGACGGGTCGGCCCGCCCAGGGGACCTGCGCCTACCCGGGGCGCGATCCCTCGATACGCCGCATCCAGGCTCATTGGGACAAATGGGAGACCGACCCTTTTGGTAGTGCGCCCCTCGCTTCGGATAACCTTGTGCGGCAAGGCGTATCGAGGCTTGTCCCGGGCCTGATCGCAGGGGGCACACAATCCGCCACCGCCAAGCCTGGAATGATCCACCGCATCACCTCGCTCTTTCCCCTCTGGGCGGTTCTCGTCTCACTGCTCGCTTACGCGGTGCCGGGACCCTGGGTCGCGGCGCAGGGGACCATCGTTCCGCTGCTGGGGGTGGTGATGTTCAGCATGGGCATGACCCTGACCCGGGCCAGCTTCACCGAGGTGTTTCGACGACCGCGGGTCCTGCTCGCCGGTACCGCCGCCCAGTTCCTGATGATGCCCCTGTTTGGTTGGCTGGCCGCCTGGCTGGTGGGGCTTCCGCCGCAACTGGCGGCGGGGCTGGTGCTGGTGGGCGCCTGCCCGGGAGGGACGGCCTCGAATGTGGTGGCCTATCTCGCACGGGGCGATGTGGCGCTCTCCATCTCCCTCACGGCAATTTCCACCCTGCTCGCGGTGGTGGCCACCCCGTTTCTGACCTGGGTTTACGTGGGCGAGCAGGTACCGGTGCCGGTGGGGGAGATGCTGGGGTCCATCTTCAAGATTCTGCTGCTGCCGGTTTCGTTCGGGGTGGGGGTCAACACCCTGCTCGGCGGGAGGCTCGGGTCACTCAAGCGGGGCTTTCCCCTGTTGTCGGTGGCGGCCATCGTCTTCATCATCGGTGTGGTGGTGGCTCTGAACCGGGGCAACTTTGCCGACGCCGGACCGGCGGTAGCCCTGGCGGTGGTTCTGCACAACGGAGCGGGGCTGCTCGGTGGTTATTGGCTCTCGCGCCTTCTGGGCTGGGACGAGCGCATCAGCCGGACATTGGCCATCGAGGTGGGAATGCAGAACTCGGGGCTCGGGGTGGCCCTGGCGATGAAGTATTTTTCCGCCGCCGCGGCGCTGCCGGGCGCGTTATTCTCCATCTGGCACAATCTTTCGGGTTCCCTGCTCGCGGCCTGGTGGTCGCGCCGCTAGCGGGCGGGGCCAATCCCGGTTCCCTGGACAGGCGAGGAGGGCGATGATGCAGCTTCAAGACCCGTCGCTACTGAAACACCGCTGCTATCTGGATGGCCGGTGGGTGGCGGCCGACAACAGCGCGACTCTCGAGGTGCGAGATCCGGCCAGCGGCCGGGTGGTCGGCTACGTTCCCGCGCTCGGGCGGGCGGAGACCCATCGCGCCATCGCCGCTGCGCAGGCCGCTTGGCGTCCCTGGCGGGAGCGTACCGCCGCGGATCGGGCCCGGCTCCTGCGCCGCTGGTATGAGCTGATGCTGGCGAATCTGGAGGATCTCGCCCGGATACTGACCGCCGAGCAGGGCAAGCCGCTGGCGGAGGCCCGGGGCGAGGTCCAGTATGCCGCCTCCTTCATCGAGTGGTTCGCGGAGGAGGGCCGGCGCATCTACGGTGACACCATTCCCACCCACCAGGCCGACAAGCGCATCTTGGTGCTGAAGCAGCCGGTGGGTGTGTGCGCCGCCATCACCCCCTGGAACTTCCCCGCCGCCATGATCACCCGCAAGGCGGGTGCCGCCCTGGCCGCCGGCTGCACCCTGGTGGTGAAGCCCGCGGCGGAGACCCCCCTCACCGCCCTGGCCCTGGCGGAGCTGGGCGACCGCGCGGGTCTCCCGCCGGGGGTGCTCAACCTGGTCACCGGGCCGGAAGCGGTCATCGGTGCCGAGCTCACCGAGAACCCGAGCGTGCGCAAGCTGAGCTTCACCGGTTCCACCGAGGTGGGCCGCCTGCTCATGCGCCAGTGTGCCGATACGCTCAAGCGGCTGTCCCTGGAGCTTGGCGGCAACGCCCCCTTCATCGTCTTCGACGACGCCGACCTCGATTGCGCCGTGGAGGGTGCGCTGCAGTCCAAGTACCGCAACAGCGGCCAGACCTGTGTCTGCGCCAACCGCATCCTGGTACAGGACGGCGTCTATGATGCTTTCGCCGGGCGTCTGGCGGAGCGGGTGGGCCGGCTCCGGGTGGGGGTGGGCACCGAGGCTGGGGTGGAGCAGGGGCCCCTGATCAGCCTGGCGGCGGTCAAAAAGGTCGAGGCCCAGGTGGCCGATGCCCTGGCCAAGGGCGCGCGGCTTCTGGTGGGGGGCGCGCGCCATGTGCTCGGGGGGACCTTCTACCAGCCCACCCTGCTCGTGGAGGTGACCCCCGAGATGCGCATCGCCCACGAGGAGACCTTCGGCCCGGTGGCGCCGCTCTTTCGCTTTCACACCGAGGCCGAGGCCATCGCGATGGCCAACGACACCGAGTACGGCCTGGCCGCCTATTTCTACAGCAACAGCCTCGGGCGGGTGTGGCGGGTTGCCGAGCAGTTGGAGTACGGCATCGTCGGGGTCAACAGCGGCATCGTCTCCACCGCGGTGGCGCCCTTCGGCGGGGTCAAGCAGTCGGGCATCGGGCGCGAGGGCTCGAAATACGGCATCGAGGAGTATCTCGAGATCAAGTACGTCTGCCTCGATGTGGGCGGGTAGGCCGGCCGTGCCTGGCCTGGGCGCATGACCTTGCTTGTTGTACCGAAACGGGACTCTCATGCATCATTGGGGGAAGAACGCGATGCCTGCGCTCCCAACAACCCGCGATGTCAGAGGGGTTTACCATGGCGGTAGAGCTGCAACACCTGATCGACCGAATCAATCGGGAGGCGATCGAAAAGGCGGACGAGGAGCGCGAGCGCATTCTTGCCCATGCCAAGGAGCGTGCCGCCACCCTGGTCAGGGAGGCGGAGGCCGCCGCTAAGGCACGGTTGGAGAAGGCCGACCTGGACGCGCAGGTGTATGTGGAGCGGAGCACCCGCACCCTCGAGCAGGCGGCGCGCGACCTCCTGATTACCGTCGGCCAGGCCGTCGAGGGGATCGTTCAGGGCATCGTCGGGGAAGCGACCGGGGATGCCCTCGATCCCGCCACACTCCGGCAGATGATGGTGAAGATGGCCCAGGCCTATGCCGAGCGTAATGGGACGGAAGGCCGTATCGAGTTCCTTATCGGCGAGTCCGACAAGGAGGAGATCATGGCGTTTTTCGCCGAGCAGTATCGCCAACACCTCGTCAGTGGGTTAACCGTCAAACCCGACAGGGATGTGATCAAGGGCTTTCGCGTCATCCTGAAAGACGAACGGATCTACCACGACTTTACCAAGCCCGCCATCGCCGAGGCCCTGGGCAACTTCCTACGACCCCACTTGGCCGAGATCGTCCACCGCGCGGCACGCGCGGCGAGCGCCAGCGACCAGGCTTGACGCGGACACCAGGCGGGACGACCCATGCCCTACCACTATCTGGTGGCGAGTCTGCCGATGCTGTTCTTCGGCGACCCGCCACCCTTCTCCTCCCGGGACTTCCTGGCGCGCTGCACCGGGGTGCTCGCGAGCGGGGATCTCGCCGTGCTGGCGGCCATCATGGCGGGGCGGCCGGTAACCGGGAGCGCCTTTGCCGACGCCTGGAGCGCCCGCGAGACCCAACTGCGCGATGCCGTGGCGCGCTCCCGGGCGACGCGGCTGGGGCTGGACCCACGCGGCTTTCAGCGAGATCACCCCGGCTACGATGTCATGGTGGCGCAAGCGGTCACGGACGCCTTGGCCCAACCCACCCCCCTGGGGCGTGAACAGGATCTCGACCGCGCGCGCTGGCGCCTCGCCGAGGAGCTTGCCTTGGCCGATCCCTTCGGCCTCGGCACCGTGCTGGCCTTCGCGGTCGAGCTGCGCATCGCCGAGCGCTGGGCAGGACTGACGGACGCGGCGGGACAGCGCAGGTTCGATGAGCTGCTCCAGGCCATGACCGCGCCGCGGGACCCTGCGGCGGTAGTGGGCGGGCCCGAGGTCCCGACCTGGGTCCCCCGTGCCACCGAAGCGAGAGAACCATGAGCGAAAACAGCGGAAAAATCGTCGGTGTCAACGGCAACCTTCTGACCGTCGAGTTTACCAAGCCGGTAGTACAGAACGAGGTGGCCTACGCGGTGGTGGGGAGCGGCCGGCTCAAGGCCGAGGTCATCCGCATCCGCGGCCGCTACGCCGAGCTTCAGGTATTCGAGGACACCACCGGGCTGAAGGAAGGCGATCAGGTCGAGTTCACCGGCGAGCTGCTGGCGGTGGAGCTCGGCCCGGGCCTGCTGACGCAAATCTTCGACGGCCTGCAGAATCCCCTCCCGCAACTGGCCGAGCAGTGCGGGTTTTTCCTCCAGCGCGGGGTGTATCTTCAGGCCCTGCCACGCGACCGCCGCTGGGCCTTCACGCCCAGGGTCGCACCCGGCGAGGGGGTGTCGGCCGGCGAGACCCTCGGTACGGTGCCCGAGGGTATCTTTCAGCACCGCATCATGGTCCCCTTTGGCCTGATGGGTCGGCTGACGGTAGAGCGGATTGCCCCATCAGGGGATTACCGGGTGGAAGAACCGATCGCGCTGCTACGCGACGCCGACGACCAGCCCGTCGAGGTGGCACTCATGCAGCGCTGGCCGGTCAAGATCCCGATCCGCGCCTACGCCGAGCGGCTGCGCCCAAGCGAGCCGCTGGTCACCAAGGTACGCATCGTCGACACCTTCTATCCGGTGGCGCGCGGCGGCACCTATTGCATCCCCGGCCCGTTCGGCGCCGGCAAGACCGTGCTGCAGCAGATCACCAGCCGCTACGCCGAGGTGGACATCGTGATCGTCGCCGCCTGCGGCGAGCGGGCGGGCGAGGTTGTCGAGACCCTGCGCGAATTCCCCGAGCTGACCGACCCGCGCACCGGGCACAGCCTGATGGAGCGCACCCTCATTATCTGCAACACCAGCTCCATGCCGGTGGCGGCGCGCGAGGCGTCGGTCTATACCGCGGTGACCATCGCCGAGTATTACCGCCAGATGGGGTTGAACGTGCTGTTGCTGGCGGATTCCACCTCGCGCTGGGCGCAGGCCCTGCGTGAGATGTCCGGGCGCCTGGAGGAAATCCCGGGCGAGGAGGCCTTCCCCGCGTATCTCGAATCGGTGATCGCGGCCTTCTACGAGCGTGGCGGCATCGTCCGGCTGAAGGACGGCACGCTCGGTTCCGTCACCATTGGGGGCACGGTGAGCCCGGCGGGCGGCAACTTCGAGGAGCCCGTCACCCAGAGCACGCTGAAGGTCGTCGGGGCGTTTCACGGGCTGTCGCGGGAACGTTCCGACCAACGCCGTTTCCCGGCCATCCATCCACTGGAAAGCTGGAGCCACTATGTGGGAGTGGTCTCCAACGAGCAGGTCGCCTTCGCCCGCGACCTGCTGCACGCGGGTAACGAGGTCAATCAGATGATGAAGGTGGTGGGCGAGGAGGGCACCTCCATCGACGACTTCGTGGTGTTCCTCAAGAGCGAGTACCTCGACGCCGTCTACCTGCAACAGGACGCTTACCACGAGGTGGACGGGGCGAGCGGCGCCGAGCGCCAGCGCTACGTGTTCGAACGCATCGACCGGATGCTCCGGACCAAGCTGCGGTTCGGCGACAAGGATGGTGCCCGCCGCTTCTTTCAGCGCCTGACCCAAACGACCAAGGACTGGAACCGGGTGGACCAGCGGGCGGCGGAGTTCTCGCTGATCGAGGGGCAGATCGAGCAGATGCTCATCGAGGTGACGGACTATGCATAAGGTGTATCACGGCATCGAGCGGATCAGCGGCAACGTCATCACCGTCCAGGCCACCGACGTGGCCTACCGGGAGCTGGCCCAGGTGACCTCGCGCCAAGGGACCTCGCTCGCGCAGACCATTCGTCTGGAGGGTGGCCGGGTGGATCTCCAGGTCTTCGCCGGCAGCCGCGGCATCGCCACTGACGCCCAGATCCGCTTTCTCGGTCACACGATGCAGGTGCCCTTCTCCCAGTCCCTGCTCGGGCGCGTGTTCAACGGCAGCGGACAGCCGCGGGACCAGGGGCCGCGCATCACCGAGAACCTGATCGACATCGGCGGTCCCTCGGTCAATCCGGCCAAGCGCATCATCCCCCGGCGCATGGTACGCACGGGCATCCCCATGATCGACGTGTTCAACACCCTGGTGGAATCCCAGAAGCTGCCGATCTTTTCGGTCGCCGGCGAACCCTACAACCCGTTGCTGGCGCGCATCGCGCTGCAGGCCGAAGTGGATGTGATCGTCCTGGGCGGCATGGGGTTGAAGCACGATGACTATCTGTTCTTCCGCGACCTGCTGGAGGAGCACGGCGCCCTATCGCGCTCGGTGCTCTTCATCCACACCGCCGCCGACCCCGTGGTGGAGTGTCTGCTGGTGCCGGACATCGCGCTCGCCGTGGCGGAGCGCTTCGCGCTAGAGAACCAGCGGGTCCTGGTGTTGCTCACGGACATGACCAACTTTGCCGATGCCATGAAGGAGATCGCCATCACCATGGAGCAGATCCCTTCGAATCGCGGTTACCCCGGCGATCTCTACTCTCAGCTCGCGGCCCGCTACGAAAAGGCCGTCGATTTCGACACCGCCGGCTCCATCACCATCCTCGCGGTGACTACCATGCCGGGCGATGACGTGACCCACCCGGTGCCGGACAACACCGGCTACATCACCGAGGGCCAGTTCTATCTGCGCAACGGCCGCATCGAGCCCTTCGGCTCCCTGAGCCGCCTCAAGCAGCTCGTCAACAACAAGACGCGGGACGATCACCGCACCATCATGAACACCATGATCCAGCTCTACGCCTCTTATAAGGAGACGCTGGAGAAGCAATCGATGGGCTTCCGCATGAGCGCCTGGGACAGCAAGCTGCTCAAGTACGGCCAGCGCTTCGAGAGCGAGATGATGGACCTCAAGGTGAATATCCCCCTCGAGCAGGCCCTGGATCTGGGCTGGCAGATGCTGGCCGATAGCTTCGAGCCCGCGGAGACGGGCATCCCCTCCCAGCTCACTGACCGCTTCTGGCCCCGCGGCTGACAGTCGGCGACGGCGCGGGCGCGTAGCATGGCCAAAGTCAAGCACACGAAGAACGAGCTGAAGGCCCAGCGCGATGCGCTCAAGCGCTTCGAGCGCTATCTGCCCACGCTGCAGTTGAAAAAACAGCAGCTGCAGCTAGAGGTCCGTAAGCTCCAGGGCAAGGTCGAGACGCAGCGGGCGGCCGAGGTGCAAGACCAGGCCGAGCTTGCCAAGTGGGTACGCCTGTTCGCGGAGCCGGTGGAGTGGGCGCAGTATCTGGCCGTGCGCTACATCCGCATCGGTCAGGGCAACATCGCCGGCGTGGCGATCCCGGTCTTCGATGGCGTGGATTTCGAGCGCCGAACGCCCGATCTCTTCGCCACGCCGGCGTGGCTGGACGACGGGATCGAGATGCTCGAGCGGCGCATCCGTCGGCGCTTGGAGCTCGGGGTGCTCGAAGAGCAGCTGCGCCGGCTCGGCGAGGAGCTGCGTACCACCAACCAGCGGGTGAATCTGTTCGAAAAGGTGAAGATTCCGCAGGCGCGGGAGAACATTCGAGTCATCCGCATCTTCCTCGGCGACCAGATGACCGCCGGGGTGGCGCGCGCCAAGATCGCGAAGGCCAAGGCCGTCGAGCGGGAATCCGCCGCCTAGGCAAAGAGGAATCCTCAATGATCGTACCGATGCAAAAGGTGATGGTGCTCTGTCTGGATGCGGCCCGCAATGGGGCACTGGAGTCCCTGCGGGAGCTCGGCGTGCTGCACCTGACCTGGGAACGGCGGGCCGACCACGCGGATATCGACGCGGCGCGCCGCGACCTCGATACCGTGCGGCGCGCCAGGGAAATCCTGCCCAACCTGCCGCAAGCGCCACCTTCGGGCCACCCCCCCAGGCAGGTCGTCGAGGAGCTATCGGGGCTCATTCGCGCACGCCGGGAAATGGGCGACGAGCTGGGGCGCCTGCGCCAGGATCTGTCGCGCATCGAACCCTTCGGCTCTTTTGCTCCCCAGGCAATTACCGCGCTGGCGGAGCGGGGTCTGTTCATCCGGCTGTTCCAGGCGCCGCCAAAACAATTGCCGGACGTACCCGAGGGCGCGATCTATCTGGAGACGCTCCGCACCAAGGCGGCGGTTTTCTTCGCCCTGGTCACCTGGGGCGAAAGGCCCGAGATCGCCGCCCAGGAGATTCGCCCACCGGCGATGTCCCTGGCGGAGCTCCAGGGCCGCATCGCTGAGTTGGAGACGGCTCAGGCCGGGCTCAGCGCGCGGGCCACCCGGTTCGGGGGCGATTATGCCGCGGTCGCCGAGCTGGAGGCGCAGGCCCAGGATGCCCTGCAACTGGCCGAGGCCCATGCCACCATGGGCGCCGCGACCGCCTCCATCGCCTATCTTCAGGGCTTTTGTCCCACGGGCGATGTGGACCGCGTCCGCGCGGCCGCGGCACAGAGCGGCTGGGGATTGGTCATCGAGGAGCCGGAGGATACCGACCGGGTTCCAACTCTGCTCCGCAACCCGGCCTGGCTCAAGCCCATCGAGGCCGTTTTCGAGCTGATCGGCATCTTGCCCGGCTACCGGGAGATCGATGTCAGCCTCTGGTTCCTGCTGTTCTTCAGCCTGTTTTTCGCCATGCTGGTGGGCGATGCCGGCTACGGCGCGGTCTTCCTCGGGTTGACACTGTGGGCCCGGCGAAAATTTCCCCAGGTTCCGGCCCACGTCTTCACCCTGCTGAAGATCACCAGCATCACCACCATGATCTGGGGCGTCTTGACCGGCACCTATTTCGGTATTCCCAACCTCCCGGCTCCGCTCGGTGCCTTGAAGGTGGACTGGCTGGGCAACGAGGACCACATCAAGGAGCTGTGCTTCTGGATCGCGGCGATTCACCTGTCGATTGCCCACGTCTGGAACATCTTCCGCATGATCCGCACGCCCCAGGCCCTCGCCCAGGTCGGCTGGCTATGCGTGGTCTGGTTCATGTTCTTCGGCGCGCGTAGCGTCGTGCTAGACCTGCCGTTTCCGCCCATCATGACCTGGGTATTCGGCGGTGGTGTCCTGCTCATCGTGCTGTTCATGACGCCGCGCAAGGCATTCAAGGACGAATGGTTCAACCACGTGATGCTGCCACTGAACCTAGTCAGCAGCTTCGTGGACGTGATTTCCTACATCCGGCTGTATGCCGTCGGCACCGCGAGCTTTGCCATTGCCTCGACGTTCGACATCATGCTGGCACCCCTATTCGACGGTTGGCTGAGTGGGTTGTTTGGCGTGCTGCTGCTGTTTCTCGCGCACACAGTAAACATCATCCTCTCGGCCATGGGCGTGATGGTCCACGGCATCCGGTTGAACACGCTGGAATTTGCCGGCCATGCCGGGCTGCAGTGGAGTGGCATCCCCTATCGGCCGCTGCGCCGGAAACCGCGGATGGCGGCCTGAGCGGAGGTAACCGCGTTCAGCCACCCTCGCCCTCCGGGAGGGGGTGGAATTACAGACCAAGTAACGAGAGAGGAAGAATATGGACGTAGATGTAATGGTAAGCCTGGGGCGTATGGGTGCGGCGGCGGCCGTGGGTCTGGCCGCGGCCGGCTCCTCCCTCGGAGTGGGCGCGGCCGGCCCGGCGGCCGTGGGCGCCTGGAAGAAATGCTACGCCCAGGACAAGGCGGCACCCTTTGTGCTGTTCGCCTTCATCGGGGCACCCATGTCGCAGACGATCTACGGCATGATCCTCATGGGCTGGATCAATACCGCCCTGGATGCCGCGCTCCTCGCCCACCAGGCGATCAACTGGGGCGGCATGCTGGGTGCCGGGATCTTCGGCGGCCTGGGCATGGGTGCTTCCGCCTGGTACCAGGGGGTGATTGGCGCCGCGGCGGCGGACGCGATGGCCGAAACCGGCAAGGGCTTCGGCAACTACCTGATGACGCTCGGTATCATCGAGACCCTGGCGATCCTGGTGCTGGTGTTCATCCCACCGGCGTTCCGCTTGGTCGGCGGACCCTAACCAGAAGCCGCGCCGGGCGCTGGCGCCCAGTCCCCGGCGCGGCACGGGGTCTTCGCCTCGTTAGGGGCGTTTTTCACCCATCCCAAAGGGCGGGCCTGGCCGCCGAACCCCAAGCGCAGAAGGTTTTACGCGGCTACAAGCCATGTCCCGCTCGAGAGTGTCTCGAGATCCCATGCGTCTGCCTCAATGTGGGTGGGTAGGGCGCACCGCCTGTACGTTGGGCTTGGGTTTTTGCTAATGTGCACAACCTTTGCGCCGGGGCCCTGGGGAGTGTCCGATGCCTTCGTTCGATATCGTCTCCGAGGTGGATCTGCAGGAGGTCCGCAATGCGGTGGACCAGGCCAACCGTGAGGTCGGTACCCGCTTCGACTTCAAAGGGGTGGATGCCCGCTTCGAGCTCACCGGATCGGAGGTCCTGTTGCGGGCGGATACCGAGTTCCGCCTGTCACAGATGCTGGATATCCTTCGGCAGAAACTGGTCAAACGCAAGGTTGACCTCGATTGCCTGGAAATCAAGGACCCCGAGATCAGCCTCCATGCGGCCAAGCAGCAGGTGCTGATCCGCGAGGGGATTGATGCCGACCTGGCCCGCAAGCTGGTCAAGGCGGTGAAGGACACACGGCTCAAGGTCCAGGCCCAGATCCAGGGCAATCAGCTCCGGGTGAGCGGCAACAAGCGCGACGACCTCCAGCAGGTGATTGCCGCGCTGCGCGTCGGCGAGTGGGGGCTGCCGTTACAGTTTTCCAACTTTCGCGATTGAGGATTGTGATGATGCAAATGAGTGCCCGATGGGTTTCCCTGTCCGCCTTGGCCCTGTCCGCCGTCGTCGCCAGCGCCCAGGCGGGCGAGGCGGAGGTGAGGGCCGGTATCGCCAAGCTTCTGCCCGATGCCAAGCCTGATCGGGTGGCCGAGTCGGAGGTCTCCGGCCTCTACGAGGTGGTGATCGGCCCGCAGATTCTGTACATGAGCAAGGACGGCAAGTACCTGGTGCAGGGGCGGATTTTCGATGTGGCAGGGCGCAAGGACCTCACCGAGGAGAAGCAGGCCGTGGCGCGCAAGAAGGCGGTGGATGTGGTGGGGGAGGACAAGATGGTCATCTTCGCCCCCAAGCAATACCGCCACACCGTCACCGTCTTCACCGATATCGAGTGCGGTTATTGCCGCAAGCTCCACGGCGAGATTCAGGCGTATCAGGATGAGGGCATCCGGGTGCGTTATCTCTTCTTCCCCCGCGCTGGTTTGGGCAGCAGCGCCTATAAAGAGGCGGTGGCGGTTTGGTGCGCCGATGACCGCCAGAAGGCGATGACCGATGCCAAGGCCGGCAAGGAGATCCCGATGAAGACCTGCGACAACCCGGTGGTGGAGCACATGGAGTTGGGCGAGGTACTCGGCGTGTCCGGTACCCCGGCGATGGTGCTGGACGATGGCGAGATGCTCCCCGGCTACGTTCCGGCCAAGCGTCTTGCGGCCATGTTCGATGCCAAGAAGAAGGGCAACTGAGCCGACAACGCAGCGCCCTTTCTCGGCTTAGCCGCGGTCTCCCCGCGGCGGCTCCCCTCCCATGAGTCACGCCGGAGGGCAATGGGAGATTGCCTGGCGCAGCCACATTGGCTGCGTGCGCCAGCGCAACGAGGATGCGGTGGCGGTGGATGCCGAGCAGGGGCTGGTAGCCGTGGCCGACGGCATTGGCGGTGGCCCGGGTGGGCAGGTCGCCAGCTCCAGGGCGGTGGAAGCGGTGCTCGGATGGCTGCGGGAGGAGATCGGGGGGGCGGAGACCGGGGCCGAGCTTGAGGCCCTGCTCAGGGATGCGGTGCGCTCCGCCAGCGTTGAGCTGGCTCGGGTGGCCCGGGATACCCCGGCCCTGCGGGGCCTGGGTACGACGCTTGTGGTCGGTGTGCTCACCCCCGGTCAGCTCGTCTATGGCCACCTGGGCGATTCCCGTCTTTACCACCTCCGCGCCGGTCGCCTCGAGCAGCTCACCCGGGACCATTCCCTGCTGCAAGAAGCGGTTGATCGGGGCCAGTTCCCCAGCCTGGAGGCGGCCCGCCGCGCCGGTATCCCCGACAATATCATCACCCGGTCTCTGGGTGAGCGCACCCTGCGCGGGCCCGATACCGCGGTCGCCCGGCTCGAGGCCGGAGATCTCTTTCTCATCTGCACCGATGGTCTGACCAATTTGGTGGACGATGCCACCCTGGCGGAGGTGCTCGCAGCCGATGCCCCGCTCGAAGCCACCGCCGACACCCTGGTGCGCCTCGCCTGCGAGCGCGGCGGCTACGACAATGTGACGGTGGCGCTGGTCCGGGTCGGGGCTGATGCTCAGTCGAGGAGCTGTCTGAGCCGGTAGAGCGACTCCAGCGCCTGACGGGGGCTCAGCTCGTCGGGGTGGAGGTCGCGCAGCGCATCGAGCGCCGGATGAGGGGTCTCCGCCGGGAACAGCGAGAGCTGATGGGCACTGTGCTCGGTATGGTGCTGGGCGGCGCTCTCCAGCTCCCGCAGCCGAAGCTTGGCCCGGCGGATCACCGGCTCGGGCCCCCC